>Ga0310696_10007117_pt1 | contig 13186 bp, 18 predicted proteins | sample AusTroGonzalo_MG_4_FD_203885 | JGI IMG/M metagenome (GOLD analysis project Ga0310696, IMG submission 203885) | Bovine rumen microbial communities from tropical cattle in Woodstock, Queensland, Australia - Gonzalo_02 (v2) (version 2) | ecosystem: Host-associated > Mammals > Digestive system >... | reverse complement strand
CTCTCGTCGGCGTGGCGCGCGCCGGATCCGATCGCGATGGCGTTCACGGCGCTTGCCTTCGCCTGGTTGCCGATGGCTATGGCCTGGTTCTTTACCGGGTTCGACGGATCCGTCGCGTCGGCGCCGGGGCCGACCGCAACGGCGACGGAGCGGACAACCGTGTTCGAAGGCGCGGCGGAAATGGCCTCTTGCGAGACTGCCGCCGTGGCGCCCGCGCCGATTTCCACGGCGCCGTTGTGCTCGCATCCGTGCGAGTCCTCGAAGGTGATTCCGCGGGCCGCGTCGGCGTCGGGAATGGAGATGGATGGTTCCTGGCGCATGTAGCCTTCAAGCGCCGAGACGGGATCGGCGGCGACCGTGCCTGCCGCGGTGCCGCGCACCCATGCCGGGCCGCCGACGCGGGCTAGCGTCCGCCCGTCCCGCGACACCACGCATGACCATTGCCCCGCCGCGAGCGGAAGCACGGCATCCACGTCGAACACGAAAAGCGCGGAGTTGTTGGTCGCCGTGCCAACCGTCTGCCATGATTCGGCGGCGTCCATGCCATTCGTGCGGGTATGCAGCGTCACGTCCGCGCCGGAGATGTCCAGCGGCGCGCCTTCGTCGAAGAAGTCCACGGAGAGATCCACGACCTCGCCGCGGGCGACGCGGAGCGGGAAGTTCTGCCGGCTGTCGGCCACGTCGCCGGGAACGTGCTGCAAGTAGCCGGCGAAGGCGGCGGGCGAATGTAGAATGAAGAATGTAAAATTGAAAATTAGGGAGAGGCGGGCGAGTTTGTTTTTCATTGTTTTTTCCTTTCAGAGGTTCCAGGGCGTGGCGTTGGAGGTGGTGAGCATGAGGTAGATGCCGGCGACCTCGTTGCGCAGCCAGGTGTCGATCAGGGCGGCGAACTGCCTGTCGGAGGCGTATCCCGTGGGGTCCGTGTCGAGGTCGCTTGTGAAATCGACCATGTTGCCGTAGATTTCGAGGCCGGTCCCCCGGACGCGGTGCTGCTCGCGCGGGCCGTAGATCCACGCCGACCATTCGACGACGCCGTCGTCGCCATCGGAGGCGCCGGTTTCGAAATTGTATCGGAACCATTCGCGCTCCGTGTCGTAGAACCTCCCGGTGGGGACGCCCTGTATTACATCCCCGCCGGCGAACCGGTAGCCATAGTGGAACCGCAGCGTCCCCTCCACCTTGGCCGCCCAGTACCAGTCCGGGACGGAGGCGGGCAGGTAGGAGGGCGCGCCGTTCCAGCGGGGCCGGCAGACCTCCGCCAGCCGCTCGACGAAGTGGAAGTGCCAGGCGACCTGGTCGTGCTGGCCGTAGGTGTCGTCGAAGTCCTGCTCGAGGTCCCAGGAGGCGAGGGTTATTGGCGCGTGGGTCTGCGACAAGGGCGCGGAGGGGTCGCGGGACGTCCACCTGTGCCAGTTGTCGTAGAGGTGGGACGCGCCGGGGGCCAGCGGCTGGTTCCGGACTTCCCTGGCGGAGAACGGCGACCAGACGGAGAAGGGGCCGGGGGTGCAAGTCGGGCGGTCGTACTGGTCGGTCCCCAGCGTGTAGGTGGGTATTGGGATGTAGCCGGGGGCGAAGCATTCGGAGCGGACGTTCACGGCGAACTTGGAGCGCCGCAGGAGTTTCCCGTTGCGCCGCACGAGGCGCCCGTTGGTCCCATCCTCGCCGATGTCGGCGAGATACGCGGACGTGTAGTTGCGTCTGCACAGCGCCACGGCTACACCTCCTCGTCAACGGTCACATAGGCGAAGAAGGCGCCGGCCAGATACTGCTCGACCGCGTAGTCAACGCCGTCCTTCGTGACCTTCGCAACGGGCAGATAGTTGTAGTCGGAAGTGTTGGCGGGGACGTTCGCGGCGAATCTCGCGGTTGCGGCGGTTACGTCGGTGGCGTAGCGGACGAAGACGTAGCCCGTCGCCGAAATGTGGCGGTAATCGCTTCCCAGGCGGATTCCGGTGAGCATGGACGGGCCGTTCGCCGTATCGACGACGAGCGCGCCGGGGGCCATGTCCAGGACGGCCCCGCCCTCGCCGTCCGTCGTGACGGTCACGCGCCAGGCGAAGTCGCCGGCGAAGGGGCGGCCAGCGCGCCCCCGGGGCGCGAGCGACAGGGTGGTCCCGGTCGGCGTCTTCGAGATGCGGATGCCGGGGCCGGGGTACAATGTCCGCGACACGGCCTCGCGCACCAGCCTGTTGATCCAGTCCGCCGTCAGGCGGTCGCCCCGTCTGAGTTCCTCCGGTATCATGCGTCCTCCCCGCCGTAGAGATCCTCGTCCCATTCGTCGGCGCCGGTCCACTCCTCGACGCGGCGCGCGAGGTTGTCGCCGTCCACGGAGACGCTGTCGCGGGTCTTGAGCCAGACCCAGGACCCGGAGACGGTGACTCCGGACGGCGTCGGCGCCGTGGAGACGATCTTGCCGAGGCCGGCCCCGACCGTCACGGAGTCGTCGGTCACGGTCGTCTTGCGGATCACCGGGGCGAAGACGATGTAGGACTCGACGCCCCGCTTGAGCTTGTCGATGCACTCCAGGGCGTCGGATGCGTAGCCGGAGGTGTCGGTGGAGGGGTCGTCGCGCCAGGCCTGGACGGCGTCGGCGTAGGCGGCGTATTTGGGGTGGGAGACTATGCTTTTCTCGATCTGCGCCATCTCGACCTCCCACGTGACCTCCTCGTCGGCGGAGTCCCCCTTCGCCTTGGAGCCGTTTATGGTGAGGGTGGCGCTGGCGCCGTTGCGGTCGGGCTGGTAGTCGGTCGATACGACCTTGCAGGAGACTCCGCCGATGGTCACGGTGGAGCCGATGGCGGGGATGGCGGCCTTGACGCTGGCGGCGACGCCCCGGATCACCATGACGTGGCGGCGCTTCGCGCCCCTCTGGCGCGACTGGGAGCCGGAGGTCGGCTGCTCCTCGCATGTGGCGGACGATGGAAGGACGGTTGGCATACGAATGTAAAATGTAGAATGGAAAACGTGGAATTGGGAGGGTCAGCCGAGGGTGGCGGTCGCGTCGAGTTTCGTTTCCGTGGCGCGGGCGATGCGTTCGAGGAGGCGGGTGTGGCGGACGCGCTCGGACTGGGCGCGGTCGAAGGAGGCGGAGGGGCCGCCGACGTATCCGCCGACGCGGCGGAGGCGGTCGGAGAGGGGCGCGGAGGCGCGGGCGGAGGGCGCCTCGCCGGCCGGCTCTTCCCCGGTTTCGATTCCGGCTTCGGCCTCGGCGGCGGCGGCCTCTACGGCCTTTTCGTAGGCGGACCTGGCGCCTAGCGCGGCGAGTTTGGCGGCGGCGAGGTATTCGCGCGCCTCCGAGACCTCGGCGTCGCTTTCGTCGCCGACCCTCTCGATGGTCTCGGCCAGGCCGGCCTCGGCGGCGGCGGCCTTCCCCTCGGCGGCCTCCATCTGCGACTTGCGCTTCTCGGCGAGCTGGGCGGCCGACATGGCGGCCTCGGCGCGCGCCTCCTCGGCGGCGGCAAGCTTGCCCTCGGCGGCGGCGGCGCGTTCGGCGGCCGTGGCGCGGGCGCGCTCCTCGGCCATCGCGGCCTTTTCCGCCGCGGCGGCGAGCCTCTCGCGCTCGGCGGCCTCCTTCTCGGCGGCATCGGCGGCGGCCTTTTCGGCCTCGGCCTTGCGCTCGGCCTCGGTGGCGGCGTCCTGGGCGGCGATGGCGGCGCGGCGCGCGGCCTCGGCGGCCTCGCGGTCTGCGGCGTAGGACGCGGCGGCACCGCGCAGCGCCTCTTCGCCGAACATCCGCTGGCCGACGCGGCGCATCCCGTACCACGGCACGTTCTCGTTGAAAAGCTCCCCGGCGCGCCCGATGTCGCCCCCCGCGGCCTCCATGAGCATCCGCCAGTAGGGGGCGGCGGCTTCGCCGCGCCCGAAGGCGTCGCCCTTCTTCACAATCTGGGCGGCGATTTCGCGCAGGCCCTCGCGCTCGGCCTTCTCCTGCTCGGCGCGGGCCTTGGCCTCGTCGGCCTCGCCCTTCCTTCTCGCCAGGTAGCGGCGGCCGACTGTCGATGCGTCGGCGGCGTCGGCCGCGTCGAGCAGCGCGTCGCCCGTCGTGCCGATCGAGGCGGCCAGCTCGTCGAATGTGATCTTGTGCTCCTTGAACTCGCGGAGCCTCTTCGAGAATTCGTCTGCCTCCATCCCGGCGGACTTCGCCGCCTCGGCGATGGCGTCGTAGAGAGATACGTCAAGCCCGGTGCCGTTCGCGCGCTCGGCGAACTTCGCGGCGGACTCGGCCGCCTCTTCGGAAGCCTTGCCGAAATCCCGGACAACGGCGATGGCCTTTTGGGTGAGCGTCACGGCATGGCTTACGAGCGTTGCGACCTGCGCCCAGATGCCGAGAGCCTTCTGGAACCCGGAGACCGCAGCCGAAACAGACTTGATCTGGACGGACACGGAGGCGTAGGCGCTGGCCATCCGGCCGGCCGCATCCTGCACGGCGCGCGCGACGCCCTGGACCTCGGTTTTCACCTGGGATCCGTCGGCGGTCATTTTCACGTCGAGTTTTGCTGTGGCGGACATGGAAACGGTTGAAAAGTTGCAAAGTTGAAAGGTTGAAATGCGGGTGGTTTCTGCTATAATGGAAACATGTCGGGTTTATTCACACTTGAACAACTAGACTGGATCCACGAACACGCCACGCTGCTTGGCGTCCTGATCGTCGCGCTCGCCGCGCTCGTCCTGTGGCTCATCTACAGGTGGCTCCGCCGGCACAGGCCCGGCGTCGCAGACGCCATCGACGGCGCCGCCCGCGACTACTGGGCCGGGATGGGCTACCGCTACTGATTCGGCCTCGCCGGGCGCCTCGAACTCTTCGCCGTCATTCTCCGAGAAGGCGACGACCGCGAGCATGAGGTGCGGAATGGGCGCGTCCCAGACGGTTACGCAAGGGACTGGCACGAAGGCGAGCCAGTTTTCCCGGGCGGCGCGGGCGGCGATCCGCACGGCGCGCGACGCGCACGGGGCGAACGCATCCGGAGACGGCGTGGCGCCGTCCTCGACGTAGCGGTCCGGCGTCCACCAGCATTCCCAGAGCCACGCGTCCAGCTCGCGGGACGCCGAAGGCGGCGGGAGCCGCCACGGCGCGAGGGCGAGCGCCTTGCGCCATCCCGACCGCAGCAGCCTCATCCCGGCGCGCCAGGGGCGCGAGAGGATGGCCAGCGCGAGCGCGGTCTCCTCGCGCGTGGCGCCCCCGCCGGCGGCGAAGGGCGAGTCGCAGCATTCGAGGAGCCGCCACTGGCCGAGCGTGGGCGGCAGGAGCCGCCGCCCCGCGATTTCCACGCGGGCCGGGAACCATGCCGCGGTATGGCGCAAATGTTCCATTTAGAGTTGAAAGGTTGAAAGGTTGAAAGGTTGGTGGAACTTTTCAACTTCGGGACTTTTCAACCGGCCGTGGCCGTCCAGGTCGTGTTCGTGGGCTTGTAGAGCGTCATCGAGAAGCGGCGCACCTTGTTGGTGGAGCGCGCGGAAATGCTTTCGACGATGTAGGAGGCGGAGGCGTAGGTCACGGTCGCCCCCTTCGTCGGGAGCGACGTGCCGCTCTTGACTACGCCGTCCACGGTGAAGCGCACGCCGGGGTTCGAGACGACGGCGATCGCGTCGTTGGCGTCCTCGTCCTGGATGTATTCGAGGTCGGCGGTGGATTCCTTGGACTCGTTCTCACGGATGTAGCCGGAGAAGGTTCCGCCGAGGAAGCCGATTTCGACCTGTCCGGAGGGTAGCTGGGTGACTGATGTTGCCATTTGGGGTTCCTTTCGGTTATCGGGTTGAAAAGTTGAAGAGTTGAAAAGTTGAAAAGTCAGGCAGCCGGCGGCCAGTCGAAGGAGGAGAGCCAGAGTTCGCCGGAAAAGGTGGCGACGAAGCGGGGGCCGTCGGCCTCGGCCTCCTCGGGGCCGTGGAAGGTCCAGACCTGCTCGCATGGGATGGCGGCGGCGAGGGCCGCGCGGAACTCCGGCGAGTCGAGGCGGCGGGCGAGGAAGGCGCGGGCCACGCCGAAGTCGTCCGAGGCTGAATCGTCGCCGATCGGCACGGAGAGCGAGAAGGTCAAATCAAACGAGCCGCAGACTGGCGACCCGGACTCGTCCTCGATGGTCTCGCCGGTTTCGGCCGAAACGCGGAAGGTTGGCGCGGTGGATTCGTCGGCCTGCATCCATCGCATGAGCGGCGTGAACGACATGAGCGCCGGGCAGAGTTCCGGCGCGGCGTCGATGAAGTGCATCAGCGTGGCGCGGGAGACTGCGTCGGCGAGGGTGAGCGGTTCGGGGATGTCGATGAAGGAGTCCACAGGACGGTTGAAAGGTTGAAAAGTTGAAAGGTTGAACGTTGGAGAGGGTCAGGCGAGGGCCTTTTTGAAGGATTTTTTCATGGCGTCTTCGAGCTTTTTGGCAAGGTGCTTCTCGATTTTCAGCACCACGTCGGCGCGGGCGAGCTCGAACGCCCTGTCCAGGCGGGTGTCGATGCCGTCCGTCGTGCGGGGGACCATGGCGCGGGTGAGGTCCGAGCGGTATTTCATCACCGACTGCACCCCGGCCGCGACCTGGTCGCGGATGTGGTACTCGGCCTGCCGCGCGACTATGCCGCCGTCAGTCCGGAACTCGGTCTTGGCCTTCGCGGCCCTGAAGGCGGCCAGGACGAGCGACTTCACGAAGCCTTTGGAGCTGTTGCGGCACTCCTGCTCGCGCGCGGCGAGCTCCACGAGGTCGGGCCGCTCCGCGCCCCAGAGGGATTCGCGGCGGATCTTCCCGGTCTTCGCGTCGCGCACCCAGAGCCGGATGCGCGTGACCTTGGTCTCCTTCCTCTTTTTCCCCTTCCCCCGGCGGTCGGCGTTGACGCGCTCCGTGAGCTTGCCCTTCATGGCGACGGCGCGGCCCTGCGCGATCTGGCGGGTGGCGAGCCAGCGGACGAGCTTCCAGTTGCGGTTCGCGTTGCCCCGGTGCCCGGGCTTCGGCCAGGCGACCATGTCGTGGGTCGCGCCGAGGGAGCCGCGCAGCCGCTTCAGGGCGAAGTCGCACCAGTCCACGAGCTTGTCGGCGAGGGCGATTTTGGTTTCGCGGGAAGACGCCTTGACGTAGCGTTCGAGGGCTTTCCGGAAGCCTTCCTCGTCCACGTAGAAGCCCGCGAGCTGCGCCTTGCCGCTCATCGCGGGACCCCCTGGATGGAATAGGCCGCGTCGCCGGGGACCCAGCGCACGGACTCGACGCGGTACTTGCGCGGCGCGCCGTCGATGGAGAGGAGGTCGCGGGGCTTCGGGACGAAGACGCATTCGGCCGCAGGGACGGAGAGGGAGACGGAATCGTCCCAGGAGATCCCGGAAGCGCCTTCCCCGGCCGACGCGCCGCCCCCGACATCGGAGACGGCGCACGACACGGAGAAGCGCTTTGCGCCGCGCGAGAAGGTGGCGGTCTGCGGGAAGTCCGCAAGGACCCCCCGCAGGTCGCCATCGAGCATCTCGCGCGTCAGCGGCATCGTGCGCTACTCCGTGACGAGGCGGACGACTGCGTCCTGGGCCTTCTTGACGCCGAAGAGCAGGCCGAGTTCGGCAATGACCTTGCCGCCGCCCTGGACGACCTCGGTGTACTGCACGCTGAGGCCGCTTTCCGGCTCCGCGATGATGCGGCGGTAGCGGACGTCGCCTTCGCCGGACGAAATGAGCTGCTCGGGCGCGCCGGCGGCGACGGCGATGGCCGACTGTCCGATGACGGCGGCGGCGAGATGCTCGGAGTTGTGCGGGAGGTCCACGTACTCGTAGGCCGGATAGCCGACGAGACGGCCGGGGATGACGCCCTCGGAGACGGCGTTGCGGGCCTCGGCGAGGGCGATGACGACCTGCTGCAGGGCGATGAGCCTGGAGGCCGTCAGCGCGTTGCAGATGAAGGCGCCGGGGACGCTCTTCAGCTTGTTTTTGGCGGCGGCGCGGAGCGCCACGATGGTGTCGGTGTCGAAGTCGGCGTCGGTGACGACGTCGCCGGCGCCGGAGCCGTAGTTCGCGGCGGTGACGAGGCCGAGGGCGGCGTCCACGCAGGTCTGCGCGACGACGACGGCCGCGGCGGCGATCTGCTTCCTCCACCAGGCGGCGACGAGGCGTGCGGAGAGCTCGCCTTCGATGGCCTCGAAGGCGGCGCCCTTGAAGGTGTTGACGGTGACGGGGACGCCGGTGACGGATCCGGACGGCGTGACGAGCGTGCCGGGGGTCTTGTTGCCGACGGTGAGCGCGCCGACTATCGGCACGATGTAGTCGTTGCCCTTGACGAGCCCTTCGGGGTGGTCAAGTTGCGTCGAGAACGCCCCGAAGTAGGGGAGCATCGAGAGGATTGCCTCGATGATGATGTCGTCGATTTGGGCCTCGGAGAGGCCGGTGAATGATGTAGCCATTGTGTGTTTTTCCTTTCGTTTGGGGTGGATGGTGGAGGGTCCGCCTACTTGCGGAGCCCGAGTTCTTCCGCGTGGGCGCGGCGGAATTCCGCCTTTGCGCGCGGATCGGTGAGTTTCGCGTAGGCCGCCTCGGCCTGCGCCTTCTTCATGGCGGTCGCGGAGGCTTCGCCGCCCGCGGGGACATCCTCGGGGCGGAGCGCGGCGGCGGCGAAGGCCGGGTCGCGCAGGGCGCCTTTGAGCCGGCCGTTCTCGGCCTGCGCGGCCTTGAGCCCGCCTTCGAGCGCCTCAATGCGCTTCTCGGCGGCATCGACCTTGGCGGAGAGGGCCTGGACGGCGGCGAGGGCCTTTTTGGCCTCGTCCTTTTCCTCGTCCTCCTCGCCTTCGGGCTTGCCTTCGGGATTCGGGTTTTCGGGATTCGCCGGGGTTTCAGGCGCGGCCGGGGCGGGGTCGGCGGGCTTTTCGGGCGCCTCTTCGCCGGGCTGGCCCTTCTTTTCCTCGCCCTCGCCGGGCTTCTCCTCGGCGGCCTTGGCGGCCGCGGCGGCCTTGAGCTTGTCAATGCTTATTGACATGGTGTAAGTTTCCTTTCAACAATTACTGGGTGACGACGTAGATCTTCGCGGCCGCGTTGGTGGCCGAGACGATCTGGACGAAATCGGACGAGCCGAGAACGCCGATGCCGGAAAACGTCGCGGCGCCAGCCGCCGTGACGAGGTTGGTGCTGGAGAGCGTCTGGCCCGCGATGGAGCGGACGAGGGTGACGGTCCCCGCCTTGTCGAGCGCAACGTCGAGGCGGATTGCGTTTCCGGCCGCGAGGTTGACGGTGTTGGTCCCGCCCGTGGGCGAATCGACGGCGACGGAATAGAACCGGCCGTCCGCCGCGAACGCGGCTAGTGCTGCGCACCCGAGGGCGATTGCGGATGCGAGTGCGATGACTTTTTTCATTGCCTTGTGTTCCTAGTGGCCAGTTCGGCCGCCTCAGCCAGCTGCAAAGCGAGGTCTATGGCTGTCTCGATCCCGCCTGTTTGGTCCGCCAGCCCCGCCTTGACGGCGCTGGCGCCGACGAGCACGCGCCCGTCGAAAACCGTTTCGTCCGCTTCCGGACGCGCCGCCTTGACGGCGGCCTTGAAGATGCCCGCGACTTCGAGGATCTGCGCCTGCAGGAGCGCCCGCTGGTCGTCCGTGAGGGAAGTGCCGGGAGTCCCGGCGCCCTTGTGGGCGCCGCTTGAAATGACATCGACGCGAAGCCCCTTGGCGTCGTAGGCGCGGCTCTTGTCGAGGATGGCGCAATAGACGCCGACGCTGCCGACCTCGCCCGTGATCCCCACGACGAGTGCGTCCGCCTGCGACGCGATCCAGTAGGCGGCGGAGGCGCAGAGGTCTGAGGCGAGCGCCACGACGGGCTTTCCGGAGGAGCGCACCGCGGCGGCGCAGTCCGCGACGCCCGCGACGGATCCGCCGGGGGAGTCGCAGTCGAGGACGATGGCGCGGACGGCGGGGTCTTCGCCGGCCTTCCGGACGGCGTGGGCGACGCGGTCCACGTCGCATCCGCCGCAGGCCATCGCCATGCCGTCGAGGTGCCGGCCGCAGACGCCGCGCAGCCCGACGCGGGCCACGCCCGGCGCCGGGAGGTCGTAAAGACGCGCGGGCGCGGCGGGGGCGTCGTCGCCCCCGTCGGCCGCGCTTGCCGACGGTGAAGCAACAAGACCGGCGGCGGAACCATGAACCAGGATTGTGTCGGACGCGTCGAGCCGGGCCGCGATGGCGGCGCCGAGCTGCGCGTCGATCGCCTCGAAGGCGGACGGAAGGAGCGCCACGGGGCGGCCGCGCAGCATGAGGGCGATCCGGTGGAGGGGGGCGCTATTCATCGCGGGTGTCCTTTCGTTGGCCAGGATCGTCGCCGCCGTCCGGGGCGGGGGGCGGGACGCCGTTGAGCTGCAGGTCGGCGAGATCCGATTCCGACACGCCGCCCTCGGCGGCGATTTCGCGCCGCAGGCGGACTTCCCCGGCGCGCCGCCTCAGCGTCTCCTCGTAGTCGAAGCCGTAGGAGCCGAGGGCGTCCGACCAGGTCATAAGGCCGGAGCGGAGCGCCATCATGTGGTACTGCACGGCGGACTGCGGGTCCACCCAGTCGTATCCGGGGCGCAGCCACTCCCACTTGTCCCACTCGGAGCGCCCGTAGGCGTCGACAGGCGCGGCGGAGAGCTCGCCGTTGCGGATGGCCTCGGCCACGGCCCAGGCGACGGCGGGCCGCATGGCCTCCCGCTCGAGCCAGTCGCGCCAGCCGTTGATGGTCTTGGCCGCCTGCAGGATCGCCGTCTTGGACGAGGCAAAGGTGGAGTCGGCGAAGTACATCAGGAGGAACTCGTAGGGGAGGCGGAGGCTCATCGAGATGAGCTGGAGGTTAAGCTTCACGAAGGGCGCGTATTCGCCGCCGGGCTGGTTGTTGGCGAAGGGCGAAAGGGTCTGGCCGGGTTCCAGCTCGTAGATCGTGCCGTCCCGGAACTGCGCGAGCGGGTGCGCCGCGCCGGGGCGCGAGGAGCGGCCCTTGAGCTGGCCGCCGCCCTGGAGCGTCCAGGCGGCGAGGGCGCCCATCTTGTATTTCTTCAAATTGGCGGCGTTGATCTCGCCGATGTCGGCGCAGACGTTCGCGACGGTGGCGAGGTCGGGCCAGCCGCGCACCTGGTCGGGGCGGTTGCGCGACGTGACGTAGATGCCGGAGCGGATCTTGCGGGAGGGGGAGTCGGCGCGGAAGCCGCCGCTCTTCTCGTCGCGCTCCTGGACGTTCCACCAGATCACGCGCCCCGCGGCGTCCGTGCCGTAGGCGAGGTCTTCGCCCTGCGCCGGGCGTATGCGCTCGCTCTCGACGAGGGAGAAGCCGCCGGAGGCGTGCGGGACGAGGAGCAGTTCGCCGTCGAAGAGGCGGGCGCGGACGCACTCGGCGAGGATCCCCGCGAAGTCGCGGCGTCCGGAGGCGTCGGCGCGGCGCATCCAGCCCTTCATCCAGGCTTCCGCCTCGGCGTTCCAGCCGGCATCGGACGTCCGCGCCTGCAGCCGCACCTTGCCGCCGACGACGTTGTCCTCCAGGGCGCGCATGGTGCCCTGGGCGACGGGGTTGTTGCGCCTGAGGTCGTGGCAGCGCGCCAGGACGGCGTCGCGGTCGGCCTGCGGGAGGAGGCGGTCTTCGTCGCCCGGTTCGGCGCGGCCGAGGACCCGGAGCGACATGCGCGCCGTCGATTCGAGCGCGGCGTCGAGGATGGAGCGGAACCAGCTCATGCCAACGCCTCCCGGAGATCGGCGCGGAGGGCGCCGCCGCCCTTGCCGAGCATCGCCTTGACCTGGTCGAGGAGGCCGTCGGCCTTGTCCTGGATGGCGCCGATGTCGTTCTTGGTCACGGAGCGGCCGCCGATGGAGTAGGATGACACGTCGAGGCCCGACGACGCGGCCGCCGCGACCAGCGCGTATTGCGCCCAGCGGTTGATGAGGATGCGCGCCTCGGCGACTTCGGTGGAGCCGGCATTAAAACGAGATTCGGCCTCCGCGACGTACGCCGTCCGGAGCGCCTCGATGTCGGCCTCGATCTGACCCCTTATGTCAACTTGCGCCAATTGGGTGCCCTTTCCACCCTATGGCGCTCCCAGTTCCCTTTTTTATTTATTTCGTTGATTTGCGGCTTTCTTTCCAGTTCCCTCGCTGGGAGGAGCGGCGAGAATGGAGGCGAACTCCGGGTGCCGTCGGGCGATCCGCCATGCGACGAGGCGCCCGGATGCGCGCTTGTATCCGGCGGCGCATGCGGCGTCCCAGACGGTTTTGCGCTGGAGGATGGCGTGGACGAAAATCATCTCCTTCGCCGAGAGCTGCGCGAAGGTGTAGAGCAGGCGCCTCAGTGCGTCGAGATCAGGCACGGCGGACCCCTTTCCTCATGGCTGCCTTGAACGCGCCGAAGATCTGCATCATCTCCTGGCGCTGCTCCAGCGGGCAGCCAGGCATCGCCGAATAGTCGGCCGAGACGCTGGCGCGGGTCCCCCGCGTCGGCGCGAGGCGCAGCGTGATGTGCCACAAGTGGCGGTATTCGGCCTCTTCCGGCCAGCCTTCGATGATGGTGCCCTCCCTGTTGCCGCAGATCCTGTCCAAGACCTGGCGGGCGAAGTTCGCGGCGCGCACCGAGACGGCGCCGGGGCCGGCGTCGAGGGCCGGGCAGTGGGCGAAGCAAAGGACTGGTTTCGGATCGGGCGCGGCCTTCTCGACGACGGATCCGAGGGTGATTTCGATTTCGCGGTTCATTTTGCCTCCTGTTTCGGCGGTGTCAGGTATCTTATCCGCGCCTCGAGGTCGGCGCGGATGAGGGAGTCCGTGCAGCCGCACCGGGAGGCCTTGAGGTGGATGTAGTGGTTCGCCATCCACAGGCACTCGAGGGCGCGGCCGGTCAGGTAGTCGAGGCGTGCGTCGGCGATGTATTCGCCGATGCCCCGCCCGTCGGGGAGCCGGCATGGGTCGGCATAGGCGTCAGGCATTGGCAGCCTCCCTCCGCCCGATCGCGGCGATCCGATCGCGCACCGCTTCCGCCGTGGGCTCGGCGCCCTCGGCGCGCCATGCCGAGATGGCGAGCGCGGCGAGGCCGGCGGCCGCTGGCGCGGCAAGGCTCGTGCCGCTCGCGACGCGCCAGCCGCCATCCTTCCAGGGGACGCGGATGTCCACGCCCGGCATTACGATGTCCGCGCCGGGCGCGGAGAATTTCGCGACACCGCCCTTGCGGTCGCACGCGCCGACGGAAACCACCTCGTCGAACCGTGCGGGGTATGCCATCCCCTTGGCTGGATCGTTGCCGGCG
>Ga0310696_10007116_pt1 | contig 13190 bp, 12 predicted proteins | sample AusTroGonzalo_MG_4_FD_203885 | JGI IMG/M metagenome (GOLD analysis project Ga0310696, IMG submission 203885) | Bovine rumen microbial communities from tropical cattle in Woodstock, Queensland, Australia - Gonzalo_02 (v2) (version 2) | ecosystem: Host-associated > Mammals > Digestive system >... | reverse complement strand
TATCTGTTTTTGTAGGTGAAGATGAATTGAAATTATTCAATGGATCGATAGAGAATAATATATATTCTTCCTCGTATATATCGTAGCCTGGAATATATCCTCGGTTATGCAAAGATGTCAAAAAATTTAAAGTTTCAAAATGTTTTTTGTGTATCAAGGCTGCTATATTTGACACCCTTTCTTCTTGTTCAAAAAGAGCATTGCAGACTATCTTTGCATAATGTACAAACATGAATTTTGTGTATATGTAATAAGCCATAGCAAAGCAAAGTGCAAGTATTCCTATTATGCTGACGAATCGTTGAAGACTGCTGATATTGGAAGAAAATATTCTAATGCCGCCAAAGACTAATGCGAAAATGAATAATATTCCAAATATTATGCATGTGATGATATTAAAAATATTTTCTATCTTTATATGTGCTTGTAAATTGTTCTGTAATTTCTTTTTGGATTTATTTAAACTTTTTGTGCGGGCCTCTTTAAACATGGCAATACGATCTGTCGTAAGTTTAGAGCGCTGCATAGAATAATTTTCTCGAGCATTGAGATAATTGTTGTACATGCTGAGCATATATTCTCTCTGCTTATCGTCAGCAAAGGCGAGTGCTTTGTAAAATTCCTCTTCGTGAGTGTCCTCTGTGTAGTCGGTAAATCGCTTTGTTTGACATTTTACCAGTCCGAACCAAGCCTCAGCATTTGAAGAGTTTGCCTCTAGAGCTTTTTCATATAAAATCATTGCTTTGTCATAATTGTTGAGATTGAGTTCGTATTCGGCTTCCTTGATATAGTCAATATTTTCTAATTTTTCAACTTCGGCTTTTGCGTTGGCTTCCTGTGCTTTTTGGAATATTTTATATGATGCTATTGCGTCTTTTATATCAAAAAGGAACTTGCAGTCAGGGCAAGTTTCTTTTCTTTTGGATATATCTAGAGATAATATTTTATTACAATTTGGGCATCTACCCATATATTCTTTATTTTTCACAACACTATTTTAACATACATCTTAAATTGTGGCAAATGATTTAAAGAAATTTAAAGAGTTCTTTGATATGTTCATATCTTTCGTGAATGCTAGAATTGTATTCTATCATGGCATCGCGTTCCATATTCCACATAGACATTTGACGCATACCCACATCTTTACAGAACGTTACAAGTTTTTTTGTGAGCGGGGCGGTAAAGTCGGGATTTCCCGTTTCTGCTCCTATTGCCACAGTGGCGCCCATTAGAGAATAAGCTTCCGAGTCTGTGAGGGTGATACCGAAACCTGTATAAATGGTCTTTAGTTGGTCTTTTGCGTTTTGTAGAGCACGTATACTGGCTTCGCCATAATCTTCATCTAATCTAACGCCATAGCCATAGTAGCACATGGTCATTGAATTGATAATGTCAACTTTTAGTCCGGTGCCTAAGTAGGCTTTTATTACGTCAATTTGTTTTTGTTCCCATCCCGTAGGTGAGATTGGAATGGTCAGAGTTACCTTTATATTGGTGGCATCTTGCACTTCTTTAAGTGCTATGGCATTCTGGTAATTCTGATAAGCGTCTTGGTTGCTTTCCTCAATATCTAAATCTATACGTTGCAAATCATAAGCGTTAATTACTTCTAGATACATCTGCATCAATACCTCTTTATCCTGGCAGACTGTCCAAGGGGCCAGACCTAATTGTCCACCAAAGGATACTATAACATCTCCACCAGCATCTTTTAAGTTTTGTATAGAAGTTTTGATTCCTTCGTACTGGTATCCATCGTTGCCTTTTTCGCTCAGATCAAAATATCCGCCCCAGCCCCAGCGTGCAGATCCGTCAGGGTTGGTTGGATTTGCTTGATTGAGTTGAACAAATCCTAGACAGTAAGTGTAGTTATTAGAATCCTCAGCCAAACGTTTTAGGTTGATTGCGCCATTTTGACTGTATGGACTAGACGGGTCTACCCATGAAACCATATCCACAAATGGAGCAATAAAACGAATATCTTCTTGGTCTTCCTGTGGGGTTATGTTTTGCATATTTGTTGAATTTTCTTCATTATTTTGCTGATTTTGTGAGTTTTTTGTATCATTTTGCGTATTTTTGTCAGTATAGTATTCGTTGAATTCATTAGTGCCAACTGCATTTTTATTGGTTACACCAATATTATTAACGGTATCTTTGGATAAATCTTGATTGCTAGGAGTGCAGGCATAAAAACTAAATGTAAGAGTCAAGACAAAAGATAGAAATAGAATGGTTACAATGGTTATTATTTTTTTCATCAAATCTAGTATTTGTAAAACACGGCAGAATATTCCTATTTTGTTCTAAGATGCATATAATGTTATTGAGGTGAATATGAAAAAACAGCTTAGTCCAAGAGAGCAAATGCTAAAATTTATAAACCAACACAATAGTAAGTACGACAATATTTTTATAAAAATCATCAACTATTATGATGTTAGAGATATGAGTGAGGTGTCAGATGAAAACCTGATGGAGTGTTGTGCAAATTTAAAACGTTTAGATGAGGAAGAAAAAACTGAAAAAGACAGCGGTGAAACAGATTTATTTTTTATCGATGGATAATCCGACGGTTGTCGGATTTTTTTATAAATAAACAATGAAGCTGCTTTTTATTTGACCTTTACTTTTATATTTGTTAAAATATAAATAATAAATTATTTGGGGAATTTATTTATGTCAAAAATTGATGAACTGGTGGCGGCTGTAATTGAAGCTGAAGTAGATGCCGGGAAAAATGTTGAGGCGGCAGAGGCCAAGTGTGTGGAAGTAAAGCGGCAGTCTGAAAAAAAAGAGCGTGAGATTATATCTGTGGCAAAAGATGTGGCTAAAAACAAGTGCGAAGAGATGGAAAATCAAAACGCCAAGCAGACTGAGGACTTTATGAAAGTAGTGCATGCTGATGGGGAAAAGAAAGCGAAACAGTTAGAAACTGCATGTGCTAAAAAGATAAGTGAAGCGGCTAAAGAGATTGCAGATGAGATTGTCAGCAATGTAATAGCCTAGAGGAATAAAGTATAATTAGGACAAAAAGGAGAGAATGCAATGTCAATCGTGAAGATGTCGCATCTTGAACTATTGGGGCTTGCGAAGGATAAAGACAAAATTTTAGATGAACTATATCGCTCAGGTGTGGTTCATATTTGTGATGCAAGAAATATTGTAGGCACTGAACAGAAAAATACTGAAGAGGAAATTCGAGTGGTAGAAAGCACTCTAGAGAGAGTGAAAGATTCTATCAATATGTTGCTTGCTCTCAAAGAAGTGGATAAGAGAGAATTTGTCCGAAATATGAAACTTAGAGAGTTCGTAAAGGTTGGCGATGATGCGGAAAGATTAGAACAATCTGTAAAAACAATTCAAGAGTGTCAAGAAAAGATAAGGGATAACTTTAATGAGATACTGAGATTAAAGCGGTCTTTGACAGCATATTTGCCTCAGCAAATTGTAGGTCTTAGTGGAGTGGTGATTAGCACATCAGAAGAGGCTTTTGGAGATACGAAAAAAAGGCAATTATTAGACAAAATATATAAAGCAATAACAGATGAACTAACTGAAGATTTGATAAAGAAGTTTGGACTAATAAAAGACAAAAAGGACAATTTCCGTCTAGAATTTCGTATTAAAAAAGAAGATTTTGATGCTCATGCTGCTGATTTGGTGATATTTAATGATGCGTTAAAGCGTAAAGACCTAGGCGATGGCAACATAAAAGTCACATTCGCATTTCCAATAAAATCCAGTGCAGAACTGCTGAGCATTGATCGAGAGATAGCGATTTTGTCTAAGCAAAATGAAAATTTGTTAGAGAATCTAATTTTTGAATTAAAGAATTTAGATGATCTAAGGCTATATTCTGATTGGTTAAAATATAAGATAGATAAACTAAGGACTTCGGCGAAACTAAGATATACAAAGAGCACATTCGTCTTAGAGTGCTTTGTGCCAGAGGACAAGGTTGATGACCTTTGGGAACTACTAGAGGCTAAGTTTGATTCTGTGGTGGTGGAAGTGCGAGATGCGAAGAAAGATGAAATTGTGCCGACATTGACACGAAACAACCGTGTTATTCGCAAAGCAGAGTTTGTAACCAATATGTATTCAACTCCACGCTATGACGAAATAGATCCTAACTTCACAGTATTCGTATTCTTTATGATATTCTTTGGATTTATAATGGCGGATATTGGATATGGTATAGTGATTACCTTCTTAGGATTTTTATTAGCTTCTAGACAGAGAGAAGAAAATGGTGCAAAAAGGCTTTGGAGTTTGATAGGCTACGGTGGAATATTTACTATATTGTGGGGATTCTTGTTTGGTTCGTTCTTTGGATTTACTCATGCAGATGTAAAGATTATTCCGCAGGGTGTGATGCCAAATCCACAGAATGATACTATAGTATTGCTCTTATTCTGTTTGGCGATTGGTATTATCCAAATCATTACAGGCTTTATACTCAGAGGATTGAATGCATTTAAGAAAAAGCGTTATATAGATGGCATTGTAAATGGTTTTATGTGGGCACTCTTTTTAACTGGTATGGTGATGGGTGTGACAAGATATCTGATGGACTTTTTTAAAATCACTGTGGATGCAAAACTATATTCTGTGCTGCAGGCGATAGAATCACCAGGTTTGATTGTTATGATATCAAGTTTGGCTATTGCGGTGCTGTTTGCCGGCGTCACAAGTCGTGGATTTGCCAAAGTAACCAAGAGTTTTTCTTCGTTATATGGAATTATTAATCTATTGTCAGATATTTTAAGTTATGCGAGATTGTTTGGTTTGATGCTCTCTGGCGCGATTATTGCTCAACAATTTAACAATCTGGGAATGGGATTAATGACCAGTCCAGTGGGTTATGTGCTAGGCGTGATAGTGGTATTAATTGGTCATGTGTTTAATGTGGCGATGAGTGTACTCGGAGCTTATATACATGATGTGAGATTGCAATACATTGAATATTTTTCTAAATTTTATACAGGCGAAGGTGTGGCATTTGAGCCACTAAATGCAAAATTTGATTATGTAATCATAAATGATAAGGAGGGAAATTTATGAGTGGACAGGCTATTGCAGTAATCGGAATTGCTATTTGTGTATTTTGTTGTGGTATAGGGTCAGCGGTGGGACTATACTATACGGGCCAGGCTGGAGCTGGCGTCTTGGCTGAGGATCCAAAGAAATTTAGCAAAGTTTTGGTATTGGTGGTGTTGCCAGCCACAAATGGTATTTATGGATTTGTGTTGGCCATAATGAGCCAGGCTTACCTTGGCGCGATAACGACTGTAGGACAAGGATGGGCGCTCTTTGGTGCAGTAATGCCTTTGGCTATAGTGGGACTAATATCTGGAATTTTTCAAGGAAAAACTTCGGTGGCTAGTATCTATGCGGTAGCAAAAAATGAGGGACTGTCTGGTAAACTAATTTTATTCCCAGCTATGATAGAAACATATGCCATCTTAGGTTTGGTTGTGTCAATTCTATTACTATCGGTGGTGTAAATGGATAGAAAACAAAAAATATTAAACGCCATAAAACAAGATGGTGAAAACGCCGCCGCCAATGTGCTCGACAAAGCAAAAATGGAGGCAAAGGCCAATGAAACTCAGGCACGAATCCGAGCGAATAATCTAATAAAAGAACGGGCGGATGCTGTGGAAACAAAGTGTCAAGAGGTCTTTTTGAACGCAAAAGAATTATCTGTCATGGATCAGTCAATGCAGGTTTTAGCAGCGAAGAATCGAGTGGTAAACAAAGTGTTTGGTGAGGTCATAAAGGATATCAAATCCCTGCCTCGTACAAAATATGAAAAATTTATACTGGCACTAATTGAAAAACATGCTGAAGATGGAGATGTGGTGACTGTATCTAAAGAGGACAAGATAGAAGATGTCTTAAAAAAGGCTGATGTGTATAAAAAATTGCATCTAAAGATCCAGGTGGCGGAAGATTTTGTCGGTGGTGTGATTTTAGAAAACGAATATTGTGTCAAGGACCTTACTATAGAAAATATTGTGGCTGAAAAGCGTAGGGAATTGATAGTCAGTCTAAGTAAAAAACTTTTTTAGGAGGAGTAGGTGGCTAGCAGTATTTACTTTAATGCTGTCGCAGAAGCGAAGGAAGCGGCATTACTGACAGAAAAAGATTTGCTTGCAATACTATATTGCAAGGATCTTTTTAGTGTGATAAAACTGCTTAGTGAAAAAGGATTGGTACAAGGCGAAAATATAGAAAGATATGCAGATTTAATGAAGATTGTAGAAAATGAAAAAAGGGCCTTTTATACATTTTTAAAGTCTAATACTCCAGACATGAATATTTCAAAATATTTTTTAATTGATGTAGATTATCAAAATTTGCAAAATTATTATCTAGCATGGAAGTTGGGTGGTAAGCAGATATCTTTTGATTATGAGGGGGTATTGTCTGCAGATGATATAAAAAAAGCGGTAGAAAAAGGTGAGTATAGCCACATCACAAATGAAATGCGTCTAGCGATTGAGTTTTGTGACAGGATACTAAAAGACGATAAAAAGTCGATTTTTTTAGTAAATAGCGCCTTTAACAAATCAAAGGCTAGGGAGTTATTAATAATTGCAAGCAGGCAAAAGGAACTAAAAGATGCCATCGTGTTTAAGGTGGATGCGGATAATATTTTACTGGCTAGGATACTCAAAGATTATGAGATGGTTAAAAGCGTGAAGTGTTATGGAGGCACTTTGAGTGATTCATCATTGAGAAAATTGTGCGAAATGGATTCGGTATCAATAAAACGTGAGTTTATGTTTAGCGAATATCGTTCGCTAATAGAATTGGCTTTAAAGGCTGAGGATATAAAATCCAGGTTGTTATTTGAGCAGATGGTGGATTGCTATTTTTTAAATACAATAGAAGAAAAGAAATATGATCTATCTGGCAATATGCCATACATTAGATATGGGGTGAAAAAATCTACTGAGTTGATAAATCTAAAAATAATATTTGAAGGATTGGCAAGTAAACTGGATAAAGAAAAACTAAAGCTTGAACTGAGGAGGGTATATGGAAAGTAACATAGCTGTACTCAGCGATAAAAGTGAACATTATATATTTAAATCGATTGGCGCGGATATGTATTTTGTTGAAACTGATGAAGATGCGATTAGTGCTATCAAAGCACTAACTATCAAATATTCTCTAATATTCGTGTCAGATTCACTGACAGGTGTGCTAAAAGAAGATTTAAAAAGGTATGAAGAGTTGGTCTATCCAATAGTGATGGTGATACCTTCGACAGAAAAAGATAGTGGTTTTGCACTTTCAGAGATTGCAGGTCGTGCAAAAGAATCGCTCGGCATAGATATTTTTAAGGAGTAGATATGGAGGGAAGAGTAAGGAAGGTTTCTGGACCATTGATAGAAGTCAATGGAATGGGTCAGAGCAAAATGTATGATGTGGTTCAAGTGGGAAAAGACCGATTGACAGGTGAGATAATTGAACTACGTGGAGATATTGCCAGTGTTCAGGTTTATGAAGAGACCGCTGGAATTAAAGTTGGCGACCTGGTAGAAAACACAGGTAAGCCTTTGTCATTGGAACTAGCACCTGGTCTGATTGGTGAAGTTTTTGATGGCATAGGAAGATCTTTAAAATCGTTATATAAGACACAAGGAGATCGAATAGCAACTGGTGGTAAAGCCACGCATCTGGACCATAAGAAAAAATGGCACTTCCAACCAGTATTGAACAAAGGTGATATGGTAGGAGTGGGCGATGTGTTAGGTACAGTGCCTGAATCCGAGATTGTTGTGCATAAAGTCATGGTTCCGCAGGGAGTCAAAGGAGAGATTGTTGAAATCAAGGCAGGTGAGTTTACCATTGATGATGTGGTGGCTAAGATTGAATACAATGGTAAGGTGACAGAGGTTTGTATGTTGCAAAAATGGCCGGTGCGTATGGCTAGACCTTACAAATCTAAGATATCCATAAATGAACCAATGATCACTGGACAACGTGTAATAGACACATTATTCCCACTTGCACGTGGTGGCGTGGCAGCAGTGCCAGGACCATTTGGTAGTGGTAAGACCATAGTGCAACATCAACTGGCAAAATGGTGTGATGCTGAGGTGGTAGTATACATCGGATGTGGAGAGCGTGGTAATGAGATGACGGATGTTTTGAATGAATTTCCAACCTTGAAAGATCCAAAAACTGGCAAAATGCTGATGGAGCGCACTATACTAGTGGCAAATACATCGGATATGCCAGTGGCTGCGCGTGAAGCTAGTATATACACAGGTATCACACTAGCCGAATACTATAGAGATATGGGCTATAATGTGGTAATAATGGCAGATTCGACATCTAGATGGGCAGAGGCTTTGCGCGAGATGAGTGGAAGGCTAGAGGAAATGCCAGGAGAAGAGGGGTATCCAGCATACCTTACATCTAGGTTGGCTGAATTTTATGAGAGGGCGGGCAGTGTAAAAGTTCTCGGCTCAGAAAATAAATGTGGCTCAGTGACGGCGATTGGTGCGGTTTCTCCACAAGGTGGTGACCTTAGTGAACCAGTGTCTCAAGCCACGCTTAGAATTGTAAAAGTGTTTTGGGGATTGTCATCTGCACTGGCTTATAAAAGGCATTTCCCAGCCATAGATTGGTTGATTAGTTATTCGGGGTATTCCGACAAACTATCCAAATGGTACGAACAAAACGTGTCAAGTGAGTTTGAAGATTATAAAAAGCAAATAATGAAAATCTTGCAACAAGAAGCCGAGTTAAATGATATGGTACAACTTGTAGGTTTTGACGTGCTGTCTGACAAAGATAAAATCACGTTGGATATTGCGCAGATTATAAGGGAAGATTTTTTACATCAAAATGCTTTTGATGAGGTGGATACGTATACCTCTATCGGTAAGCAAAATTTGATGTTAAAGTTGATAATAACATATGCCAATTTGGCATATAATGCCGTCAAAGCCGGTAAAAAGTATGAGCAGATTATCACTTTAGATTCACGTGCAGGTATTGGCCGTGTAAAATATATTACAGAAGATAATCTAAAAGATATTGACGGCTTGATTACAATAATGCAAAAGCAGTTTGATGAACTTGTAGGGGGTGATGATCAATGATTAAGGAATACAAGACAATCAAAGAGATAATCGGCCCAATAATGATAGTGGATAAAACGCAAGATGTCGGATATGCAGAAATGGTGGAGATAAAAGAGGCTGATGGCGGAATTAGACTAGGTAAAGTACTGGCAGTCGAAGATGATAAAGCCTTGGTACAATTATACGGATCGACACAAAACTTTAAAAAACACACCAGCCGAGTCAAGTTTTTGGGACGAGGTATGACCATGGGTGTCTCAAAGGATATATTGGGTCGAGTGTTTGATGGTATGGGTCGAATAAAAGATGGAGAAGCTGAAATTTTGCCAGATAAATATGTAGACATCAATGGGGCTGCGATTAACCCAGTCGCTCGAGATTATCCAAACCAATTTATCCAAACTGGGATTTCGGCTATAGATGGTTTAAACACTTTGGTTCGTGGTCAAAAATTGCCCATATTTTCAATGAATGGCATGCCACATGCTAAATTGGCGGCCCAAATAGTTAGGCAAGCAAAGGTATTAGATGACGATGAAAAATTTGCTATTGTATTTTGCGCCATGGGCGTAACTTATGAAGAGGCAGAATATTTTATAAATGATTTTAAAAAGACTGGGGCGATCGCCAGAACTGTAATGGTGTTGAATCTGGCAAACGAGCCTAGTATAGAGCGAATCTCGGCACCAAAGGTTGCACTTACATGTGCTGAATATTTGGCATTTGAACAGGATATGCAGGTGCTGGTAGTGATGACAGATATGACAAATTATGCAGAGGCATTAAGAGAAGTGTCGAGCGCGAGGAAAGAGATTCCAGGTCGTCGAGGCTATCCAGGTTATCTATACACTGATTTGGCGAGTTTGTATGAAAGAGCAGGTAGGATTCGTGGTAAAAAAGGTTCTATAACGCAAATACCTATATTGACCATGCCAGATGATGATAAAACGCATCCGATTCCTGACTTGACCGGATATATTACAGAAGGACAGATTATTCTGTCACGTGAATTATTTAAAAAGGGTATAACCCCTCCTATAGATGTATTGGCATCGCTTTCTAGATTAAAGGATAAAGGTATAGGAGAGGGGAAGACGTTTGATTATCATAGTGGGCTACTGAGTCAGTTATTTGCCGCGTATTCTAGAGGTCATGATGCAAAGGAATTGGCTGTCATATTAGGTGAAAATGCTATTTCGCCAATGGACAAGATATACGCCAATTTTGCAGATAATTTTGAAAAGGAATTTATAGCGCAAGGAGATGAAGAAAATCGCACCATCAAAGAAACACTGGATATTGGTTGGAAATTATTGAGAATGTTCCCACGAAGTGAATTAAAACGTATCAAAGATGTGCATCTAGATAAATACTATGAAAAAGAGGAAAAATAATTGGAATTAAAAGTCAATCCTACACGTATGGAACTACGCAGGATCAAGGGCAAGTTTAAGACCGCTCAAAAGGGCCATAGGCTCTTAAAAGATAAAACAAATGAACTGATTCGTAAATTTTATGCTTGTTCAGGTGAAACATTGGCCCTGCGAGAGAATGTAGATGGCAAACTAAAAAACATATTGGAAAATTTTAGTTTGGCTAAATTAAAGTTAGAGGATAGTTATATAGATATGCTATTTTCTTTGCCAAACGAAAAATATGAATTGCAATTCAAAAGATCTTCCATGCTCAGTGTAGAGGTTCCGAAGATAAAATACGAAAGAGTAAATACTGAGGCAGATGCTTTACCAATAGGTGTGCTGGTAAGTGGACGAGTGCAGGCGGCATTAGATGATTTTTATAAAATAGTACCAGAATTAATCAAGTTGGCAGAAACAGAAAAAAGCACATTTTTACTCGCTAGTGAAATAGAAAAAAATAAGCGTCGAGTAAATGCCTTGGAAAACATATTGATGCCAACATATAGGAAGGCGATAGGAAATATAGAACTGAAATTGGCAGAGAATGAACGCTCAACTACTGCAAGTCTAATGAAGATAAAGGATATGCTAAATCGCAAATAATAGGAGATGTTATGAATATATTTAAAAAGTTTTATTGTAGATCATTTCAAACGATGTTTAAATTAATGCTTCCATTCATGCCATATCGTGAGCCAAAAATTTTAAATACAAATGATGATGTATCTAAACTGTTTTTGGCCGGAGGTGTTCAACGGGTATTGTTGGTCACTGATGGTGGTATTAGTAAACTGGGTTTGACAAAAGATTTGGAAAAAAATCTGCAAAAAAACAAAATAAAATGTGAAATATATGATAAAACAGTACCAAATCCCACAATAGACAATATAGAGGAAGCACTGCAGTTATATAAAGACAAAGATTGCCAGGCAATAATTGCATTTGGCGGAGGCTCTAGTATGGATTGCGCCAAGATGGTTGGAGCTAGGGTTGCAAATCCCAAAAAATCTGTGGAGCAGATGAAGGGGTTGCTGAAAGTGCATGGCAAAATGCCTCTTCTGGTGGCTGTGCCTACTACTGCGGGAACTGGCAGTGAAACGACTCTAGCTGCCGTTATAACCAATGCTGAGACTAAGGATAAGTATGCTATAAATGCGTTTCCGCTAATACCTAGATATGCGCTGCTAGATGCAAATCTGACATTGAAATTGCCAGGACATATAACTAGCACTACAGGTATGGATGCACTAACTCATGCGATAGAGGCATATATTGGGCGTAGTACTACTCCAAAGACGCGTAGGTGTGCACTGGAGGCATGTAAACTGATATTCGAAAATCTGGAGACGGTTTATCAAAATGGAGATGATTTTCAGGCTAGAAAGAATATGCTCAGAGCGGCATACCTTGCCGGCGTGGCATTTACAAAAAGTTATGTGGGTTATGTTCATGCGATAGCGCACTCTCTGGGTGGAGAATATAGGGTGCCGCACGGACTGGCAAACGCAGTGACGTTGCCATATGTATTAAAGGCTTTTGGTAAAAGTGCTGAAAAAAAATTAAAAAAGATAGCGGTATATTGTGGTATAGCTGAAGATTGGGTAGATGCGCATCTAGCAGCTGCTATGCTAATACAAAAAATTGAACAGATGAATGCTAATATGAATATACCAAATAAGATACCTGAAATTAAAGAGAAAGACATTCCGAAACTGGCGCGGCATGCAGACAAAGAGGCAAATCCGCTTTATCCTGTACCAAGAGAAATGGATGCGAAAGAGTTGGAAAAACTATATAGACAAATAATGAAATAATGCAAAAATGTACAAAAAAGTACAAAAAATTACGAAATTTTGCAATATTTTGGTATAAAAATGTAAATTCTGAATATTAATATGTATATGCAACAAAAAAAGAACTTCGATGGAAGTTCTTTTTTAAATTGAATTTTTGAGAATTAACAAAATGTGTGTGTTTAAACTATTGTAGAGATCCAGTATAATAATAGTATATGAAAAGGGTAATAAGCATAAAATAAGTATTTGATTTTTAAGTGTCCTCGCTTGCCATTATATAAAGTGAGTAAAAAAATACTTAGTAAAGAAAACAGTTGTATTTGACATGAAAGGGGATTAAAAATAGAGATAAGCATTAAGCAAATTGCAAATGCGAAAAGTTTTAAAAAACGGTTTTTAAATAGATACGCAACGAATGGCAAAAGTACTCCACATATACCATAATTGATTCCAGAGTATCCTGCGATAATATTTGGTAAAATGTATGCTATGACAAATATGAGAATTAAAAGAGTGCAAAATATTGACATGGATATGGCGATCTTTTTGGTGTTGTTATCTCTAAATGATGATCTCAAAAAATCAAATGAGTAAATAATACATATAGATAGCGACAAAGTTATTAGTATATTTAATGAAGTTCTTGGCATTGCGATACGGAATATTATTTCAGTCACTACCCCTATTAAAAGCATAAAGTACAGATATCTTGCTCTGTTACGAGTGTGAGTGGCACCCTCGCTAACTAGATATGCAAATATAGGAAAAGCTAATCGGCCGATAATTCTAAAAATTTTGAATTGTGGGAATATGTATAAGCCAATATGATCAACAGTCATTAGTATAAGGGCTAACAATTTTAA
>Ga0310696_10007115_pt1 | contig 13190 bp, 27 predicted proteins | sample AusTroGonzalo_MG_4_FD_203885 | JGI IMG/M metagenome (GOLD analysis project Ga0310696, IMG submission 203885) | Bovine rumen microbial communities from tropical cattle in Woodstock, Queensland, Australia - Gonzalo_02 (v2) (version 2) | ecosystem: Host-associated > Mammals > Digestive system >... | reverse complement strand
ATGGAAAACAATTCATGCAAAGTGATATCAAGATTATCGAATGGCTTAAGAAAGAAGCGGTTGAAGAAGATTATGAAGATAAGCTTGTAATTTACTGTAAAGACTGCTGTCGTAGAGATGAGCAAGGGTATTGTCCTGTTATTAATGGTAAAACGCATGATCGTTTTGCATGTATCTTGGCTGTGAAGAAGAATAAATCATAAACTGGTAGGAGGAATAACTCTATGATGCTTTATATTTGTGATCGTTGTGGGAAGCAAACAGATCGTTTTGTAAATAAGAACATTCCGAAGTATACATTACATAACGGAATTGATATTCGCGTAACTGAAGATGCGGGGAAAGCAATGTGGCAAAGACCGCTTAATTTCTGTGATGAATGCGAGAAAATTATGTCAGATCTTATCGAGAAAAATTTGCATGTTCCTGCTGAAGTTATATTATCGACAGATCCGAAATGGGGATGAAAAATGATCATAATCCTGATACTTACTGTTTTATGCGCAATTACTAGTTCGTGTGCAATGTTTTTATTGTTTGAAATAGTACCTGAATTAAGAGAAGATCTGGATCATGAAATTTCTCTACGTCGTGATCTCGAACTAAAAAACCTAAGACTTAGGGATGATGTTGATAGAAATACGTTGAAAATCATTGATTTGACTGACAGAATCAAAAAGCTGGAGAAAAAATGTACGACGAAATAATCTCAAAGTTGAGGGACTTGCACAGAGCTTATGTTACTATCAATTACGCCAAGTCCGGACAGTTGTTCGCAGATGCTGCCGATGCTATAGAGCATTTGCAGAAAACTGTCCTCCGATTAGAAGATGAATTGGGAATCTACGATGAGCTTCCGCTTGTAGATCAAAAGGAGAAAAGTAGTGAATAAAAAGGAGCCTGATATTTATGCGGAGATTAAAACGACGATACGAAAAGTGGAAAGACTGGAAGAAGTATTGTGGATATTTGTGGATTAAAAAAATTCTAATTCTTCTTGGACTTAAGAAGAGCTATTGGTTTGACCATTACGAATATTTGCCGAAAGGAAAAGAAACGAAATGATGACTGATATTCTTCAAAACCTCTGGGATGCTATTAGAGACAACGACGAAGAACAGATCGAAATTGCTTACAACGCTTTATGGTATTACGGACTAAGCAAAGAAACAGCGCTTGATATTCTTGAAGCTGGCAAAGCGTATTTCGGTCGAAATGATCCAGTGAAAGAAGAGGAGACGGCTACCGAATCAGAGGAGGAAGAAAGTTAATGAATTATATTTTCGCAATAGCGATCATAACTTTCTGGATTATGGTAGTTGTTTCTTTTTCGTGGGACCCAAAGATAAGATTCAGGACTAATTTCATAATCATTATGCTTACTGTTTTAGTCTTGGGACTCATCTATTGGGTCCCTTTTTGGTTGATATTTTTAAGATAGGAGTTGCTAAATGAAAATTGCTGTTGCCATTGTTCTTTTCGTTCTGTGCTATCTCGTTGGAGGATACGCCACAATTGTGATATTTGATAAACTTAAAGTTGACATCTTCGACGAAGAACTGATCGGGCTTATCATTCTGTGCTGGCCACTTTTTATTGTAATGTACGTTTTAGAAACTGGATATTTCTTCATTAATGATACCGGACAGGCTTTAATTAATCATTTTAAAAAGAAGGATAAGAAATGAGTAAAGAATACGATGAATACCTGAGAGAACATATTTCCAATGTGAATCAAGCTATGCTATGGCTGGCCGACAATCTTACTCCGAATCGTATAGTAAGGGACATTGATATTTCACTTGCGCTTGACAGAGTTGCAGCTCACGATGAATCGAAATACAAACGCGAAGAGTATGAAGCTTATGATGGATATTTTTATGGCGGTAATCGTTCATACGATGTAGTTACTGCCTTCGATTATGCATGGCTGATTCATCAGAGACGGAATCCTCATCACTGGCAGTATTGGGTTCTTATTCAGGATGACCAAGCTGGTCTTAAGCCTCTCATAATGCCAAACTCTTATATTTTGGAAATGATTGCTGACTGGTGGTCATTTAGTTGGAAGAGCGGCAATCTCGAAGAGATATTTGATTGGTATGAAAAGCATAAAAACGGTATGCTCCTTCACGATCGAACCAGAAAGATTGTAGAGAAGATTTTAGATGAGATGCATCTGAAGATCATCGAACAGAACTGGGAAGCTCTTGAGCACTCTGATATTGAAGACAAAAAGTATGGAGTGCCGGAAGAGAAAAAGTTCCCGATGCCTGATGCAGATCATGTAAGAAGTGCGATTCGATTCTTCAACTATGTAGATCCGAAGTATGAAAAAGAACTTGCTAAAGCTATTCTGAAACGTATGGACGAATACGGATTGACTTTTGATGACTTCACCGTTGGAGATGAGAATCGATTCAAGAATTATATTCCAAAAGAAGATCTTGAACATTCTGGAGTAAAGGGTATGCATTGGGGTGAACGAAACGGTCCTCCTTATCCGTTAGACTCAAAGAACATTGCTGAACAGATATTTAAAGAAGCTCAGAAAAAATCTGAAAAAATCGGTAAGGATATTTCGGATGCTGCAGAAAAATCTGGTGGTAAACTTCACGGACTTGAAAACAATTTAAAGACTGTGGAAAGCATCGAAAGAAAGCTTAATAAAAAGATCAGCGAAAATGATATTAGTTTGACCGAAGCAGCAAATGAAATTAAAGATTCCTTACGTTACACGCTCATTGCCTCAGATGATATTTTTGTAAATGCTTACAATGAATTCAAGAACGACCTTTTATCAAAGGGCTATGAAGAAACCGATTGTAAGAATTACTTTGATTTATTCAATCAGGGCAAAGTTAAGCATAAAGCGGTTCAGTCAAACTTTTCCGATTCTGACGGATACGAATTTGAAGTACAGTTTCAAACCCCGGCGTCTCAAGATGCGAAAGACAAAAAACTTCCATTATATAATGAACGGAGATCGTCTGGGATATCTGAAGAAAGAAAGCAAGAACTTGAAAAACAAATGGAAGATCTCGCTTTGAAAGTTCCTGATCCAAGCGGAATTGAGACGATTGAATCGCATGGATATTTAAAACATTCGGAGGAAGAAAACGATGGAGATCAAGGAGAAAATAGTTAAGTTTGATATTTACTGCAAAACTTGTAAATACAAAGATCGTGATGAACATTTAGATCCTTGTAATGAATGCTTGGCAAATGGGCGAGGCGAAAATACTCGTAAACCTATGTATTGGGAGGAAGCTAAGTGAGATTCAACTTTGATATTCCAGCGCCAGAAAGTTGTCTTAAATGTAGATTCGGTGCTCTCGAGAGTACGAAGGATTCTCAGATGCCATGGATATTTCGTTGTCTGATCGACAAAACGCTCTTTGTTCCTTTTAGAAAGGGAACTAACGAACGGCATGATAATTGTCCCGGAGAATTAACGGACGACGAAAAGAAAGGGATTATAGATGGACGAGAAGAATAACAAAATTGCTTATATTTGCAATGGGTATGCTAAATGTTCAATGGAACCCGGCTGCTTTATGCGAGAAGACCCTTTATGTAAAAGTGACTGGTGTTGCCATCATACGCTAGATCCTAAATTTGCCGCTACACCTCTCTGTGATAATCCAGAAGATTATCCGGAGAGGTTTGTTCATTATCCAGATGGAGAAAACATTAAATACTACGAACTGATGGACGGAGAAACAGTATGAGCCAAACAGTTTATATTTTAGTGTATTCAAAAATTGTTCCGGGAACAGCTGAAGGTTCCATAAGTCTTCTGCTTGAAGATGCTACGACTGATATTAATGAAGCTGAGAAAATATTCAAAGAAGCTCCACTTACTCAAGAGTACTTCAGAAAGGAACTCTGGGTAAGAGATCCGAGCGGTCGAAGAAGACTGCTTAAAGAACAACGTTACGGACATTGAATCCATTATATTTTAGAAAAGGAGAAACTATTTAGAATGGACGAACTCGAAGCCAAACGAATTAAGGAATTTATGAAGCCTACTTGCCCTGTTAAGATCGGCGATCGTATTTACAAAAACTATCGGGTTGATGACAACTTGATATTTTACGAGATCATCGACATTAAAGAGCTTGAAGACGACGAAGGTGTTTATTATGTACTCACTGGAAGAGCTCCGAACATTACGGTTGGCGAAAACGTCAAAATGTTCAGCAGTCGTTATATTTCCAATACTAGTAACTATACCATCAAAAGAAAGGGTGCAGACTTTTGATGTACGATCCTAAGCCTTTACCTTCTAAATCAGAGATTATGCCGATTGATTGGACTCCTGAAAACCTTAGGAGTTTTCGTAAAAAGCTCGGAGTCAGACAAGACTACATTGCTAAGCTGTTTGATATTTCACCAGCAACAATTTCGCATCTCGAAACTTCTAAAGTTAAGAACCCTATGGCTAATCAAATGTATGGATTGATATTAGAACGCATCTACGCCTATCAGCAAGGATACCTCCCAGCTTATCGTAAGACCGGTGAGAACGAATTCGGAGTTGTGTTTCTTGTAGATGATATTTTCAGAAAGGTGAACGAATGAATAGAAAATCGACCTTTGTATTTGATCCGACCAATTTGAATTTCCTAATTAAAGAATCTGGAATGCCAATCTCAGCTATCGAAAAATGTGGTATTAGCATAAGCAACTACATCTACGGCAGACACAATCCGTCTTTGGATGCGCTGCTTCGTATGGCTGATATTTTTGCAGTTCCTATCGACTTCATTCTTGGACGTTGCACAAAAGAAGAATGTGATGCCGTTCGTGAATCATTTGCTAAAAACTTTCGGATTTTAAGGAAAGAAGATTACGAGTCTTTGATCCTTCGTAAGAAAGAGAGCTTTTATATTCCGAAAGGCTACGAAGCAGGATACCCTTACAATCTTCTCGATAGGATATTTACTAACCCATTCGACCACATCATTACAGAAGATGAGATGAATGGTCTTAATAAAGCTCTATCAACATTGAGTTCTAGAGAACGGGAAATTATTAAGTATCGCTATGAAGACGAATTATATTTGGATGAAATCGGTAAGATGTATGATATCGGAAAAGAACGTGTTCGTCAGATTGAGGCAATGGCGATTCGGAAACTAAGGCATCCTTGTCGTAGTAAACTGATTAAATATGGTATAGACGGAGTGAATGCTAAGGAAGAATACGAACGCAAAAGTCATCTATTAGATAACAAAGAATTATATTTGGAAGAAAAGGATAAGCGGCTTCGTGAGTTTGAAGAAACTCTAAAAGCCGAAGCTAAGAATATTGCATTTGAAAAGGATATTCTTTATGAACCAGTCATAAAAGATGAAAACCTTCATGAGTATCTGTTTATTCCGATCGAAGATCTAGATATTAGCGTTCGAGCATTCAATTGCCTTAAAAGATCAAATTGTAATACGGTTGGCGATATTGTTAAGCGTATTCGTGATGGTTCGATCATTAATATTCGAAACTTGGGAACCAAAACAATAGAGGACACAATCGATCGAATCAAGAAGACCACCGGATTAACATGGGAAGAAATTATGGGCGAGGCAATAGAATGCGATGACTGATATTTCGAAAGGACCTTTTTATGGCAACAAAGAAAAAGAAAGCCGCGTCAAAGAAACTTCTGAGTACGGCTAGCAAACTTACTTCTCCACGGTGTTGCATTTGTGGACGAGAATACAAACTCGAAGAACGACCTCGTAACTTTTTCTCATATTTTGACAACGATACCTTCGAGATACAAACTCAGGACAAGTTGCTCATTGATAATCGGATAGTGGCTCTTTGTCCAACATGCATGAAAGCGGCTGCGTTTGGAAGATTAGAGCTAGCGCATCAAGAACGCTTTCAGTATTATCGTCCAGACCTAATGGCACCAATGTTTGAAGATGAACAAGAAGCAGAAATCGCAAAAAATACACCTTTTTAAATAGAGGTATTGACGGCCTCTTATATTTTTGAAAAATTTTTGAAAGGAGAACGTCAAATGAGAACTGGAACTGGTAGGTACTTTGTGGCAGGCATGATCGGAGCGATATTTTATGGTGTATCGTTGGCTGTTGTATATTTTGCAGGTATTCTTACAGGAGATTACATCTCCGACGTAGCAGCAAAAAATCAAACGCCAAAACACTCAGGAAGATATCCTTGGGGAAAGGACACCTGTCAGTCTAAGCCTGATCTTCAGGAGGTAAAATGATTAAAATTCTTATCGGAGCCCTTGGGGTAATCTTCGGATTACTCCTTGGGCTTTATATTTACCCACGTAAGATCCTTAAACCTGAAGGAGTCATTACGTTCTTCCTTCAAAAAATTGATGACGACGTTGACGTAATTCAATGTTCGGTAAAACCTGATACGGATTGGGGTAACTTGATTAACCGCAAACGTATTATATTTTCAATAGCAAGAACTCAAGAATTAGAGGAAGCCATGACTAAAGGACTAATTAAAAAGGAGAATTGATCTTGACAAAAATGATATTTGTACTTGACCGCATTTGTCTCATTGGTATGCTCGGCGCATCTTTCTATGTCGGCTACAAGGTTGGCAAAAGAAGAGCAAAGAAAATTGATATTATCATTAATAAAAAAGAGGAGGACTAATCAATGAAAGTAGAAACTATTCTTGGCGGAACCCTTATTGCTTTTCATGTTGGTGTTGCGGTTCTTGATATTGTTGCTGCGAAACATGCAAAGAAAAGAGCGAAAGTAAAAGCCATCGAAGTCAGAACTGCTGAGCAGGCTGAAGCTTTCAAGGAAGCCGAACAGCGCTGTGATATTTTCAAGGTCATGAGCAGCCGTGAAAAGAAAGAGCAGGAGTCTATGCTCAAGAGCTGGAAGATCGCCAAAGAGTATGATATTCGTAAGGACCAGATTCTCATGTCTGTTGATGAAGGTCTCGACGAGTTCAAGACTCAGCTTGGATATTTTGACAAAATTGAAGAGCTTGACGAAGAGTTCGATGCCGGACTCGAAGCTTTCAAGAAAGCTATCGACTACGATTCTTCGAAGGAAAAGTTCGAGGAAGCGATCAAGGAAGCTGAGAAGGTATTCGAGAAGCAGAAGGAAGCCTTCAATGCTGCCAGCGATGATATTTCCGACACGACTATGAAACTGCGTCATGCAGCTGAAGAGTCTATGACTTCTAAGATTAAGGAGTCTAAGGAAAAGATCGCTGCTCTCGATAAACAGGTCGAAGAGGAAACTGATAAGCTTCGCAAGATCAAGATCGAGAAGTCTAAGGCCCTTGAGGAAAAGGTGTCTAAGGAGAAGATTCGTCTTGAAAAGAAGCAGGAAAGCGATCTTAATAAGCTGAACAAAGAGCTTGACAACGCTAAGCTTGATATTCAGCGTCAGATCAAGAAGAACCGCACAACCGAAGAGACCGCTGCTGCTAGCTGCCACGAAGACGACGTTCGTCTGATTCAGGAGCAGAAGAAGATCGACGAGGAAGTCGCACGGGATATTTTCGTCTCCACTCCTCGTGAAGAAGACCTTGCTCAGTACCTTAAGAGCAAGAAGGTTCCCAGATGGGTTGTCGGTACTGTCAGCGTAATTCCTCTCGCAGTAGTTGAGTTCATCTGCTATCGTTACGTCCGCCTTGTCGTGAACGTAATTAAGAGGATGGCTTAATGAATACCAAACTGATATTTTCAGTTTGTCGTAAGCATTTACCAGCCATTCTCAGCGCAGCAGCTAGTGGGGGAGTCGTCCTAACCGGATGGCTCTCCTATAAAGCTGGCCAGAAAGACGAAGCAGGATGGAAGAAGTGGATTCCTCCTGCTCTCGCTGGCTTTGGAACAATCTGTTGCATTGCTGGCGCATACAAAATACACATGCGTCGTGAAGCTGCCATGCTTGCGGCAATCGCTTTTTATAAAGCAGCCGGAGAAGATGGTAAATTCCGCTTGGATGATATTTCTAATGTACTAGTCGATGATGCTTTACATGGAGGAAAATTAGTAAACAAGGACGTTCCTGCAGAAGAACTTGAGCGCCCTGATATTCCAAACCACGGTGCGAAGATTAAAATTTGGGAACCTTACACCAAACAATGGTTCGAAGCTACTCAGCAGGATATTCTCTGGGCTGAATTAACAGCCAACAAGATTCTTAGTCAAAAAGGACGTTGTACACTAAACGAGATTCTTCAATTATATTCTGATCCGCACCTAAAGAAGCATAAACCAATTGGTGACAGACTTGGATGGTCATGGGATAGTGATATGTTCCAAGAGGAATCATGTTATTATTATGCAGGCGGATGGATCGACATGTGTCCTCAATTTGAAGAATACAATGGTGAGTATCGTTTTGTGATGGAGTACGGAATTCATCCCGATGATATTTCCGATCTCTACTAATCCGCAAGAAATACAACTGTCATAATAGAGAGATATACTTAGTTTTAACTGGTTAAAACGCCGTAACTTTGGTTGTGTCCAAAAGACGGAAACATCGGTTCGAATCCGATAGTATACCTCTCTTTATATTTTTGACCATGGAACAAAGAAAGGAGAACGCGTATGCAAATGAGTACCATTGTCAAAGGCGGTTTAAAAGCGTTTAAGATCATTGAGAAAGGTGCAGTGAAGCATCTTCCAACAATCTTAACTGCTGTAGGAAGCGCCGGTGTCATCGGGGGTGTTATATTAGCTGTTAAGAAAACTCCCGACGCAAAGAAGGAACTCGATAAAGAGAAACAGAATTGGGAGGATATTCCCGACAAAGAGAACCGCGTAAAAGCAGATTATATTTTCAAGCGTGTTCGTATTGGTGCAAAGCATTATTGGCTTGTTGGTCTGATTATTGCCGGATCGCTTACTTGTTTCTGGCTAGCTAATCGCATTTCGCTTAAACGTTTGACTTCTGCGTTAACTGCGGCGGGTCTAAGCGCTAAAGCAAAAGAAGAATTAGAACAAAAGATTAAAGAGTTAGATGGCGAAAAGCATCTACAGAATCTTAGAGATGATATTGACAAAGATCGAATTCTTAATAATCCTCCTGAAGAAGATAAGATCATTAATACCGGACTCGGTAGCCATCTTTGCTATGAGCCGATCACCGGTAGATATTTCTATTCAAACATTGAGCGAATTCGAAAAGCTGTAATCATGTGTAGAAATGAACTTCAAAAAGAAGGATATTTATCGGTTAACGATTGGTTTGCCTCAATCAATCTCGATTCTACAGATTTGACTCTGTGCTGGACTGCAGATAGTATTGGCGAAGTAAATGACTTTGATATTTCGACAAGCTCACAGCTTACATCGGATGATATTCCTGTTCTGGTGATCAGATATGACATAAATCCTACTATGGAACGTCCTGATTGGTAACTTTTTAGTGGTAAAAAGGGGTTGTATGGATATTTTACGCAAGAAATACAACCCCTTTAATGGTAGGAATACCAACTAAAAATTAATGAGGAGGAACTAAAAATGAAGATTTTTAAGAAGAAGGAAAACGACGATGATAAAATCATTCAGGTGGATGAAAACGGCAAGGTCGTAAAACCCGAAAGAAAGAAAGTCAACATGAGAGAAATCGGAAAGAAAGTCGTTCTCGGCTTAGGTTGCCTAGTTGTAGGAGCAGCTGCATTCTTGGCAGTCGGAGTCGCGATGACCTACGCCGGTGATATCTCTGAATCGACTTCTATCGATACGGGAGATGGGATCATTACCTTTAATCCCAAGAATGAGGAAGAAACAAGCGAGCCTTCTGAAGAAGAAACTTCTACTGAAGGTTCTAACGAGTAAACTAAGATGGATATTCCACAGAAAAGATTATGGGTCATTCAGAAATGAATGGCCTATAATTTTTGCCTGTTCGCGCAAAATACAGCTCTCTTAATGAGGGATATCTTCTATTATATTCTATTGAAAGGAGAAACGATAATGAAGAAGTGTAAAATTACTAAAGAACAGGTTATTGATATTACTAAAACAATCGGAGGTGTAGCAAGCTCTGGCGGATCTATAGCACTAGCCTGCGGAATTATTAGAGCAGTCCTTCCTCCCGGTGTCAACATGGTAGTACAAGGAGCAATGATAGTTGGAGGAACGATTCTCGGATCATTCGTAGGTGACAAGCTTACAGATTATGTTGAAGAACAAATTGATCAGATGGTTGAGCAAGTCGATGAAACTGCAAAACAAGTTAAACACGATCTCGACGTAATTCGAGACAAAGACTTAATAGAAAATCCCGAAGAAGAGTGAGTGGGCTTTACAGCCCGCTTCTCTTTTTCTTTTGATATTTTGAAAGGAGAAACATTATGGCTGAAATTAATACTGACGATTTCAAACCTAATTCTCATCAGTATAACAAAGATGCGGAAAAGGTTGAGACCGAAAAGAAAGTAGAAAAGATCGTTACAGAACCAGTAGTCCGTAAAAAGAAAACGTTCGGACGTAAGCTCGCTGATATTTTCATTGCTGAAGATGTCGGCGATGTGAAGTCCTATTTAGTTTACGACGTGCTAGTACCCGCAGTGAAAGAAAACATTGCTGATGCGATCAACGGCGCTATCGGAATGATATTCTTTGGCGAGGTAAGTCGCAGATCCGCAAATCGAAACAATAACCGTAACAACTCTCGTGTGAACTACGGTGGATATTTTAACGGCAATGGTAATGATCGCAGAGAACGTATGCCGAAATCGTATCGTGAAGAAGGAAATGGTAGAACAAGAACAGATGATATTATCATCTCGAATCGTGCCGATGCCGAACAAGTTCTCGACGAACTGTTTGAACTGCTTGACACATACAAACAGGTAACTGTCGCTGATTTTTATGACATGGTTGGCATCTCTTCTGAATTTACAGACAACAAGTATGGTTGGACAGATCTTAGAGGAGCGAGAGTCGTTCGTGTACGTAATGGATATCGTATAGATCTGCCACGTGAAACAGCGCTTTAATTTTTTGAAAGGAGAATTATATTTATGAACACAAGTGCATTAACTACTATTGGCGGCACTTTAGCCAAAGCAGCTTTTAAAGCTGGAACTAAGATTCGGAAGTTTTCTCCTGAACTTCTTCTGGTTGGCGGCATCATTGCTGGCGGAGCAGCTATCGTAACCGCTTGCATGTCAACAAAGAAAGTTGTTGAAGATGAAAACAATGATATTTCGGCATCTTATGACGAGCTTGATGCCATTAAGAAAGAAAAAGAAGAGAATCCTGAAAAGCTTGATATTCAGGAACTCAGCAGAAAGATCGGTAAGAAAAGATTCAAAGCATGGCTGAAATTGGCTGGCAAGTATGCCAAGATCTATGGCATTCCTATATTTTTAGCAATCCTCTCTGTGTGCCTTGTATTGGCCTCTCACGGGGTGTTGAAAAAGAGATATATTTCGACAACTTTGGCCTACAAAGCTCTTGACGAGGCTTTTAAGGACTATAGAGAGCGTGTTAAAGATGCGGTTGGGCCAGATAAGGAATTGCATTACTTTAACGGCACTCATGAAGGCGGAGAAGACACTTATATTGATGAGAATGGCGAAACTCACACTGACAAAATTGCAGTGAAAGATCGAGCTAAGAAACCTTCTCCTTACGAATTTGATTTTAATGCCAAAACAGCTCCGGGTAATTGGGAAGCAAACTCGGATTATAATTTCATGTTTCTTCGAAGCGTTGAGAACTACCTTAATGATCTGCTTAATGCCAGAGGACATGTATTTATGAACGAAGCACTGGATGCTCTCGGAATTAAGAGAACTCCGGCTGGCGCAGTTACTGGATGGCTTAAAGGCGCTGGCGGAGATGATTACGTTGATCTTGGATTTAGCGAATATTATACCGACGAGTATTCGGATGCTCAGGATGAAGGATATTTGAAGAACATTCATCTGAACTTCAATGTCGATGGACCGATTTGGGAAAACATTTAATATGAAAAGAATTATATTTTTTGGATTAGGTCTTGTCGTTGGTGCAGGAATTGGTGTTTTAGCAACTCGTGGGCATTATCGTAAGCTTGCGTTCGATGAAATCAACGAAGCACGAGAAGCTTTCAGGAATATGAAGAGTGTTCGCAAAGTGACTACCACAAAAACCACGATAAAGACCACAGCAATGAATAAATCCGGTAACGAAGAGCAAGAAACGGAACCGATTAATGGCGAAGACCCTGAAAAAACTGGTAAAACTGGTAAACTGGTACAAAATTCGAGTAAAAAAGACGATTTTAACAGATATTCTGAGATAATTGAGCCCTATACAGGCGATGATTCGGGCCCTTTTAAGCATAATTACAACGTGTTTTCAAATCCTCCAGATCCCAATAATATTGATATTTCAGAGGATGAAGAGAACGAAACTGACGATCCTTACGAGATTACAGTAGATCATGAAAGCCCTAAAGAGGGTGGATATTCTGCTCCGTATCACATAACCGAGGAAGAGTTCGCCAGCGACAAAATGTTTTATGATAAGGTCATGATCGAATATTACAATGATGGTGTAGCTGTTTTGGAAGATAGCGATCAGATCATTGATTGTGTTGAAGATCTTGTTGGTCCTGATATTTTGCGTGAAGACATTGCAGATAAATGGATCTACAACGATAACGAAACATACGTTCGAAATGATAGTCGAAGCACTGACTACGGTATTATATTTACCGGAACTAACTTCGTACCGAAAGAAGCTCAAGATTGAACTACTTCGATTGGTTAGTACTGCTTATAGCACCTGACTATCATAGACGTGACCACTTTACAAAACTGTTGTATGCTTTATATTCTGTCGACTTTACTTGGGTTGTTTCGAGAGACAAAAACCGTGCAATTGATGGACTGGATTTGAGGGATCAATACGAACATGAGACAGGGCTGTTCTGTGATGCGGACGGCCCTTGCTCTGTTTTAGAGATGTTTATTGCGTTGTCAATTCGATGCGAAAATGAACTAATGTATATGTATGATCCGAAGAAAGGAAATCAAACTGAACGATGGTTTTGGATGATCCTTGATAATTTGGGATTAACTCAATATGACGACTCTTTTAGGTTGGACGATGAAGAGATAGATGCTGAAATAGATGATATTTTGTATCGTTTTATGGATCGAGATTATGGACCAAATTTGGAATTTTGTCCGTTTCCGGTTCGATATTTTGTACCAGATTTTGAAAAAAT
>Ga0310696_10007114_pt1 | contig 13191 bp, 10 predicted proteins | sample AusTroGonzalo_MG_4_FD_203885 | JGI IMG/M metagenome (GOLD analysis project Ga0310696, IMG submission 203885) | Bovine rumen microbial communities from tropical cattle in Woodstock, Queensland, Australia - Gonzalo_02 (v2) (version 2) | ecosystem: Host-associated > Mammals > Digestive system >... | reverse complement strand
AGGTTTCCTCTGCCTCTGTTTCCGTAAAATGCAGCAAAGTCTGCATCAATTTCTTTCTTTCCTCGTCTGTTGCCGGAAGAATCCCCATTATTTTTAGACGCATTCTCCCTTCTTCTTCCTTCTTCTTCATACTCGTAACACCTCCGAACCCATTCAACAACCGCAGCTTGCGCTTTTCTATTATATGTATCATTTTCCTTTAATTTATTAAAAATGGTAATCGCGTTGTTGATTGTATAAATCTTATCTCGTTTAACATTAGAATTTCTTGCATCAGCAACTACATAGCGAAGATAATAATACATTTCTTCTTCGCTCATACTGTCCATAAACATTTCCCTGTCGATCTGGGCAAACTTTTCTATTTCTTCTTCTGTTGCGTATTTCTCCGCCGCCGCTTTTTCTCCTGCTGGCCTTTCGTCCCAAATTTTCCCGACTGTTTGCCCATTGTAAATCACAATAGCGTTTTTGTCGTGCGGCGTCGGCAGTGCTTCCAGTTTGCGCCGTAAATGCCGCTCCATTATTGTTGAGACAAAAAGCGCCTTCCTCGCGTCGGCCTCGGCGTTTTCGTCTTTATTCTGTAATGCCTCTGCAAGTTTTTCTTCTGCGTCTGCCTTGTCTTCTAAGGCTTGGTCAAGCTGCAAGCGTAAGTCTGCCCGGTCTTCGGTGTATCGCGCTTCCTGCTCTCCGGCAAGGTTTTCGTATAATTCATCGTCCGACATTTTGGAAAGTTTCTCGTCGTTCTTGATGCGGTTCCCCAATATTTCCCGTGCGCTTTCCGCCGTGCCGCCGCGTGAGAAACCTTCCCTGTCTTGGATAAGGTGCTGGATTTCATGGACGAGTGTATATAAAGCCTCGTTCTCGTCCTCGGCAATATCTTTCTTGCTAATTTCGATAGTTCTGCCGTATGCTTTCCCGTGATAGTACGGATCAGTATAATCTACCGCCTTAACGCTCACGCGCTTCAAAAACGGATAAGCCTCAAAAAGCGCCGGATTGTCGTAAACGTCTGCAAGCGTGGCTTTCCCTTTTTCCTTGACCTTTGCATAGTCAATCTTGTTTACATCGTCTGGAATATCGAAACGCCACTGTCCATCAATCCCCTTAAACCATCCTGTTTCCTTGTAGATTTCATCAGCGGCTTTGCCAATAATAGACATACCCATAGCACGCCATAAGCTGTCTTGGTTGGCAGTCTTCGCTTTCTTGCCCACGAATTGATGTAATGCCTTTTCATCCTCTTGCGACAATACGCCGCCTAATATTTTTGGCAGAACGTCAACGGCTTTTACTTCTTTTTTCCCTGCCGCTCTATATTCTTGCGCCACACGCTCCGCAATGCGGGCCGCAAGAATAGCGTTCACACGCGCGTTTGTCGATACGGCTTTGACGCCGCTCGATTTCAGCGCGTCATAAATAACTTGATACGCTTCCCGTGCGCCTTCCGGCATTGCTGCCTGTGCCATAAACTCGCCCGCATTGTAATTGGAAAACACACTCAACATTTTTGCAAGCCTGTCCTGCTCGTCAAGCAGATTGTCAATTTCCGCTTTTCTTCCTTCGTAAAACTCCCGTATTTCATCCATGCTGTAGCCTGGAATCATATCGGAATCAAGGGCGTACCTCGTCGCCGTTCCGACAAGATTTTCATAGGCGATTTCTTTTAGTTGTTCTTTTGTCGGCGGTTTTCCATAATCCGCGTACCAGTTACGATACCATGGCGCATTATTGGAAAGCCGCAAGCCGCGCCCGGTTTCTTCGTCATGGATAATGTCAACGCCCTGCTTCATTCCTTCTTGAAGTGCCGCAATAACAGGCGCATATATTTCATCAATCGTTGCTTTGTTTGCGCGTTGACGGTTGCGCACTTCCAACGCAGGATTCGCCATGTTTGCGGCAATAATGTCCAAAGCAAGCTTGCGGTCGTTTTCGTCCTCAAACGTAGAATTGACAAAGTTTTCAACCATTGCCGCGTCTTCTTTGATTTTTTGCGTGTCCACGAATTTCAGCGCCTCATTAAGATGCTTTGCGTACTCTGTCGCCTGATACGTTGTTTCACGTCCTTTTGTTGTGCGGTGTTGGTTCAATGTCTCGCGCTGTTCCGGCGTCATATCATGGGAAAGCTGCTGCAAAACGCTCGTCTTGACTGTAAGCATACCTGTACCATTCATGCACGCCTGCACTTCTTCCTCTGATGTTCCCGATGCTTCGACGACCTGATCCACAATGTCCTGCTGATTCAGTGCGGCCAGCGTCTTAATGTCAACCTCGCGCTCTTTCATGCCGTGCTTTTCGTTTATGCTGTCAAGGGCGGCCTCTCTTAAATTCTTGTCTTTGATTTCTGCAATCTCATCCAAATGCTCGCCCACGCCGTCAATGATTGCCGAATCCTGCGCGTTCTCCATTACGTCGCGCGCCAAGCGGCTCGACGTTGCGGCGCGAAAACGCCTATATGTAGAAACACCATGCGCCGCGCCGCCAAATGCAGTAAAACCAAGTACAGAAGGAACGGCCTCCACCGCTTCTTTTGCAGCGTCCGTCAAAATATCTTCTGCCGTTTTTACGTCGGCGTCTTTTCCGTGGACAAGAATATTTCCTGCGTTTTCAATTATGTCATTGCTCAAAGACTGGGTAAATTCTTCTATGACTTCCGTGCCTCCTGAAATTGCCCCGGCCTTTATCCCGCCGTCAACAAGTTCTTTTGCCATGTTTCCGACAAGTTCTCTTGTCGTGCCGGAAGCAAGCGCCGCGTCGTTTTTATAAATATCAATAAGTTTTTTTGCCGTGCCGCTTCCCGTGATCCAGCGGCGAATTGTATTTAATTGCAAAAGTTCTATAGCGGCTTCAACAGGCGCTTGCACAGCGGCGATTGCCGAGGCTTGCCGTGGAGTGTATTTTGGTTTTCCGTTCTCGTCTAATTCTGAAACAAGATCAATATAATCCTGTGAACCAATTTGCGCCGCCATAATAGCGCCTGCCGCAAGTTGCCCCCAAATATTTTTTGGCATAACCCATCCAGGCGCTTGTATTGCAAGCTGTTCAGCAGTGTTTCCGGCAATCCCGCCAAGTGCGCCTCCAATGGAATTATAGGAATACTGCCGCAAATTTCTTTCCGCTTCCGCATTACGCAATATTTCTTTTACTTCCTCCGCGGTCAGCCCTTCGTTGTTGACAAGTCCGCGAAGCCATGCAGGAGCGCCTACAAGCTGCTTCTGAAGCATAAGTTTTGTGCGCTCCAAACCTACGCCGATACTTCCTCCGATTTTTCCAAATTCAGATTCATATACGTCATTGATCGACTTGAATCCTTGCGCTGCGTCAAGAATCATAAGCGCGCCCGCAACGTCCCGCGCTTCTTCAAGGTCGCCAAGATACGGAACCCAATCCCGTACTTTGTCCATATCAGTGTGCCCGTTTTCATCCGTGGCAAGTTTTTCTTTCTGCTCGATTTCACGCGCGGCCTGCCACAGCTTTTGAAATGCGCCCTCGTCCGTCACATTTGTTGCGTCAATGCCTGTTTTTTCTTGAATCCAGCGGCACTTTTCCAGCCAGTCCTCGCCCTTCATGTTGTAAACGTGCATGACATACAGCTTGGAATTACGCGCTTCATCGTAAAGATTGCTTGCTACTTTCCCCACGTTTACCGGGAGTGGGAATTGCGTCAAGCTGTCCATATTGTCGTCGCGGTTTACATCTTCGCCGTCGTAATCGTCTATGCGCTCCGGCACGTCGTTGTCCAAATATTCCCGAATGTTTCCGAAAAGAGATTTCTCTTGCTTCGGCTGCGGTTGCGATTGCATAAAGGCATCGTTCAGCGTATTGCCTAAAATCGGGTTGCCCGCGTCGTCCATGCCGAGATCATACGTCTGCTGCTCTGCCGTCGGCGCATAATTAAGTATATCATTATATTCGTCGCGGTTTTTTTCAAAGGAATTGTAAAGCCCTTCCTCTTTTGCTTTTGCAAGCCGTTCGGTGTTTCCGCTCAGAGAATCCCATAGAGTGCGTACTTCTTCATCAGTCATGTTTCTTCCTCCCGTCAGGAAAGCACAATGTCCGCGTCCTCACCATCTACAATCCGCTGATACTGTTCCTTCGTTGCGGTAAACGTGCCTTTTCTTGTCTGCACAACATAAACGCCGCGCGCGCTGTCGTAGTCTGCCGCAGGATCGTTATATACTCCGCGCGCAAACCATTCGCCCGGAGTAAGCGGCGATTCCTCGTAAACAGTGCCGCCAAGCCATCCGCGCTCGCCCGTGTCCACTTGCGTTTTTATCATGCCGTCAAGGATATAATTCTTTTTCTGCTCCGAAGTCGGTTCTCTCCCGCCGTGCTCTGCGCGATACTGTTGAACAAGTTCATAAGCATAATCTGTAGCTTGGGAATACAGAAAATCAAAGCTGGGATCGCTTTTTGAAATGCCACAGTCAGCGGCAATCATATCTTTGTAGTCGCTCCATTTTTCGGCAAATTTTCCTTTCTCGGCAAAGTAATTGTCAACAAAGTTTATAAGGTCTTTGCCCCCCGACGGATTTTCTTCGTCAATTAACCGGTAGCATTGTTCACGGCTCGCCCCGTTGCGAAGTAGCGTTTCAAGTCTTGACTGGAAAAACGGATCGGAATTTTTCTTTCCGTCGCCTGCCCCACCTGTCCCGCTTGCCCGTCTTGCTTCCCGCTCCGCTTCTTTTCCAAGAACCGAAAGCGTTGTGCGCATAGTAGTTTCAAGCGATATGCGAACATCGTTATTTACAACGCCGTTTTGATATGCAAGTTCATTCACAATAGCTTGATATTGCGCTTCGTCCATAATTCCATGATTGCGCAAATCTGCCATTCTGTTTGTGCCTTGCTTTATAAGAAAATTATTTGTTGTTGCAATCTCTGTCATTTTCTTTTGATGAACGGCCCATGCTTTCTGTGCCTGTTCCTCTGCTTCCAAATCCGTCATTTCCTGCATAGTCTGTTTGTCCATGCGGATAATATACCCAATCTGATACCCGCCTATATCCTGCTCGTCAGAATGGATAATACAGCCGTCACCACGCACATAATTCCCGTTCTCGTCCTCGTAGTCTTTCGCGCTGGACGAATTGCCGTAAAAGCCGCCGCTGCCGTCAGACATAGTGATATGCTCCGCATTGTCAAAGTTTGAAATATCGTCGCCCTCGGAAAAGTAAATTATGCCGCACCCTTCAGGAATTGCCCCGCCTCTATATCTTTCAATACTTGCATTGCTGGAGTTTTGCGCCAGTCTGCAAACGCTTCCCACGTTGACCTCGCCTTTGTTTTCTTCGGAAAAGGAGAAAAAAGGAGCCGTCAACCGCATAAAAGCCTCAACACATCCGTTGCGTCCATTCGGCATAGTCAATCCAAGCCGCGAATCGTAATGGCTAAAGCGCGTTGTGGCGTCCCCTTTGTTGGAATACATATTCTTGAAATAGTTTCTGTAATCGTCCAGCGTTGCGTTTTCGCCGCCAAGCTGCACCCACAAATCATTTGCCTGCTTAAAATCATGCGCGTCTTTTTGGCGTTTTCCCATCATGGACAAAACAGATACGCGCGTTTTCGGATCAAGAAAGTCCGAATACTTCAAGGCAATCTGCCCCATGCGCGGATAGTCCTCCATCTTCATTGCCAAAGACAACGCCCCGGAAACAATCTCGCCTTTGAAAATCCGCTTCTGCTGCTCAATCATTTCCTTGCCATAAGGCGCGTATCTTTGCGCAATAAAGCCGTCTGCACGGTTCATTCCTTCGTCGATAGAAACATCTGTATAGCCGCCGTCTGCCGCCATCTGCTGACACGACGCAAGCTGATTGTTGAATTGTGTTTCGTGGTACGCTTCCGTTTCCGCAAGCTGATACTTCACCATGTTTCCGCGTCTGGTGTTGTTGTCCCGCTCCGTGTAAAGATTGAAAGCCTGTCCTGCTTTGCCGTAATTGATGAATTGCCCGTATTTTTTGCGCACTTTCTCCAAGGCTTTCTGATGCAGTTTGTCGTAATCGTCCACGATGTTCAGCGCGTTTTCCTGCTTGCGCTGCATAAGCTCCGCAGTTCCCTCGCTCATCATGCGGTTGTATTCGTTGTTGGCCTCCATGACCTTTCCGCTGTCGTATTGTTCCTTCCAGTCGTTGTAGCCTTTGACAATCACGGCGGACATATTGGCATTTTCGCGCGCAAGCGCACGTTCGCCGGAATTGTCGTAATGCAGATTCGCGGGCTTTGTAAAATGCTGTTCCGACGCGGCAAGCTGTCCGCGCGCCTGATACGGTGCGAAATTGCTCATAATTTCCACCCCTTGCTGCTATAAGGTTGCCTGTATATGCTGCCGGAAACTGTACTCGGCGTTGTCGCCCAGGACTGCCCCGCGCCGCTCGCGCTATTTGTCCCGCTTTCTATCGCCGCGCTGCTCTTGCTGCTGTATAGATTGCCAGCAAGCGAAAACGCGCCGCCAAGCATACTGTTCAAAAAAGCCCGATTTCCAGCCGCCCTATAATCGCTGGCGTTCTTCCTCAGATTCGCTTCCTGCCATCTGTAATTTTGGGACTGGTTCGCGTAATCTGTGCCTACGCCGAACAGTTTATAGACGTCCTGCTGCCCGTTGACAAGATTCTTCTCCGTCTCGTAATCTATTTCTTCCCGGCTCTGATCCACAAGAGAAGCGGCGGAGCCTGTCAGCGCAAGGCCGGACTTGCCGATATTTGCTTTCTGCTGATTGATATATAAAAGTTTTTTCCTGCGATCGTCCTCTACATTCTGCGCATTGACGCGCGCGGTTTCCTCTGCGTTCTTGTTTGCTTTCTGCGCGTTCAGCATAGCGTTTTCCGCTTCCGCCGCTTGCAGTTGCGCGTTCGCTTCCGCCTGCCTCGCCTGTACTTCATATTGCTGTTTTGCCGCACGGCCCGCCAAAAACGCTGTGCCGAGCGTGCCGATAATGGTTCCGACCAGCCCCATGTTACTCGACCTCCCCGAAGGTAAATTTATGATACGGCAAGCCGTAAATTCCATACGGCGCGGCAGGATAGACTTTCGCGCCCAGCCATTTCAGCCAAGCAATCGTCCTGTCGTTGCCCTCGTCCACATAGTTATATAAAAAGTCCCAATCATTCAAAAAGGCGCGGATTCCGCGCCTTGTCCATTTGCCTGTATATACTTTGTGCTTTGCCGTTTCCCTTGTCGCCAACATCCAAATTACGCCCACATTCTCAAACGGATTCTGCCTCACCACGCCGAAAGCCGCCAGCGGCACGCCGTCGCATTTGCAGACGTAGGCGCACTCCGAGGACTCGACGCAATAATTGGCCTCCGTCTCAATGTTCGGCCCGATCAGCCCGACGATTTCCCGCCTGTCCTCCGGCCTCATCATGCGGGCGATTTCCCGCATATCTTCTTTTGTCGGCGTCGTATAGGTAAACTCAGCCACCGGGAAGCACCTCCGGGATAATCGACAAAACCGTCATGGGGAAAGGATCGCTCTGCTTTATCAGGAGCATAAGCGTTTCCTCGTAATTCGACTGCGGGAGCGTGATTTTCTTTTTCCCGCTGTACGGCTCTACGGGTGTCCCCCACGGCTCCGTTGTCCGCCATTTTATCTCGTCCATTGCGTTCTCGTTCCAGCCGAACAGTCCGCCGATGGTATCAAGGAACATCACCGTTACATTCTGCACTCGTTTCTTGCGAGCGCCCCACGGGCCGTCCTGCCCCGCAAATTCAATCGGCAGCATACGGATTCGCGTGTCGTATTCAAGACCGATCTGCACGCTCTTGAACGTCCCGCCTATGTCAATGGAACCGTCGTCTGCTACAGTCTTTCCCGTCAGCTTGTGGCCGTCCCCGACAATCTGCACCGTCTTTCCGGCCAGCCACGCAAGCCCCGTCAGCGAGGAAATGCCTTCCTCGTCCTCCACTGAATAATTCGCGTCCATGAATACGGGCGCGGCGTTCGGCGTCATTTGCTCCATGCAGTAATCGTCGCCGTGTTTTATGCACGCCCAAAGCTCGTCCTCATCGTCGCCGGGGATGGAACAGACGTCTATAAATTCCCCGTCTGTCTGGTGCTGATGCCATGCGTAAACGTCCTGCTCTTTTATGTACGTCATGCCTAAAAGCGTGCCGTCGTTCCTGACGCACCATACAACGCTGTTTGGCGTTTGCTGATACGCCATGCCGACAATCTCTTTGCCGTCGAACAAATGCGCGGCCAAAAGGGAAACATCGTCGCCCGTGTATTTGTCCACTTCGTAAGCATACGCCAAATCGCGCACCGTGCTTCCGTGCCGCTGGACATAGACAATGCGCCCGCCGATGATAACGGGCATTACGTCGTTTATTCCTCTGTATTCCTGCGCGCGGGCCTGCTGATTCGACGGCGTGAAAGCGTCCCCGCCGCCGCCTACTCTGTACTCTCCGCCGCTCGTCAGCATAATCATTTCACCGAATGAAACAATCGCCTTGACGGCGTTCATCTGCCCTGCGGAGCTTGAAAGCGTGCCTGTGATTGCGTCGTCGTCGGCGGAGGGAATGGACGTCCCAAAATTGTAATAATCGCCGGACTTGCTCGCCCAATACGTCTGCGGCTGCGTTTTGCTTCCCGCAAAGACAAGCCTGTCCTCAAAGAATCCAACGGCCTGCGGATAACCAAGCGCGCTGCCCCAAGCCTGCAAAGCAAAGTCATTTGTCGCGCTTGTCGCGCCGAGCTGCCTTGTTACCGTTGCCGTCGCGGACGTTGAAGAACCTACTGCCGTTATTTTCGCTATGCCGTAGTAATCTTTCGCAAAGCTCTGGATCGTTACATATCCGCGTTGGTTTACGTCCTCGCCCTCATGGACGGAATTGTCAAACTCGCTGCTTGATACCCGATAGGAGCGGATTTCATCGTCGTCGTTCGTGAAGGTCATATTATAGTTTTGGCTTCTGTTTCCACTTTGCCGTTTCAGCGTCGTCCAGCCGGACGAAGTATATTTCTCTACGACAAAGGAGCCGTCCCAGAATCCGAAGCTCTCTACATAGACCGTGCCGCCGGGTACGCACGTCACGGACATTGCCGTAAGTGGCACGCCCTTTTGATATTGCCCCGGAACCGTATGCCCGATATTGATTAACTGCCCGACCATAGAGGAATTGAAATAACTGCCGCTCGCCGTCAGTGTTATATTTCCCGTAGCCGCCGAAGCGTAAATAGACACGCCCGACGTGTCCGGCTCGTCGAAGGGGCCGTTCTTGATATTCATAGCTGCATACGCCCACGACGTATTGCTGTACCTTGTCAGCGTGGCCGGGGGATAGTCAGGATGCACAAGGAAAAGAACATCCGCCGACTGCGTATATTTTATCTGTGCCAAGTCCGTCGCCAAGTAAGGCGTCGTCACTTCGACGGGATTGTCGCCGCTCATGATAATGCCGCCCTGCGTAAAGAAACGGATTTTCTTCGGCGTAAACTCCAGCACATAGTTTTGTTCGGTGTTGTAGCAGAAAGGGATCAGACGCGCCGCCGCATTGTTTTTTGTCTGTGTAACAAAGCGGAAGCCGTTTCTTCTCGTCACTCCGCCGTAGCGAAGCACAATAGCATTGTAAAGCTCCGCTGCTCCGGCGTCGTATTTCTGCAAGTCAATCCTCCCGTAAAGGGCGGGGGTAAGCTCCCCGCCCGCAAAGGAGGGTTTCAGTTGGTACATACCCATAGCCTGCACCTCATAAAACAGTTTCAAAACGCGCCCGTATAAACGTCGAAGGCTCCGGCGTTTTTACGTTCTGCTCGTTTTCAGCGTCAGAAACGGCGTAAAGGAAAAGCCGCTCATATTCGCTCGTAGCCATTTGCGCAATCTGTTCGGCCCCCGTCAGCTTGAACGCTATGGACGCGGCCAGCTTCCAGGAAAGCGCCTCGCAAAATAGCTCGTCAAAAAGCGCGGCGTCTTTTACATCCGCCGTGTACTCCGCGACCACTCGCGGCTCGTTTGTATAAAGCACAAGTCCCGATCCGTCGCTGACGATTTTATAACGTATATCGGGCAAGGGAATAAATCTGCCGTTCGGGCCGACAAAGAAAATCTTGCGCAAATAACAACAGTCCGCCGGGTATCTGTACGCATACAAATAATCCTGCGGACTGTCCACCATTGCGGCAAGCTCCACTCGTCTCGTCGCCCACGGCCACGGATAACGCCGGAGAACAACGCGCCTGTCATGCTCATAGAATTGATTGCACTTGCGAGCGGCCTCCGACGCTTCCGTCAATGCCTCAATCGGGCTTGCACCTATGCGGCTTAATGCCATGTTGCAAATCTCGATTTTATCCATTTTTCTTCGCCTTTGCCTTTGCTTTCGTCATTTTCGCTTTCGGCTCGTCCTGCTTGGGCTTTTCGGCAACTTCCACTTTCGGCGGATCAACTTCTTTATTTTTCGGCTTATCAATCAGCTCGAAGTGAACGGGAGGCGTGACGGCAGAATCAAAGTCCACCGTCTCCCCCTTCTTGAAATACCGATTATCCCAATAGCACGTCGCCTTGACAACGTACCGCATTACAGCTCAACCCCGATGCCGTTCTGCATCGTAGCCGTAATCTTGCCGCCAACAGGAGAAGTGCCTGCGCCCTTCAGACGAATATAGCGGTTGCCCGGCTTGATCGGAGCGTGGAACTGCGCCAGCGTGCAAGGCTTGGAAGTCTGCGGAGCCGCCGACGGAACCGTGATAGTCACTTCATCCTGCGGGGAAGTGAAATCCGCATCGGAAGCCGACTGGAGCGTAAAGCTGTTCATTCTGCCGCTGGTAAGTTTCTGCGTCAACTTTACATCAACATAAAGCGGAGAAACAAACGGGCCTTTGCTCCCCAAGTCAACCGCAACGCCCGTCATAGCGGCCGCTACAGTCACCCCGTTCATCAGAGTGTTTTCAGCATCAATATAAGCCATGATTCTTTTCCTCCCTTTCTCTTAGACCAACTGGCTCTCAGTGTTGAGGATAGCGTCGCAACGGAGCACCGGGATTCCCCAGAAGTGGGTAATCTTCTTCCCGCCGTACTCGTCAATCGTCAGGCGGACGTTCGACTTCTTTTCCGCCACAATGTCAAGGTAAGTCTGCACGGAGCGATTGGCGAAGATTGCCAGCTTGACTTTATCCGGGTTTTCGATCTGATTGTAAGCCTTGATCATCTTCTCGATAAATGCGTCAACATTTGCCGAGGAAAGCGCCGTCGTGTCGATATTCGCTACGCGGACGACATAGCGCGGATCACGAACCGCGAGGCCCATATCCCAGTTATACTGCGACTCGTAGCCATAGAACTCGCCGCCGTCGCTGTCGTACATCTTTACGCGCCCGTTGTCGCGATATTTGAAGCCTGCGCTCGTCCCCTTTGGGAAAATGCCGTAAACGGTGTCGTAGCCAAGACCGACAAACCAAAGAGAGGTCAGCGCGCTGCCCGTGCCGCCTGCGTCGATAATCTGATCCGCCCAAATAGGATCCTGATTCGCCTTGCTGTAGTAGTAGGCGGAAAGGCCCGTAAACTTCGCCGGAGTAGCTTTCTCGTCGCCGTAGAAGAACGTCGCCGCCATTTCCTGATTCATTGCTTCCTGCATAGCGACGTTTTCCGACAAACGCCAATTATTGTCGTTGCCGTTAATCTGCAAAAGTTTTTCATCAACTTTCGCCAGCGCTTCCATGCCGCCGCAAGTGAAGGAAACCTGTTTCGTCTTGCTCTTGGACGGTTTCACGCCTTTGTTGATAAGACGCCATGCAACGTCAGGGAGGTCAGCGCGCATAAGCGCCACTTCCTGCGTACCGTCATTGCACTGCTTGAAGGGAAGCACGTCAAGAATCCTGTTCGTTTGCGCCTGCAACTCGATCACTTTCTGCGTGACATACTCGCCCTTTGCCCCGAATCTCGCCGCCCAGTCATGCAGAGTGACGAAATCCACACCGATTGCTGTCATGTTTACCACTGTCCTTTCGTGAATTAGTATTTGCTATTGCCAAACAGCAAATCAGCGGCGCTCTTGGCCTGCGGCGCGGGCTTGCTGTCAGGAGCCGAATCTTCTTGGAGGAGGCTTCCCATTTCTTGAAGCATCCCCAAAACTGCGGGATGGTAAGCCGCCCCGCTCTCAACCAACACGCGCATCACTTCGCCCGTGTTGTCGAATGTGTTGATAATATTTTTTGCGAGCTGCAATTTTTCCGGCGAGGTCAGCCCCGCCTTTTTGCACTCGTTTTCCCAAGCGGCCTTTTGTTTTGTCGCCTGCTGCATAACGTCAAGCATGAGATCGGAGTGGAGCTTTATCAATCCGTTTGCCTGTTCCTGCGTCATGCCTGTAGCCTTTGCAATCTCGGTGAACTGCGATTCAATTTCCGGCGTAAGCTGCAAGCCTTCGGGAAGATTGAACTCGTACTTTTCCGGGATTGCAGGAGCCTCGGAGGGTTTCTCCTCCGTTGTCGCGGTCAGCGCTTCCCCCAAGTTTTCCTGCGGGGTTTCCGTCGCTGCCGGGGTTTCTGTCGCCTGCGGGGTAGTTTCCACTGCCGCCGTGTTGTTGCCCTCGTCTGCCATTACAAATCTTCCTCCTCGTTTCTGTTTTTATGCTCTCTGAGCATCTTATATTCGAGCGCGAGACCGTCTGTCCCGACTGCCTCAATGCTCCGAATTATGCGCAACAAATCTTCGCCTACGGAGCGCCGCCCCATAGAGAAGAAGTCCTGCGCGTAATTCCCTGTGCCACCAAGCGCGCCAGCCCCGCAAAGGTCAAGCAATTCTGCCACGAACTGCCGCCCCTGCTCGGTCGTCATGATCCGAAGCAGATTATCTTCATCCATTTACACGCCCCCCATAATCTGCCCTATGCTGCGTTCGTCGGGGTTAATCTCGGACATGAGCCGCGCGGCGTCAACGCCGTCTTTGAGTGCCGGAGCCATCTGCTCCATGTTTTCAAGCTGCTGTTGCTTGGCCTGCTGCTCTGCCCGTACTTGCCGCATCTTCTCCACTTCGTCCTCGTCCCGGAGTACGCTTTCCGGCGTGCCAGTAAGAGAAGCGTGTTTTCTGATTGCGTCGTCCAGGTTGAGGTTGTCCATGACGTCGGGGGAAATGCCTGCCAGGTTTCCTGCGAGGGAAAGCGTTCTTTCGATTGCCGGAGTGGCAACGGCTTTCTGTGCCTGCGCCAAAAGGGAAATAAACTCGGCTTTGATTGTCCCTTCCTGCCCTTCCAATTCTTCCG
>Ga0310696_10007113_pt1 | contig 13192 bp, 11 predicted proteins | sample AusTroGonzalo_MG_4_FD_203885 | JGI IMG/M metagenome (GOLD analysis project Ga0310696, IMG submission 203885) | Bovine rumen microbial communities from tropical cattle in Woodstock, Queensland, Australia - Gonzalo_02 (v2) (version 2) | ecosystem: Host-associated > Mammals > Digestive system >... | reverse complement strand
GGAGCCCTTCGATCCGATAGAAGGAGTCGAAATCGATCTCGTGGGGGAATATTATCGGGTCGTCGCTCCCTCCCTGGTTCGTATACCAGAACTGATCGAGGTACTGTATCTCTTCCTGCAGATCCTTCGAGCATCCGACCAGCAGCAGGATTGAAAGCAGTATGTAAAACAGTCTTTTCATGGCAATCATCCTATCTGGCAATGTCGAAACGCAGTCCGGCGTTGATGGTGACGCCCAGACGGTTCTCGGTGCGGTACGAAATGAGGGCGGTCTTCGTGAAATAATACGAGAGCTCCGGCTGGAAGTAGAGCCAGGCGCCGCGCGCAATGCGCGTCTGGGCGCCGAGGAAGGCGGAGCCGGACCATTGTATCTTCGGCTCCTTGCTCGCCATGCCGCCGAAGGTGGCTTTCAGGCATTTCTCGGCTTCGCCGCCGATGCCGGCATACACTTCGAACGGGCCCGTGCTGAACATCTTGACGTCCAGCCTCAGCGGTATGCCGGCGAAGTACATGATGCTGTGGAGGTCGTCGAGCTTGGAATGCAGGCGAGTGAAGTCCAGGCCGCTCTCGAGCGAGATGCGGTCCGTGATGGCGTAGCGTGCCGAAAGGCCCAGGCTGACCGGCAGGTCGTGGACGTAATCGTGCTGGAGGATGGTGCCGGCGGTGTTGTTGAAGAAATTGTTGTTGCTGGCTTTGGTGGCAATGGCGCCGGCCATCGTGCTGGTAGTGAGGGAAGTGGCGGCTCCGGCGGCAGTGGATCCGGCGTGGACGCCTACGGACACGGTATGGCGACGGGCGAAAGAAACGGAAACGAGTTGTCCTGCGAACTGGCCGAGATACTCACTGATCTCTTCAGAATCGTAAGGCTCGTTCTGCACGACAGTCTGTGAGCCCGGGATGACGGGGGTATCATCCGCGAGGGCAATGTGCTCCTCTTGAGGCGGTTGGCTGGCGACGGGAGGATCTTGTGCAACGGGGATTGCCGTTGGTACAGCTGCCGGGACGGCCGTCGGGACCGTGCGGCTGGTGAGTGCCGGGGGAGTGGTGGCCGGAACGTCTGCGAGGAGACCGGTGATGTCAGGAGTCTGCAGGGGCATCTCCTGGGCGGCGGTGACGACCTCGGTGACGGGAACTTCGGCGACGATGTCCCGGTTGTCGGGGCGGGAAGGGAGGAAGAGCAGGCCGCCCGCCAGTGGCAGGGCCACGGCGGCGGCCGCGACGGCGGCCCGGCGGCGCGCCGCAGCGCGGCGCATCCTGCCGGCGACGGCTTCCCAGCCGCCGGCCGCCGGCCGCTCCGCTTCCGGGAAGCTCTCCCGGAAGGCGTCGGTCCAGTCGTTGTGGTTATCTGTCTTCATCCCTGTACTCTTTAACTTTTCTTGACAATATCGCCCTGGCCCTTGCGAGATTGGACGATGCGCTGTTTTCCTTAATGCCCAGCAGCGTGGCGATCTCCTTGTGCGAAAGCCCTTCGACGCAGTATAGCTTGAACACCGTCCGGTAGCCTTCCGGCAGCTCTTCCACCATCGCCCTGAGCCTCTCCGCCGGCACTGCCGAAGCTTCTTCGTAGTCCGGCGGCTCTTCCGAGATCCTTTCCAGCCCTTCTGCATCCGCGAGGAGCGCGGCGATGCGCCGTCGCTTCTTCATCGAATCGAAGCATAGATTGAGCGTCACCCGCGACATCCACGAGTACAGCGACCCCTCTCTCTCCCAGCGGAACTTCCGGATGACCCGGAAAATCTTGATGAACGCATCGTGCATCATATCCTCTGCCGTGCCGCGGTCCGGAGCATACCGCATGCACAGGGCCAGTATGCGGGGACTGTAACGCGTGTACAGCTCCTCGCGGGCTTTTGGGTTGCCCCTTATGCATTCCCTGGCCAGCTCCGATTCGTTCATGCACAAATATAACTTCCGTACGGGTATTATCCTGCGTACAAGGCAAATATTTTTGTGTACTTAGCAGTTTTTTTCTAAATTCGTCGCTTGTCGGAACAAAACCGAAGTACCACACTGTAAAACAGATGACCCAGACAATGAAAAGATTCTTCATCCTCGCAGCGGTGGCAGCCCTGGCGCTTTTCGCTGCATCCTGCTCCGGAAGGAAAGACCCGTCCGTGCCCGAATATACCGTGATCAATGCTCCGCAGGAAGATATCCTCCTCTATCCCATGGACGAAGAAGGCTTTTATCACATCTTCGACGGCAGTTCGCTCGAAGGCTGGCGTGGCTATGGCATGTCCGTCGTGCCTTTGAACTGGTCCATCGAGGACGGATACCTCCTTTGCAGGGGCTCCGGCACCGGCGAGGCTCATTCCGATGACGGCGGAGACCTCATCTTCGCGTGCGCATTCAAGAATTTCATCCTCGAGCTAGACTGGCTGGTCTCCGAAGGGGGCAATTCAGGTATCTTCTACCTGGCACGAGAAGTCACCACCAAGGGCGAAGACGGTCTCGACCATTACGTGCCCATCTTTATCACCGCTCCCGAGTACCAGGTCCTGGACAATGCCAACCACCCCGATGCGTCGCTGGGCGTGAACGGCAACCGCCAGAGCGCTTCGCTCTACGACATGATACCGGCTGATCCCCAGAACCAGAATCCTTACGGGCAGTGGAACAAAGCCACTATCGTGGTCGACAACGGCAAGGTCGAGCATTACCAGAACGGCGAGAAGGTCCTCGAGTACCGTCTATGGAACCGTAAATGGACCAATATGCTGCAGGCCAGCAAGTTCAGCCAGGAAGCCTGGCCGCTGGCCTTCGAGCTCCTGAACGACTGCGGCGGCAAGGCCCATGAAGGCTACATAGGCCTTCAGGACCACGGCGACGACGTCTGGTACAAGGATATCAAAGTAAAGATTCTGGATTAGGACTGCCGCTCGAGCAGGCAGACAGCCCATACTTCACAGCCTTCGCCCCGGCCCACGAAGCCGAGGCGTTCTGTTGTCGTGGCCTTCACGCTGACGCGGTCCACGGGCACGCCGAGCAAGCCGGCGAGCGTGGCCCGCATCGCGGGGACGTTCCGGCCGATCTTCGGCGCCTGGAGCGCGATGGTGATGTCGGCGTTGCCGACGGCATATCCCTCCCCGCGCACCAGGTCCATGACCCGTGCGAGAAGTATCTTGGAATCAATGCCTTTGAACTCGTCCGAACTGTCGGGGAAATGATGGCCGATGTCGCCGAGCGCCAGCGCGCCCAGCAGGGCGTCGCAGAGCGCGTGAATGGCGACATCGCCGTCGGAGTGCGCCACGAAGCCCGAAGGGCTCTCGATGCGCACGCCGCACAGCCACATTGGCAGTCCCTCCGCTATGCGGTGGACATCATACCCCTGACCTATTCGAATGCTGTCCATATAATCATTCAAGATTGTATACCAGCTGCAAAGATACGTTTTTTAGCGGTATTCTATGCTTCCGAGGGTGTTCGACGCAGATAATTGTTATATTAGCAGTAGTTTTCCTGCCGATTATGAAGAGAGCCGTCCTCCTGATACTTCTTAATTGCCTTTTGCTGGCAGGCTGCCAAAAGCCCGCGGCCATCTTTGCGCCTTCCACCGCCGATGTCGCAGCCGACGGAAGTGCGCCTTCTTTCACCATCACGGTCAACCGGGACTGGAAGATAGTATCTTCCGAGTCGTGGTGCAGGGTCTCGCCCGCATCCGGCTACGCTTCCGATGAGCCGGTGACCATCACGCTTCAGTGCGATGCCAACACAAAGTATGACGCCCGCACGGCCGTGCTCACCGTCACTGCCGACGAGATCTCCCATAAGATAACCGTCAGCCAGGCCCAGAAGGATGTCATCATTTCCGACAAGGATATGATAATGACCGACTACAAGGCCCAGGACCTGAGTATTCCGGGGGAGACCAATGTCGACTTCACCGTCACTGTCCGGAGCGGACAGCAGTGGATCCGGACAGTCAAGGTGACCAAGGGTCTCAGCAAGGCAGAAGTCCAGCTTCATCTGGAAGAGAACAGAAGCGGCGCGGTCCGGGAGGGGTTGGTGGAGCTCGCCAAGGGGAATGCCTCCGCTTACATAAGGGTGATTCAGGCGCCTTATCATGAAGTGCTGGAACAGGATGTCCCCGGAGCGTATCAGCTTAAAGGCAAGGACTTTATCTATCGGAAGGACGTATGCCAGATATCTCGTGCCATCAAAGGTCAGGACCGCATTTTCAGTATCCTGGACATGGAGCGCCTGGAAGTGCTCACGGTCAGCGGAGTCCCTGCCGAGACGCCTGTCGCCGCAGCTTTCCCTCTCACTATACGCATAGTCGGGGAGGAAGGCGATTTGCTGCGGACTGACATCCAGTCTACGGTCATAGGGGAGTCGGACTCCCTTGTATGGTTCCTTCTGGACGGTAACTCAGGGCTGATAATAAGGAAGTAAGCGATGAGAAAGCTGTTTTCACTACTTGCAGTTCTGCTGCTTGCCGCGGGTCCGGCCAATGCAGTGGTCGCGCCCAGGACGCCGTACAGATATACCCAGCCGGACGGCAGCGTCATCACGCTGGTGACCCACGGAGACGAGTATTACAACTGGACCACCAAGGACGGGGTGATGGTGGAAAAGGGCCCGGACGGCTTCTACCGGCCTGCGTTTTCCACCGGCCATGCTGCGAAAGCCGCCGCCGCTGACATGGCCCGCGCTGCGGACAACCAGCGGCGTCTGGGCGACCTGAAGAGCGGCCTGCAGTTCGGCACCAATCATTTCCCGGTGATACTGGTCGCTTTCGACGACGATGATTTCATAGTTCCCGACCCCTGGAACTTCTTTAATCGGATGCTCAATGAACAGGGGTTCTCGGATTATGGCGCGATAGGTAGCGCAAGGGACTATTTCGTGGACAATTCTTCCGGGCAGTTCCAGCCTGTCTATGACATATACGGCCCTGTAAAACTCTCCAAGGGTTACGCCTATTATGGGAAAGGCAATGATATGGAGCATTCCGACGAATTCATTCACGAGGCTTGTTCCCTTGCTGACGCGGGATTGGATTTCTCCCGATATGATCTGGATGGTGACGGATATGTGGAGAATGTCTTTCTCATCTATGCGGGACGAAACGCCGCTCAAAGCGACGATGTGGATAGGATATGGCCGAAAGAGGGTGTAGTCACCGGCAATAAAATCTATGACGGAGTCAAACTCAGCCTTTATGCCTGTACGTCCGAACTCAACGGCAAGAACGGTGCAGATGTCCCGGGCATCGGCATTTTCATCCACGAGTTTTCACATTTGCTGGGCCTTCCGGATTTCTACGGTCCCGAACGTGACATTCTCAATCCGGAGGATTTCTCTCCGATGAGTAACGGAAATTACCTGAACAACTGCGTTACACCGTCCTCTCTCAACTCTGTGGAGAGGCAGATGCTGGGCTGGATGGGAGATTTCCCTACGGTAAGCGATGGCGGCGTATATGAATTGAAACCGGTCGCCGACAATAACCTTCCGTGGGTAATCCCCAGTGACGTGGATGGTGAACGGTTCATCCTTGAGATGCGTGGCGGCAGAGGCTGGGACTCGGCACTTCCCAAGGGAATGGTGATCTACCACATGGATGCTTCCGAAAACGCTGTTTCCAGGTGGTACAATGCCATCGATCTGTGGTCCAACTCTATGATGGTCAATCAATTTAAGAGCCATCCTTGCTTCTATGTGGTCCCGTCTCTGAAATTCCCGGACGCCGAAGACATGATCTTCCCCGGTTCCGCCGATGTGCACGAGGTGGTACTGAAAGCCTGGAGCGGGGCTGTCCTTCCTACCGCAGTGAGAGACATCAGCGTGGGGGAGGACAAGGTGTCGTTCACGCTTTCATCAGCCCTTCAGCGCATAATAAGAGGTACGGTGTCGGATCCGGACGGCGATCCCATCGGGGGCGCCGCCATCCAGGTGGGTATTCCTGAGGACTCTTCTCCGTCGGGGCTGCAGGTCCGACGGACCGCCCAGAGTCCGGACAATGTCCGGTATTCTGCCGTCAGTGAAGACGACGGCTCATTCGAGATATTTCTGGATTATGAGGACAAGTCGCCCGTTTTACGGGTGAGCGTATCCAAGGACGGCTATATAGAGCAGGCGGACGATGTCGCTTTCTCCTACGGCATCGTTCTGTCCTTCACGCTGCGGCCTGTGGGCACTCCCAGCCGGGCAGGATTGAAGAGGTATGATCCGGACAAGATAGACAAACTGTCGAAATTCGGCATTGAACCTAACCCTGATGCCCCCGGAATCATGGCTGCTATAATGTTCACCGGTGAGGAGCTGTTCCCCTATGCAGGCATGGAGATCCGTACCATCACTTTCTGTGCAGACGTAAACGATTACAATCAGATCCATGCCGCAGTGTGGGACAAGAGAGGCAATCTCATCTCCGCAGTGAAGGCCGGTGAGATGGGTGAAGACGGCTGGTTCAGAGTGGACTTTTCCGATGAAAAGCTGAAGATCGAGTCGGGAAAGGACTTGTACTTCGGCTACGCCATTGATGGTAATGATGCCCTGCCAGTTGTATATCAGTCGTTTAAAGATGTGAATAACGGCATGTTCCATGCCACTTACAACTTGGACCATGCTTATTGGTTTACTGATTACAACAGCGCCCTGATGCTGTCGGTCACTCTTTATGAGCCGGCCGCATCCGAGTTTGTCACGCTGGCCGGCCTGGGATTCACTTTCATAGAGAATCCGCGCTGGAAGGAGGGATACAGCGAGGGCGACACGTTCACTTTCAGCCTGAAGGAAGCGTCAGGTGCCGAGGTAACCGATACTGACTGGCAGTTTGACGGGAAAGCGGTGACGGCCCCGTCCATAACGCTCACGGCCGGCAACCATACGGTCACCGCCCGTGTACGTTATAAGGATGGTACGGAAGAAGTCCTGTCCTTGGAACTTACGGTCCGACCCTGACCGGGTCTGACGCTTCTGTTATTCCCACTCTATCGTTCCCGTCGGCTTCGGCGTGAGGTCGTAGAGCACACGGTTGACGCCGGGGACTTCCGTGATGATACGCCTGGTTATGTGGTGCAGCAGCTCGTATGGGATCTCCTCGATGGTGGCGGTCATGGCGTCGCGGGTGTTGACGGCACGGATGATCACCGGCCAGTCCCAGCTGCGTTTGTTCTCCTTCACGCCCGTGGACTTATAGTCGGGAACGATGGTGAAATACTGCCACACTTTGCCTTCCAGGCCGTTCTTTGCAAACTCTTCCCTAAGGATGGCATCGCTCTCGCGAAGGGCCTCCAGGCGGTCGCGGGTGATGGCGCCGGTGCAGCGGACACCCAGGCCGGGGCCGGGGAAAGGCTGGCGGTACACCATATTGTCGGGCAGCCCCAGCTCCTTGCCCACTACGCGGACCTCGTCCTTGAAGAGCAGCTTGATAGGCTCAACGAGCTCAAACTGAAGGTCTTCCGGCAGGCCGCCAACATTGTGGTGGGACTTGACGGGACCGGACTCCACGATGTCGGGATAGATGGTGCCCTGTGCCAGGAAACTGATGCCGTCCAGCTTGCGGGCCTCTTCTTCAAACACGCGGATGAACTCCGCACCGATGATCTTGCGCTTCTGCTCGGGATCGGCCACGCCGGCGAGCTTGTCCAGGAAACGGTCGACGGCATCGACATAGATAAGGTTGGCGTTCAGCTCGTCGCGGAACACGCGGACCACCTGCTCAGGCTCTCCTTTGCGCAGCAGACCGTGATTGACGTGGACGGATACCAGCTGCTTGCCGACAGCCTTGATCAGCAAGGCGGCCACAACCGAGGAATCCACGCCGCCGGAGAGTGCCAGCAGCACTTTCTTGTCACCAATCTGAGCCCGGAGCTCTTCAATCTGTTCGTCAATGAATTTCTTGGCAAGAGCGGGAGTCGTAATACGCTCCATATCCGCGGGACGGACGTTACCAGTTGTCATAATTATTTGATTCTTAAATGTTTATTCGCCTCTGCTATAATTGGGGGTCTCCTTTGTGATGGTCACGTCGTGCGGGTGGTTCTCCACCACTCCGTTGGAAGTGATGCGCACGAACTCTGCTTTCTTGAGCTCGGAGAGTGTGCGGGCTCCGCAGTAGCCCATGCCGGAGCGGATGCCGCCGACGAGCTGAAACACCGTCTCCTGGAGAGTGCCCTTGTAGGGGACGCGGCCGACGATGCCTTCGGGGACTAATTTGTTGGTATTGACTACATTGTCCTGGAAGTAGCGGTCGGACGAGCCGGCGGTCATGGCGTCGATGGAGCCCATGCCGCGGTAGGTCTTGAACTTGCGGCCGTTGAGGATGATGGTCTCGCCGGGGGCTTCCTCGGTGCCGGCGAAGAGCGAACCGCACATCACGCAGTCGCCGCCGGCGGCCAGGGCCTTGACTATGTCGCCGGAGTAGCGGAGGCCGCCGTCGGCGATGATGGGGATGTCGTACTTCGCGGCCACGTCGGCCACGTCGAATACGGCGGTGAGCTGCGGAACTCCGACGCCTGCCACGATGCGGGTGGTGCAGATGGAGCCGGGGCCGATGCCGACCTTGAGACCGTCAGCGCCTGCGGCGATGAGGTCTTCGGCGGCCTTGGACGTGGCTATGTTGCCTACGATGACGTCGAGATCGGGGAACTCCGCCTTGATCTCCTTGAGCTTGTCTATCACGCCCTTGCTGTGGCCGTGGGCCGAGTCGAGAACGACTGCGTCCACTCCTTCCGCCACCAGGGCCCTGACGCGGTCGAGAGCGTTGGCCGTGATGCCGATGCCGGCGGCGACGCGGAGCCTTCCGCGCTCGTCCTTGCAGGCGTTGGGATGGCTCTGCTGGCGGACCATGTCCTTATAGGTCACGAGGCCGACGAGCTTGTAGTCCTTGTCCACGATGGGGAGCTTCTCGATGCGGTGCTCGAGCAGCGTATACTTGATCTTCTCGGTCGAGAACTCGGTGTTCAGCAGGGTGATGAGTCCCTTGGAAGTCATCACGTCTGCCACTTTCACCGAATAGTCCTGCTGGAAGCGGAGGTCCCTGTTGGTGACGATGCCCACGAGGGTGTTGTCTTCGGACACGACCGGGATGCCGCCTATCCTGAGCTCCCTCATCATCGCGAGGGCGTCCCCGACGGTCTTGTCGGCCGTGATGGTGGCCGGGTCTGTGATCATGCCGTTCTCGGCGCGCTTCACGTGGCGCACCTGGTCGGCCTGCTGGGCTATCGACATGTTCTTGTGGATGACACCGATGCCCCCTTCCCTGGCGATGGCTATGGCCATCGGGGCCTCGGTCACCGTATCCATGGCGGCAGAGACGATGGGGATGTTCAGGGTGATGTGGCGGGAGAACCTGCTCTTGAGGGAGACTTCGCGCGGAAGCACCTCGGAATACGCCGGAACGAGCAGGACGTCGTCGAATGTGAGTCCTTCGCGGACTGCTCTTTGATCGATGAAAGACATAGGCGGATATTTTATGAATGTGCAAAGTTAAAAATAAAATCACTATTTTTGTAAATCATAAACGTACATTATTATGGGATTGTTCAACTGGTTCGGAGAGCAGGAGCATAACACCTTCGACTACAAGCCGATCTACTATGACAAGGAGAAGGAAGAGCTCCGTCAGAAGTTCGGCCGCGTCGACGGCACCTTCGACGAGGAGAAGAAGAAGGACACCTATGTACCGGGCTCCTATATCAAGGGATCCCTCCGCGACGGCAACTATCAGAAGACCAAGCGTGCAGGGAACAAGGCTCAGAGCATCATAGGCATCATCGGCCTCATGCTGGTGGTCATGGTCCTGTTCTACATACTCAAATTCTATTCGCTCCTGTAATGCCCGCGCTGAGAGTACTTCCGGGCAACGTAGCCAACATGATCGCCGCGGGCGAGGTCGTGCAGAGGCCTGCGTCCGTGGTCAAGGAGCTGATGGAGAATGCCCTGGACGCCGGTGCGCGCTCCGTGTCCGTGGTGGTCACGGACGCCGGACGCACGCTGGTCCAGGTCATCGACGACGGCTGCGGCATGTCTCCGGACGACGCGGTGCTCTGCTTCGAGCGGCACGCCACGTCGAAGATAGCGACGGCCGAGGACCTGGAGAACATCCTCACCTTCGGCTTCCGCGGCGAGGCCCTGGCCTCGATAGCGGCCGTCGCCGAGGTGACGCTGCGCACGCGGCGCCCCGATGACGAGCTCGGCACCGAGGTCGTCATGGACGCCTCGCGCCTCGTCTCGCATCAGGAGGTCGCCGCCCCTTCCGGCTCATCATTCGCCGTACGCAACCTTTTCTACAATGTCCCCGCCCGCCGCAAGTTCCTCAAGTCCGACAATGTGGAGTTCAAGCACATAGTCGAAGAGTTCACCCGCGTGGCGCTGACGCGTCCCGACATGGGCTTCACCCTCTCTCACAACGGCCGGGACATTTTCGTGCTCAAGCCTGCCAAGTCCCTGAAATTCAGAGTTCTGGATTTGCTTGGAAGTGGCGTTGCCGAGGATGTCGTGGACATTTCTGCAGAGACTTCGATGCTTCGCGTCAGCGGCTTCATCGGCCGTCCCGACACCGCGAAGAAGACTCTGGGGAACCAGTTCCTCTTCGTCAACGGACGCTTTTTCCGCAGCCCGTACCTGCACAAGGCCGTAATGAAGGCCTATGAAGAGTTCGTCCCCGAGGGTCTCACGCCGTCCTATTTCATTTTCCTGGAAGTGGACCCCCGCACGGTCGACGTCAACATCCATCCCACCAAGTCCGAAGTCAAGTTCGAGGAGGACAACCTCGTGTTCCGCATACTGTACGCCTCCGTCCGTGAGACTCTGGGCAAGCATTCCTTCGGCGCGAGCATCGACTTCGACAACGACGCCACGGCCCAGCTCCCGGTGTTCGGCAAGAGCTTCGACGAGTACAAGCCTTCGGTGGCCCCCAAGGTGGACCTCGACCCCGACTACAATCCTTTCGAGCCTTCGCCGGTGGCCTCGGACTACGATTTCTCGAACTATCAGCCTTCGCCCGATCCCGGTCCGCGTCCTTCCGCCCCTCAGCGTCCCGTGGAGAAGCACGAGGACTACGGCAAGCTCTTCGAGTCGAAGGTACTGCCTACCACTCAGATACTTACCATTCAGGATAAGTATATAGTCACTGTGGCTCGTTCCGGCCTGATGGTGGTGAATGTCCGCCGGGCCTTCGAGCGCATTCTCTACGAGAAGTTCCTGCGGGCACTGTCCAAGGGCGAGCACGTGTCGCAGGCTTCGCTCTTCCCCGAGCAGGTCAGGGTCGGAGTGGACAAGAGGCTGCTGTTCGATGAGAATGCAGCGCTGCTCAAGTCCCTTGGCTTCGACATCGTACCCTTCGGCACCGACACCGTGGTGGTGAACGGAGTGCCGGACGGCTTCTCCTGCGAGAGCGGCAAGGTGGAAGCCATGGTCTCGGACCTGGTGTTCATCCTCTCCGAAGGGCATTCCTCGCTGTCCGAGACTCTCCAGTCTTCCATGGCGGAGAAGTTCGCCATACTCGGCGCCTCCTCTGCCAGGATACCGTCTTCCCCGTTCGAGGCGCAGCACCTGATAGACTCGCTTTTCGCGTGCGACAATGCGGAGCTCACATCCCGCGGCCGCCGCATCATAAGTATCATACCTGTCGACGAGCTCGACAAGAAATTCTAAAGCAAATGCCAGACTACTATTACTATAACGGCAATTCCCAGGGTGGCGGCGGCTTCATGTCCTCCATCCCTACAGTGACGCGCAACCTCATCATCATCAATGTGATAGTGTTCATCGCGACGCTGATCAACAAGGAGTTCATGTACGCTACCTTCGCCATGTTCTATCCCACGTCGCACTATTTCCACGTGTGGCAGTTCGTGACGCATATGTTCATGCACGGAGGCTTCATGCACATCCTGTTCAATATGTACACGCTGTGGCTCTTCGGCTCCGTGCTGGAGCGGATGATAGGGGAGAGGAAGTTCCTCATTTTCTATTTCGTCTGCGGTCTGGGCGCCGTGGCGCTGCACACCGGCGTGGAGTATCTCCAGGTCCAGGGGCTCATGAAGGCGATAGCCGAGGGGTCGACCACTGCGGCGCAGTCGTATGCCGAGCTCAAGGCGACGCCTACCCTCGGCGCGTCCGGCGCAGTATATGGCGTCATCATCGGGTACGCGATGCTGTTCCCGGAGTCCAAGCTCACTCTGCTTTTCCCGCCCGTGACGCTGAGCGCGAAATGGATGGTGATCATCTTCGCCGGACTGGAGCTTCTCTTCGGCATCACCGGGACCGCAGTGAGCATCGCGCATTTCGCCCATCTGGGCGGCATGCTCTTCGGCTGGCTGATGATAAAGTACTGGCGCAAGAAAGGCACGCTCTTCAACCGTAATTAATGTTTCAGGGCAATGGCTGAGAAAAGGAAGAATAAGAAGGGCATAGGGCATTTCCTGTTCGGGCTCACCGCCCGGACCTTCATGCTCATGAATGCAGGTGTGCTGATACTGAGCTACTTGTCGATGTATATCAACCCTGCCAAGGCTTGGTTCATGACCATCTTCGGCCTGCTCTTCATCGTGTTCTTCATCGTCAATGTCATACTTCTCCTCTGGGCCCTGCGCAGGCGTTCCGGGGCTGTGGTCATCCCGCTGCTGGCTCTGCTGCCGTCGGTGTTCCTGATCGGCCGCTTTGTCCAGTTCTCCGGACGCGACGAGGCTTCGGACGACGCCGTGACCATCATCGACTTCAATGTGGGAAAGTTCTCGATGTATCCTGAGCAGTCGCGTCTGACCGACAGGGATATGTGCAGGGACTCCGTCTTCGCATATTTAAGGCGCTCCGGCGCCGACATCATCTGTCTGCAGGAAGTGCGCGCCCCCAAGGGGTCGGAAGTCAAGGAGTACCTGGCCAGGGTAATGCCGGGCTATGAATCCGAGTACTATACGCATATCACCGGCCTTGGCCCCTATGGCACCGTCATCCTGAGCCGATTCCCTGTGGTGAACCGCGGCAAGTTCGATTTCGAGGAGAGCGCCAACATGGCTCTCTATGCCGACCTTGACATCGGCGGGAAGATCGTCCGGGTGTACAACTGCCATTTCGAGAGCTACAGCCTGTCCATCCCGCGTCTTGTCAAGGCGGTTACGAACCGCGAAGACGAGCAGATGCACGAGGCGGAAGAGAAGGTACGTTCTTCCATTACGCGCCGGCCGCAGCAGGTCGACATTGTCCTCGAAGACATCCGCAATTCCCCGGTCGAGTCGATAGA
>Ga0310696_10007109_pt1 | contig 13196 bp, 10 predicted proteins | sample AusTroGonzalo_MG_4_FD_203885 | JGI IMG/M metagenome (GOLD analysis project Ga0310696, IMG submission 203885) | Bovine rumen microbial communities from tropical cattle in Woodstock, Queensland, Australia - Gonzalo_02 (v2) (version 2) | ecosystem: Host-associated > Mammals > Digestive system >... | reverse complement strand
CCGGGGACGTGGATGCCCTTTCATGGCTTGAGAAATAAACCGGCCACAGATCAATACCCATGAGTGACTGACTGCAATACGGCATCTGCAATCTTGTTGCCGCTGCTGTCCGTTTCGCCGAAGTAATCCGCATACAGCCACAGACGTAGCTGGCCGCTGCGATTTGCTGCCGGAGCCAGGAGGATGTCATAAGTGCCGGAAACTGAAACATCGTAGGTGTACCAGTAATTCCAATTCCCTCCGGTAAGGGAACTTGTATCCGAAACTATGATTCCCAGAGCCTGATCGGCGTTTTGAGCCGATGTCGGCCGGAAATCTTCTGTTATTATGGCGACCGCGAAAGGAAACAGCGGCGCAGGAAAAGATTCAGGGATGGTAAAGCGCAAGCGGTAAGGGTTGTCTGCAACACCTGTCGCTGTTATGGATGCATTGAAACTGAAGGCAGTGATTGAATATATATTCAGATAACGGGCCAGCCCGTATGTCTTGTCAATCAATAATATTTTCCCTGATTTGAGGTCATCCGTAATAGGATGGTACAACTGGACGAGCAGCCGGAAATACCCGGACTCCGAGTCGGGTTCGATGGCCAGGGCGGCATCGGGATATGCTATGTACTTGTTGGAGAGCCACACAGCCGAGAAGTTTGAAGCGTCAATGGAGGAATCCGGCAGGCCGTCGTTCGTCAGAGTGAACTTGATGACTGCAGTCTGCGGACCCTCTTGTGTTTTCTGGAAGATGCGTGTGGTTCCGTCCGGGAAGTCCAGGCTGTGAGCGCCTGATATTACTTGCGGGACTATCTCATGCACGAATACAGTCTGATTGTTTGAAGGGCTGCCGGCGAGCGCATCAGCGAAACTGTCGTATGCGATTGAAGAAGGCAAGTTGCCGATTATGATGTTATACTGGTGATTGCGGCGTATCCTGAAAAGAGAGTAATCGTCTTTAAGAAGTACAATCTGGTGAAATTTCTTCTCCGTTCGAGTCTGGTTTGAATCGGTGATTTCGTAAATGGTCTCAAGGATGACTTTTACCGGGTTGTCAAGTGTGTTTTCGTCTTCAAAAAGAAACTGTGCTTCTCCCGGCGGTGTCAGTTCCTCCTCTGCACCCGTATAGCGCGTCTGCGAAGCCGGAAGGGTGGGAGGAGCATCGTAAGAGAAATCGAGATTGACTTTGTCGTAAGGAGCAAGCATTCCCTCTTCCAGGCCGTTACATACTGCGAACCTGGCTGAGACTATGTGCTCCGTAACTAACGCAGAAGAACTGTGGTTCCAGTCGGGATCCGGAGCGTCAAGAGTAATCTTGGCTCTGTCACGCAGAAGTTGCACCGAATTGCAGGGGCTGGCGTTCAGCCATTCGTTCATCTGCTCCGAATCAGCCGCCCTGTGATATCCCCAATAAACAATATGCGTGTTGGAAGAGCTGGATGTCAGCGTACCTACCAGAACATTATCGGGTTGATTCCGCCACTCCTGCTGAGGAATGAGGCCGGCATTGGCAATGAGATGAATCGCAGCTGTGCCTGCGGGGACAGACCCGCTTATAGTTCCTGCATAGCTGGTTGTTTCTCCGTCAGGGTGAAGCAGGACGGCGCCAAGGCCGAGATATAAATTGTTTTCATCAAAACAAAGCATCTGAATGCCGAATATTCCCTCCCGGCCGGAGATGCTGCTCTTTGTCTGGATTATGGAAGGCACGTCGATGTGCAGGGTGAAAGTCCGGGGTTGCAGGTCTGTTTCAGAAAAACGACTATCCTTGTCACAGCCATGCAAGAAGATCAGCACAAGTGCAGAAAGAAAAAGAAAAGGGAATGTTCTCATGCCGCTACCGTGTTTGGTTGAATAAAACGATGTCGGATATAGTCAGGTCCCTCACGCAGCGGATATACCCTCTGTTTGCGTCGGCACCTGCGTTGGAATGATTGTCTCTTGAGACACACTTGCCCTCCAAAGTCCAGTAGTGTTCGCCTGACAGAACTTCGTCAATTGCATCCGAGGAATACTGGTACCCCATGATGATACCTATCTCTTCGCGGGTTGGAAGCCTCCAGCCTGTATATTCCCTTCCATCCTCGGTAACTTCTTTGTATCTGCCGCAGTGTTTGGCTGCTTCGATTCCACTGTCCGAGACTCTTGTCGCTCCAAGCTGAGAAGCAATCATGAAGGCCGGAGAGACAAGATGGTCCTGAGATTGGTAGTTGGCATCCAAAGTGACACGCCCGACGGTATAGTCGTCAGATGAGCTTGTTATCTGAACAATGTACATCCTGTTGTTGCGCAGATTGGAGTGCCTGTAACCCGGACCGGCCCACCAGGTGTTTCCACCGCCGCCGTTTTCCCTGATTGAGTAGATTGCATTGTTATAGAAGACCTTGGCCATGAAAATTGCGCTGTCAACTTTTTTCTGGGGCCTGTGGCGCTCTTGGTCAGTGAACCAGTTGACCCAGTCGGAGCCGGTAAGGCTGGACCAGAGTCCTTCCGTATTCTGAATGTAATCGAGCGGATAATGACGGATCAGAATATCCTCATATACCTCCGGACGATTCGCCAGACTGACGCGGAAACGGATGTATTTGACAGTATTGTTTTCAAGGGCGGTGCTGCGCAACTCTATGGTTCCGGTCTTATAGCCCGAGGCGGTTATGGTTACAGGAGAAAGGGCGGACGCATCAACCCGCGTGCTCGTTTTGTCATAATAATATACCTCCGGCTCTGAGCATACGATGGCATCCGAAGCCCAGAAATTCAAAATCCGGGTGCGCTCGCCCAGGTTGTTTGCAAGTACCTTTTCGCGTATTTCAAGATCTGAAGGATCTACCATCAGGTACTCGATCTCCTGGCCGATAACAGTCACTCTGTCTGTGACGCTGTTGTAGTCCCAGGGGAGGACGCGGTAATCAAGCCACAGCGGAGGATCGCCGCCCTGTTCTCCGGAACTTCCCATACTTTCCAACCGGACTTCAACCCGATAGTAATTATTGCGCCCGACAGAGAGCGGAGCGGGTTGTGAAAGGTCAATAACCGGAATGCTGTAGTAGTTGTTGTGAAGCACATAGCCATCACTGTCTGTCAGGGGAACATTGAGAATTATCATCGTTGCTTCTGCATTGTCCGTCCAGGTTCTTGAGTAGCAGTATGTCGTTATGCTGCCGCCTGTTGCAGTGCTGCCGGTGACATCCATCGGCAAAGGAGTTGACGTGTATGACGATGATGAAGCAGTTCCGTTTTCCAGAGCAGTAGCGACATCGGCATAATTCAGCATCCTCCACTGCGGAATGCCGAATATGCACCAGTTGTCCAGCAGGGATTGCCCGAGGCTGAAATCAATCTGAATCTTGGATGCAGCTCTGCGCAAAGTAACGTCGATTATCTGTTCAAGGCTGGTCGTCGGAGTCCATATTGCATGCCCGTCCATGAAAAAGCATTTTTCGTTCGTCTTTGCAAGATCGTAGGTGCCGGCATCACTGTCGTAAAGACGGTAGATGTCCGGATCTGAATCGGTCATCAGCGACTGTAGAGCCGCAAAATCCCCGGCAGGTGCCACGAATGAACCCGGATTGGCAAGGACGTACACGTCATAAGTCTGACCGGGTATGATGCCGTCTTTTTTCCATCTGGATGTCACAAAGTGCACTTGACCGTCTTCTGCATAATCGACCCGGTAGTGGAGAAAGCTGCCGTTCCCGGTTATATAGACGTCAAGCCCCCCGGACAGGTCATTCTCCATCAACTCAGGGACGTCCGCAACCGTTGCTTTGGTATTGAATGTACCGGCCACGGACACTGACAGGCTAAGGCGTTCAGTGTACATTTCAGTCGTTGGTGAGCAGGCAGACAACGCAAGCAAAAACAATATGATACGGAAGTATTTATTCATGACAGGATTCATTGAAACTGGTCAGGCGTAACATAGTGGTACCTGATGTAATCAGTGTCTCCGGGCAGGGACAGGGCATTGAAGGGAAGACGGATGGAGGCAAGATATCCGCTGGTAAGGAAGAGCCTCAGCTTTGCCACCGGATTCTCCGGATTTGATCCGGCCAGATCGAAAAGGCGCTTGGGACTCACGTAGAAGGTAACGCTTACAGGCGTCGGGGAAAGAGATATTTCAATCATATCTTTTATGGGGGAAAGGATACCTCCGACATCTTCGATAAGACCGAAATCAGGGTTGTCGAGACGGAGTATCATTTTGGCTGTTGCATCCCCCGTGCAGCTTGCCTCCAGCTGAAGTTTTGGGGAATATGGCAGTCCTGCGTAGCTTTTACCGTAAGCAGCCATGATATATTCTTCTCCTTCTGATTCCAGAATTCTGGTATCCGCCATTCCGGTCATATTGGTCAACAGATTTGTGTACTGCCAGTCAAAAGCGAAATCACCGGCATCATTCCAATCTGCCACAGTTGGATGCACATAGAGCCTGTCCTTCGAAAAGAACGCGTAAATGATCCACTCCCGGTTTCTGATGAATTTTCCTGCATCCAGCTTGAATGGAGCCTCCTGGAACTGGGAACCGGTGGCACTGGTTGTATAATAAATGATGCCGCTGAAAGAGCGGTCACTTTCTTTGAGATAGGCAAGCCCGGATGACTGCATCCCGGAGGAAGACAGACGGTTGACGTAATCCTGCAGATTCTCTTCAAGGCCTATGACATATTGCTCAGGCTCTGAAAGAGTGTTCAGCCGGATGTCATCGGGATAAAGTATGATTTCGGAGCTGTGATAACCGTCGGCACTCCGGATGTGCGCCCCCTCCGGCTCAGGCAAGGGGCTGGAATAATAGACCGCGGGCGGAAAATAATAGGGCGATTGCGCTATTGTATTACCATGAAGGACGATTTGTTGAATTGTGGCGCCGGACAAACCCTCCGGTTGTGCAAGAATAAAAAGTATTTTGGATACGGAACGTACAAGAGGGATTTCAATACTCGACGCGGGGTTGGATTCCCTGGACAGATAATTGCCGGCATCGACCGATTTGACAACACGTGACATCGGCAGTCCGCCGGAGGGGACTGTCCGGACATAGTCGTCAGGAGAAAATGAAGAAAAGGTTAGCTGTTCCAGAGTCTGGCGGGTGGTTTCTGGATTGAGTTCAATGCCAGACGACGAAGCGTTGGCCGCGATATAGAAGTCCAGTCTCTTTTCTGGCGAAAGCCGGTCTTGTGCGATGGAGATGATGAGAGAAACATTCCCGTAAGCATCGGCGACGAGGGGGCTGGAAGCCGAGCCGACACCGCAGTAGCCGACAGGATGCTGCTCGTTACCGCTGTTAAAAACCCAAACCTGAAGTGTAGAGAGCCGGGTTTCCGCACTGATCCCGTTCGTGTGAGGATCGGAACGGGTGTGGACTATCTCCTTTGTCGAAAAGGTCAGACGGATGTATTCATCTTCCACCTGATCTAAAGACACAGGGGAACATCCGGCGAAAAACATCGTCGGCAGCAATATTGCAGCTATGCACGTTTCTTTTAGGAGCTTAGCCAAGAGATAAATCTGAAATATCTAAATTCCAACCATTTATAATGACCGTCGATTTGAGGAGCAAATCGTTGTCCACAAAAAAAGTGAGATTATACGCATCCTGCCTGTCAAGGTACTCCTGCTTGCTCCACTCCCTCTTATGTTCATCTATCGCCTGAAGCGTAAGAAGCCATGCGAGGTTGACGCGAAGCAGTTCGCGGCCGTCTTCTGAATTTGAGATAATCAATGTCGGTTTGTCATCAACCAAAAGCCTGGAGGTATTGAGCTCCGCCACTATTGCCATTGAGACTTCCTGATCGGATTTGCTCACGGCAGAATAAGACTTTTTGCCGAATGGCAGATATGTCGTGGCCTGATCTACATGCTTATCGCCTTTATAATTCAGCCAGGAGGCATTCCCCTCTATGCGGATGTCGATATCATCGCTTTCCAACTTGCCGCTGCCGTTGTAGGGCAGGAGGATGATTTTGAAACGATTGGTCAGTTTTTTCATATGAATTGTAACAGACTGCGGCCCACTGCGCAGGCGGGTCGACTCAATCCCGTTGTATAAGGCCGCGATTTCGCTGTCACAAACATTATCCACCATGTTCAGGAACATTGTCAGGTCAGAGAGTCCGGATTCTCCTGACTCAAGGCAGGAGAATTCAAACTCTCTGCTGGTATCAACAACGGCCCTGTTTCTTCCCAAGGCCACAAAAGTATAGTCTCCGGCACGAAGGCTCGGCATTTTCACCGAATAAGAAATGGGAAAACCATTTCCACGCTCATCAACCTGCCCGACAAAAATTCCTTCAGAGTCAAAGATATACAAACTAATCTCCTTGATTTCAGAACTGAACGCATCTTCTCCCTTGACATTGTAGGAATATGTGAATCTGACATCAAGGATACAGTCACTCCGGTCATCGTAGATGCACGATGTGGTCGCGGTCATAAGCGACAGCGTTGACAACGTCAAGCAGACAGCAGTTCTTTTCATTGTGATTTGTTTATTCTCCGAGATGGATGGTCGTTACGTTTGAAACCCACTTGTTTACCAGGATTTTTACCTTGATATACAGTTTTTCATCAACCACAGGAGTATCAGGGTTGGGGTTGGCTGTAGGATCATCAGGATGCCAGCCACCGGGCACATCGTCGCCGAAATTGGTTATCTCGGTTACCAGAAGCTGGTACCATGTATTTCTGAAGATGCCGTAGCAGTCATAGTTATCATCTTTGATGAAGAACGTATAATACATTGCTCCGTCCTCGAACACCATAACCTTGGTTTTCGCCCGGAAGGCAGCTGGATCAGACGCAAGCAGTGCCTCTGCTTCAGCCAGATTGGCCGCATCGTCATCTGCTCCGCCGGGCAGGGTATTCCCGAAAACGTCGAATGCATCCGGATAATTCGCCTGCAGCGAGGCAAGCGTCAGGAATTGTTCGGAGTTTTTGTTATATCCGAAGAATGTGGCGGGAGAGCCGCTGCCGCTTGCGTTCAGTGTAACCTTGAATACCACGCCGGTTGTTGTTCCCCAGACGGGAGTACTCTCAGCGGCGTTTTCGAGCACATACAGGGGAGAAGCGGGCGGAATAATCTTGCCGCTAAGGTCTGCCACAGACACAGAAGAGTAGGCTCCTCCACTGGTTTGTATGTCAGAATATGAAAAACCGGTTGCAGTGAATTGATTGTTGACAAATCCGTAGCGCTCAGTCGCCGGGGTGGACAGAACGGTCTTTTGAGCATCTGCCCATTGCTGGCGGATATAGACATTCTGTGCGGCGCTTATAGGCAGGATGCCCTCGATTTTGGCCGTTGCTCCGGCAAAAGCGCCTTGCTTAATATTGTCGCCCACTTTGAGAGAAGCATCCTCGGTGGCTGTAATTTTTGCAGTGATGCGGTCGAGATACACGCCGTCGGCGATTGCGGGATTTGTCCTGCGGTTGTTTTCAGCAGTCAAAGTTACTGTAGGAACAGTATTTCCGGTTACGCTTGCATCATTCTGGCTGAACATTCTGAAGCTGTAATCGTCTGCCGCGGTATTCGACGCGTTTTCAATTCCTCCCAGCGACTTGGCCGAGAACGACTGCGTCGCATCGCTCTTCCAGGCGTCATTTACCTGATAGCCGAATGGATCGGTGGTAGTTCCGGCATAGACAAAAACTTCGTAAGTGCCAACCGCAACGTCAGTTTCAAGCAGAGAAGTCTCATAGCCGTTGTCGTATCCCGAGTAGGAAATACGGTTGAGAGTATTGACGGGGAGAACCGCTTTTACCAGTCCTGATTGCACCAAGTAAACTATGGCCTGCGAAACATTGCTTTCGGCCTCGCTTCCTTCGATTGTCGCTCCTGAGTTGTCGGTCTTCGTCAGGGGAGAACTAATGCCGAACTGCACGGTGAGGAATGATTTATGGGCGTCTTCTCCGCCCACTTTTATCGGATCCTTGTCACATGCGCTTAATATGACTGTTGCAGCCCATAGCGCACATAGATAAAAAAGATGTTTTTTCATTTTTAAATAGTTGATTATGTTGGTGATTCATTTTAGAAATAGTATATGACAGCTAGACTTGCTTTCGTAGGTCCCAAGTAGTGATAGGGCATGTCTTCTTCCAGCTTCTCGCCACAGGTTTCACACCGGTACCGGTCGTAGCGGGAGTAGTTGTAGCCTGCCCCGATTTCCATCTCCAGGCCGAAATGCCGTGATAGTATCCACTGGTAGCCGCCTGCCAGACCGAAGCCGACAAACCATCCCTCATATCGTCCGTTACCCAACAGCGAGAAGGGGAGATTGCCGAGATTATAAACTCCGCCTTGTGCATGGCCGCCGATGAACCATCCGTCGAAACTTTCACGAAACCAGAAACGGAATTCGGGCTGAATCATCCAGTGCTTCCATTTCCGGTTCTCACTCAATGTCCAGGGATTGTAACTCCCGGACAAATCAAACGTCCATCCGGGTGCCAGTTTCACTTCCGCGCCTGCGCTGAAGCTTAAAGTGGCATCCATCAATAAATTGGTCTTTGTCGCGATGTTCTGGGCCGTCAGGGGAGAGCTGAACAGGAGTATCGCTAAGAGGGTGAATAGTTGTTTTCTCATTTCGGGATGCAAAGGAATCCATGACTTCTCATTTTTCCGAAAGAAACCGCCTATCCTTTGTGTTATCTTTTGTGTCCCCGAAAGTGTCAGGAGCCGTTTATTTCTTTCTTGTTTGAGATAAATCGTTTACCTTTACCTTGAGTATTGATATACCATTTCAGCAATGGCTCTGACTATTCAGGATTTTATCAAGCATCCCTATATCATCGACAAAATCGATGAGCAGGAGTACGCCAGGAAAGATATCTACATCGAGACGGTTGCTTCTTTTTCAAGAAGTTTCTACCAGCCGATATTCGTCGTGGATTTCTACAAGCAGGATTTGCTCTATGTTTCCGGCAATCTCAGATACTTGTGCGGCTTGAGCGGCGAGCAACTCAAAGCATCCCCGAATACGTTATATTTTGATTTTGTCCCCGAGGACGAAGAGGAAATATTGAAAGAAATCGTTTTCAAAGCCCTGGAACTATTTGAATCTTTTCCGATAGAAGAACGGAAAGACTGGGTTCTGTCGTATGATTTCCATTTGAAGTTCGGGGTTCGCAAACGTTTGATCCAGCACCAGATTACGCCGCTTCGCCTGACAGAAGACGGTCGCCTGTGGCTTGCTCTGTGCTCTTTTTCCATTGCCTCACGCAAAGAAATCGGCAATGCGACCATGCGACGCTATGAGCATCAGGATTATTTCATGTATTCGTTGAAAAACCACGTATGGTACTACCGCGAAGGGGTGCGTTTGACAGACAGTGAACACGATGTGCTGTTGATGTCCTCCCAGGGCTATACAATGAAGGAAATCGCCGCCAGACTGTTCAAGTCGGAAGACTCCGTAAAGTCAATCAAACGTAACCTCTTTTCCAAACTCGGCGTACGCAATATAACTGAAGCGGTCTTTGCTGCCATCAATGACAACATGTTCCACTGATATGGATTATTTCACCCGGACCGGAAAGACAATCCCGCTCAGTCCTTCTCAATCAGGTACTCCCGCAGCAGGGCGATTTCTTCTTTGGTTAGAGGATCGACGCTGTCGGAGTGGCGGGTGGTGGCCCAGTTATAGACAAGTTGGTGGATGCTTGTCACCTCGGGATAGCCGAACTGACGAAGACGGGTGATTGTCTCGTATAGAATATGGGTTTCCTGCTCCGTGGCCCTGAAATTCCTCAGGCGAGTGTTCTTGCCGTCGAAGGTAGTCAGTTCATAATCTTTGGAAAGGTCGTTTTCAGAAACGCCGAGCAAGGCCTCGATTAGGAATGCCAGAGTGCCGGTGCGGTCAGCGCCGCCTGCACAGTGAAAATAGACGTTCCTGCCTTCGCCCAGCCAGCCTATTATAGAACGTATTGCCTGCTGATAAAGTTCTTCGGTATTGCCGGTGCCTCTGCCAAGGTTTTTCTCGACAGGGAACTTGAAGTAATCGGCACCTTCAATCACGGGGCCTACGCGGGCTTCGCTTTCCTTGATGCCACGCAAATCCAAATCGACTGAAATGCCAAGCTGATTGAGGAAGATGTCCTTACCGCTGTCGGGCATTCGCGAAGAAAGGCGGGCTCCTCTGTAAAGCCTGCCATAGACGATATGGCCTCCGTCTGCCGGCCAGCCGCCGAGGTCGCGCACATTGTCGGCAACGCCGTTGATCATGCGCAGGGGGCCTACGGGCACCACGTATGCCGTTTTCAGCACAGTTCCGCCGTTATAGACCTTGTAGTAATATTTGACGCCCGGAATGAGATTGTATATTTCTGCAGGAGACTCGGATGCAGGCACTTCAAAAGCGTCATCGAACTTGGGCGAAGTGGACATCAATATCTTTGTTGCAGGAGCTCCGGTCCACGAAATCCTTACCGGCAGTGGCTTGTCATTGGCTCCGAAATTATGTTTGTAATCCCTTGCGAATGAAACGGTATAGTCCGCGTCGTTGGAATAATCCACTTCTTCCAGATATTTTCGGGTTCCGACATTTTCGATGTCGCATTCCTCACCGGTCAGCTGCTTTAGCGAGGTGACAGAACCGCAGGAAACGGTAAATGCGGCAAAAGCCGACAATACTGCAAGCAAAAATATTCTTCTTCTCATATTGCGTGATGATGAATTATTATCAGGCTGTGAGAACATCCGCCAGAGCGTCGAGTTCCCGGCGTGTCGCGTCGGTGACGGCGGAACGGATGGTGACGACACTGTCATAAACGGATATGCCCTTCATCTGCCCGAGCTCCTCTTTCATGACTTTTGCCGCCATGGGAGCCCAGGTGCCATTTTCTATCAGCGCCACTTTCCTGTTACAGAAACCTTTGTTTTTGAGGTGATGGAGGAAGTCGGACATCAGCGGATGGAGCCCTCCCTCATAAGTGGAAGCTGCCAGCACGATGCGGTCATAGCGGAACGCACCTTCGATGTTCTCCGCAAGGTCGCTGCGGCTCAAATCGGCTATCTCCAGCTTGACTCCTTTGGCCTCCAGTTTCCCGGCAAGATAATTGGCAGCCTCAGCTGTATTGCCGTGAAGGGAGCCGTAGGCAATGAATACGCCTTCCGTCTCGGGCCTGTAAGAACTCCATATGTCATACAGGCCGATATAATGGCCGAGGTTTTCTTTGAGAACTGGGCCGTGAAGAGGGCAGATGGTGCTTATCTTCAGCCCTGAAAGCTTCTTGAGCAGGGTCTGCACCTGAGGGCCGAACTTGCCGACGATGTTGATGTAGTAGCGGCGGGCTTCGCAGTCCCAGTCGTCCTTGTCGGTCTTGCTGAGCGCACCGAACTTGCCGAAGGCGTCGGCGGAGAACAGAATACCCTCAGACTCTTCATAAGCCACAAGGACGTCGGGCCAGTGAACCATCGGAGCAGCGAAGAAATGCAGGGTGTGTGAACCGAGCTGAAGCGTATCGCCTTCCTTTACGACATCGATGCGGTCGGCGAAGGACAGGCCGGGATAAAACTGAAGCATGAACTTCGCAGCGTTGGCAGAGCATACGCAGCGGCACTTCGGGTAGGCCGACATAAGCCTTGCGATGCTGCCGCTGTGGTCGGGCTCAGTGTGAAGTACTACCAGATAATCAGGGGTGCGGGCACCCAGTTTTTCGTTGAGTCCGGCTTCCCACTCTGCAGCCTTGCGCTCGTCCACGCCGTCCATTACGGCTACCTTTTCGTCAAGGATGAGATAAGAGTTGTAAGCCATCCCTTCAGGGACGATGTACTGGTTTTCAAAAAGGTCTATGTCAAGGTCGTCAACGCCGATATACCGGACGCTTCCGTTGCCGATAGTGATTTCTTTCATGGTTTCCGTATTTCTCAAAACACAAAAATAATCAAAAATGGCTATTTCATTTGCTATATTTGCGACATTATGCACATGTGCTTTTTGAAAAAGGTATGCTTTGCACTGTTGCTGCTGATTCTGCTTCCGTCCTGCAGGAACGGCGGCAGGGCGGGGCAGGAGAGCGCCGTACTGGCTGTTGACAGCGTATATTACGCTCACGGCTTCACTGTGAAATACTATGATGACTGCAAGGTGGTGAGCATCCGCGACCCCTGGGATACCTTAAGAATCCGGAAACACTACGTTCTTGTCGACAAGGAAAGGCTGGCAGCAAAGGGTGAGGTGAAAGTGCCACAGGAGGCCGGAGGCAATGCCGTCGTCATACGGGTGCCGGTTGAAAGGGCAGTTATCTATACTTCGGTCCATGCTGCAATGACCGAGCAGCTGGGCTGCATCGACCGCATCTGCGGAGTATGCGAACCCCAGTACATCATTTCCGAGGAAATCCTCTCCCGGATTGCAGACGGCAGGATAGCCGACCTCGGAATGTCCACCGCACCCAACATCGAGAAGATAATCGACCTTGACGCCGAAATAATCATCGCATCACCCTTCGAAAACAGCGGCTACGGCAACGCAGAGAAGATAGGGGTGCCGATTGTCGAAGCGGCGGATTATATGGAGAGACACCCTCTTGGCCGCACTGAATGGGTGCGGTTCTACGGCCTGCTTTTCGGCTGCCGCGAACGGGCGGATTCGGTGTTCTCTGCCACCTGCGGCAAATATGACAGCCTGAAAGCCCTGACGGCAGATATCCCGGAAGAGGAGAAGCCGAGCGTTATCATGGAACGAAAATACGGAGCGCTGTGGGGAGTGCCGGGAGCAGACAGCTATGTCTCCGTGTTCCACTCCGATGCAGGAGCCGACTACCTCTTCAGTGACCTCCCCGGAGAGGGAAGTGTCCAGCTGTCGTTCGAAGAGGTGTTCGAGCGGGCTTCTGGCGCAGATTTCTGGCTTATGAAATACGGTTCTTCCAATGCTTTGACCTACGCTGCTCTCAGAAGCGAATACAAGCCGTACTCCAATTTCGCAGCATTCAGGAACGGGAAAATATATACCTGCAACACTCTGGTCACAACCTATTACGACGACATAACATTGCATCCCGACCGGATTCTTGCAGACCTTATATATATATACCACCCGGATCTTCTGCCGGGCCATCAGCCTGAATACTATTTTCCTATGGAGGGTTTTCCCTTTTGAAATGTGACATATTCTTGCTATCTTAGTCATAATATAAACACCTAAACCAATGATTGAAAACATTAAGAGGCCGACAATCATCGATTTTGTCGAACATTACACCAATAAATTC
>Ga0310696_10007108_pt1 | contig 13197 bp, 5 predicted proteins | sample AusTroGonzalo_MG_4_FD_203885 | JGI IMG/M metagenome (GOLD analysis project Ga0310696, IMG submission 203885) | Bovine rumen microbial communities from tropical cattle in Woodstock, Queensland, Australia - Gonzalo_02 (v2) (version 2) | ecosystem: Host-associated > Mammals > Digestive system >... | reverse complement strand
AAATCGAAGTCGGCATCGTCATCAGCCTTTGCATCTTCTTCCTTGGGCTCTTTCTCAGCAGTATCATCGGTTGCTTCTTCGGCGGGCTTCTCATCTTCTTCGGCAGGCTTGTCTTCGCCATCGTCACCGAGAATGCCGGCCAGATCGTCACCTTCGTCCTCGACCGCCGGTTCGGCTTCGGCCGGGGCTTCGTCACCAAGACCGATGTCTTCTTCGCTAACGCCAAGGTCGTCGGCTACTGCGGGTTCGTCAGCAACTGGCTCGTCACCGAGGATGTCGTCGGTGGCTTCCGCGGCACCGAGATCGTCACCGATACCGTCAAGACCGGCAAGCGGGTCTACGTCGCCGGCATTCGGCTCGAGGGTCGGCTCAGCGGTAGGTTCGATCGGGGCCATCGTGGGGATACCTTCGGCAGTCGGATCAGCGGTCACGCCATCAACCGGTGCTGCCGGAGTGGCGTTCGGGTCGACCACGCCATTCGGCTGAGCGTCAGAGACATTCTGGGCCTGCTGGAAGGCAGTAGCGCGGTCAATGGTGTTGCGAAGGAACGACTGGACGTCGCCCTTGATATTGTTCGTACCCTGGATGTAGGCGGCGATATCTGGGAGGCGGTCCTGAACACTGATGGTGTCGTCGCACTTCATGAGCTGCTTGGCGAACTCGTCTACCACAAACTTCTGCGTAGCCGTATCCTGGAGGTCATCGCCCTCGTTCATGAAATACTCGCCAGATTCAGTCGGCTCATTGGACGGATTCACGTCGAGCATGTCCTCGAAGGACTTGGGTGCGTCATCTTCCACCGAGGGAAGTCCCAAGTCAAGCTGGCTCCCGAAAGATTCAAACTGGCCAACAGCTTCGTCCATGGCGAAGATGTCATGCATGGCCTTCTTGTTGATTTCTGCTTGATTAATCATTTTTCGATCCTTATAACGGAGCCATTCCGCCCCAAGTTTGTGAATAGTTTATACCCTGGTCATTTTTTCTAATTTTCATCGTACTCTATCTCGATATCCGGCACGCAGTAACCCGGATCGGCCCGACCGCTGACCTCCAACTGGAGATATACATAGTCTGTCTCGCCGGCTCGCATCGGGTTGTATATGCCACCATCGACTCGGCAGAGGTTGTAGTTACCGCACATGAACAACGGCTGGTTATACACGAAACTACCCAAGTCGGGAACGACTACGCACTGATAGGCATTTATAGTACGGCCAGACTTCAGAACCTTCTCCGGATCAACCGTGATGAGTTCGGAGTTGGTAGCGCCATTTTCTACAATTACCCCGTCAACCACGACGTCCTCGATGACATTTGCGATCGGCGAGAATGAATTTCCGATGAATCTTAAAGGATACAATGCTCCAGACCGATTTCGGAACACGTACAGGTGGTTAATGTCGAAACTGAGCATGGGACGACGGACGCCATTGATGACATAACCAGTATGGCCGAAGTCGTCCACATCCACGTAGACGTCATACTCGATTACTGGCTTGCCCTCATCCCCATACGGAGCGTTCGCAACTGCCGAACTGACTATACCCGTGTTCGGGTCCATCGTGGTCTCGTGCCATTCGTATGGCGTATAGGCCGGATTGTTCGGGCCGTACTGACCCGGCTTTCCATTGTAAAGGTACACCGTCTGTATTGCAGCACCAGTGAACGCGTTTACGTTCACGATGTTTCCGGCCTCGTTCCGGATGACCGGCATCTTGTATATGAGACCGCGAGGAAAATCACGGATGAGGTCAAGTCCCCTAGCCTTATCCAGCACTACCAGTTCGACGGTATCGAAGTCCTCGGAATAATTGACATATCCCGGATACTTCAACTGGCCGGTAGTTTCGTCGATTTCCTCATCAATAGGAATGAAACGGCTGTCAAACGCCGCTGGATTAGGCTGGTAAACGAAGTCGATGAATCGTTGACCACGGCCTTTCGTAAACGACTCGTTGTGGAATGTAAGTACAACGCGGTCGTCGTCATTTGTGCGAGTAGCCGCAGTTATTGACGGCTGGCGATCACCATCAAGGTATATGAGGTTTCCGTAGCCACAATCCTTGTACTCGACCTTATAGTCGTACTTGCTGAGTCGGGAATCCGGCATCTGTCCGAACAGGCCGGCTACGGTAAGATAGAAGGGATGTTCACGAGAATAGTCCCAGATGTCATTGAGCGCAATTTGGGATTTCTGATTGGTCGGACGGCTATAGGAAATAGAGTTGCCTATGTATAACTTGGCGGCAGTGGGTGAAGTGGGCCTATCTCCAACAGGGTACAGTCTGATATTGCTTAACTGAACATCCGGGGCTTTTACTAAGTGAATCTTGAAAACGCTTTCCATCGAGTACGCATAGCAGTCTGGATTATCCGGACGATACACGCAGTAAGTGTTGGCTTCCGACGCGTCGTCTGCCGGCACGGTGTGCCCAGTGCCCTCAAGGGCGGCGGAACTATATACCGAAGGGACGCACGTGTCGACCCTCTTCAGGCCGATGGACGATACCGGAGTACCGAAGTCACCGTCCTTTCCAGTGTATTTCTTAATCAAAAGACGAGCGGGCATAGCCAACCAGAAATGGTTACTCGTCAGTTTATAAGTTTTCGAGCGCTATTAACGAGAAAACATGTCATTCGCCTGCGTCATTCCACCCTTGGTTATCAACTTGTATAGCTGTTCGGTGGTCATTCCGCCTTGCTTGACATTCACGTTCACGTGCTCTCTAGTAAGACTAGCCTTGCGGACACCAGCGAGCTCTGCGTTAGATACGACCTTTTCGTACACCTCGCCATCCGCTTCGTACTGTTGCGAGACGCCTTCATCGACATCCTTCTTGGCAAATATGGCTTCAAGGCTATCGAAGTCTATCAAGTCCTGACCCTTGATTAGACCGAACTCATTTTCGACCATGTCGGACATGCCGGCGTTTGGCCCGTCGGCGAAATGGTCATAGATGATTCCGCCGCCATAATTCTCGAACGTCTCCTTCAGTTCGTCGAATGTCTCCTTCAGTTGGATTGATATTAGACGATATAGCAACATGGCATCATCGCCGGTGATGTTTCCATCATCGTCAAGACCGTCGATATAGCTATGTTCGCTGACAAGTTCCAAAGGAAGTCCCTTCGGATGTCCATTCTCGTCAAGATACTTATCGGTGTAGAATATACCGTCGATATAACGGCCACGTTCCATGTCACCGATCGGAGCCATTTTCTCGCAGAAGAAGTTACCCTTGAACTCCGGCTTGTATGACGGCTTCAAGTTACTGGCACGTATATGGAGACGGCCATCATGGAGCGAAATCCATGCACCGCCATCCCCGGAATCCTCGATGTAAATTTTCGCGTCGTTGAAAAGATCGCCCAGGTAGTCACGAGTCATCTCGACCGCGTTCTCGGAGAACTTCCTATCAACTATATTGCGGTACGTTTCCACGTATTCGCCACAAATCAACGCACGAGCTGCCGATATACTTCCAGTCATGCCATAATACATCAGTAACTGCTTGTAGGACTTATCATTAAGTGTCTTCCATTCGTATATATTCGCCCTTCCGTTGAGCTGGGAACCATTGGCCTCCATCTTGGTACGGATCAAGTTACAGAACTCGAGGATATTAAGCAAGACAATGTCATGGGGTGTAGTATAGTTGCGGATATTTCTCGGGCTAACATAGTGATGGCCATTGATAACCAGCGCATTGGTATAAGTAGCACCATTCCTCAATACGTACGGAACCTTTTCCGACGGCCTATTGTCGTAGACATAACCGGCCGCATCGACATCGACATAGCCAAACGAAGCTACTGGGTCTTCTTGGTTTAAAATCGCCTCACGGAACTTTATCGCATCCTTGTGCTCAACACCAATTGGAAGGAACTCCCATACGAAGTTGTTTGCCCCCATCTTTAGGCGTCCACACCATACCACGTTGATAGGCTGTCCAAACGCACCAACGTAACATGCTTGAGTAAACGCCTTGGCAATCTGTATCAGTTTCTTCATATCCTCACTGCCATCCTCAATAGGAAGTCCAGTATTCGGATCATTGATTAAGATTTTCACTGCCAGTCCATAGTTATGCCAGGAGAGGAATGTGCTTTCCCCGCCGCCAGACGACATAATGGCCTGGTCTTCTTTGGAACGGATCGTTTCGGCAAGTTCCACGCAAGGAGCCCCGTATTCGTTCCTCAGTATGCCTACCAGAATGGACACTGCGTCGTATATGCCCATCCCCGGTCGCATGTCACCAATACGCTTGGAACTGCGATGGAAAATCTGCCATCCAGGAAGCTTGTCGTCATCCGGAGGAACTTCCCTCGTTTCGCTGGCGTATTTACTCTGGTCGAACGCTCCGTACGAAAGGAACGCCCATCGACGGATTTCCGAATCATACGGAATGTAAGGCATTTTGTATTCAAGCCTTACTCGCGTGCGCTCATCAGACTTGGCTGTCTTTTCGAGAGGAACGTATATTCCGTCGACAAATACCGTGTCGCTAGTCAACTTAATCGAACTGGAGTCGTAAGTAAACCGATCGGACTTAGTAAACGTCACCGCAAGCTGCTGTTCGACGCCTTTAACGACCATTCGTCCTACACCGAACTGGGTTAACGTACCGACTTTCATGTCCGAACCTTCTAGCGGTTCGTCAAACACGAGCTCAGATCCGGATACCGTGGCAGTCTTGCCGATCGTGTAATATTGCATCGGCTCGTTCGTATTTTGTGGGTAAGCGGAGTACACGTCGTTATCCACGAACGTGACTTCGACCCACCGAACACCGATAGACATGTTGACCGTCTTGTGCCTCGTACGGAAAAACTTCTTGTACTTAACCCTTACCTTCCGAGTCAATTCCACCGGAAGAAGGAATCTAGCCGGCATATTGACATAAGGGCAACTAGCGTATGTAGGACGAGTTCCGATGAACGTCTTGTTGTAGAAGACTGACTCGTTCGTGAATTTCTGATACCACTTGATTTTCCCTATCACTTCTTCCAGTTCGGCGTATCCAGTCTTTGCCGAGCGTAAACGGCTTTTCTGGAGAAGAAGGAACGCCGGGCCCAAAGCCATGCCTTGTGTAGTAAGAATGGTATCGATCTCGTCAATAGCGTCCCCCATGACGTCATCGGCGAACTTAACGCAGTCGTTTACCGTATAAGTTGTCGCTTCTCCTATTCCATCTATGGTCTTGTACATTGGACGATAGTCAAAGAAGCTTACATAATTACCGGCAGTAGAGCACGATTCCCACTCGACGACATCAATCTGGTCGTCATTTTTCATGGTAGAGCTCTGGTATATTCCGGCAGTACCACTAGCATTAAGCAACGCAGACACCTCTTGCATAGCGATATCCAAGAACATTCTGGCTGTTCCCGGATATTCCACCGCTATCGTAGTGGAGTTGATTGCCGATATGTTAATGCTCGAAAACTCAAAAATCTTGGAATAGCCGTTAGCGGCCACCAGTGCCGACCATTGTGCTGAAGACGGCGGGAGGACGTAACCAGTAATCGTTTCGACTGCCCCGTTAACGATTCGAGTGAGCTCGTAACGGCACGAACGATCTTGGGCAAAGTCTTCATTGTACTCAGAAGGGTCATAATACCAGCGGACATAGCCGTCGTCGCCTTCCGTCTTGTTATGCCTCTTATTGTACAAGTCCGAATAGTAGTCGCAAAGCATCGACTTGAAATCAGCCACGGACATCTTGGATGCATCAATTGCCCAGTCCGCATATATAGGCTGACCAACTGTATCATAGTAAATCGCCCTATAGGCATCTTCCCTAGCAAATGCATCGGCTTTGTAACAACCGACGGTATATCTGCCATCCAGCTCGTTACTGGTACGACCGAGGTTCAGCATTACCTTGAAATCGCGAGATCCTATAAGACGAATTCCGTTTTTCAGACTATTCTCGTTCTTCGGGAACTGTATATAGTCGGCGGATGCCGAGTCATGATGCATCATATTATACAGCAAGTTATAGCACGACGCAACATCAAGATAATATACTAGGTTCTCATCAGCAGTCTTCTTGAGGGCAATCTTCGCTGTATCGAGTTTCTTGAGCAACGAAGACGACATAAACGGACGAACACCGGCGATATGGGTTATACTATCGTAGGTATCAAAGAACTTATCATCAAATTCCTGGGCAAGGTCGTTCGGATCATCGTATAGCTTCTTGAAGGCATCTGATACGTTTGGTATTAATGCAGTCGCATCTTCGGCCAGCACTTCGCTAGTGGTAATATTGCCATTACCATCAATATCTTCTTCAACAGTCGTCCAATGGTTCTTCATGCTCGCCAACGGATTCTGGTCGCGAGCAGAACACTTGTCAACGAACTTGGTGACTTGCTTCCCATACACCGACTTCATCTTATCGCCCACCTTGATGGTAGTGCGAGTCCAGTCAGACTTTAGTTTCCGCTTCTTGTAGGCGGTAGCTGATTCATTTTTCTTTCGGCCAGCCGGGTCCATTGGATCTGCGTATGACTGATCAAAATAGTTGATTTTGACTGCCAAGTTATTTTCCTTGCCCAGATTGGCAAGGTTATTAATGACTCGATTGAACGTTGCATTGCGATATACAGCCCCAGCCTTGCCACTATCCTGTTGCGACGCCCATTTCTCGCCCTTGTAGATATTGCCTCGGAGTCCTACCGCAGCGAGGGCTCTAGCGAGATTACCAAGGGTAGACTTGGAACCGCTGAGCTGCTGTAACCATAAATCCTGGTCAACTGTCTCGACGGAAGCTTCCGCATGTAATGGATACGAACTATTCATCAAGGCATATCGAGGAACAGCGCGAACTATCAGCGTTCCCACCAGTGTCCCCTCATTGTCGCTATCGTCTGGACCGCATAGCATTATTCGAGTCAAGTTCACTCCGGAGTCGGTTGACATACCCGACGTCAACTCTATATCTCCAATAAGTCCACCAGTATAGGATTCCGGAAATTCATATAGACCGGAATTGGTCAAGTCATCAAGAGGATACCCGATGGCCAGATAATGGTAGGATGGCTCGGAATCCGGGTCACTCATGTCGTCGTCGATACTGGTAGTTGTAAGCGCAATGCGGTCACCTATCCCGATTTCGCGGCCGTCTGCCACGATACTCGATATCTTGAACATCACGTTGTTGGTGACGAACTCGTTCATGTCAGTCTCATCGACAGTACCATCTTCATTGGCTACGGACGAAGACGCGGTACTCTTAACATCGAGACCGCTGAGATCAAGCTTCAGCGAGGTCTTTATGACCTTATTTGTGTAATAATGCTCGAAATCGAAAAGACCGGCCATCTGGATAATCCTATGTTACATGCATAGTTTATCATTTTTAGGCCGAGTCCTTAACCCACATTGGCTTCAAGTCGCCCAGTTTCGAATAGAGACCATTGTTGGTCACCTCTTGATGATAGTCAAACTTGTCGGATACGACCTTTCCTCTATGGGTAATAATCACCGCGCACCCGATATCGTCAAGCATGACCTTCACCAAATCCAGCATATCTCGCATGGCATTATCGTCAGTCGAAATATCAAGAACCTCGTCAAGCGACAAGAAGTTGACGCTAAAGTTTCCTATAAGGGACACAAAATCGCGGAATGCCATGGCTACGGCGAAATCCAATTTCCTATGTTGACCCTGGGACAGCATATTGTAGGACGGTGCCCCACCAGGATACGATTCATAGATAAAGTCCATTGAATCTGTAAACTGAACCCTAAATGGCAAGTTCGCCTTGGTCAAGTTCCGTTGCACCGCCTTATTGAACTCCGGCACGAACATGCTAAATACCATCTTCTTCATGCCATCATCCGCACAGACCTTGGTGATCGTATTGCAAATGGCTATACGGTCGCTGGATTCTTGCATGCGTGACACAGCATCTTTAAGCATGCCCGTGTTCTTTTTGATCTTATTGTCCATAACGGCGATAGCGTCATCGGTATTATTCTCTGCGCGCTCAATATCGTTGGACAGCAACTTAGCCTTGTTTTGAAGCTGTGTCAACTGGCCGTTGTGCTCGCCAAGTTCACGATTAACGTCGCTGAGCATGTTACTGCCCTTGCTAAATCGTTCACGAAGAGCCGGATAGCCATTTTTCTTTTCCTCCAGCATGTGGAGTTCGTCGGTCAGCGCTTGTTCATCGAATCCTTCCGCATATTTTTCGTAACGAGCCAGTTCTCGCTTCGCATTACTGAGGGTAACTTCAGCCGCATGGAGTTCCGGGTACACGTTATTGTTGTAGTCATCAAGTTTTCCTTGAAGGTCGGAAAGTTCGTCGTCAATATCTGAAATGTAGGTACCGAGCGAACTGACCTTTACATTCAGTTCCTCGATTTCCGCACCAAGCGCCCGTACAACTTGTTGGGCTTCCTTCCACTGCTCGCGCAAGGCGTCCTTGTGGCGCTCCACGTCAGACTCGTCGGAAATATGGCCACACGTAGGGCACGGAGTACCGACCACAAAAGACTTTGCTTGTACGGCAAACTGGTCACGCTTCGCCGTGGTAATCTCGACCTCGGTCTCCTTCTTGCTGATACTACGCTCGGCTGCGCCCTTTTCGGCAACAGCCTTATTGCGTTCGGCTGTACGTTCACCTATGCGCTCGCGGATCTCGTCAAGCTGGCCGATAATACCAGAATGCTGTCCATATAGCTTGTCATATTCATACTTGGCCTCGTCGACAGCACGTCGAGCTTGCGATATGTTGGACACACCAGAGAACTGGGTACGGATTTCCGCTATACGGGCATCCACCGTACCCTCGGTATCCAGTTCCGCCGTGATAGTGTGCAATCCATTCACTATCTTATCGCGCTTCTTTGTAAGTTTGTCAACTTGGTCTTGCTCTTCAGCAATAGTGTCGTTACATGCGACAAGATCCGCCTTCATCTGCGCAAGGTTTACCGACTTCTCTTCCTTCATCCGGTCATAGATTTTGGTGAGCTCAGCAATCTCGCCGTTTAGCTGAACCATGTCATTCTTTCCTAAAGTAAATGACATCGTAGCATCGGAAAGTCTCTTGTGATTTTCTTTCTTCCACGTATCCAGTGACATGGATATGATAGATTCCAAAAGTTCTCGCTTCTTGGCTGCCGGCAACATGAAGAACGGGAGCGTCTCTTGGGTATTCATTGCGATGACATTCTTGAACAGCACCTCGTTAAACTGCAATACGCGTTCCTCGAGATCTTGCTGGCTGAAGCCAGCACGCTTGTTCTGGGCAACCCATACGCCATCCACCATCTTTTCGATTACGAGCTTAACCGTAGACTGCTTTCCAGTAATAGTACGAGTAACTCGATACGACTCAGGTTCAGCTGGCGGAACCTCAAGATCAAACGTCAGTACAACAACTGTCGGCGCACCATCGGCCAGATTCTTCGTATTACGAAGTTCTTCCTTCTTGCCACCACGATACGAAATGCCCAGCAAGGCGAATGTCAACGCCTCGACTATGGCTGACTTTCCGAAACCATTGTCCCCGTGTAACCAAGTGAGCCCGTCACGGAACTCAAACTTGTTCAACGTATTGCCGTAGGACATGAAATTACGGAACTCCAGTTCCTTAAAGATGATACGATGCATTATTTATTCTCGAAAGCTGATAGGTCGATATTGGACAGCAGATTCTCGTCACCGAGATCCAATTTGACTTCGGGTAATTCCGTCTTTTCAGTAGAAGGTTCTTCCTTGGTAGCCTTCTTGGATACCGTCTTCTTGGCACGACTCTTCTTGTTACGTTCGCGAGCCTTCGCCTTGCGTTCATCAACTTCCTTGTCGAACTTGTCGGCGTCAGCCTTGGACATCGGCGTAACTTGGGCATCAAACCGCCCTGTCAGCTCGGCCATGTCATTCTCGGCAACCAGAGATTCGGTTTTCTCCTTGTCGGTAACGGATTCTACCTTGGCTGCGTCCGACTTCTGTCTATCAATTGAATCGATATCCAACACGGCAAGGCATTTTCTGACCTTCTCGAGTGCCGGCTTGCTAATCTTAAGACGAGCACAAATCATCTCGTCAGTAAATCCACCTTGCTTCTCTAGATCCGTCAGATTCCGATATACCGGCGACGACTCGGCGATCATGGCACATTCGCGACGATATACCCGCTCGATGGTAGCTCGATGCTCTGGGGTATCTTCATAACCAGCCTTCACGAATTTTTCCACGACGGTCTCGAGGTCATATCCGTAAAGGATATACGTGTCTATCCGACCTAGCGGAATAGGCAATTCGAGTTCGGCAGTTTCTTCCGGAGACAGCTTACGCTCGGGTAGTTTCGGTTGCTCGACGATAGCCTCATCCTTGGCGAAAAGTTCCTCGGTAGCTTCGTTGGCTGGAATCTTCAGCAAGAACTCGCGGGCTTGCAACATGGAATTGTCCCGGACTGTGTAACCGACTGGCTTGGTGCCCGGAGCCATACCCATTTCGAAACCAGATTTCAGCGCGTATCGGTAGCAACGAAGCGGGAAGCGGTCTGGATTGTATGCTGGACTTGTTAGATAGGCATTGAACTCGTTGTCATTCAGTGCGGAGCAAAGCGTATTGCACCAGCGAGGGCTCGCCGGATGGAGCGGTCCACGCATTGGAACCGCATTCTTGCTCGTAACAGCGAAGAACGTGACCGAATAGTTGGGCGTATGGCTACAAGGATGCACGAGCCCCTGCGGGTTCGGACGAGCATGCTGGAAGCAGTCGATCAATGTACCGACTCGGTTCTTCATCGGCTTCTCGGAAGACAGGTACTTCACGAACACTGACACAGCTTCGGCCTGACGACCGATTACACGATTGAAGTAATCGGAAATACCCTTCGCGAGACGGAAATCCAGGCAGAGGTACTCGTCGTCAGAAAGACACACTGCCCAACTGGGTCCGTCGCTAGCCGCTACGTAGGCAGCGATGATATTTCTCTTCTTTCGCCAGTCATTCTGCATTGGCGGAACAAGGGTCACCTTGTCGGCACGCTTGCGGCATGCATCCGGGAGCCAACCATGACTACCGGCGTCATATACATAGATGCGATCAAAACCGATGGCGACATGGTAGTCGAGCCATTCGTTGAAGTCCAGCTCGTTGTTCGTAGTCAACTGGACAAGTGCGTTTACAGGTATGTTTGCCATAAAAACCTCTTATCGTTTAAATTATAATAAATCTATGTCTACGTCAGGTGAAGCGAACAAACCATCCACGTCCTCGAAATCCAGACCAGATGCGGAGTCGTCCAACAACGCCGTGTTCTTATCGGCCTCTTGTTTTATCAGCATATCCCCATGGAACGCTTCTGGAGTGGCATTCTCAGCCGGAATCGTGCAGAAATAGCCGAACTGCTGCAACGTACGATAATAATCGACCTTGCTGTCCGGAATACCCCATTCGGCGGTCTTGGACCAGTCCTGGGCAATCTTAGGCGCAGGCTTTTCCAGTATAACGTCGATCTTCTCGGAAACATCGCGAGGCACCATGGACAAGTCTATCAGTGTCCTGTTCCGCATGTACTGGCCGTCCCACCCGTTGGCCTTTGCCACGGCATAAATATTTGGGCAGTTCTCCATAAGGATAACGGCACCCTTTTCGCTAACGCCATTAGCCTTGGACGGGTTCAACGATCCGGTCTTCTCGTCCACGAACGCCATTGAACGGATGTTGTCTGACGTATCACCGGCGAGAACCTTGGCGGCAAGATACTGCTGTGGGTACGCACATTCGACAAACATGTTGGACGTATGGTTGAATATTTTCACGTTTGGTACGTCAATCTGGGACATATCGGAGTCACGGGTGATCACGATGACATCGTCATAGTCACCCGAATACTTCTTTACCGATGCGTAAATCATGTCATCGCCTTCAGCCACGTCGCACTTGACCGCCTTTGCGCGGAAGAATGGCGCCAGTTCCATGGCGTAGTCGTCCTTGTATGACTGCCAGTAAGCCTTGTCCACCGAGAACTCCCACGGAGATGATCCACGCTTGCCCTTATATGACGGCAACACCGGTGTACCGGTAGACGTCTTCACTCCCCACAGCATATCCTGCGTGTCAGCCGGAAGCTCACCCAGCTTCTTGTGCTTCAGCGATTCCAGCAATGACTTCTGTTTCACCGGCACCTTGACTACACCGAACCCCTCGACGGCCTTGGTGACTCGATATATGTAATTGTCACTACACACGAAGTATCCGTCGGCATCCCAGTATATGGTAGCGTTATCGGTATAGTAATCCTTGACAACTTGCTTTCGCCAAGCCTTCTTGCCTTCCAGACAGAGAATAATGTCAAGCGGATTGAATAGACGTATATAGTCGAGAAGCCGGTTGAACATCTTTGTACGCCATACAGTCAACTCGTCGTCCTCGGGAAGGACGCTACCCAGACGGCGCTTGCTCGACTTGGTCTTCAATGACCAAAGCTGGTGATAGGAAAGGGACGCCCAGTCGATGACCATGAGCCTCCGGTTCTTATAGGGGTAACTCTTCAACGGTACACTTTCGCCTACTGCCATATTCTACCTACAGAAAAAACTTCTTTTTGAATACCTTGGAATTGTTCTTCTTGATAGCACCCTCGGCCTTGGCCTTCGCTCTGTCGGCCGCCTTCTTCTTTCTCTCGGCGACCATTTTCTCGTCGATCTTAGCCTCGTATATGCCGGACAGGTTTATCTCGTTTATTGGAATGTCATCTGCGGCATAGTACGACTTGCGGATCTCGTAGTGCTTCATCATGTAATTGGCCTTTAAGCACCAGTTGCCGCTACGGCCCAGATACGAATATGACGCGTCGTCGACCAAGTCGTACACGTATGCCATCTTCTTGTCCTTGTGCGGACGAACTATACGGCCTATCGACTGGACAACCATGTAAATGGACTTCGCCGGTTCAGCAAATACAAGATTGTGCAATAGCTTGATGTTGACACCCTGCTTCATGCACCCGTAAGTGGCCAGGATGACATGTCCGGTCGAGTACTCGATTGACTTGCGAATTTCCTCACGTTCATCAACTGACACGTCGCCTTTTATGATGTGATAAGTGAAATCGGGATAGTTCTTCTCCAGATACTCGTGCATCAACTCCAAAGGCTCTATCTTGCGGAACAAGATAACCGTATTCTGCTCGGTGGTGATCTTTTTCGCGTTAATAAGGAGCTTCATCACG
>Ga0310696_10007106_pt1 | contig 13199 bp, 12 predicted proteins | sample AusTroGonzalo_MG_4_FD_203885 | JGI IMG/M metagenome (GOLD analysis project Ga0310696, IMG submission 203885) | Bovine rumen microbial communities from tropical cattle in Woodstock, Queensland, Australia - Gonzalo_02 (v2) (version 2) | ecosystem: Host-associated > Mammals > Digestive system >... | reverse complement strand
AAATCTTCTCCTGCAAACTCTGGAAGATGACGAAGAGGCCAGGAACAACGAGTACCTGCAACAGCGTACCAATCAACATACCACCTACGGCAGCAGCACCCAGCGTCTGGTTACCATTCTTACCTACACCTGAGGCAAACATCATTGGCAACAGACCGATAACCATAGCCAGAGAGGTCATCAAGATAGGACGCAGACGAGCAGCAGCACCCAGCACGGCAGACCATGAGATGGCCATACCCAGGTGGCGGCGCTCCAGGGCGAACTGTACAATCAGAATGGCGTTCTTAGCCAACAGACCAATCAGCATAATCAGTGAGATCTGCATGTAGATATCGTTGGCGTGGCCAAACAGCATGGTGAACAGGAAACAGCCAGCCAGACCGAACGGTACAGAGAGTACTACGGCGAGTGGCAGGATGTATGACTCATACTGTGCTGACAGAATCAAGTAGATGAAGATGAAGCACAGCACGAAGATGAGGGCGGTAGAGTTAGAAGCCTTAGCCTCCTCACGCGTCAGACCCTGATAGTCGTAGGTGTAACCCTGTGGCAACATCTGGTCGGCAACATCCTGAGCAGCCTTGATGGCCTCACCAGTAGAATAGCCGTTGGCAACCGTTGCCGTCACATTAATAGAGGTGAACAGGTTGAAACGGTTGATGTTACTTGGACCATAGACACGCTCCAAGCGGCAGAACTCCTGAACAGGCGACATTCCACCAGGGGTGCGCACATAGATGCTATTGAGTGACTCTGGCGTCATGCGGGTTTCAGGTGATGCCTGAATCATGACACGATAGAGCTTACCATAGGCGTTGAAGTTAGAAGCATAGAGTCCACCATAGTAACCCTGCAGGGTAGAGAGGATGGTAGAGGGTGATACACCAGCCTGCTTACACTTGGCCACATCCATATATACCATGTACTGTGGATAGTTGGGGTTGTAAGAGGTCTGAGCGGTCTGGAACTCAGGACGCTTGTTGAGCTCAGCGAGATAGTCCTTGACAATGCCATAGAACTTAGTGAGCGAGCCACCCGTACGGTCCTGCATAACCAGCGATACACCACTGTTGGCAGAGAAACCAGGAATCATAGGTGGTGCGAAGGCCAGAATCTGGGCATCCTTGATGTGGGCAGTCTTGATGAAGATCTGCGCGATGACACCCGTAGAGCTCTGTGGGTCGAGGAAGAAACGGTAGATACCGTCGCCCTGCCACAGTCCGCTAAGCTTCCAAAAGAAGCCGTGCTGGCGCTCCTTGAAGGACTTCAGCTTGATAATAAAGGTGGCCTGGTCTGAACCAGAACCGGCAATGAAGTTGTAACCCTGAATCTGCTCACGGCTCTGGATGGCGGGGTCAGAAGCCAGGATAGAGTCAACCTGATTGATGACCTGCTTGGTGCGCTCTACAGAGGTGGCAGGGGGCATAGAGATGGTACAGAAGAGTGTACCGGTATCCTCGTCAGGTACCAGACCAGACTTGGTGGTAGACATCAGCGCTACCAGTGCCACGATACCGATGATAACGGTGGTGAGCACGGGGATAGGCTTGCGTACCAGTTTCTCTACATTACCTTTATATTTACCCAGAATCTTATCGTAGGCAGTGTTGAACGATGCATGGAAGCGGTCAACCATAGACATCTTCTTCTCATGGCCTTCCTTGTCGTGTGGCTTCAGGAAGATAGCACACAGGGCAGGAGACAGTGTCAGAGCGTTCAATGCCGAGATGAAGATGCTGACAGCCATCGTTACACCGAACTCGCGGTAGAAGGTACCAGTGGTGCCACCGATGAATGATACAGGAACGAACACCGACGCCATCACCAGCGTAATAGAGATGATAGCACCCGAAATCTCGTTCATGGCATCGATAGAAGCCGTCAGCGTGGATTTGTAACCCTGGTCGAGCTTAGCATGGACAGCCTCGACCACCACAATGGCATCGTCCACCACAATGGCAATAGCCAGCAGCAAGGCGGACAACGTCAGCAGGTTGATAGAAAATCCGAAGACGCTGAGGAAGAAGAAGGTACCAATCAGTGATACAGGTACGGCAATCAGCGGGATGAGCGTAGAGCGCCAGTCTTGCAGGAAGACGTAGATCACGATGAACACCAGTACAAGGGTGAAGATCAGCGTGAAGACTACCTCCTCAATAGAGGCATACAGGAACTCCGTGACGTCGTAGTTAATCTTATAGGTCATGCCCGGTGGGAACAGCTTGGCCTGCTCTTCCAACTCGGCCTTTACCTTCTTGGCAATCTCGTTAGCGTTAGAACCAGCAATCTGCTGTACCATACCCAGTACAGATGGCAGGTTGTTGTTCTTCATAGATACGGCATACTGCTGACCACCCAACTCAATCTTAGCGACATCCTTCAGCTTCAGCGTCTGACCATTGCGGTCGCTGGAGATAATGATGTTGCCAAACTCCTCGGCAGTTTTCAGACGACCGGTATAGCGCATGGAGTACTCATAAGCCACCTTCGACTGTTCACCGAAGGAACCAGGAGCAGCCTCGATGTTCTGTTCAGCGAGCACATTCGAGATGTCTGATGGCATCAGGTTGTACTGCTTCATCACGTCGGGCTTCAGCCAGATACGCATTGAGTAGGTCTTCATACCAGGTGACTGCACGTCGCCGACACCCTGGATACGCTTGATAGCAGGGATGATATTGATGTTGTTATAGTTCGTCAGGAACTCATCATCGTAACGACCGTCAGAAGTCAGGGTGAACATCATCACCTGTGAGGTCTGACGCTTCATGACCGTCACACCGATACGTGTTACCTCGGCAGGCAGCAAGGCCTGAGCCTGCTGTACACGGTTCTGCACGTTCACAGCACACATATCGGCATTCATACCCTGACGGAACAGCACCTGAATCTGTGCCGAACCGGCACCAGCCGTAGAGGAGATGTAGTCCATACCCTCTACACCGTTGATACTCTCTTCCAACGGGGTAATGACCGAATTCTTTACGGTCTCTGCATCGGCACCAGGGTAGCTGGTCATAACCACTACCGTAGGCGGTGCAATACTGGGGTACTGCTCAATAGGCAGCGACACCAGTCCTATGAAACCCAGCAGGACGATGAGGATAGAAATCACCGTAGAAAGTACTGGGCGTTTAATAAAATTCGTAAAAGTCATATGTTCATTATTTGAAATAAGGAGTTGAGGAGTAAGGAGATGAGTAACTGAGTCTGAGTTCAGAGTAATCAACTTACTCCTTCGCTCCTTACTCCTTCACTCCTACTATTACTTCTTCATGGCTCCCACGATGTCGCCAGCCGACATCTCCTTGGCCTGCTCCTGAATCTTCTGCTGGTAGCGCTCAGGAGTGATGGGAACAATCTCCATGCCGTCGTTGAGCTTGGTGATACCGTTGGTGACATACTTGTCGCCAGCCTTCAAACCCTCGAGGACAACATAGTTGTTGCCATCGTTCTGTGGATCAACCTTGATTTCGGTGTACTTTACCTTGTTGCCTTCGCCGAGGGTATAAACGAACTTCTTGTTCTGTACCTCAGAAACGCAAGACTGTGGGATGATAACCACGTTAGAGCTAACGCGAGGAATAATGATGGTACCTGTGGCACCGCTCTTCAGCACCTTCTCAGGATTCTGGAAAGAGGCGATGAGCTGAACAGAACCAGTAGCGGCATCTATGACACCACTCATCTTAGTGACAGTACCATCCAAAGGATAGATGCTGCCATCGGCTAGCTGCAGCTTCACGGCAGGAAGACTGGCCAGACCAGCCTGTGAGATAACCATAGCATCCTTCTCGGTAACAGAGAAGTAAGCCTCCATAGAAGAGATGTTAGAAACGGTGGTCAGGATGTTAGAAGCACTAACCAGCGCACCCTTCTTGAAAGGCAGCGTACCAACAACACCAGCAGCAGGCGACTTGACATAACAGTAGCTCAAAGCCTCCTTGGCAGAAGCCAATGCAGCCTGAGCCTGTGCCAGCTGAGCCTGTGCACTCTCATATGAATTCTGTGAGGTCTGCAGCTCGTAGTCGCCAATGACGCGCTTCTCGTGCAACTGCTTACTGTTGTCGTAAGTGAGCTTGGCAGTGTTGCACTGCTGCTGAGCAGCATTGACAGCGGCCTGAGCCTGACGAACCTGAGCCTGATAGGTCTCATTATCAATTACAAACAGAACCTGTCCGGCACTAACGGTCTGACCTTCCTTGACATTAATCTGAGTCAGGAAGCCCTGAGCCTTCGGACGGATTTCAACATCCTGAACACCTTTGATAGCTGCAGGATAAGTGCTCTGCATATCAGCACTGGAGGTTCCTGCGGTTGTTACAGGGAATTCGTTGTCGCCGAATGTGGGACGGCCACCGCCACCACCACAAGAGGCCAGCGTTGTAGCAACGGCTGCAAGCATTACAATTTTCTTCATTTTCATACTTATTTTAATATTATTCGAATAATAGCTTTTGTGGAAAACTCAAGCACTATCGCATAGTTTTCAAGTTGCAAATTTAGAAAAAAAAAACGGAACCTATATCGATGATATAGGATTATACAGCAATTTTAACAAAGTTTAGGTTGTTTCAGGCCCATCTGTGACGCTTTTTTTAACAATAGCTGCATCAGCGGCTCGCGCTCGTTCTCAACCTGATTGTCTAAAACTGCATCCTTTAGATACTGCTTTAATACACCCACTTCGCGAGAGGGTTGCAGATTGAACATCTCCATAATCTCATTGCCGTCAATGACGGGTTGGAGGAGGCGCTTGTAGTCTTTTTCTTTCAGATCGGCCAACTTCTCGCGAACCGTACGGAAATTCTCTAGGAATAACTTCTTCTTGACCTCATTCTTCGAGGTGATATCGGCCTCACAGAGCGTCATCAAATCGTCGATGTCATCACCAGCATCGTTGAGCAGACGGCGTACGGCACTATCCGTTACCTCGCTGTCGGCAATAACCTGTGGACGCATGTGTAAATCGACCATTTTCTGTACATACTTCATCTCAGTGCCCATAGGCAACTTTAGTCTGCGGAAAATTCCCGGAACTTGCTTAGCACCAATGAGATTGTGGTTATGGAATGTCCAACCAATACCAGATTCCCAGCGCTTTGACTTTGTCTTTCCGATGTCATGTAACAAAGCAGCCCAGCGGAGCCAAAGGGAGAATTGAGAATTGAAAATTGAAAACTGAGAATTCTGCTGCGCCTCGACAACATTTTCCAGTACCTCCAGAGTGTGATAGAAGTTGTTCTTGTGAGCCCTACCATCGCGCTTTTCGACAATGTCAAGTGCGGCAAGCTCTGGAAGGATAATCTGCAGCAGGCCAGAACGTTGCAGATATTCGAAACCAATGCTTGGGTGCTGAGACATCATGATTTTGTTGAGCTCTACCTCAATGCGCTCTCCACTTACAATTTTGATGCGGTCAGCCATACGGCTAAGGGCGTCAAACGTATCCTCCTCAATCTGGAAATTCAGCTGGGTGGCGAAGCGAATACAGCGCATCATACGCAACGGATCATCAGAGAATGTAATTTCGGGATCTAATGGCGTGGCGATGATACCATCTTCTAAGTCGGCAATACCGTCGAAGGGATCTATCAGTTCACCGAAGCGCTTCTCGTTCAGGCAGATAGCCATTGCATTGATGGTGAAGTCGCGGCGGTTTTGGTCGTCTTCCAATGTGCCGTTTTCTACAATGGGTTTGCGCGAGTCGTGACTATAGCTCTCCTTACGTGCTCCGACGAATTCTACCTCAACTTCGCTCCTTGTTCCGTTCTCGCTCTTTGACATAAACTTCACCTGTGCGGTTCCGAAATTTCTAAAAACGCTGAGATGAGCTTTCTTGCCAAGTCGTTTCTTTAGTGCAGAAGCCACTTCGATGCCGCTGCCCACCACAACAACGTCAATGTCGTTGGAAGGACGCTCCAGGAAGATGTCGCGCACAAAACCGCCAACGACATAGCATTCTACCCTCATCTCGTCGGCAACATTGCCAATGAGGTGGAAGAGCTCCTTGTCAAGTATCTTTGCTAATGCTTGGTCTGAATACAGTTTCATGCGCTTATGCCCTCTACACTGGTAAAAGGGGAGTGCAAAGGTACTCATTTTGATTGTAATTTTAGCATCACTCCACCTATTTTATAATAATCTTTAACGTTTTCAAATTTTTTCCTTTTCCTTTTGCATTTCGCTCACTAATTCGTACCTTTGCAGACGCAAATGAAGAAATATGTAGTCATATTGGCTGTAGTGGCAAGTCTTATGGCTTGCAACCATGGACGCCAAAAGGAGATAGAGCGATTCAGGATGAAGGTGCGTTCGCAGTATCTGGAGGAGAAACTGGCGGAGGCACAGCTTGAGTTGGCGCATACCGACAGCATCCTGCAACAGCGAGAACTCCGTGAAGATAGTACAAAAGTGCAGAAGCGCAACTATCAGGACTCGTTAGAGTTGGCTGCTGACGTACAAGGTGCCCAAATACGCTATATCCATAAGAAGCAGAAAGAGATAAAATGACTCAGCAAGAAGCAAAGACTAACGAAGAGTTCGAACAGACACTGAAAGAATGTCGCACATTGTTCGAGAAGAAGCTCCACGACTATGGGGCTTCGTGGCGTATCCTGCGTCCACAGTCACTCACTGACCAGTTGTTTATTAAAGCCAAGCGCATCCGTTCGCTGGAAATCAAGAAGGAATCGCTGGTGGGCGAGGGCATTCGTCCGGAGTTTATCGCCCTTATCAACTATGGTATTGTGGGTCTGATACAGCTTTACCACGGATTCAGCGATACGGTGGACATGGATAATGATGCAGCCATGGCGCTGTATGATAAATATGCCAAGGAAGCCCTAGAGCTGATGAAGCGCAAGAACCATGACTATGATGAGGCTTGGCGCGGTATGCGTGTCAGCTCATATACCGATTTTATTCTGACCAAGATTGAACGCATCAAGGAAATAGAGAATCTGGGTGGCGAGACGCTGGTCAGTGAAGGTGTAGACTCCAACTATATGGATATTATCAACTATGCCGTATTCGGGGCAATTAAGTTGGCAAATAACGAAGAGTAGGGCGTGTTGAGCTAAGATGAGAAAGGCTGTCGTAAATATTGCCAGAATGGTGTTGGCCGTAGTCCTGATAATATCGGGATTCGTCAAGGCTGTGGACCCGATGGGTACGCAGTATAAGTTGGCCGACTATCTGACAGCCTTGCATCTTCAGATGCTGACACCTGACTTCCTGACATTGGGCGCATCGGTTATATTGTCGGCATTAGAGTTTGGGCTGGGTATTTGCCTGCTCTTTGCCATCCGCAAAGTAGTATCGACATCACTGACCCTGCTGATGATGCTCTTCATGACACCGCTGACACTATGGGTGGCACTCGCTGACCCAGTTTCGGATTGTGGATGCTTCGGCGATGCTATCGTACTCACTAATTGGCAGTCCTTCGGCAAGAATGTCGTATTGCTCATCATGGCCTATGTCGTCTGGAAGTGGCCGCATGACATGGTGCGTCTGATCTCGACATCCAGCCAGTGGATAGCAGTCAACTATTCGGCAATATTTATTCTTGCCGTGTCCGGATGGTCACTGTATGACCTTCCATATTTGGATTTCCGCCCTTACCATGTCGGTACTGACTTGAGAAAGGGTTGGCAACAGATGATGAATGGCGAGGAGTCGCCCTATGCTGAATTCTTCATACAGCGCGCTGATGATGGGGAAGATATTACCGACTCATTGCTCAGTAGCAAGGGATATCTTTTCTTACTCGTGGCGCCTCATGTGGAGCAGGCAGACGACAGTCAACTGGATCTGATCAACCAGATGTATGAATATGCGGAGGACAATAACTACCCGTTCTATGCATTGACTGCAAGTGGTGAGAAGGGTATTGAACGCTGGCGCGACATGACCGGAGCGGAATATCCCTTCTGTCAGACTGACGAGATAACGCTGAAGACAATTATCCGCAGTAATCCTGGCTTGTTACTGCTAAAGGACGGTGTCATCATTCGTAAATGGAGTCATAACAATCTGCCCGACGAATATGCGCTGACCGATCGTTTGGAAAAACTGAAGATAGGCAGCATGTCTAAGGAGTCGATGGCAGGCAAGATACTGATTATAGCACTGTGGTACATTCTTCCACTGCTGCTACTGACCATTGCCGACCGTCTTTGGGCGTGGTCGAAATGGCTCAAGAGAAAAGAACAGTCTAACAAGATATATCAACTTTTTAAAAAGAAAACAGAAAATGAGAAAGAAAATCGTAGCAGGCAACTGGAAGATGAACCTGAACCTGCAAGAGGGTGTGGCTCTGGCCAAGGAACTGAATGAGGCTCTGGCAGCCGACAAACCTAACTGTGACGTTGTTATCTGCACACCGTTCATCCATCTGGCATCTGTTGCCAAGGAACTGAACCAGAATGTTATCGGCCTTGGTGCTGAGAACTGTGCTGACAAGGAGAAGGGTGCTTTTACTGGTGAGGTAAGCGCTGAGATGGTAAAGAGTACTGGCGCTCAGTACGTTATTCTGGGTCACTCAGAGCGTCGTGAGTACTACAAGGAGACTCCTGAGATTCTGAAGGAGAAGGTGCTGCTGGCCCTGAAGAACGGTCTGAAGGTAATCTTCTGTATCGGTGAGTCACTTGCTGAGCGTGAGGCTAACAAGCAGAACGAGGTCGTAAAGGCTGAGCTCGAGGGTTCTGTATTCAACCTCTCTGAGGAGGACTTCCGCAAGATAATCATTGCCTACGAGCCAATCTGGGCTATTGGTACTGGTAAGACCGCTACCGCTGAGCAGGCTGAGGAGATTCACGCTTACATCCGTTCTATCGTTGCTGAGAAGTATGGTCAGGCTGTTGCTGAGGATACCAGCATCCTGTATGGTGGCTCTTGCAAGGCCTCTAACGCTCCTGAGCTGTTCGCTAAGGCTGACATCGACGGTGGTCTCATCGGCGGTGCTTCACTGAAGTGCGCAGACTTCAAGGGTATCATCGACGCTTGGAAATAAATGAAACATTTCATCCAGATATTAGTACTGTGTATCGGCATCCCCATGGGTGTCGATGCACAGAGTTTTACCCAACGCCTGCAGAAACCAGTAGCAGGACAGGGTTCTGTGACTATTCATCAGAGCGATTCTATTGACCAGCTGGTAAACAGTGCCGTGTTGACGACTAAGAGTGCTACAACCACGAAAACGAATACTACTAGCACGGCTAGTCATTCTGGTACTCCTAGTGCAACTGGTTCTACTGGTGCTATTAGTACAACTGGTAAGCCTGTTACTCCACAGGTGGTGGAGGTACCGGATACTACTGGTCTGTCGCAGAAGATGATTCGCAATGGACGTAAGATAACGGGCTATCGCGTACAAGCTTTTGCCGGTGGTAACTCCCGTAAGGATCGCCAACAGGCAGAACAGATACGTAACAATATCAAGAGTCACTATCCTAATGTCCCCGTATATGTACATTTCTATTCTCCTCGTTGGATTTGTCGCGTCGGTAACTACCGCACATACGAAGAGGCTCATCAGATGTTGGTAAGCCTACGTAATCTGGGTTTTGACCAGGCAACCATCGTTAAGGGGAAAATCACTGTAGCATATTAATGTATCCAGAAAACGAAATATTTAGAGAAGGCCTCGATACGTTGGCCGAGCACTATAAAGAGGTTCTTACCCTGTTGGGTGAAGACCCTAACCGTGAGGGGTTGTTGAAGACACCGATGCGTGTGGCTAAAGCCATGCAGGTACTGACGCGTGGTTACGAGATGGATGCCCATCAGGTGTTGCGCGACGCCCTTTTCAAAGAAGACTACTCGCAGATGGTAATAGTTAAAGACATTGACTTTTTCTCACTCTGCGAACATCACATGTTGCCTTTCTATGGTAAGGTGCATGTGGCTTATATTCCCAATGGCTACATTACAGGACTGTCAAAGATAGCCCGTGTAGTCGATATCTACAGTCATCGTTTGCAGGTGCAGGAGCGCATGACACTGCAAATCAAAGAGTGTATTGAACAAACTCTTCATCCTCTGGGTGTGATGGTTGTCGTAGAAGCACGTCATATGTGTATGCAGATGCGTGGTGTAGAAAAACAAAATAGCATCACTACCACGAGTGACTTTAGTGGTGCCTTCGACCAAGCCAAGACTCGTCAAGAGTTTATGAATCTGATAAATAACCGATAACAAACCTATAAAATAGTATTATTATGGATCAGTTTAACAGCGACTCGTACAAGAAAAAAAGTCTAATGCAACAGTTTTTTCACAGTTGCTTAGGAAAAATCGTTATTCTCTTTGGCGTACTTTTCATTCTTTATATTTTCGCACTGATAACAATTCCCTCTAAGAATATGATGTTGACGGAGACGTATGACAATATTCATGAATGCTTGCAGGAGAACGATAGTATCAAAGCCGACGAGATTGATGAGATGATTAATAATATCACACGTAGTTTCTTGACTGCTGACACCACAAAAACCAATCCGGAAGTTCTTAAAGCCTTCCTGAAATACAACCGTTTGGTTGTTTACACACATCCTGGTTTTCAAACGGTCCATGTCGTTAATAGTATATACCCGCAAGGCTGTCGCATCAGTATCGGCATTTTCCAAAGTGTGATATCCACGATTCGTTATGAGGATCTAGTGGTAAGCACGGGAGCCGCTCGTGGCGACTATAACAAACAACTCAATGCGCCTGAACTCCCTGATACTCTCGAGTACATTGGTGTAAACCCGAATGTGGAGCCCTATCATTTTGAAGGAGAGTAAAAGAGTACTAGCTCTTTGATGATGAAAGGAAATACTTAGTAGCTTGCAGAGCAGGGAATACCTGCAGCAATAACGCGGTCGCGGATGGCATCAAGCTGTTCGCGACTGGCTTTTTCTAATCCCTTGGCAGGTGTCTCGCGGTCGATGGTGTAGACCATCACTTGCTGTGGTTTGATCTGCTTGACAACTTCCAACCAAGGACTGACAAACTCTTCTCCAGTGTTGTCTACCGACTCCTTCTCTCCGTCTGTCCTTCCTCTCATAAACATCGTCTGAATGATGATATGTCCGTTGAATGCCTTCATGTGCTTGATAATCTGCTGGACATCGTAGTGACCAGTGGGGCGGTCTACCTTATTAATATAGGTGGGGTCTATGGTGTCGAGTTTAAGGATGTTGTCATCGACGCGCATTAGCGCATTGTGTACTTCTGGACGATGAATCATCGTGGAGTTGCTGAGCACACATACCTTGGCATTGGGGCAATATTTGTCGCGCAGGTGGATGGTGTCATCAATAATCTCAGCAAAGTCGGGGTGACTGGTAGGCTCTCCATTGCCGGCAAAGGTCAGCACGTCGGGTAGCTGCTCTTCGGCAACCATCTTCTGTAGCTGCTCCTCTAACTTCTGTTCCACCAGTTCGCGTGATGGTCTTGGAAGGGTAGGGCGGTGGTCTTTATTGAAACCACACTCGCAATAGATGCAATCGAAAGTGCATACCTTACCGTCGGCAGGTTGCAGGTTGATACCCAGTGAAATACCGAGACGGCGGCTATGAATAGGCCCAAAGATGGGCGATGGATAGATTACTGTGCTCATAATGATGGCAAAATTACAAAATATTTCTTAAAACAATAGTTGTGTTTCATATTTATTTTGTAATTTTGCACGAAATTAGGTGTATTACGTCTAAAAAGATATGAGTAAGAAACGCAAGAAGACCCGCAGCCGCAGAGGTTTGCAGGTTGTTACCTTATGTATAAGTACTACTATGGTGCTCCTCTTGTTGGGCATGGTGGTGTTCTTTGTGCTGTCGGCACGTAACTTATCGGCACACATGAAGGAGAACCTGACAGTGACTATCATGTTGAAGGACTCGGTATCGGTAAACGATGCTCACTTGTTCTGTCGTGAACTGTATCATCGCCCTTACTCTCATGACATTGATTATATTAGTCAGGAACAGGCACAGCGTGAGCAAGTCAAGGAGCTGGGCAGTGATCCCTCAGAGTTTTTAGGATTTAATCCCTTCCCAGCTACGCTGGAGATTCGCCTGAATGCTGACTATGCCTGCCGTGATTCGCTGAAATGGATTGCCAAAGAGCTGAAGAAGGACAAGCGCGTGAGCGATTTGGCATATATGGAGGATCTGATGGACCAGGTAAATGTTAACCTGAGTCGTATTAGCATCATCTTGCTGGTGTTGGCTATTTTGCTGACTTTTGTATCGTTCTCGCTAATAAGCAATACGGTGAGATTGAGCATCTATGCTAACCGCTTCGTCATTCACACAATGAAACTGGTCGGTGCCTCATGGGGCTTTATCCGTAGACCGTTCCTCCGTCAGGCAATATTGGTAGGTGTCATTGCTGCAGTACTCGCTAACTGCGTATTGGGTGCAGGTATCTACGGACTTTATCTGACACAGCCAGGAATCTTTGATGTTGTGACATGGGAGGTGCTGACTGTTACTGGTGCTTCGGTGCTGGTTTTTGGTATTGTAATTACTGCCCTTTGTGCTTGGCTCGCTGTGAATAAGTTCCTGAAAATGAAGGCACAGGAACTTTATAAGATATAACGAGCAGTACCCGAATTGATAATAGATAATTGAGAATAAGGAATGGATAAGAGAGATTTCGCATTTGACAAGGTGAACTACATTCTGCTGGCTATAGGCATGGCTGTAGTAGTGTTGGGCTTCCTGCTGATGAGTGGCAGTGGTTCAACTGAGACAGCCTATAACCCCGACATCTTCAGTGCTCGCCGCATCAAAGTTGCTCCACTTGTATGTCTGGCAGGTTTCGTGTCAATGATTTATGCAGTGGTAAGGAGGCCGAAAGCATGAGTTGGTTTGAGGCATTAATCTTAGGCATCATACAAGGACTGACAGAATATCTTCCCGTCAGCAGTAGTGGTCATCTGGCTATTGGCCAGGCACTGTTTGGTATGGACAATGGTGAAGAGAATCTGATGTTTACTGTTGCCGTACATGTGGCTACTGTATTGTCTACCCTTGTCGTTTTGTGGAGCGAGATAGACTGGATACTGAAGGGATTATTGAAATGCAAACTCAATGCAGAGACAAAATATGCGCTGAACATCATTGTGTCAATGATTCCCGTTGGCATTGTGGGTGTTTTCTTTAAAGACTATGTTGAGGAGATTTTTGGATCAGGACTGCTGG
>Ga0310696_10007104_pt1 | contig 13200 bp, 7 predicted proteins | sample AusTroGonzalo_MG_4_FD_203885 | JGI IMG/M metagenome (GOLD analysis project Ga0310696, IMG submission 203885) | Bovine rumen microbial communities from tropical cattle in Woodstock, Queensland, Australia - Gonzalo_02 (v2) (version 2) | ecosystem: Host-associated > Mammals > Digestive system >... | reverse complement strand
CGAGGCGAGAGCTTTGATGAACTGTCCGAAGGTCAGCGTCGAAGCCAGGTTACCGCCACCCATCACGGTTGAAACCAGCGGGTTGAGCGATGTCTGCATCAGGGCGTTGCCAATACCCAACAGCGAGAAAGCCACGAGCATGATGCCGAAACTCTCGCCGATGAGCGGCAAAAGCAGCGACACGACGGTCACGACGAGCGAGAGCAGCACGGTCTTTTTACGACCGATCTTGTTCATCAGCATACCCGTGGGCACACTGAAGATGAGGAACCAGAAGAACACCAGCGAGGGGAACACGTTGGCCACGGAGTCGCTCAGCGCGAGGTCTTCCTTCACATAGTTGGAGGCGATGCCCACCAGATCCACGAAGCCCATGCAGAAGAAGCAGAGCATTACTGGGATCAGATAAATGGATTTGTTTTGATTACCCATATTGTTTTAATATTTGATTTCGTAAATAGTTACTCTTCCACCCTTTACTTTTATATTATTATAGGACTCGGAGGGAAACACAAGGTTGGTCATGGCCATCTTGCCGTCGGAATCGAAGGCTTCGATGCTGCAGCGGTCGATGAAAATGCGGAGCTGCTTGATTGTTCCGTAGGTTGGAGCTTCGGTCACGCAGGGGAAGTCGGGGCTAAAGCCCACGTCGCCACTCTTCGTGCGATCCATCGAGAACGTCTGCTTCTGGCCGTCGTAGGTCATCGTGACCTGCTCGCCCTTCGCGTTCGACAGCACAATCTCAGTCTGTTTCTTGATGTCGATGACAACCTCGCAAGCCTCAGTCGGCTGCTTCACCTTCGCACCACGTGCTCCCAGCATTTCCTTCGAGGGTACCACACTTACAAATGTCTCACCCTTATATTCGAACAGTCCGAGGTCACGGGGAATAGAGTTCGCGCTGCGGAATTGCAGGGTAGGCACCTGGTTGGCATACTGCCAGTTACTCATCCAAGCCAGCACCGTGCGTCGGTTGTCTGGTGCATTGTAGAACGACACAGTAGCATAATGATCCTTGCCAAAGTCCAGCCATTTTGTTACTTCTGGTTTCGACTCGCACATGAACTTTTTTCCGTCGAACTGTCCCACGAAGTACTGCGTGGCCGAACCACCGAAAGGTCCACCAGGGTTGATGTTGCAGATGAGCACCCACTTCTCACCAATCTTAAACAGGTCCGGGCATTCCCACACACCACCATGATTGCCATATTCCTTACCGAAAGATGACTCGTACTTCCATTTCTTCAGGTCAGGTGATGAGTAGATACGCATCTCCTGTCCCACTGCGAGGATGAGATTCCATGCCTTGATATCCTCGTTCCAGAAGGGACGCGGGTCGCGGAAGTCCTTGTCCTCGGCAGTCAGCACGGGGTTACCCTCATACTTTGTAAATGTCTTGCCGCCATCATTCGAGAAGGCTATGCACTGTGCCTGTACATCACCGCCAAACGGAGTGGGACGGCTCGCAGTATACATAGCGACAACGTTGCCCCTATCCACCACGCACGATCCGCTGAACATCGTTCCCCACACGTCAGGAGCCAATGCCACACCCTCGTTCTTCCAATGGATGAGGTCGGTAGAGGCGGAGTGCCCCCAATGCATGTTGCCCCACATCGAACCGTAGGGGTTGTACTGATAGTATAGATTCCAGGTACCGTCTTTATAAAACATCCCATTAGGGTCGTTCATCCACCCGCGCTTCGGCGTATGATGATACAGCGGACGGAACTTCTCATTAATCAACGCGAAGTCCGCATCGTCGTTCTGTACCAGTTTTTTAAAGCACACGCTGCCCGTTGGCACATTTTGCACACAGACCCTTAGCGAACCCTTGCCCTGATACGGCTGCAAGTCGAGCGCTACATAATAGTCCACCTGCTCACGGGCCATGCGCACGTTCTGCTCCATCTGTAGCAAACTGCTGACGATAACCTGTACCTTACCTTCAGGAGCGGACTCTTGAATGGGCAACCAGAGATACCGTCCAGTGTCCTTCGGGGTCACGATGCTCTGCTCGCAAGCCTGCGGCGTCACCGTCTGAGCCTTGGCCATCGTCAGCACCATTACTGCTGTCAGTGTCATTAAACAACTTTTCATCATGTTCATTTGTCTTTAGTTATTAAATCTGCTGCAAAATTACAGGATTTCTCGTTAATAGGCTGTCATTTCTGTTTCATTTGCTGCAAATAATCGTTCACTGCATCATTATTGCTATAAATGTTATCCTGAAAAGCAATCTTTTTCCTTACCAACTAACTAACCCAAAAACTAACTACTAACTTTTATTTGATGAAAACCGTTTTGCCATTTACAATATACATTCCTTTGCTGGGATTAACCACGCGCTGGCCAGCGAGGTTGTAGAAGTCACAACAGACATTTTCCTTCTGACCTCTTATATCATCAATGCCCGTACTCTCTTTCATGACGAGCACGATGGCTGTGAAGTTGAAGGGATTGCCGCCTTCCTTGTTGCACTGAACCATGAGCCTGTCGACGTCAGCTAATTTTGCAGCCATATCAATGCCCTCAAGGCTGAGTTCGGCATACTCGTTAGTCATGGTCATCGTGGTCTGGTCGCCCAACTTGCCGCCATCACCCCACTTTGTGAGCACATTGATAACATAGTCTGTGCGGTTAGCCTCTGAATAGAAGCGGATGGCCCTATAGTCGCTCCAGTTGATACCATCGAATGAGGTCTTGGCCACCTCCAATGTACTCCATTCGTCCATCCAAAAAAAGCCTGTCCAGACTGTGTTCCCATCAACATTGTCCTTGCCGTCGCCATACCATACCTTGGTAGCGGTAAAGCCCTTGCCGCAAATCTCCATGCCGTGCTCCTTCAGACATGCCAACATGCCCGGGGTGATGAACACTTCCGTTTCGTGCTGATCAGCATAGAGGAAGTGAGCGTAGCGTGTTCCAGGCAGCATGCCGCCATTCGAGTGCAGTTCGATGACTTCTCCCGTAGCGTCGGTGAATTCAATAACGATCTTCTGGCCTACCTGAGCTTCTGCAAACTTAGCAGCCTCGATAGTCAGCGTGTTTGACCAATCTACTGCGTGCGTACCTTCCCACAGATCAGTAGCCGTAGCGATGGTGGTTGTTGCCAAAAGGCACAAGAGTAAAAATACTTTCTTCATAATTCTTTTTTCTTTATAGGGTTTGTAACTAAATTATTTCGACTGCAAAATTAGGATGAACTATCCGTTTATGAGATAAAAGATGTTTCATTGGCTAAAAGAAATCGTTCAATGTAACATTTGTCTGCATTATTGAACGATTATTCATGAAAAGCCGCCCAAGTCTCCGAGAGAGGGAAGGCTTAGGCGGCGAGCAGAAAGAGTATTAACTGCAACTACTGCTGGGTGACTTTGACATCGCTGACGGTAATGGAGCCGCCGTAGTTGTTGATGCTCCAACAGTTCTTCTGGATACCGTAGATGCGCTGGGTGTAGGCGCAGACATCATTGATGTAAAGTGTCAGAACGCTATTGTCGGTGTAAATGTCGATGTTGTACACGTTATCGGCAGGACGAGCGAAGTTATAGCCGTCGGCGGCCTCAACGAAGCCCTTACCTTCTTCACCCTCCTGTTCGAAGTTCACCTTACGACCATCCTCCCACTCAGGATTCACAACCATAGTGTAGTACTTCTTTGAGTCGGTGCCACGGACGAAGGAGATGCCGAACTTGTCCCAGTTGTTCGAGGTCTTAACGGTGAAAGAAATATGGTTGCAGGTACCGAGACGGCTGTAGAGCACGTATGCGTCGTCGCCACTCAGAGTTCCGTTACTGTAGCCATTGGAGGCCATGACGTTGGCTGAAACAGCCTGATTGTATTTGGTTGCCATAGCTGGGACAGCACCGAGGGTAAGTGTGCCATCGGCATGCTGGATAATCTTGTGGCAAATCAGGGCACCACTCCAGTTGGGCTCGCCGTCAGCGCCCACGTTGATGTTCTTGTCATGCAGTGTGGCGCCGGTGCGATAGGGACTCCAGCCCCAGATGAGGCGGTCGGTGCCGTTGGAGGCAGTCTTGGCGGCATAGAAAGCTCGGCTATCGAGCACGCCTTCCTTGCCATCCTTTGGCCAGTTGGCACCCGGGTCGTTGAAGCAGGCCTTCAGGGCATCGAAGGTGGGAGCCATCATGTACTTCACCTTACGGCTCCATGAGGCACGGTAACCTTCGCTATAGACGATGTACCACCAGTCGCCCATCTTGAAGATGTCGGGGCACTCGCACATGCGGTCCCAAATCATGGGGAAGCTACCGACGTGCTCCCACGTCTTCATGTCGCTCGACTTAAACTCGGCGAAGCGAAGCTTGCTGGCAATAACCATGTGGTAAAGGCCGTCGTCTGCAATGAAGATCTGCGGATCGCGGAAGTCGTTGGCATCGTAGCCATAGTCGGTACCTTTCAGCTGCCATACGTTGTCTTTGGCCCACGTCTTGAAGTCGGTCGAGGTTGCGCGCATCACGACCTCATGATTGGGAAGAAGGACGTTGTAGCCGGTGTAGTAGATATAGTAGAGACCTTCCTTCTCGTTGTAGATGGCGCAGCCAGTGCCAAGAGAAGCATCCTGCTGGGCGGTGCTGGTGCCAGTAGGAAGGACTTCACCGAGGGGTGTGTAGTTGGCACCATCCTTGGTGCTGATGCCCCAGAAGGGATGGTAGCAGGCGCCGTTGTTGTCGTACTCCTGTAGGTAGAGCACCTTGTATTCGCCAGCCTTCTGATCGTAGAAGGGCATGGGGTCGCCACAGCGTCCGATGGCGGGCATGTAGTAGGTGTTGAAGCCAGCATCGTCGGTGGGGGTGAAGAAGGTGGTGGTGCCAGCCCAGTCGCGTGAGGGGTCAGCGGTGAAGTCGTCGTCGCTGCATGCCGTCAGCACGGGGGCTGACAGCATGATTGCGAATATTGAATATATCATTGTCTTCATAAGGCTTTACTTTGTTAAATAATTAATGGCATTCTTTGTCATAGTCGCGATGTTCTTGTGGTAGTTCTCCTGATAGCCAGGTTCGAGGGTATAGCTGTACCAGTCGTAGCAGCCAGAGCCGATGCAGATGACGCCTCCCTTGCCGTCGTGGGCGGGATATTCCCAGGCAACGACAGCGCCGTCGCCGCCAACGCCGAGGACTTTACCACCAGTGCGGGCCTCCCAGGCAGCGTGGTCATCGTAGCCACCCCAGTCGGTGCCGATGTGGTACTGGGCGGTGGAGTTGGTGATATGATAGCCGGCATCGGTGCAATAAACCTCCTGCGGGTTGTCGCCTTGGATAAGATTCTGCCACATCGGATGGTCGTTCTGGCCGTCGAAGATGCGGAAGCTCCACGGCCCGCCGCACAACTCGGCTGCGTCCTCGTTCTGGCCCCAGCAGTTGTTGGGCGTAGTCCACTCGTCATCGCCGGTGACGCCGATGAAGGAGGGCAGGTTGGTGGCGTAGCGTGTGAGGAAGAGGGCACCGCCGTTCTCATAGAAGGCTCGCAACTCGTTCTTCGTGTCAAGGGCGTCGGTAGCCTTGGCCACAAACACGTCGTGACCGTCCACGCCGCCGTCAACATGCCAGTGCCACCAGATGACCTTACAGTCGCTGAGGTCGAGCGTTCCGGCACGCAGGTCGGCGAAGCTGGCGTATAGCGAGTTGGCCACGTTGCCAAGCATCCACTCGCAGGCGGCCTTGGCCTCGGGGTCGAGTTCGCTCATCGTGGCGGCGCTACCGATGAAGAGGGCGGCGGGCTTGTCGATGGCTATGACCTTGACGGTGTAGGTGCTCTCAGCGGAGTTATTCTTCACGGTATAGGTGACGGGCTGGGTGAAGTCCTGCGGCACACCGCTGCCGGGTGTCACCGTGGCGTTCTGGCTATAGACGATGGTGGGCACGAGGGCCTTGATGTCGACGCTGGCGGGCACATAGACGGTGATGGTCTTGGCATCCTGGTCGATGGCACCAGTATAGATGTCGTTGATGACGAAGGAGAGGATGCGTGCCTCGTCGTGGAGCACGCTGACAGTCCAGTCGAGGAAAGTGTCGCCGTTGCTGACGCGCAGCACCTGGGCGGCATCCATGTTGAGCGTCTGGCCCTGAGCGATGTTGCAGTTGGCACCGCTACTTATCGTGAGTGCGGTGAGCGTCATGGCCTTGGTCTCATAGACTTCGGGCAGACGGACAACGATGGAGCGCGAGGCGAGGTCGATGGTGCCCTCATAGTTGTCGAGGGCGAGGGCGGTGACCATGCAGTCGCCTGAGAGTTGCAGGTCGCTGGCGTTGTCGTCACTGCACGACCAAAGCCCGCAGACAACGCAGAACGCAAAGAATATATTTAATATCTTGGTATTCATAATGACAATTCGTTTAATTCGTTTAATTCGATGTTTTTTACCAGTTGCCGCAGTTCTGGACGTAGTGACCATTGCTGGCAGAGATCTGCTCAAAGGGGATGGGCAGGTATTCGTCCTTGTCGGCGTTGAAATGGGCGCTGGTGTAGATGGCGCAGTGGGGAATCTCCTCAGCGAAGTACTTGTTGAGTACGGTGGCGGCGTCGCCCCAGCGCACGAGGTCGAAGAAACGCTCACTCTCCATGCCCATCTCTAAGCGGCGCTCCATCTTAACGATGCGGATGGCCTCGTCCTTCGAGTAGTTTCCCTTGTAGTTGGCGACATACATCTTCACACCATAGAGCGTTTGGTAGCTGCTCACCATCTGGGTGCTGCCAGCGGCGCGGGTACGAATCTGATTGACGAGTTTGATGGCTTCGTCTGTCTGTCCGAGTTGGGCGTATGCCTCGGCGCGCATCAGGAGGACGTCGGCATAGCGGAAGACGATGCGATTCATCGAAGAGGCCCAGTAGCTGCCCTTGATGAGGTACTGGTCGATGAGGGCGGGGTCAACATTCTGCTTCAGGCTGACGTTGTAGCCGTAGAGGCCGTTGGAGCGGCTCCAGATGCTGGTCTCCTCCATCATGAAGTTGCGGTTGAACATGTAGGGCAGTCCAGGGATGCCGACGGTGAGGAAGAGGCGCGGGTCGGCGTTGTCGGCAGTCTTGTCATAGTCCTTCTGGTTGAACGTGTCGAGCAGGGGCAGACCATCGGCACCGGTGCGGTAGGCGTTGACCAGGTTCTGGCTGGGTTTGTAGAAGTCGCAGCCACCGTCGGTGGCACCAGGAATGTTGGGCGGGATGAGACCGTAGCTCCAATTCAGGTTGCCGTAGGTGCTGCCGTCGTTGCGACTGTATTGGATGGCCCAGAGGCTCTCGCGTCCGTTCTCGTACTGCTCTTCGGGGCGGAAGTTGTTGTGCAGGTCATCCTCCAGACCGTAGTTGCTGTAGAGGGCGGGGGCGGTGAACTCGATGACCTTCTGCAGGTCATCGGAGTTGATGCCGGTTACTTGATTGCTGTTGGCATCGTCTTGGTGATAAGCCTTATAGAGATAGACCTTGGCGAGGAAGGCGGCGGTGGCAGCCTTGGTAGGGCGTCCCTTTTCAGCCTGCGTCACAGGAAGGGTGTTGTAAGCCTCCATGAGGTCGTCGATGATGAGTTGCCAGCCCTCGTCGTTGGTGTAGGTGCGGTTCGAGAGGTTGTTGTATTCCTCGTAGGTCAGGTTCTCGTCCACCACGAAGGGGATGTTCTTATAGAGTCGCTTCAGGAGGAAGTGGGCGTAGGCACGGAGGAATTTCATCTCGGCCAGGCGCTGCTGCTTCATGGTGAAGCTGTCGTCGCAGGAGTTGAGCAGGGCGATGGCGCTGTTAACGCGTGAGATGCTGTTGTAGAGGCGCACCCACATATCGTTGATATTCCAGTTTGTGGTCAGTACGCCCTGCTGCACCTCAAGTTGATGGAAGACGTCCCCGTCGCTGGTGCCACTGCCGCCCTTGTAGGCGTCGTCGGAGCGGACGTCGAAGTTCCACATAGAGAAGCTGGAGTTAATGTCCTCAGCCGAGGTAAAGATGGCGTAGGCTGAGATAGCCATGTTTTCTGCATTGGCAGGGGTCTTCACCTGCTCGTCGCTGAGGGTGCCCTGTGGGGTGTGCTCGTCGAGGAAGTCGGAGCAACTGCTGAACGTGCAGATAGCGCTGACGGCACAGAATATATTGATGATCTTTTTCATGATGCTGTTATATTAGAATGAAACATTGAGTCCGAAGGTGACATTGAGGGGGATGGGGTAGCCGAAGTTGGCGTTCTCAGGGTCGACGCCCGTGAAATTGCTGCTCTTGATGGTGAGCAGGTTCTGGGCACTGACATACATGCGGAGGCGCTGCATGAAGAGTTTGTCGGTGATGGCCTTCGGGAAGTTGTAGCCCAGCTGTATGGTGCGGAGCTTGGCATAGCTGCCGTTCTCCACGAAGTAGCTCGAGACGCGCTTCTCATTGTTGTTGTCCATCGTGCTGATTGCGGGGATGTTCGAACCCATATTGGCGGGACTCCAAGCATCGAGCAGGCGCTCGCCCTTGTTCAGGTTCGAGATGTTCAAGCCGCTCCAGAGGTCGGTTTCCTTTTTCAGGTCGCTGATAACGTCGACACCCTGAACGCCCTGCCAGAACATGCTCAAGTCGAAACTCTTGTACTGCAGGTAGATGTTCAGACCCCAAGTGAAGTCGGGCACGGGGTTATAGATCCACTCTTGGTCCTTCTCGTTGATGACATCATCGCCATTGAGGTCCTTCCATCGGATGCGGCCGATGCCGGCACCGCTCTGGACGGCGTGGTTGTCAATTTCGTCCTGACTCTTGAAGATGCCGTCATAGACGTAGCCCACCTGGGCGCCGAGGGGATGGCCTACTACGCTTTCCACGCCGTTGCCACCGAAGGTTCCCTTGGCGGCAATGGTTTCGGGCAGACGGGTCACCTCGTTGCGGTAGGTTCCGATGTTGGCGGCGATGTCGTACTGGAAGTCACCCACGTTGCCGCGATAGCCCACGTTCAGTTCCACGCCCTTGTTCTCCATTTCACCAGCGTTAATCCACTGACTGCTGCCCTCACCCATCACACCGATGCCCGGCATGTAGACGAGGATGTCCTTGGTCTTCTTGAAGTACCACTCAAAGCTGCCGTAGAGGGCGTTGTGGAAGAGTCCGAAGTCCAGGCCGAGGTTGGTCTGCGTGGTGGTCTCCCACTTCAGGTCGTCGTTGCCCAACTGGTTGCGCTTGAAGCCGCTGGGGAGGGTCTGTCCGCCGTTGGTGCCGGCAATGTCGTAGCTGGTGCCATAGCTTTGGCCACCAAAGCCAGCCTCGCCGTAGTTGCTCTCGTAGAGGGTGTAGCGGGCGATGTTGCTTATTTCCTGGTTACCGGTCTGTCCCCAGCTGGCACGGAGCTTCAGGTTGTCAATCCAACCAAGCCCCTCCATGAACTTCTCCTGGTTGATGCGCCAACCGGCACTGATGCTGGGGAAGGTGCCGTAGCGGTTGTTCTTGCCGAAACGACTGGAGCCGTCGTAGCGCAGGGTCAGGCCGAGAAGATAGCGGTCGTCGTAGGTGTAGTTAATCTTGCCAAAGTAAGAGACGAGCGTATAGCCCTCGCCAAGACCGTAGGCCTCGGCCTCGCCCACACCGGCATTGGGCCACATATAATCAGGATTGAGAATCATGTAGTCATACTTCTTACCGCTGAACCACACGTCATCCTCACGGTTCAGCTCAGTACCTACAAGAATGTCGCCGTGGTGACGTCCAAACTCGTAATTATAGGTAGCGATGGCGTTCCACATCCATTTTGTCCAGTGCTCCTGCTTGGCCTCCACACCGTTGGTGGCATTGGCCACGGTGCCTTCGGTGATGGGATACTGGAAAATACGCTGCGCCTTTTGTGCGTAGTCGAGGCCAAAGGTGGTCTTGATGTTGAAATCTTTGAAGGGGTTGATGTTCAGATAGGCATCGCCGAACATACGCCAGTAAGTGTAGCGGTTGTCGCTGTTGCGGTCGAGACGAGCCACGGGGTTCTCGCGGTCGGGATAGCCACCCACGGGGCCGGCGTACTCGCCGTTAGTGGTATAGACGGGCAGCGAGGGGTTGAACTGAAGGACGTTCTCCAAGAAACCTCCGGGAGCCGTCACCTCGCTAGTGCGGTTTAGCGTGAAATTCTCGCCGATGGTCACGAGGTTACGGTCGTTCACCTTCACCAGCTTGTAGTCGCTGTTCATACGGGCGGAGAAACGCTCGAAGTCGCTCTCCTTGATGATGCCCTTGTTCTTGTAGTAGCCCAGCGAGAAGAACGACATGCCGCGCTCGCTGCCGTTGCTCAGGGAGACGTTGTACTGCTGGATGAGACCAGTACGGGTAGTCTCGTCAAACCAGTCGGTATCAGCGGCGGGCGTGGTACCAGCTGCGTCGAGGTATTTGCTCATTGTAATACCGTTCAGCACGGGAACACCCTGCTGGTTGTAGGTCCAATCGTAGTGGTAGCCGAGGCCATTCTGGTTGGGGTCGAGACCATCATTGACGTAGCCCTGCCACATCACCTGGCCGAATTCCTTGGCATTGAGCACCTTCATCTTGTGGGCGTACGTTTGCACGGCGATGCTGCCGTCGAAGTCGACGCGCACCTTGCCTTCCTTGCCGCGTTTCGTGGTGATGATGATTACACCGTTGGCGGCACGGCTACCATAGATACTGGCCGAGGCGGCATCTTTCAGCACCTGGATCGACTCGATGTCATTGCCATTCAGCTCATGCATGCCAGCTTTCGTCGGCACGCCATCGATAATGTAGAGCGGGTCGTTGTTGTTCAGCGTGCCCACACCACGGATACGAACAGTAGCAGAGCCGGAAGGGTTACCATCGGCCTGGACGTTCATGCCCGGCACACGACCCTGCAGGGCCTTGATGGGGTTGTTCTCGTTTTGCTTAGCCAGTTCATCGACGTTTACTGTCGAGATGGCACCCGTCAGGTCGGCCTTCTTCTGCGTGGTATAACCAACGACTACCACCTCGTTCAGCGACTGGGCGTCGTCTTTCATCACCACCTTCATGCCGTTCTGTGCCGGCAGTTCCAGTGTCTGATAGCCGATGTAAGAGAAGACCAGTGTTTTGCCTGCCTCCACCTTGATTTTGAAGTTGCCGTCGAAGTCGGTCACCGTGCCGTTCGACGTGCCCTTCTCCATCACCGTGGCACCGATGACCCCTTCGCCGGTTTCATCGACCACCGTTCCGGTTACCTCCGTCTGCGCGTACATTATCGTACACAGCATTAGCGAGAGGAAACTCAGAATGAATCGTTTCGTTTGTTTCATTTGCTTTTCGTTTTTAGCTGTTAATACTCTTGTTTCACAAATCTGCTGCAAAAGTACCAACTATTTGCCCTTGGGCATTAAAAATATCGTTCATCCCATGCGAATAATGTTGCAATGTAACATTTTTGCGATGGAATGAACGATAATTCACATCCTTTACTTTATTTACTTCCTCACATCTCCAGGCACCATTCCGTATTCTTCCTTAAAACATTTGGTAAAGTAGCTGGGAGCAGTGAAGCCGACAGCGTAGGCCACCTCTGAGACGCTCTTGTCGGTGGTGAGCAGTAGCTGATAGGCGCGATTTAGACGGGCAGTGCGCAGCAGCTCAACGGGCGAAGAGCCTGAGATGGCCTTCACCTTGCGATACAACTGTACGCGGCTCAGATTCATGTCGGCTGCAAGATCTTCCACACTAACATCGCTGTCTTCTAAACGTGACTCTATGACCTCCTTGAAGCGAGTAATGAAATGTGATATGGCAACGGGTTCGTTGTCATCAGTATTATCTGACTCCTCAGAACCATCAGTTGGAGAGGATTTACCTCTCGGCTCTGCCGCTTCGCTCGTCGAAGAATCCCCGACTGTCACTGTGGGTTCAGAAATTGATGGAACGTCTTCAGGCTTAAGATTCCACAATGTATTGACCACACGCTCTCTCTGCAAGGCAATCTTGCGGAGGTGGTAGAGGTAGAAGAGTACGAACACCACAACCAATAGCACAATGATACCGATAGCCAGCCAGTTGATGATACGCTGCGTGTCAAGCTTATGTAGATAGTTATCGGCCTTCTTGTGCAATGAGTCCAGCTGGTCGGCCTGTCGCATAATTTCCTCACTCTCCATCTGCAGCACCTTGGCATTGTCTCGGGTAACGAGGGCTGACATCAGCATCGTCTCCTTTTCGTAGGGTTTGCCTTCAAGTATACTGACAGCCAATTCGATGATCTGGTCGCCGTGGGTGGGATAGATGTACGATGCATCGAGCAGCGAGTCGCGCACCAGCTGTATGCCGCCGTTATCACCTGGCAGACCATCGATACCGCAGTATAACACCCCAGCCCCAAGTGTCTTTCTTGCTCCCATCGCCGTGCGGTCGTTAGCACCAAACACCAAATCTATGTGTACATCTTTATTATTGTCGAGCCATTGCTTCGTTGTTTCGTAGGCTGTCGGCTCCGTCCAGTCGCCCTGTAGCGAGGCCACCACCTCAATACCAGGTGCATCCTTCACCGCATCCATGAAACCGTTATGGCGTTCAATTGCGGGCGATGAACCCTCCAAGCCCTTTATCTCCAATACTGTGCCCTCTCCGTGAAGCCGGGAGACAATATACTCACCCATCACCCGGCCCATCTCGTAGTTGTCGGCACTGATGAAAGCCGTGTATTTCTGCGAACTGGTCTTGCGCTCGAAAACAATAACGGGGATGCCCTTGTCGTAGGCTCGGTCGATGGCAGGCGAGATGGTCTGCACCTGATTGGGGGCCACAATCAGCAGGTCGATGCCGTCATTCACCAGACTATCAATCTGCTGCACCTGCCGCTCGTCGCTATCGTATGCCGCAGCAAACTTCAGTTCAACGTTGTCGTGGAAATAAGCCCCCATCCGCAGCTCCGCATTCTGCTTGTTGCGCCAAATGTCATCAGAGCACTGTGACACACCAATACGGTATTTTACTTTGCCTCCAGCACATGAAGCAAGCATAGCTGCTATTACAATGATGGTTAATAGAAAAAACTTTCGCATATTGTCTTGCTGTTTCATCTGGGTTAAAACGGAGTTTGTCTTTACATCTATATGTTGGGGATATTCTTTTTTATCCACAACTTGAAGAGTGGGTCGTTATATGTTATTACAGAACCATCAATATCAATTAAGTCTTTCTTTAGTAAAGACTTCTTGATTCCTTGGACGTTGGCAGAGCTTTCAAGACGGTATTTCTTGATGACCTCTTTCTTGGTGAATC
>Ga0310696_10007103_pt1 | contig 13200 bp, 9 predicted proteins | sample AusTroGonzalo_MG_4_FD_203885 | JGI IMG/M metagenome (GOLD analysis project Ga0310696, IMG submission 203885) | Bovine rumen microbial communities from tropical cattle in Woodstock, Queensland, Australia - Gonzalo_02 (v2) (version 2) | ecosystem: Host-associated > Mammals > Digestive system >... | reverse complement strand
GCATCATGGTCTGCGGCAGTTACTTCGGCAGGGAGCGCTCCCTGCCGGGGGAGGGATTGTGGATCATCTTCTGCGACACGCTGGTGGCGCTGTGTTCCGGGCTCGTCATCTTCCCGGCCTGCCGCGCCTACGGGATCTCGCCCGACGCCGGTCCCTCGCTGATCTTCATCACGCTGCCCCGGGTCTTCCAGAACATGCCCGCGGGGGCGGTGTGGGGAACGGCCTTTTTCATCTTTCTGGCGGTGGCGGCCTTCTCCACACTCGTCGCGGTCTTCGAGAACCTGGCCGCCTTCGGCATGGACGAATTGAAGTGGAGCCGGAAAAAGTCCTGCTTCGTCTTCGGCGCGGTTCTGGCGGTCCTTTCGCTGCCGTGCATCCTGGGGTTCAACGTGTGGAAGCACATCCGGCCGCTGGGGAAGGACAGCTGCATCCTCGATCTGGAGGATTTCATCGTCAGCGACAATCTGCTGCCGCTGGGGGCGCTGTTCCTCGCGGTCTTCTGCACCAGCCGGTACGGCTGGGGTATCGAAAATTTCTACGGGGAGCTCAATGCGGGGGAGGGCGTGAAGTTTCCCCGCCGGGCCGCGTTTTATTTGAAATGGATCCTGCCCGTCATCATCTTCGCCGTCTGGGCGGCGGGGATGATCAGGCGTTTCTGCTGACGGGCGAAGGGCGAAAAAAGGAAGAGGATATGGCAAAAGCGGTTTTCGCCGGCAACGGCGGACAGGCGAGTTTCGACCGCGTCTACGGCGCGGAACGGATCGCCGACCTGAAGCGGCTGGCGGCCTTCGGAGACGGGGTCGTCACCGAAGAGGATTTTTTCGGACGCGACCTGTCGGAGACGGAGTACATCTTTTCCACCTGGGGCATGTTCCCCTTCACGGAGGAGATGTTTGCCCGGATGCCCCGGCTCCGGGCGGTGTTCTACGCGGCGGGGGCCACGGACAAGTTCGCCGGACCCTTTCTGGAACGCGGGATCAAGGTCGTGAGCGCGTGGCGCGCCAACGCCGTACCCGTTGCGGAGTTCACCGTTTCCCAGATCGTGCTGGCGCTCAAGGGATATTTCCGCTGTCTCCGCGAGACGACGCAGCCCGAGGCGTGGCGGAAGCCCCGCTTCGCCCCCGGGGTCTTCGGCGAGACCGTGGCCCTCATCGGATCCGGAAGCATCTCCGCGCTGGTGAAGAAGCTGCTGGGCAGCTACACGCTGGAAGTCCTGACCGTGGACTCCCTTCCCGAAAGGAGGACCGTCTCCATCGAGGAGGCTTTCCGGCGGGCCTTCGTGGTGAGCAACCACCTTTTCAACGGCGAAAACAATCAGAAGTGTCTCAAAAAGGAGCATTTCCTCTCGATGCGCCCCGGGGCCGTCTTCATCAACACCGGGCGCGGGCAGCAGCTGGACGAGCCGGGCTTCATCGAGGCCATGAAGGCGCGCCCCGATCTCACCGCGCTTCTGGACGTGACGTGGCCCGAGCCGCCCGAAAAGGATTCTCCTCTCTACACGCTGCCCAATGTGTTCCTGACGCCCCATATCGCGGGGTCGATCGGCGGCGAGGTGCGGCGGATGGCCGACTTCGTGATAGGCGACTTCAAACGTCTGCTCGCGGGCGAACCCCTCGAAAACGAGGTGACGGAGGAAATGCTGTCCTTCTGTCCCGCGGCGGTGCGGAAAAAGTGAGGACAATGCCGTTTGCGGAACCGCATCGGTCGAGCATAAAAAAAAGGAAAGGACATGAAAAAATGACGAAAAAAACAATGCTGTTCGCGACCGCGCTCCTGACAGGCGCCGTCTTTGCGGGGGAAATCTACAAGGCGGAGATCGCCGATCTGGTCCCCCCGAAGCGGGCCGAGCTCAAGGACGGCGTCTTTCGCGCGGCGGGGAAGACGATCTTCCTTCGCTCGAAGACGTCGTTTGCCGTTGATCCGGCCAAAAAGTACGCGGTCTCGGGGGAGTTCCGGTTCCCCGGCACGACGCCCAACAGGTTCTATCTCGGCCTCATGCCCCTGAACGCGAAACTGCTGCCGATCGGGCCCGAGAACATCCACGTCATCCCCGGGACCGAGACGACCCTCGCCGCGCCCGCGGCCGTCGGCGACAAATCGGTCAAGATCGCCGACGGTGAGAAATGGGACAACAAACGTTTTGCCTGCGCCGTGGCTTTCAACGTGAAGGACGACTATGCCGATCTTCCCAACGCCACCACCGCCGGCATGAAGAAGGGTTCGGTCAAAAAGAACGGCGATGTCTGGGAGATCGAACTTGAGAAGCCGCTGAAAACGGCCTATGCCGCCGGGACGCGCGTCCGGCAGCACCTCTCCGGAGGGACCTTCATCTACAGCACGATCCGGAACAAGAAAGACCTCTCCGGCGAGTGGCAGAAGTTCTCCGGCACCATCACGGGCCTGACGAAGAACACCCGTTCCGATACCCAGTTCTGGCCCGGTACCGCGAAGGCGTACGCGATCGTCCTCACCACGGGCGGTGCGGATGACACCGCGATGGAGTTCCGCGATCTCAAGGTCGAAGAAGCCGAGTGACCGCCGCGGGCGGCCGCAGAACTCGGAGAAGGGGAAAGACGAAATGATGAAAAAAATGATGCTGCTTTCCGCCGCGGTTTTCAGTTCCGCGGTTTTTGCCGGGGAGATCTACAAGGCGAAGGCCGGGGATCTGCTTCCCGTAAAAGCAGTCGAACAACTCGAAGGCGGCGTCCTCCGCGCGGCGGGGAAGACGCTTTTTCTCCATGCGAAGACGCCGTTTGCCGTGGATCCCGCGAAAAAGTACGTGATCTCGGGGGAATTCCGTTTCCTCGGGACGCTTCCCCGGTCCTTCAACGCGGGCCTCATGCCGATGACGGAAAAAAACATGCCGATCTCTTCGGTGTGCATCGACGCCGTCGCCGGGACCGAGACCGTCCTCGCGGCCCCGGCCGAGGCCGGTGACACGGTCCTCAAGGTCGCCGACGCGCTGAGGTGGAACAACAAGCGTCCGTCCTGCGGCGTGGCCTTCAACGTGAAGGACAACCGTGCCGACCTCCCGAACTTCAGCTGCATCGGGATGAAGACGGGATCGGTCAACAAGAACGGCGACGATTGGGAGATCAGGCTGGGAAAGCCTCTGCCGAAGGCCTATGCCGCCGGGACGCGGGTCCGTCAGCATCTCTTCGGCGGGACTTTCATCTACAGCATCGCCAAGTTCAAAAAGGACCTCTCCGGCGAGTGGCAGAAGTTCTCCGGGACGGTCACGGGCATGACCGAAAACACCCGGTCCGACACCAAATTCTGGCCGGGGACGGCCAAGGCCCGCGTCATCGTCCTGACCCTGGGCGGCGCGGACGACTCCGCCGTGGAGTTCCGCGGTCTCAAGGTCGAAGAGATCGAGTGACCGCATCGGGCGACCGTAAAACACGAAAAAAAAGGAAAAGACGAAATGATGAAAAAGACAATGCTGTTCGCGACTGCGCTTTTCAGCTGCGCGGTTTTCGCGGGGGAGGTCTACAAGGCGGAGGTGTCCGATCTGTATCCGCCGAAGAGTTTCCAGTTCAAGGACGGCGTTTTCCGCGCGCCCGGAGCCCGGGTCTGGGTCAATTCGAAGAAGGTCCTTTCCGTGGATCCCGCGAAAAAGTACGTGATCTCGGGCGAGTTCCGGTTTCTGGGGACCCTTCCCAAGTCTTTCAGCGTCGGGTTCATGCCCATGACGGAAAAGGGCCGGGCGATCCCCTCGGCGGGGATCCACGCCGTCCCGGGGACCGGGACCGTCCTCGCGGCCGAGGCCAAAGCCGGGGACACCGTGATCAAGGTCGCCGATGCGGCAAAATGGAACAACAAACTGCCGTTTTGCGCCGTGGTCTTCGGCGCGAAGGAGGACTTTTCCGACATCCCGAACTACACTTTCGCCGCGACGAAGAAGGGATCGGTCAAAAAGAACGGCGACGCCTGGGAGATCGAACTGGTCAAGCCTCTTGCGAAGGCCTATGCCGCCGGGACGCCCGTCCGTCAGCATCTCTACGGCGGGACCTACATCTACGCCGTCTCGATGTACGGCAAATTCAGCGCCGACTGGCGGAAATATTCGGGGACCGTCACGGGCATGACCCGGAACGTCCGGTCCGACAAGCAGTTCTGGCCGGCCACCGCCAAGGTGCGCATGGTCATCCTGACCTCCGGCGGTAAAGAGGACTCCGTGCTGGAGTTCCGCGACTTCAAGGTCGAAGAGCTGCCGTAAAAGGTATTTTTCTTCCCCGCGGCGGCGTTTCGGACCGCCGCGGGAAGACCTCGCCCGCCCGTCCCGTCCCCGGGACGGACATTTTGCAGATGAAAAACGTTGAAAAACGCGAAAAAGCTTGCATTTTATTGCTTGACAGATTATGTTTTACAGGTGGATTTCCCGGAAAGATCATCCATTTCCCGGAAACCGTGAAAGCAGCGCCGGGCGGGAAACGGGATCCCGGAGAGGGCAAAAAGGAGCATGAACAACTTTTTTCTGCTTGATCAGATGGTCAGACGGAATATCCAGAGCCGGTTCCGCGGCAATGTCCTCGGGTGGCTCTGGAGTTTTCTCATGCCCCTCCTGATGCTGACCGTCTACACGGTGGTTTTCGGCGGGTTCTTCAGATCCCGCTGGGGGACGGATATCGGCGAAAACAAAATGGTCTTCGCCACGGCGCTCTTTTCGGGGATCACCCTCTACAACATCTTCAGCGAAAGCGTCGCCGTTTCGACCACGTGCATTTCCGGCAGCGTGAATTACGTCAAAAAGGTGCGATTCCAGCTGGAGCTTCTGCCGCTGTCGCAGACGCTGAGCACGTTTTTGCTGTCGCTGTCGTGGCTTCTTCTGCTGCTGGTGTGCACGGCGCTGGTCTTCCGCGGTCTGTGCTGGAGCTGGCTGCTGCTGCCCTTCACACTGCTGCCGCTGGTGCTGTTCTCCGCCGGGGTCGCTTTCTTCACGGCTTCACTGGGGGTGTATTTCCGCGATCTGCAGTACCTGGTCGGCGTTTTTCTGCAGATGCTCTTTTTCCTCTCCCCGGTCTTCTACCGGCTGGGCAGTCTGCCCGAGGAGTACCGGAGGATCCTGCGCTTCAATCCGCTGGTGTGGTTCATGGAGCTCAACCGTCAGGTCCTGTTCTACCGGCTGATGCCCGAGTATTCCCGTCTGCCCGCGGCCGGAGAGTATCTGATGTGCTTCCTGCTGGGGGGGGCGGCGTTCCTTCTGGGCTGGCTTTGGTTCAACTGGACGAAAAAGGGGTTCGCCGATGTCCTCTGAAGTGATCGTTTCCGCGCAGGGGCTCTGCAAATACTACCGGATCTACCGCCAGCCGTACCACCGGCTGCTCCAGTGTCTGTCGGGGGGCCGGTTCCGGCTTTTCCGCGAAGTCCAGGCCGTCCGCGGCTGTTCCTTCGAGGTCCGGCGCGGGGAGTGTCTGGGCATCATCGGCCGCAACGGAGCGGGCAAAAGCACGGTCCTCCAGCTTCTGGCCGGGACCATTTCGCCCACCTCGGGAACGCTCTCGATCCGCGGCCGGATCGCCGCCCTGCTGGAGCTGGGCAGCGGATTCAATCCCGAATTCACCGGCCGGGAAAACATCTTCATGTACGGCGCGATCCTCGGCCTCTCCCCGGAGAAGATCCGCGAACGCTGTCAGTCGATCATCGATTTTTCCGGCATCGGCGACGCGGTCGATCAGCCCGTGAAAACCTATTCTTCGGGCATGGCGATGCGCCTCGCCTTTTCGGTGGTCGCCCACATCGACGCCGACATCCTGATCATCGACGAGGCGTTGGCGGTGGGCGACGTCGTCTTCGTCCAGAAGTGCTACGCGTTTCTGCGCGAATTCATCAGGGACCACACGGTGATCCTGGTGACCCACGACGTCGCCGCGGTGCGCGACCTCTGCGACCGGGTCATCTGGCTCAACGAGGGACGCGTGATGGAGTCGGGGCTTCCCGCGAAGGTCACCGACGATTATCTGGCCTTCTGTTACGAGGAGCGGCAGGGCGCTTCGCGGATCGAACCTGCGGCCGCTCCGGAAGCGGAGGAGAAGGTCTCTTCCGACGTCCGCGGGGAGATCTGGAAGGACCACCCCGAGGCGGTTCCGAAATACGCCTTTTTCGCCTTTGACGAAAACGCGCCGAGTTTCGGCAGGGGCGGCGCCCGGATCCGGGATATCTCCCTCTCCGACCGGGAGGGGCGGCGCCTTGACGAGTGTCTCGGCGGCGAACAGGTGCGTCTCGTCCTGAGGATCGACGTCCTGGAGGAGATGAAGTCGCCCATCGTCGGCTTCGCCTTCAGGAACAGCCGCGGAGAAAATATTTTCGGAGACAACAGTTTCGAGCTCTACCGCGACCGTCCCTGCGCCATGGCCCCGGGGGAGGTGCTGGAAGCGGTCTTCGAGTTCGAGATGCCCCGGCTGCACCCGGGGGAGTATACGCTGCACGCCGCAGTCGCCGACGGAACGCAGGATGAGCACGTGCAGCACCAGTGGTTTCACAATGCCTTGACGATAAGAAGTTTTTACAACGGGAAAACCGGTGTGATGGTGGGGATCCCGATGCGCCGCATCGAGCTGCGCAAGGTCCCCGGCGATCCGGACCCCCTGCAGGACAGTTGAGATGGACGTGGACGAACGGTTTATTCCCGGCACCAGCCGGATCACGGAGATGGAGAGTTTTCACCGCTACCTGGCGGCGGCGGTCCTGTGCCGCGGCAAAAAGGTCCTGGACGCGGCTTCGGGGGAAGGGTACGGTTCCGATATCCTAGCCGCCTCGGCCGGCGAGGTGACCGGACTGGACATCTGCGCCGAAGCCGTGGAACAGGCAAGAGGCAAGTATACCGCGTCCAACCTCACGTTCGTGCGCGGCGACGTGTGCGCCATGCCCTTCCCGGACGGAGCGTTCGACTGCGCCGTCTCCTTCGAGACGATCGAGCACCTTTACGAGCCCGAACGTTTCCTCGCCGAGCTCCGCCGCGTGCTGGTCCCGACGGGATTCGTCATCCTCTCCTCTCCGAACAAGGCGGCTTTCGACCGCAGGAATCATTGCGAAAACGGCGGAAACATCTACCACAAACACGAGATGGAGTGCGACGAACTCACTGCGATGGTGAAAAAATATTTTCCCCGCTTCGCCGTGTATCCGCAGGATTCTTTCTTCGGGTCCCAGATCGGCGGCGATTCCGCCATGCGTTACTTCGTGAAAAAAGACGGCGGGAACATCATCGCGCAGGATTCTCTGCGCCGGGCGCAGTACTCCATCGTCCTGTGCGGCGCCGGAAAGCTTCCGACTCTTCCGCCCAGCTCCTATATCGACGCCGTTTTCGACGACCGGTTCGGCTACCAGCCGGACGACGAGGCCGTCGTCAACCAGTTCGGACTGCGCGGCGAGTTCGAGCGGACCTGCGCGCAGCTGGCCGAAGAACGCGGACGGCTGGAAGGTCTGAGCGGAGAAGCCGAACAGCTCCGCCTGCGGGAGAGGACGCTCTCTGGAGAGCTCGAAGCGGGACGGGCGGCCCTCGAACAGGCCGGCAGGGAAGTTTCCTCACTCCGCGGCGAGCTGGAAAAGGAAAAGACCGCCGGTCAGATCATGGCGGCGGAACGCGCCCGGCTCGAGGAAAAACTTGAAACTGAACACGAGGCCGCGCTGGGCCTTCAGCGCGAACTGGGTGCGGCCAACGCCAGGCTCGAAGAGGAAATCAAAACGCAGAGCGTTTGCCGGAATGAACTTGAAAACGCGCGGGCCGAAGCGTCCTCCCTGCAGAGGGAGCTGGGGCTTGCCAACGGGCGGCTCGAGGAGGAGATCAGAACGCGGGGCGTCCTCGGGAAAGAGCTTGAAAACGCGCGGGCCGAAGCGTCCTCCCTGCAGAGAGAGCTGGGGCTTGCCAACGGGCGGCTCGAGGAGGAGATCAGAACGCGGGGCGTTCTCGGGAAAGAGCTTGAAAACGTGCGGGCCGAAGCGTCCTCCCTGCAGAGGGAGCTGGGGCTTGCCAACGGCCGGCTCGAGGAAGTCCGTTCGTCCTGCCGCACCCTGCGGGAGGATAACGCCCGGCTCGATGAGGAACTCGGCCGCCTCCGGGCGGACGCGTCGGAGCTTCGGAAGGAACTGGGCGCGGCGCAAAACGACCTTGCGGCGTCCGAAACGGAAGCGGCTTCGCTCCGGGAGGAACTGGCGGCCGTGCGCGCATCCGACTCCGCCCGGATCGCCGAACTGGAGCGGAAGCTGGGGGAGGAATGCGCCAAATCCGAATACCTGTGGAGAGAATACGAAGATCTCAAAAAAGCCTGGTCCCTGCGCCTTTTCGGCCGCTTCGCCCTGCGCCGCAAAGCCGACCGTGTCCTTCAGGGCGCGGGCCGATTCGTCTGCCGCTGCGGAAAAAGCGCGCTCAACGGCCTGGCCGTCAGGTACGAGACCCGGATGAAACTCAAAGACCTCATCTACAGCCGTTTCGGCTTCTGCCTGAAATCGGTGCGCGGCTACAACGACTGGCTGCAGCGGAACGGCAGTCTTCCTCCCCCGGGGCTCACGCCCGGCGCGGGCCTGGACCTGCCGCCCGATCTGCCCATGACTTCGATCATCATCCCCGTCTACAACAATCTTGTGTATACGCTCCCCTGCCTGCACTCGATTTACGCGATCAAAAGCAGGGCCCCCTTCGAGGTGATCGTGGTCGACGACTGCTCGACCGAGGATTATTCGGTGCTGAAGCGGGAGTATCCCCAAGTCAAGCTCATCCGCAACGAGCGCAATTCGGGATTCCTGCTCACGGTCAACCGGGGGGCCCGGGAGGCTTCGGGCGAGTACATACTCATCCTGAACAACGACACCGAGGTCCTGCCGGGGTGGCTTGACGAGCTGGCGACGGCGCTCTATCACCATCCCGAAGCGGGAATGATCGGTTCTCAGCTCATCCACATGCGGACGGGAACGCTTCAGGAGAGCGGCGATCTCATCTGCAAAAACGGCGAGATGCTGCCGCTGGGCCGGGGCGCCGAGCCTGATCACCCCGAGTTTTCCTTCTTCCGCGAGGTGGATTTCGTCTCGGCGGCGAGCATCATCCTGCGCAAGCGCGTCTTCGAGGAGATGGGCGGGTTCGATACGAGCTACGCCCCCGCCTATTACGAGGACCCGGATCTGGGACTGCGGCTGCAGAAGGCCGGGTATCACAATTACGTGATGCCCCTGTCGCGGGTCATGCACATGGAAATGGCCTCCTACGGCAACGCCCTCGACAGCCGCTGCGAACGGAACCGCAGATTTTTCTTCGACCGCTGGAAAAATTACCTGGCGGAGCACGCCCTCTACGACACGCCGCAGGATTTTGTCGCCTGCCGCAAATTCCGGCGGGAGCGGCTGCTGTACATCGACGCCGAAGTCCCCATGGCCGACCGGGGTTCGGGCGGCATGGACGCGGTCTTCTTCATGAATTACTTCGTCAAGCGCGGCTTCGACGTGGTCTTCCACGGCGAGTACACCCCCGGGATCGTCCCCAAGTACACGGAGATTTTGCTCCGCATGGGGGTGGAGTGCGTCTATCTTCCCCACCGCAGGATATGGGAATACCTGGCGTCCTGCGGCGGGACTTTTTCGTGGCTCTTCATCTCGCGGATCTATCAGGCCCAGTGTTTCGACCGTCTGCTCAAGGAGTACTGTCCGCAGGCGCGCTACATCTTCGACACCGTGGATCTGCATTTCATCCGGGAGCAGCTGGAGGCCGATCTGCACGGCGACTCCTGTCTCCGGAAGCAGGCCGCCCGGACGAAGGCGTTCGAGTTGGCCGTCGCCCGGAACGCCGACGCGACGATCGTCATCAGCAGCGATGAAAAGAAGCTCCTGGAAGAGGGATACGGTCTCGCCAACGTCTGGCACATCCCGCAGGCCCGTTCCGTCGCCGGACGCAAAGAGAACGTCGACCGCCGGGGCGCGGTCTTCATCGGCAGCGCCCATCCGCCGAACATGGACGGTCTGCGCTATTTCCACGACGAGATCCTGCCGCTTCTGCCGCGGGACTTCCGGCTCACGATCATCGGCGAGGCCCTGCGGGACGTCATGAGCAGACTGCCCGAGTACCGGGATCTTCTCAAGTGCCCGCAGTTCCGCTTCGCGGGATTCGTCCGGGACCTGGGGGACGAGCTTGACAAGGCGCAGCTCACCGTGGCCCCTCTGCGCTACGGGGCCGGAACGAAGGGGAAAGTCGCCAGCAGCATGTCTTTCGGCGTTCCCTGCGTCAGCAGCGATTTCGGCGTGGAGGGAACGGGGATGGTCCACGGCGAGAACATCCTTCTTGCCCGCACGCCGGAGGCGTTTGCCGAAGCGATCCGCGCCTTGTGCACCGACGGGGCCCTGTGGAAAAAGATCTCCGACGGCGGCCTCGAGTTCCTGAAGGAAAAGTACGATCCGGGCAAGGTGGAGGCGCAGATGGATGCGCTTTTCGATCATGTCCGCCGCGCCGGAGCCGCCGGCTGGGCCGCCTCTCCCGTGATCCCCAAACAGGAAGAACTTCCCCCCCTGGAGTGAATGACGATGCCGGTCCCGGAGTCAGAGATCCCCCCCCCGCGCCCGCGGGACAAGTCCGTTTCAGGAGAGAGTTCCGGGATCGACATCCTGTGTTCGACCTGGGGCGGAGAGCGTTTCATTCGCGACTTCGTCCTCTCCCTGGGGGATCAGACCTGCCGCGCTTTCCGGTTCCTTGTCCGGGACGACGGTTCCCCGGACGGCACCGTCGCCGCTCTGCGCGCCGCCGCCGAGACCTGCGGACTGGTCCCGGAGTTCCTGGCGTCGTCGGGACGGCATCTCGGCGTGGTGAAGAGTTTCGGCGAACTTCTCGCCGCCAGCTCCGCCCCTTATGTCCTGTTCGCGGACCAGGACGACATCTGGCATCGGGACAAGGTGGAGACGATGCTGCGTCTGATGCGTCTGGCCGAGGCCCGTTTCGGAAAAGAAACGCCTCTTCTGCTGCACTCCGATCTCCGGGTGATCGACGCGGAGGGCGCGCCGAAGGACAGGTCCTTCGTCCGCCGCATGCACCTTTCGCCCGGCCGATGCGCCTTCGCCGATCTTCTGGTGCAGAACTGCGTCACGGGGTGCGCCATGATGGTCAACGGGGCTCTCCGCGCGCGGGTCCGTCAGCCTCTGCCGGATGAGGCCGTCTGTCACGACTGGTATCTGGCGCTGCTGGCGTCCGCGGCGGGGAAGATCCTTTTCACCCGCCGGATCCTGACGGACTACCGGGATCACGGCGGCAACGTCTTCGGCGCGCGGAGAAAAAACATTTTCCACGCCTTGCTCCCGTCCCGGGGAGGGCGCGGTTTTCTGAGCGAACGTCTGCAGCTCACCCGGCGTCAGGCCGGAGCGTTCCTGCGGCAGTACGGCGATGTGCTCAATCCCGCCGACCGGGCGGCGGCCGGGGCCTGGGCGGATCTGGGAGAGCTTTCGAAGATCCGCCGTCTCACCGTCTGCCGGAAGTTCGGATTCCGCAAGAACACCCTGCTGCGGAACGTCGGGATGTGGTGGGCGATATGAAAAGCGCGGTCGTCATACTGGCCTGCGACGCCGTTTCCCGAGGCGTCTGGAACGAGGCGCTCGACGCCGTCTCGCATCAGGATTTTCGGCCCGACGCGCGGATCGTCATCGACAGCGGTTCCGCGGACGGGACGGCGGAGGCGGCTTCTGCCCGGGGGTGGCGGGTCGTTCCCGTCCGCCGGAGGAACTTCGATCACGGCCTGACCCGCAGCCGGGTCGTCCGCTTCCTGTACCGGCATGGTTTCGATACGGTGATCTTTTTGTCGCAGGACGTCGTGCTGGCTTCTCCCCGGTCGCTGGGATTTCTGGCGGAATTCCTGCACGCCCATCCCGTCGCGGGATGTTACGGGCGGCAGACGGGGCGGAAGGGCGGCTTCGACGCCCGTCAGCGGGCGTGTTTCTACCCCGCCGTTTCCCGGGTCAAAACTCTGGCCGACGCGCCGGAGCTCAAAACGATGACCCCCTTCTTCTCCAACGCCTTCTCCGCGTGGAAGACCGCCGAGGTGGTCCGGCTGGGGGGCTTCCCCCGGACCATGTTCGGCGAGGACATGCTTCTGGCCGCCCGGGTGATCGCGTCCGGCGGCGCGGTGGGCTACTGCGCTGAGGCCGAAGCCATCCACGAGCATCCGGAGACGCTCCGCGCCCTGTTCCTGCGGGGGCTTGCCGTGGGCAGGTTTCACCGGGAGCACCCCGAACTGCGGCGGCTCTTCGGGCGGGGCGGGACGCCTCTCTCGCTCCGGGACGTCTCGGCGGCCCCGCTGGCGTTTTCGGTCAAAACGCTCGGCTGGGCCGCGGGGCGCATCGGAGACGCGGCCGTGCCGTGGACCGTCTTTTCCCTCCTGTGGCTTCTGCTGATCCCGGCGCTCCTGCTGTACGATTTTCCCCTGCGGGACGTGGCCGACCGTTACGCGCCCATGGCGGAGTCCTTTGCTGCCGGCGCGTGGCGTTTCGCCTTCCATCCCCGGGTGCCGCCGCTGCTGCCGGTGCTGGCCGGAGCGATCGTGCGGCTCCTGGGCTGCGGCGGCGCAGCGGCGTGTCAGCTGGCGGGGGCGCTTTTCTTCACCTGCGGCGTCTTCCCCCTCTGGTCCGCCTGCCGGAAGATCTACGGCCGGACCGCCGCCCTCTGGACCGTGCTGCTGTACGCCGGGTGCGCCGGGCTTTTCCGCCTCGGCTATTACGGGACCCGTGAATCCTGCGGGGTCTTCGGCGTGATCCTGCTCATGTACGCCGCGGCCGAATTGAAAACGCGGCCGGAAAGGAACCGGGGATATGCCGTTTTCGCCGCGGCCGAAGCGATATTGCTGCTGAGCCGGGGCGATCTGGCCGCCTTTGCCCTGGCCGCCTTTTTCGCTCTGTTCGTGTACGACTGGATCGTCCATCGCCGTTGTCTGCGCAGTCTGGGGGCGGGGATCGCAATTTTGCTTCTGGTGTCGCCGGTCCTCGTTTACAACTACCGCATGATCGGATACCCGGTCCCGGAGATCCGCCACGTTCCGGTGTTCCTGGCGGTGTGCCGCAGGGCCCCTGTCCTGTATCACCTGAGGAATCCGAGGCCGCAATTTGAGGAAAAAGAGATCGCCGTCTTTCTGTCGCCGCCGCGGCAGACTCCCGTTCCGCACGGGGGAGGGGGAAAATGAGTGATTTTCTCGTCAGCATCCTCAAAGGGCTGTACCCGCCCTTTCTCTTTTTCCTCGT
>Ga0310696_10007098_pt1 | contig 13206 bp, 9 predicted proteins | sample AusTroGonzalo_MG_4_FD_203885 | JGI IMG/M metagenome (GOLD analysis project Ga0310696, IMG submission 203885) | Bovine rumen microbial communities from tropical cattle in Woodstock, Queensland, Australia - Gonzalo_02 (v2) (version 2) | ecosystem: Host-associated > Mammals > Digestive system >... | reverse complement strand
AGGGAAACCTTGTATGACATTCAGGTGGCTATAGCAGCGGGGTTCCACCTCTTCCCATTCCGAACAGAGAAGTTAAGCCCGTTCACGCCGATGGTACTGCGCAAGTGGGAGAGTAGGTCGCCGCCGTTTTTCGAAGCACTTTGGATTCTATGATCTGAAGTGCTTCTTTTTTATATTGCGCAGTACCATTGACCTTGTTTTAGTTCCGCATGCGCGGAACGGGGCAAGTGTGAGAGCAGGTCGCCGCCGTCTTTAAAAGCGCTTCAGAGCACAATCTGAGGCGCTTTCTTTTTTTTGTATTCACTTATTGATATGACAGTGATTCCTGTGAGGGCGCTTTTAAAGACGGCGACGACCTACCTCTCCCGCTTGTGCAGTACCGGATATTCCTTTCTCAGTTCCCGCTTAGGCTTAGGCGTATTTTGAAGAGAAGGTCGCCACCACCTCTTTTTAGTTTGCTACGCAAACGCGCTCCTTTCAGTCGCTTGGCGGCCCTCCGGGTCCGCGTTCTCGCTCCATGCATTCGCTCGCTCCGATACGATTGTACCTGCGTGGCTACGATAGGGACAGTTACTGTACACAGTAGGGATTGTTCCTGTAATTAGTGACAGTGATTCCTTCTGCACAGAACTTTTTGTGGTATCTGTATCGTTGTTTCCCTTTGCAGTAGCAGGACTGTCAGTCTGGGGAGCATCAGTGCAGTGGCGTTAAGCGGAGGGCTTTGGAGGATCCCGTTAAGAACGGCGTTTCGTTCAACGACTGTTAGGCCCCGTAGGGGACTAAAAAGGAGGCGTTCGACGTTTAGGGTCCGGAGAAGTTCGGAGTAGCCACGGAACGTTGCCTCCCTAGACTGACAGTACTGCGGTGTTTCAGATACAGACACCACAAAAAGTTCCCTGGAATTATGCACAAAATACTTAAAAGGAAATATTCCTATAGTGTTCCAAAGTAGCCATGGACCGTGTATGCCTAATACTAGTCCAAAGGAGATTCAGAATTTGTTGAAGGTGAGCCAGCGGTAGAAGGATTCGCGCCAGGTGCCGCTGGTGTTGCCGGGATCGTCGGGGCCGAAGGGACCGGTGCCGTCGTCGTACAGATGCATTTCGGCGTTGGCTCCTGCCCGCTTCCAGTCAAGGTAGAGGGAGACTAAGCCGGCCGCAACGTTGTGGTGGTCGCCGCGGGTGGCAATGAAGAGCTTGGGAGCGTTCTGCGGTACCTCCACGTCAATGAGGGAAGGACCATAGATGGTTGCCATGAAGGCGGGACGGTGTGCGTCATCGGCTCTTACGGTTGCTCCTATTCCTACTCCTCCGCCGGCAGAAAATCCTAAGTAACCTATTTTATCAGGATTGATATGCCATTCGGTTGCGTGTTCGCGGACTATCTCCATAGCGCGAAGGGCGTCGTTTATGGCATTGTCAATGTTCTTTACTCCGCTTTCGGATGTATCAGGATTGGCATTGGACTTGGTTATCTTGGAGAATTCGGTGACAGTGGCGCTGAGTGCCATCTGACGATTCGATCCACCGCCGGCAGGTCTGCCTGCACCCATTCCGGGACCGCCTCCCATGGCGCGTGTGCGGTATTTAAGGCCGATTGCTGCTATTCCGCGTTCATTGAGCCAGCGGGCCATATTGATTACATCCGTACCCCAGGAATGTGACATGAGTCCTCCGCCGGAGCAGAGGATGACAGCAGTGCCTGTGGCTTTCTCGGCATCGGGCAGATAAACGGTTATTGAGGGTGTGACAACACCGGATATGCTTTGTATATTGCCGTCCGGACCGCGTGAAATACGCTCATTGTCCTGTACTCCCTCACTGCCGGGTGCCACGCCGTCATACAGACGTATTTCCTGCTGGGCAAATGTTGCTGTTGTCAGAGCGAGGGCCAGAATAGTTATTGCTTTTTTCATTGTTTGAAAATCTGTTTGCTGTTATTGAATTGTTTTTTGTGGCTCAAATATATGTTTTTTTATGACATGTGAGTACATAATTTGCTTTGTTGAAACAATTTGGAGGTTATAAAGGAACAATTATTGTTTTAATGATTATATTTGCCTTTATGAAAAAGCATTTTTTGAAAATTATATTATCTGTCATGCTCATGCTGATAGGTCAAGGTGTGCTTTTTGATAAAGCAAAGGCACAGGAGCCGGATCCTGATTTTTATGTTTTCCTAGGTATCGGACAGTCCAATATGCAGGGAAAGGCTCCTATTGAAAGTCAGGACATAAACAGTACAAAGAACTTTACCGATGCTGACTGGGCCCGGTATAAGAAGATGATAATTGTGGACAACAATTCATCCAATATCGGTACATGGACTACCGCCAAGCCACCAATTGTACGTCCTGACACCCAACTGGGCGTTACTGACTATTTTGGCCGTTATCTTGTGAAAGGGCTTGACGAACGTTACAAGGTTGGCGTGGTTGTGGTGGCTGTTGACGGATGCTCCATAAAGGCGTTCAGCAAGAACAAGACTGTTTGCACCAATTATCTGAATGATTCGGGAACAGGATCCTGGGTAAAGGAAGCTGCGGCGCAATATGGAAACTATCCTTACGGAAAACTTGTTGAGATGGCCAAAAAAGCTCAGGAATCCGGTGTAATAAAGGGTATAATATTCCATCAGGGTGAGACCGATGCGTATGATGAGGCCTGGCTGGAGAGTGTCTATCAGCTTTATGCCAATTTGCTTGCCGATTTGAACCTTTCAGCCGATTCTGTTCCGTTCATAGCAGGTGAGCCTGTTCAGCAGAGCGAGGGTGGAGCTTGCTATGGAGCCATTCCTTGGGTTGACAAGATTCCTTCATATTTCAAGCAGAAGTCAGGAAAGGACATTGCTTATGTGGCATCATCCAAAGGGTGCACAAAGATAAGTTCCGATGTATATCATTTCTCGTCGGCCGGATACAGGAAACTGGGTGGTCGGTATGGTGAGATTATGCTTCCGTTGCTTTTGGAGCAGGGGGCTGTGCCAAGCGCCGTGATGACGGTAGTGGATGATAAACAGGATGTTATTTATGACTTGCTGGGCAGGAGACTGGACGCTCCACAGAAAGGCATCAACATAATTAACGGCAAGAAGGTTGTAATAAGATAATCTTACCTTCGGATGCTGGGGCATTCAGCCCTGATACTTTATCGGATTAAATTTAAAACAGATACTTATGAGTGATTACGAATGGAAATTCTCTACCATCGGTGGAAAGAACCGCGTGAATATCCAGAGCGGTGAGGATATCAGGCATCTGGGTGAACTTGACCAGAAGTTGTGGACAGTATTGAGCAGTCCTGTTACGGGACTTGAGTTTGATGAAAAGACTCTCAAGATGCTGGATGGCAATAATGACGGCCGTATCCATGTGAATGAGGTAGTGGAGGCTGCACAGTGGATCACGTCTATCATAAATGATCCGGACCTGTTGCTCAAGAAGGATGATGTGCTTCCTTTCTCCGCTTTCAATACTGAGAATCCCGACGGAGCCAGATTGCTGGCATCGGCCAAGCAGATCCTTTCAAACCTTGGACTGGAGAAGGACAGCATATCGGTAGCCGATACGGATGACAGCGTGGCCATATTTGCCAAGACTGCATTGAACGGTGACGGAATCATAACCGAGCAGTCAACCGATGACGAGGCACTTAAGAAAACCATTGCGGAATGTATTGCCTCAATGGGTTCCAAGACAGACCGCAGCGGATTGCAGGGCATTGACACCGATCTTATAGAGGCATTCTATGGAGCCCTGTCTGCATACGCAGCATGGAAAAAGACTGCCGAAGATGATAAGGATGCCATCTTCCCGTACGGTGACGGAACAGCAGAGGCTTATGACACAGTCAATTCAATCAAGGCAAAGGTTGCCGACTACTTTATGCGCTGCAAGTTGGCAGCATTCAGCACGGCAAGCGCATCAGCATTGGATGTATCAGTGAGCCGTATTGAGGCTATCAGTGATCAGGACCTGTCTGCCTGCGAAGATAAGATTTCGCAGTATCCGCTGGCAAGTATTACTGCCAATAACGCACTTCCTATAGACGAGAGGGTCAATCCCGTTTGGCAGGCTACTTTTGCCAAGCTCAAGGCTCTTGTGTTTGACAAGGACTTCAAGGGAGCCAAGGAGATTACCGAGGCCCAGTGGAAGGAGGTGCTTGGCAAGTTCGGTGCATATGAAGGCTGGATGGGTGCTAAGGCAGGAGTTGAGGTTGAGGCTCTTGGACTGGATGAGGTCAAGGCTCTGCTCAAGGCTGACCGTAAGGCAGACCTGCTTAAACTGATAGAAGATGACAAGGCATTGGAGTCAGAGTCACTTTCAATTGATGAGGTGAACAAACTGACACATCTGTACAGGGATTTCTATACATTCCTTTGCAACTATGTATCATTCAAGGATTTCTATAATCCTGAAGAGAAGGCCATATTCCAGGCAGGTAAGCTTTATATAGATGAGCGTTGCTGCGAGCTTTGCATCAAGGTGGCTGATATGGGCCCGCACAATGCACAGGCCGGATTGAGCGGAATGTTCATTCTGTATTGCAATTGCGTGAACAAGGTTACCGGTGCTACAATGATCATTGCTGCTGTTATGACCGATGGTGATGTGGCTGCCCTGCGTGAAGGCAAGCACGGACTGTTCTATGATCGCCAGGGTGAAGAGTGGGATGCCACAGTATTCAAGATTGTTGACAATCCCATCAGTATACGCCAGGCATTCTGGTCACCTTACCGCAAGTTAGGCCGTTTCATAGAAAAGACAATCGAGAAGAATGCTGCTGACAAGGACGATAAGGTTACCGCCGATATGACGGCCAAGGTGGGTGCTCCAAGCGAGGAGAAAAAGGCTCCTTTCGATATTGCAAAATATGCCGGTATATTTGCTGCTATCGGACTGGCTTTTGGTGCAATTATCGCAGCTGTTGGTGTGCTTGCCAAGACCCTTTCAGGCTTTGTATGGTGGCAATGGCTGATTCTTATCGCCGCAATCCTGCTGGTTATTTCAGGTCCAGCCATGATTCTGGCTTGGCTCAAGTTGCGCAAGCGCAGTCTGTCTCCTATTCTTAATGCAAACGGTTGGGCAATAAACGCTGCCGTCAAGGTGAACATCACGTTCGGTGCTACATTGACCGAGGTAAGTAAAGTTCCAAATGTAGCGGAACCAGACCCGTATGCAGACAAGACTCCATGGTGGAAGAAACTGATCTACTGGCTTATAGGTCTTGGCATCATATTCTGGATCTGCTATTCCCAGAACTGGATAGAGAAGTGGACTGGCAATTCCAAATGGCATCATGAGAAGAGCAAGAAGGAGAAAGTTGAGGATCCTGCTCCCGCAGAGAATGCCGAGTCCATGCTGATTCTCACTCCCCGGGAGTTCCAGGCATAAAAGGTAAATCCTTCCCCCGCAAAAAAAGAGGCCCCGATTGGGACCTCTTTTTAGTTGCGGAGGAAGGATTCGAACCTCCGACCTTTAGGTTATGAGCCTAACGAGCTACCTCTGCTCCACTCCGCGATTTCCGTTTTGCGAGTGCAAAGATAGTCCTTTTGTGTCTTATAAGCAAATCTTTTGCTGTAAATATGTTTTTGTTACACATTTTTAGTACTTTTGTAACCCTAATTGGAAGCTATGGAAAATCCCAAGACAAGACATCAGTTCATCAATGCCGCCAAGACCCTGTTTGTAAAGAAAGGTTACGACGAGACCACTATGATAGACATAGCTCAGGAGGCAGGTTTAAGCCGTAGGACCCTGTATGCATATTTTGAAAGCAAGGTAGAGGTCTTTCAAGCCGTGATAAACAGTGAGGTGGAGAAGATTCTTGTCCAACTGACAGAAATAGCCGCACAAAACATACCCGCTCAACAGAAAATTATGGAGTTTGTGTTCGGATATTTCCGGCTGGTAAAGGAGACGGTTGACAGGAACGGAACACTAAGGTCCGGTTTCTTCCGTAACATCTGGGGATTGGAACATTTCCGTAAAGGTTTTGACGTAAAACAGAAACAGCTTCTTCAGGATATAATCACCGAAGGGAAGACATCCGGTGCATTTGATGTAGTAAGCGTGAGGCGAACCGCGGAGATCATGCACAACTGCATGCGAGGATTCGAGGCCCCGTACATCAGGGGTAAACTCTGGCAGGGTAATACCCGTGAGGAGATACGTTTTGAGGCTCGCCGTCTTATTTACGGTGCCTTGGGATGCAGCAATCAGGAATCTAATAAACAATAATCATAAAAATGGGAAAACTGGAAGGAAAGACGGTTCTCATAACCGGAGCAACCCGTGGAATAGGTCTGGCTATGGCTCAGCTGTTTGCCGCCGAGGGTGCAAATGTGGCATTCGTGTATATAAACAGCGTGGAGAAGGCGCAGGCATTGGAGAATGAGCTTAGTGCTAACGGCATCAAGGCCAAGGGTTACCGCGTGGATGTATCAAGTTATGAGGGCGCCGCCCAGATGGTTGAAGAGGTGGTCAGGGAATTCGGCCGTATAGATATTCTGGTGAATAACGCGGGCATAACACGCGATGGTCTTATGATGCGCATGAACGAGCAGCAGTGGGATCAGGTGATTGACACCAACCTGAAGTCTGCTTTCAACTTCATAAAGGCCTGCACCCCGCAGATGATGCGTCAGCGTAGCGGTTCAATACTGTGCGTTTCATCGGTAGTGGGACTTCACGGTAATGCAGGACAGACCAACTATTCAGCTTCAAAGGCAGGCCTGATAGGATTGACCAAGTCTGTTGCCAAGGAGATGGCATCACGTGGCATCCGTGCCAACGTGATTGCACCTGGTTTTGTACTGACGGAGATGACCACCGGCAAGATTCCGGAAGACAAGCTGGCGGAGTGGTGCAAGTCAATTCCTCTGCAGCGTGGAGCTCAGGTTGAGGAGATTGCACGGGCTGCCCTGTTCCTGGTATCCGATGACAGTTCATACGTGACTGGGCAGGTGCTTCAGGTTGACGGCGGCATGAGCATGTAGTTCCGGCTGATTTGAAATGACGGTTCTTTACGAGGATAACCATATTATAATTGTCTCCAAACGGGCTGGTGAGATAGTTCAGGGAGACAAGACCGGCGATGTTCCGTTGTCGGAGACTGTTGCCGCATACCTTAAGGAAAAGTACTCCAAACCCGGTAATGTTTTTGTGGGTGTCCCGCACCGTCTGGACCGTCCCGTAAGCGGGGTGGTGGTGCTGGCCAAGACAAGCAAGGCGCTAGCACGCCTGAATGAGATGTTCAGGGTGGGCAGTGTTGACAAACGCTACCTGGCTATCGTAAAGAACAGGCCTCAGGAGCCTGAGGGCAGACTTGAGAACTGGCTGGTGCGCAATGAAAAACAGAACCGCTCATACGCGTATGACAGGGAAGTGCCTAACAGCAAAAAGGCTGTCCTGAACTATAGGTTGGTGGCAAGTTCGGTCAATTATAATCTGATTGAGGTGGAACTGCTTACCGGACGGCACCATCAGATACGATGCCAGCTGGCAAAGATGGGATGTCCTATCAAGGGTGACCTGAAATATGGTGCTGAACGTTCAAATCCTGACGGAAGCATATCGCTGCATGCATTCCATGTAACCTTTGAGCATCCCGTCTCACATGAGATGATAGACATAAAGGCACCTCTGCCTGAAGATCCGCTCTGGCAGAGTTTCGTGGAAGCAGCGAATAGTCTTTAAGTTATTTCTGAGTAGAAGTTTCCTCAAAATCTTCAAGAACATACGCCTTGATGATTTTGACATCGGGGTTGGCGCGTCCGTTCTTTCCTGTAGCATGCAGGTTTGATATCTCCTCAACAACGTCCATGCCTTCGATAATCTCCCCGAATACGGTGTAAAGACCGTCAAGTGACGGAGCACCTCCAATCTGGGCATACACGTCAGACTGCTCTTTTGAATACTGGAATGACTTGCGCTTGGCCATAATGGCATCGGCCTGGTCGTTCAGTTGTTCATTGAGTTTGCTTATCTTCTTCTTTTCACCGTATTTCTGCCAAGTGAGTATGTCTTTGGCATGTGGCTGGGTGATGGAGTCCTTGACCTCCTGACGGTAACGCTTGTTTATGACCTTTTCCTGATTTGCGAGCGCCTGGGCGTTGGCTTTCTTTCCTGTTATTATGTAGAACTGCTGGCTGGTGGAGAAATTGAACTGTTTCAGGCTGGCCTGTCCCACAGCTCCGCGCTTGTGATAGAACTTCCAGGGATTGACTTCCGATACAATGGTGTCATTCTCCTCGTCAACTCCTATTTCCTGACCCGGTTTGGCGTTCTTGGACTTGACGTCACCGCTCTGTATCTTATATCCTTTCTGGATTCCGAAGAACAACTGGTCATCATAGAATCCTTTCCTGGCCTGACGTACCATGTTGTGGCGGTGAAGAGGGGTTTCACGATATAGCTTTATGGTGAAATTACCCATGGTGGTCTCAAAACGGACATACTGGTCGGCATCCATGATTATTGTATCTGCATCAACTTCCTTAACTGGAGCACTATTGCTGCTGTTGTTCTTGCAGTTTGTGGCGAAAAGTAATGCCAACACAAGTGGAATACCTATAAGATATCTTTTCATAGTTACATATTTTTATTGACTGCGAATATAATAGTTTTTTAAGCGAATAGCAACGCCAACGCCAACGTAAAAAGTATTACCTTTGCAAATTAAAAATTGAATATTAATCAAAACAGTATAATTATGAAACCTGCACTCGTTGTTCTGGCCGCCGGTATGGGCAGCCGTTATGGTGGACTCAAGCAGTTGGATGCTCTTGGTCCCAGTGGTGAAACCATTATGGATTACTCTGTGTTCGATGCTATCCGTGCCGGATTCGGCAAGGTGGTGTTTATTATCCGCAAGGATTTTGAGGATGATTTCCGTCGTCTGGTGCTCAAGAAATATGAAGGCCACGTTCAGACTGAGGTGGTGTTCCAGAGCATCAATGACCTGCCGGAAGGTTTCACCTGTCCTGAGGACCGCACCAAGCCTTGGGGTACCAACCATGCAGTACTCATGGCAAAGGATGTAATAAACGAGCCTTTCTGCGTAATCAACGCCGATGATTTCTACGGCCGCGACTGCTTTGCCGTAATGGGCAAGTTCCTGAGTTCACTGCCGGAAGGGTCAAAGAATGTCTATTCAATGGTAGGTTTCCGTGTTGCCAACACACTGAGCGAGAACGGTAAGGTTTCTCGCGGCGTATGTGAGGTCAACGCACAGCGTCATCTTACTACCGTTGTTGAGCGCACAGAGATAATCCGTCGCGAGAACGGTGTATGCTACAAGGACGGTGAGGACTGGGTACGCATTGAGGACAACACTCCCGTTTCAATGAACGTTTGGGGATTCACCCCTGACTATATGAAATACTCCGAAGACTTCTTCAAGGGCTGGCTCAAGGCCAACATCAATGTTCCCAAGTCCGAGTATTTCATCCCGCTCATGGTAAATGAGCTGATTAACAACGGCACCGCAACGGTGGAGGTGCTTGATACTACCGCCAAGTGGTTCGGCGTGACATACGCAGAAGACCGTCAGGGTGTTGTCGATAAGATTGCAGAACTTGTAAAGGAGGGCGTTTATCCCGCCAAGCTTTTTGCCTGATATAAAACAAAGTGTTTTCGGTAGAGAATCTTAAGGTTGAGTTCGGGGCCCGTCCCCTGTTCCATGATGTCAGCTACGTGGTAGGTGATAAGGACCGTATTGCCCTGGTAGGTAAGAACGGTGCGGGCAAATCGACCATGCTTAAGATCATTGCCGGACTGCAGCAACCGTCATCGGGCACGGTATCCATACCCAAGGAGATGACCATAGGCTATCTGCCTCAGGTAATGAAACTGGCCGATACGTGCACCGTCCGTCAAGAGGCCGAGACCGCCTTTGAGGACATACACAAACTCAAAGAAGAGGTAGAGCGCCTCAACAACCAGATGGTGGAACGCACCGATTATGAGAGTGACGATTATCACGCCCTCATAGACCGCTTTACCCGTGAGAGCGAGCGTTACCAGATGATGGGCGGCGGCAATTACCAGGCTGAACTGGAGCAGGCCCTGCTGGGTCTGGGATTCCGTCGCGATGATTTTGACCGTCCTACAAGTGAGTTCAGCGGTGGCTGGCGCATGCGCGTGGAACTGGCCAAGCTGTTGCTGCGCCATCCTGACGTGCTGCTTCTGGACGAGCCTACCAACCATCTGGACATAGAGAGCATACAGTGGCTTGAGGAGTTCCTGGCCAAGCGCTGCAACGCCGTGATTCTGGTAAGCCATGACCGCGCTTTCATAAACAATGTAACCACCCGCACAATAGAGATTTCATGCGGCGTGATTTATGACTACAAGGTCAAGTACAACGAGTTTGTGGAACTGCGCAAGGAACGTCGTGAACAGCAACTGCGTGCATACGAGAACCAGCAGAAGGAGATAGCCGATGCCAAGGAGTTCATAGAGCGTTTCCGCTACAAACCCACCAAGGCAGTACAGGTCCAGAGCCGCATCAAGGCATTGGAGAAGATAGTACCCATTGAGATTGATGAGGTGGACAACAAGACCATGCGCCTTAAGTTCCCGCCTGCCATCCGTAGTGGCAGCTATCCTGTAATCTGCGAAGGCGTAGGCAAGAGCTACGGTGACCATTGCGTATTCAGTGGCGTTGACCTGACAATAAAGCGCGGTGAGAAGGTGGCGTTCGTAGGCCGCAACGGCGAGGGTAAGACCACGCTGGTCAAGTGCATCATGGGCGAGATTTCGTTTGACGGAACGCTTACCATAGGCCATAACATACAGATAGGCTACTACGCACAGAACCAGGCTCAGCTGCTGGATGAGGAGATAACCGTACACGATACGATAGATAATGTGGCTACCGGGCCTATCCGTACCCGTATAAACGATATACTGGGAGCATTCATGTTCGGCGGTGAGGCCGGTCAGAAAAAGGTTAAGGTTCTTTCGGGTGGAGAACGCAGCCGCTTGGCGATGATTCGCTTGCTGCTCACACCCAACAACCTGCTGATTCTGGATGAGCCTACCAACCATCTGGATATGGCATCCAAGGATGTGCTCAAGGAGGCAATACAGGCTTTTGACGGAACGGTGATTGTGGTTAGTCACGACCGTGAGTTTCTGGACGGACTGGTGAGCAAGGTTTATGAATTTGCCGACGGTAAGGTACGCGAGCATCTGGGCGGAATCTATGACTTCCTCCAGAAGAAGAACCTGGACAACCTGGCCGATATAGGCCGCATGAAGGGAGCGCCCGCAGCGCAGCCTACGCAGGATCGGGCATCGGCCGGAAAGGAGGATTATGAGGCCAAGAAAGAGCAGGAGCGCCGCAAGCGCAAGGCCCAGAAGAAGATTGATGAGGCCGAGAAGGAGGTGGAGCGCATAACCAAGGAGATAAAGGACCTTGAGGAGTGGCTGGCTACCCCGGGCGGAGCGCAGAACCCCGCCATGTTCGAGGCTTACGGCAAGCTCAAGGATGATCTGGCCAAGGCCGAGGAACGCTGGGAGGAGGCCATGATGGAAGGAGAGAGTATTTAAAGACAACATAAAAAAAGAGTTATGAAAAAAGTAACATTAATCACAATTGCAATTGCAGGAATGGCTATGATTTCTTGTAACAATTCCAAGCAGGGTATCGGCATCAAGATGGAGAATCTTGACACAAGCGCCAAGCCCGGTGATGATTTCTTCCAGTTTGCAGACGGTGGTTGGAACGCAGCCCATCCGCTTACTGACGAGTATGCACGTTTTGGCAGTTTTGACCAACTGGCCGAAGATAACCGTGAGCAGCTTAAGGGCCTGATCGATGAGATTGTGGCTGCTGACAACGAGGTGGGTACAAATGCTCAGAAGATAGCTGACCTTTATAAACTGGTGCTTGACACCGCCCGCCGTGAGAATGAGGGTCTTGCTCCCATGAAGCCCTGGCTTGATAAGATCGAGGCTGTAAAGGACCGTAAGGAGATATTCCCGCTCATGACCGAACTGGACGTGAACGGTCTGGTAGGCAACTATTTCGGTCTGGGTATCGGTGCTGATATGATGGACAGCAAGGCTAACCTTGTAAGCATAGGTCAGGGTGGTCTGTCACTCGGTGAGAAGGAGTATTATCTGGATACTGATGAGGCTACCACCGCTATCCGTGAGGCTTTCAAGAAACACATCGTACGTATGTTCACACTCTGCGGCTTTGACGAGAAAACCGCTCAGAAGAAGATGGAGGACGTTATGATGATTGAGACACGCATAGCTGAGAAGTCTTACAGCAACGTTCAGTTGCGTGACCCGGCTGCCAACTACCATAAAATGCCGTTCGAGCAGCTCAAGAAGGATTTCAAGGGTATTGACTGGCAGTTCTATTTTGACAAGCTTGGCCTTTACGACTGCGACTTTGTAGATGTAGGTCAGCCCGAGCCTATCCACGAGGTTGAGGCTATCCTTGCCAAAGTTCCCGTTGAGGCTCACAAGTCATACATGGAGTGGCAGCTTATTGACAATTCAGCTTCAAAGCTGACCAAGGAACTTGATGATGCCAACTTTGATTTCTATGGAAAGATCCTGAGCGGACGTCAGGAGCAGCAGCCCTGGTGGAAGCGCGCCACATCAACAGTAAGCGGTGTTCTGGGTGAGGCCATCGGTCAGCTCTATGTAGAGAAGTATTTCCCTGCAGAGTCAAAGGAGCGTATGGTTACTCTGGTCAAGAACCTGCAGATTGCCCTGGGTGAGCGTATCGATGCGCAGGACTGGATGAGTGCAGAGACCAAAGCCCGCGCTCATGAAAAACTGGATGCCTTCTATGTAAAGATTGGTTATCCCGATAAGTGGAAGGATTATTCAAAACTTACCATCGATCCCTCAAAGAGCCTGTTTGACAACCAGATTGCCATGTCTCATTTCTTCTGGCAGGACAATGTGGAGCGTAAGTATAAGAAGCCGGTTGACAACACCGAGTGGTTCATGACTCCTCAGACTGTCAACGCTTATTATAATCCTACTACAAATGAGATCTGCTTCCCCGCAGGTATCCTGCAGTATCCGTTCTTTGATATGAGTGCCGATGATGCATTTAACTACGGTGCCATCGGTGTTGTTATCGGCCATGAGATGACTCACGGATTCGATGACCAGGGCCGTCAGTTTGACAAGGACGGTAACTTTACCGACTGGTGGGCTGCCGGTGATGCCGACAA
>Ga0310696_10007097_pt1 | contig 13206 bp, 7 predicted proteins | sample AusTroGonzalo_MG_4_FD_203885 | JGI IMG/M metagenome (GOLD analysis project Ga0310696, IMG submission 203885) | Bovine rumen microbial communities from tropical cattle in Woodstock, Queensland, Australia - Gonzalo_02 (v2) (version 2) | ecosystem: Host-associated > Mammals > Digestive system >... | reverse complement strand
GAGGGAAAGGTAATGACCTATCTGCGTCCCGACTCAAAGAGCCAGGTAACCGTGGAGTACAATGACAACGGCAAGCCCGTGCGCATCGACACCATTGTGGTATCAACCCAGCATGATGAATTCATCGCACCTGAGAACGCAACCGTCGAGGCCCAGCTTGAGGCTGACCGCAAGATGCTGGAAAAGATAGAATCGGACGTAAAAAACATACTTATTCCGCGCGTTATCAGTACAATTACATCAGATAAGGTAAAGGCCCTATTCAACGATGGAATCAAGTATTTTGTCAATCCTACCGGAAAGTTCGTCATTGGCGGCCCGCACGGAGATACCGGTCTGACAGGCCGTAAGATAATTGTTGATACTTACGGAGGCAAGGGTGCTCACGGAGGCGGCGCTTTCAGCGGAAAGGATCCCAGCAAGGTGGATCGCTCGGCTGCATATGCAACCCGTCACATTGCCAAGAATCTTGTGGCAGCAGGCGTGGCCGATGAGGTCCTTGTTCAGGTTTCATACGCCATCGGCGTTGCCAAGCCCATCAACATCTTTGTGAACACCTACGGTACGAGTCACGTTAAACAGACCGATGCCCAGATTGCCGCAAAGGTGAATGACATTTTCGATATGCGCCCCAAGGCTATCGAGAACCGTCTCAAGCTGCGCAACCCCATTTACAGCGAGACTGCAGCATACGGACACATGGGCCGTACCCCGGAGACGGTTACAAAAGTCTTTACATCACATTACCTCCCTGCCAAGACCATCGAGGTTGAGCTTTTCACATGGGAGAAGCTGGATTATGTGGATAAGATAAAAGAGGCTTTCGGACTTTAAAAGTCGCTCTCGACTGTTAATTTGTGTGAAATATTCAGTAGGCTGAATTAACCTTCGCGGTTATTCAGCCTATTATTATTGTCCGACGGTAAAAACCGTCAGGTTTCCCGTATGGACGTTAGTCTCGTAAACAGAAAGAAGATATCTTAAAAAGGACAACAGGGTAACCTGTATTGTAAAAAAGTGATTTAGTTGGAAAAGGAAAAAGACTGACCGTGAGGCCAGTCTTTTTTATTTTACCCATGCCGGATTATGAACCTTTATCCGGGATACCGCATTCCGTTCAGCCTTTACGTCCGGAATGTCGATGTAATAGGTCCGGTGCGACTTGTTGTTGAGTTTAGATTCCCTTAGCCACATGTTGGCGCGTTTCAGGTCGGCATACGTGATCTTATGCTCTTCGGCAAATTGTACCAGGTCCTCGATGGGATCGGTTATCTTGACCTGCTCCTTAATGGGAATGTAGGGATAGAGATCCTCACGCTTGAATCGGAATCCGAATTTTGCCGGATCCTCAAACATCATCTTAGCTACTAGGATGCGGAACATATAGCGTGATGTCTCATCGACCAGCCACATATCCAACGCATTTTTCTGATGCTGCTGCTCTATGCGGCGGTCCATACCCTGCTGACCTCCGTTGTAGCTCGCAGCCACGGTCATCCAGTTTCCGTATTTGCTGTATGCCTCCTTGAGGAAACGGCATGCCGCCTCGGTTGCCTTATATGTATTGTAGCGCTCGTCAATATTGGTGTTGACCTCCAATCCGTAAGCGCGGCCTGTTCCCTGTGTGAACTGCCACAGTCCCACTGCACCTGCACTTGATGCAGCCTGAGGGTCAAGATTGCTCTCAATTACCATCAGATATTTCAGGTCATCGGGAATACCCATTTGTTTGAGTATCGGCTCAATCAGGGGGAAATACTTGTTGGCCCTCTTGATCATGAGGGTTGACATGTTGTGCGAGTACGTGAAGGCTACAAGTTCACGGTCCATACGTTCACGCAGGTCGGCACGGTCAAAGCGTATGGTCTCACCTGCAAATACCACGTATTCCGGAACAGGGGGAGGCAATTGCTGAACTGCCTGACTTCTGACGGATAATGATGATATGAATAGAATAAAAAAGAGTAATAAACGCCTTCTCATATTTAATTGACTTAACGTGGCGCAAAATTACTATATTTGTACCAATTCTTCAACTATATCACTTGCTTATGAGTCTGAGAAAAACCTTATTGTTATTTCCTGTTTTTTCATTGCTGAGTGTTGCCTGTACAGCAGGCAAATCTGATTACAAAGTCCTTGAAAACGGTGTTTCACTCAACATTGACCAAGGAGTTCTTTCGGTAACAGTTCCGCTTTCAGGTTCAATCCGCGTGCAATACGTGCCCGACGGCATTGAACTTCCCCAACTTGAAGAGCTTATCTACACTGAGAATCCTGCACTTGACTGCAACGTCAAAGTCAGCAAGAAGGGTAAAAACATAATCGTAATGCCCGATAAAGGCAATCTTGGAGCCCGGATAGATACCCGTACGGCACTTATCACCTTCATTGACAGTAAAGGGAAGGTGGTGCTTGCCGAACAGCCCGACACCCGTAAAATAGGTACCGAATACCGTGTAGACTCAAACAGGAGCATATCGGTTGCACAGGGATTCAAGACAGCTCCCGACGAGTATCTGTTCGGAACAGGTCAGTTCCAGGACGGATACCTGAACATTCGCGGTCTGTCACGCCGCCTCACTCAGGTCAACACCCAGATTTCAATCCCAATGATCATATCCAACAAGGGCTACGGAATCCTGTGGAACAACTATGGCGAGACCTTCTTCAACTGGGGAGATTTTTCGTCCATCCCGACCCGCAGCGGTTCTGAGGGGACATCGGTCACGGTCAATGCCACCGGAACATCGGGCAATGTCAGGGAACGCCGTGTTTTCAACGATTTCAGCGGTGAATTCACGGTGGATGCCGATGGTGATTACTCCATCCTTTTGGATGTAGGGCAGGCCATGGCAAGAAAGCATCTCCTTGTTATAGACGATGATACCGTAATCAATGCCAACAACACCTGGCTGCCGCCGACGGCATCGGCCATAACACATCTTACCAAGGGCACACACAAATACATTGTAAGCGGTTCACGTGGAGACAATCCGCACATTGAATATGGAATAGTAAAAGACTACACCACATTTGAATCACCCGTAGCGGTAGCACTTGACTACACCGTGTTTGAAGGCAATGCCGACCAGATAATAAACACCTACCGCAACCTGACCGGAAAGGTTCCGGCTATGCCTGACTGGGCTTTCGGCTACATACACTGCCGCGAGCGTTATGACAGCCAGAAAGAACTGCTTGAGAACGCCCACCGTCTTAAGGATGAAGGTTACCAAACCAGCGTGATTGTCCAGGACTGGCAGTGGTGGGGCAAGTACGGCTGGAACGCCATGCAGTTTGATGAGGACAAGTACCCTGATCCCAAGGCCATGACCGATGAACTTCACGGCATGGATATGAAACTGATGCTCTCCGTCTGGTCCAAGATAGACAAGAACAGCGAGGTTGGTAAGGAGATGAACGCTGCCGGCTACTACATAGACGGGACAGACTGGATAGATTTCTTCAATCCCAAGGCTGCCGATGCCTACTGGAAGAATTTCAGCGAGCGGCTGCTGCCCACAGGAATCGATGCCTGGTGGCAGGATGCGACCGAGCCTGAGAACGATGACCTGAAGGGCCGTATGGTTGCAGGCGGAACAATCTCCGGTGAATTCTACCGCAATGCCTATCCCAACAAGGTAAATGAGACCGTCTATAACGGACTCAGGAAAGACCAGCCGGACCGCGATCCCATGATTCTGACCCGCAGCGGATTCACCGGCATTCAGCGTTACGGTGCCATCAACTGGTCTGGTGACGTGGGTAATGATTGGGAGACATTGCGTCGCCAGATTGCAGGCGGTCTGAACCTTATGGCAACCGGACAGCCCTGGTGGACATATGATGCAGGCGGTTTTTTCCGTCCCAACAATCAGTACACTGATCCCGATTATCAGGAGCGTATGATGCGCTGGATCCAGGTGGCAGTCTATCTGCCGTTCATGCGCGTTCACGGCTACATGAGCCGCACCGAGCCCTGGAACTACTCTGAGGAGACGCAGCGTAACTTCCGTCGGCAGATAAACCTGAGATACAGACTCCAACCCTACATTCTGGAGTGCGCCAGAAGGGTAAGTGAGGAGAACTACACAATGATGCGTCCGCTGGTATTTGACTTCCCCGATGATGAGGAAGCTCTCAAACAGCAGACCGAGTTCATGTTCGGCCCATCACTTCTGGTATGTCCGGTTACAGAGTCGGCCGTAACCTCCATGCGTGTTTATCTGCCCCAGTACGATGAGGGTTGGAAACTGTTTGATTCAGAAAACAATACTACGTTCAAGGGAGGATCCTACATAGAAATTCCCGTTACAATAGATCGTATCCCGGTATTTATAAAAGCAGATCATAAAATAAACCTGAAATGAAAAGATTACTGACTCTTTGCATTGCGTTGGCCGGCATGATCGGTTTGAGCAGCGCGCAAACACCAAAGATGCGTGTTGAAGTGACATTCTACACACCGTCTATCGTTCGTATCTACAAGACTCCGACTCAGAATTCGGACCAAAAACAGAGCCTCTCCGTGATCATGAAACCCGAGCAGGTCAAAGTTTCGCGTTCGCAGGAGAAACTGTCGGACAACGTGGTGATAGAAGTTTACAAATCAGACCAGCTGTCTGTACACGTTTATGACAACAGCGTGACAATCAAGGATAAGAAGGGCAATGTGCTGCTTCAGGAGCTTGCATCAGCCATAGGAACTCCTACTCAGGCCAAACCCTCTTATGCCGATGCTGATGCAAGACAGAAATTCAGCCTTGAGGAGGATGAGCCCATCTATGGTCTGGGTATTCTTCAGGAGGGACGTATGGATATGACCGGTACTAACCGCCGTATGATCCAGAGCAACACTGATGACTACTGCAACATCATCCAGTCCATCAAGGGCTACGGAGTGTTCTGGGATAACTATTCACCCACAACATTCGTGGCCGATGAGAGCGGATTCCAGTTCAACTCCGAGAACGGCGGTTGCATTGACTACTACTTTGTATGGGGTGGCGATGCCGACGGTGTTATTGCTGGAATACGCCAGCTGACCGGATCGGTTCCCATGCAGCCTCTGTGGAGCTACGGATTCATGCAGAGCCGTGAGCGTTACAAGACATCCGATGAGCTGATTGGAGTTCTGGACCGTTACCGTGAGGAAGGTGTGCCAATTGACTGTATGATACAGGACTGGCAGTATTGGGGTAACAACTACCTCTGGAACGCAATGGAGTTCAACAGTGATGATTTCCGCAATCCTGAGCGTTGGATCAAGCATATCCATGACCAGCATGCCAAACTGATGATCTCCATCTGGTCATCTTTCGGCCCCATGACCAAGCAGTACCGTGAGCTGCAGCCTAAAGGCCTGCTTCTGGATTTCCAGACCTGGCCACAGAGCGGTCTTGGCGACTGGCCTCCCAGAATGGATTACCCGTCAGGCGTACGTCCGTATGATCCTTACAGCAAGGAGGCGCGTGACATCTACTGGAAGCATCTGACCAGACTGTATGACCTGGATATTGACGGTTGGTGGATGGATTCTACCGAGCCTGACCATCATGACTTCAAGGAGTCAGACCTGGATCTACCCACGGCAATGGGTCCGTTCCGCCGGGTACGCAATGCATTCCCGCTGATGGCAGTGGGTGGTGTGTATGACAATCAGCGCGCCGCAGAGAACGGCAATAAGAAACGTGTGCTCATACTTACCCGCTCGGCTTTTGCAGGCCAGCAGCGTTACGGTTCAAACACATGGTCCGGTGACCTTCAGTCCAACTGGACCAGTCTCAGGAATCAGATTCCGGCAGGTCTGAACTTTGCCCTTACCGGTAACCCCAACTTCAACAGCGACCTGGGCGGTTTCTTTGCAAGCAGCTACAGTGAGAGCTATATGGATGACACAGCTCCCAAGAACCCGCTGTATCAGGAGTTGTATGTACGCTGGATGCAGTATGGTGTGTTCTGCCCCATGATGCGCAGTCACGGAACCGAGGTCCCGCGTGAGATATACTACTACGGAAAGGCCGGTGAGCCCGTCTATGACGCCCTGCTTGGAGCCATCAAGATGCGTTACACCCTGCTTCCTTACATCTACTCGCTTGCACATGACGTAAGTGCCAATAACGGTACTTTCCAGCGTGCGCTGATAATGGATTTCAAGGATGACCATAACGTATGGAACATGGGCAATGAATTCATGTTCGGACGCTCACTGTTGGTAGCTCCGGTTCTTGAGGCCAAATATACTCCGGAGAGGGCTGTAAGCAAGAGCCGCTCGGGAATAGGTAATGTTGATTTCCTGGCTCCCACAACCACCAAGGTTTATCTGCCGGCAGGCGCACGCTGGTATGATTATGAGTCTTTGGAGCTGTTTGAGGGTGGCAAGGAGATTGAGCGTTCAGTCACCATCAAGAGCATACCGCTTTACGTCAAAGCCGGTAGCATCCTGCCCATCGGCCCCGATGTACAGTACTCTACCGAGAAGCCTTGGGATGACCTTGAAATCCGTGTCTTCTCAGGTGCCGACGGCAAGTTCTGCCTGTATGAGGATGAGTTTGACAACTACAACTACGAGAACGGAGCATTCTCAACGATTGACTTCACCTATAACAACAAGACCCGTCAGCTGACCATCGGTGCACGTCAGGGATCATATGACGGCATGATACAGGAGCGCAAGTTCCGTATCACGGTTGTCAAGGACGGTCACAAGAGTGAGGTCAAGACAGTCACTTACACCGGCAAGAAGGTCTCGGTAAACCTCTGATAAAGGTTTGGTAAAAAAGAAGGGGGCGGTTTCAAGACCGTCCCCTTTCTGTTTTAAAGCGCGCCGTATTTTCGGCCGTAGTCAAGCTGCTGTTTCAGGTAGTCGTCATTGTAGACAACCTTGTAGTCAACAATCTTGCCGTTTTTCTCAACCGGAACGATATCGGGGTTGATGAAACCGCCGTAAGGCTTAAGGTTAAGGGCCTCGTAGCGCTCCTTGACCTCCTTATGGAGTTTGGGATCGATATTCACGGCATAGGTCTCGATCAGGTTCTTGCCTGCCTCGTAGTCACCCTCTGACTTGATACGCTGTATCTCGGCCAGCAGCTGGGCAAACAAGTCACGCAGCTTCTCGTAGTCATTGACTACAAAATAGGTCTTGCCGTCACGAACCTTCTTCTCAATCACGTTATCCTTGGCACCCTTCTCGTAGCACCACTCGGCAATGAGTTTGCGGTTCTGCATGTGGGCCTCGGTATTGGGACGACCCAGTTCCACGCGGGTGAACTGAACCATCAGACCGTTACGGATGTAGTTCGAATACTCAGCCTTGTAGGCATCCTTGTTGGGCATGATACCAAGCTCAACCATCTTGGGATCGGCGGTAAAGTAGAGTCCGAACAGGTCGGCGCGGGCCTCCTCCAGAGCCGATGCATACTCACCCATAGCTGTGGTGGCCACACCGGGCAGAAGCTGGCCTGAACCGTGACCAAGGCACTCGTGCAGATCGGTATGGATCTCATCGGCCCATGAACCCCACTCGCGGTAGAATGCCTTCTCGGCATCGTCCCATGCAAACTCGTCGAGCGTGCTGGTGGGTGACTCCTGTGCGGCATAGTCATATGCGTGTGTGATATTGGCAATGGTTACGCTCTTGCTTCCGTACATCTTACGGATCCAGTCGGCGTTGGGAAGATTGATACCTATAGGTGTTGAAGGATAGCTGTCACCTGCTAAGCAGACTGCGTTGATGACCTTGGCCGATATGCCCTTGCACTCCTTCTTCTTGAAACGCGGATCAACCGGTGAATGGTCCTCAAACCACTGGGCGTTGGCACTTAGGATTACTGAACGCTCCGATGCCTTGTGATCCTTGATATTTACGTAACCTTCCCATGCGCCCTTGCGGCCGAGCGGGTCATTGTAATCCTCAATGAATCCGTTGATGAAATCGACGGTTCCTATTGTATCCTTTACCCATTCTATATTGAACTCGTCCCATACTCTCAGGTCGCCGGTCTCGTAGTATTTCACGAGCAGACCGAGGGCGCGTTTCTGGATATCGTTCTCGGCACAAGCAGCTGCCAGCTTGAGTTCCTGGCATATCTTGGCGATGGCAGGTCCGTACATGCCGTCGATCTTCCATGGAATCTCAACGATATTGCCTTTTGAATCCTTGGTAACCTTGGTGTTCAGACCGTAGGCGATGGGAGTCTCATCGGTCTTATCCTCGATGGATTCGTAGTATTTCTCAACTTCGGCACGGGTGACACCCTCGTAGAAGTTTCCGGCAGAGAGCACTACTATATCGCCGTCAGTTGATGTAGAGCGGCGCTGTTGCAGGATGTCGGGATTATAGATGATATCCAACAGTTCTGCGCACTTGTCACCGTCACCCACAGCCTCCATCAGAGACTTGAAGTATGCCTGTGAGCACTCGGGGAAGAACTTGTCCTCGGCATAGTGATGGTGAATGCCGTTGGCAAAGAAGAGACGCTTGGCATATACGATGAACTGCTCAAACTCCTTTGTCTCACGGTCTCCCTTGTAGTTCTCAATAATGTTCTCCACCGTGTGACGTATGGGCAGGTTCCATTTGCAGTTCTGGTCCCAGTGGATGTCGCGGCCCCACTTGGCTGCCTCGGCCAGGTGGTAGGCGTACTCTTTCTGCTGCAGTGTAAGCTCATCCCATCCGGGAATCTGGTAACGCATCACCTTAAGGTCGGCAAACTCGTCAAGCAGATACTTGAAATCACTCTTTTTCTGTCCGCAGCCGGCAGTTATTGCCAGCACTCCAGTCATCATCATAATCTTTACAATTGATTTCATCATTTATTTGTTTTAGTCCATTCTATCGTTTTTTTGTCCCGCCAGTATCACACCTCCCAGAATCATGGCCGATCCTATTCCCGAAACCAAAGTCATCCTTTCACCCAGAATGATGACGGCTGCTATAAGTGTGAATACGGGATTCAGATAAACATAATTGGTGGCGGTCACGTTGCCTATGGCCATCATGACCCTGTTCCATACCACAAAGCATACCAATGATGCGATGGTTGACAGGAACAGCAGGTTACCCCATACCTGTATTCGGTCGAAACGGACCGATGCCAGATTGGAGTTGTCGGTAAGAATCAGGAACGGAATGATTGTTACCAAACCCCAGAAAAACACCTTACGGGTGGCAAACAGTGTGCCGTAGCGGTCGGTCATCTGTCCCATGAACTGGCTATAGACAGCCCAGCACAGGGCGGCAAGGAAAGCCAGTATGTCACCTTTTGGCGACAGACTCACACCGTTGCCGTCAAAGATCACCATTATCATTCCCGACAGGGCCAGGATTGTACCTGCCACAAGGGGGAACCGGACCTTGACATCCTCCAATCCGTCCATGAACGGCCCTTTGAACAGTTTCTTGAGAACCAGGGTAATCAGTACCGTCAGGAGCGGCGCAATGCATACTATGAAAGAGACGTTGCAGGCCTGGGTATAGCTGAGTGCGGAGTTCTCAGTCCAGAAATAGAGCGATCCACCGGTTATTCCGGTTATTACGAACACTATCTCATGACGCAGAGAGTTAGAAAAGGCCCTCTTGTCACGGCCTCCACGGACAAGGCAGACTAAAAGAAGTCCTATGTATGCAATGATGAACCTGATGGTGAATATCTGCGCCGGAGTAAGACCATGGTTTATCAGCGTTTTGGTAGAGACAAAGGTCACTCCCCAAAGCGCCATGGTCAGGAACGCCAGCACATGGAAAAAGAACTTGCCCTGTCTTTTCATTTTCCGAGCAAGGCTTTTGTTACGTTACGGCGGAACTTAACCAGCATATTTCCGCGCTGCGGTCTGAAAGTTACAAGGTAGAAGCACCACAGGACAATGGTTGCACACCATTTCTTGAGTTCGGACAGCAGGCGCTTGCGGTAGGATGACTTGCCTATCCTGAGTGTACGTGCCCTCTCGCTCTGGCCTATGCCGGTGGTCAGACGGTTGAAATAGTCGGCTTCAAGTTTGTAACCCGGGATACTGTGATAGAGTATAGCCTGTGGCAGATAGATGAACTGCATACCATAGCGTTTCATCTTGTCAAAGATATCCTTCTCTTCGCCACCGCCCAGGCTGTCTCCGTTTCGGCCCAATTCAACGTTGTAAAGGCCTACTTTCTCAAATACGCGGCTGCGGTAAGCTGCATTGCCTCCTCCGGGGTAGTTCTCTCCGGGGAAAGGTTTGGCCTTGTCACCGAAATAGAGATAACCGGTGAGCAGGCGTTTGATAAAGTAGGTCATCCATTTGGGCTCGCTGCCGGTCTCGTAATGAGGTATGATGGGACCTCCGGCTGCATCGGTCTCAGGATGCTGGTCAAACCATTCGGCGTAGGTTTTCAGATACTCCGGATTTACGGTAGCGTCATCGTCAACATACACCAGAATATCGCCTTGAGACTCTTTGATACCGCGGTTACGTGCATGTGAGAGGCCCTGATTGGTCTCTACAAAGTAGCGTAGTTTTACCTGAGGGAATACGTTGCAGAAATGGTCCACCTCCTTGCGGGTATTGTCGGTACAGTTGTTGTCAACAAGTATAATCTCATAGGCATCGTGCTCCAATGTTCCCAAAGCTATACTCTTGAGAACATTGTAGATATACTTTTCGCGGTTGTATGTACAGATAATGACGGATATCATATCCTTCCGGGTCTTTGGGTTTTTACAAAATCAAGAATCATTGCCGATGAGTCATATCCTGCCGTCTTTCCCCAGAACTTATCCACTATACGCAGGCGTTCCTCTTCGGAGAGAGTATAGTCGCCTGACTCTATACATGTGCAAAGTGACTCAAAATCATGGACTCTCTTTCCCGTAACGTTTTCATCGAACGGATAATAGAAATCACGCTCATGGACATAGTCGTCATAATCGTAGAGATAGAGTATGACGTCCTTGCCTTCCATCAGCAGCCAGTCATAGAGAATTGATGAATAGTCGGTGATGAGCACATGGGCGTAGGGCAACACCGGATATATGTCCATCTTTGAATCAGCCAGAATTATGTTGGAAAGCGATTGCAGATTATCGGTCAGTATTACGTTTGCGTGAGGCTTGAGTATGAGAAGCTCATTCCTTGACGCCAATATGCCGTTGAGCCTGTCCAGATCCATGCTTTGGGTAAAGACTGTCCTCTGTGAGTCACGCCATGTGGGCATGTAGATAAGGACCTTCCTGTATCCTTTCATCTTACTGATCAGGTCCGATGTCTGTGTGGGCTCGTATTTGCCGATAAACTCTGTGCGCTCCTGCTCGTTTGCAGTCAGGATACGGTTACGCGGATAACCCATCTCAAGACAGCGTGATTCGGGCAGACGGAAAGCCTTGGCGAACATCGATGTCTGGAAGGGGGTGGATGTGAGCAGCCAGTCGGGGCGACGGAATGACTCGGGATGGCAGAACACATCCTTTTTGTCCTTTTTGCTGAACCTGTCAGCCAAGGGGCCCGATATGGTGTTGAACTCAATCCTTTTGAGTCCTACTCCATGCCAGAGATTGATGCACACCGCACCGCCTGACAGACAGAACATGATGTCCGATGTGTATGAGTTGAAAAACCAGTATCTTGAGGTCAGTGCATGCCATAATCCTGTCGGACCCAATACCCAATAAGCCTCCAATCCCAGGCTGCGTACTTTCTTTACACAACTGCGGTTATTGGAAAGCCAGATTTTACGTATATCCTTTCCAGTGTTTTGGGATGCGTAAATGAACAGATATCGGGCGTTGTCATTGAATGACCCCCTGAAACTGCCGAAAACATATTTACGCCTGCTGCGAGGAAACAGGAATGAAAACGGATAAATGAGATAGCAGATTATGTATGCTAAGAGCTTCATTCTTCGGTTTTCTTGATTCGCACGTCAAATACCTGACCGGTCAGGTCTGAAATGAGCGTTTTCAGCGATGCATCGGCCACGCTTGCGGCATCAAGCAGCGTACCCTCCGGCTCGTTGCCGAAATTGCGCACGCGCATGGGTGTCTTGGTGCGTTCAGGATTCATCACGTTGACACGTATGCCATCGGCTTCCCACTCCTGTGAGATGGCCTGCATAAAGTTCACCACAGCAGCTTTCGTTGATGAATAGATGCTGTAGAGAGCACGTCCGCGGGTATATGAGCTTGAGGTGTAGAGCAACAGCTGACCCTTGGATTCCTTCAGGTACGGGAAACTCTCGACAGCGATGTTCACCATTCCGTCATAGTTGGTGCGGATCATGGTGCTGAGCACGTCAGGATTCATTGTAACCAACGGTTCACGCACCAGGATGGCTGCACTGTTGACCACATAGTCAATATGTCCCTGCTCTGAGGCAATTTTTTTGAGACACTCTTTCACTGCCTTTCGGTCTGCAATATCGGTACCGGTGGTGCTGCGTGAGAAAGAGTAGGGTACTGCTCCGTATTTGCGGGCCTTTTCAACGATTTCGGCTCCTATTCCGGAGTTACCGCCGAATACGGCTATAACCTTGCCCTTCAGGACACTGAAATCAGCATCGTCACGGACGGTGGTCGAGCGCAGCTGGAACAGCTTGTCAAGCAGGTATGAATCCTCCTTATAGGTCAGTTTCATGTTGACCTCCTCTCCCTTGACCACATAGACCTTCTCATCGGGCATGTATTTGACCACGGTACCGCAGTCATCGGATGATGTGAAATCAGGATCCTTGAGTGCAATGTCATATGCCTTGCGTATAACCCTCTGGCGGAAAGCCTGCGGAGTCTGGCCACGGCGCAGGAATCGGCGGTCAGGAATTCTCTCTATCACCTGACCATCCCGGTCAACCTGGATGATGGTGTCAGTAGCAGGTACGGCCACATCGATGGCGTTATATGTCTTAAGGGCCTCAATGATATCGTCAATGATGGTGTTGCTTATGAGCGGGCGCACTGCATCGTGGAAAATAAGTGCGCAGTCCGGCTCGCCGGCATAGGCGTCAATGGCGGCTAAACTGGATTCATATCTCTCCTTTCCTCCGTTGAGTATCTTCTTGACTTTGTTCCACTTGTTACGGATAACCATCTGCTCGATCTCACGGTTGTACATGGGATGAGTCACAATGGCAATCTCGTCAATAAGCTTGTGGTTGTCAAACACATTGACCGTATGCTCAATGACAGTCTTGCCAGCCACCTTGAAGAACTGTTTGGGAGTACCTAATCCGGAGCGTGA
>Ga0310696_10007096_pt1 | contig 13209 bp, 14 predicted proteins | sample AusTroGonzalo_MG_4_FD_203885 | JGI IMG/M metagenome (GOLD analysis project Ga0310696, IMG submission 203885) | Bovine rumen microbial communities from tropical cattle in Woodstock, Queensland, Australia - Gonzalo_02 (v2) (version 2) | ecosystem: Host-associated > Mammals > Digestive system >... | reverse complement strand
CCAGGCCCGAGAGGATCTTGCGGTTGTTGATCTTGATGCAGACGCGGACGCCCATCTGCCCGAACACGTCATCCACCATCTGGACCAGTTCCAGTTCATTGAGCAGTGACTTGCTGCCGATTACGTCTACATCGCACTGGTAGAATTCGCGATAGCGGCCCTTCTGCGGGCGGTCGGCCCGCCAGACGGGTTGGATCTGGTAGCGCTTGAACGGGAAGGAAATCTCGTTCTGGTGCTGGACGACGAAGCGGGCGAAGGGCACGGTCAGGTCGTAGCGAAGCCCTTTCTCCGGCGGCAGGGCGGCTTTCTCTCCGCTGTTTTGGATCCGGAACAGCAGTTTGTCACCTTCCTCGCCATACTTGCCCAGCAAAGTGCTGAGATTCTCCATGGAAGGAGTCTCTATGCATTGATATCCATATTTTTGGAAAACGGAGCGAACTACCTGGAAAATGTAGTTCCGGCCGGCCATCTCGGCCGGGCCGAAATCACGGGTCCCTTTCGGAATGGAGGGTTTCTGGGCCATATCAATCGTCGCAAAGCGTAAGGGGGAGTTCGCGGACGGACTCCTCGCTTCCGTAACTTCTGTTTTTCTCCCGATAGACGGAATACCTCTCGTAGGTGACACCTTCGATCTTCAGATGGTCTTCGTCCACAAAGGAGATACTCTTGCCTTCTTCGTATTCACCCGAGCCCCGGCCTGCCTCGTTCATCTTCTCGAAGTAGATCTTCTTGTCCTTGACATAGAAAAGCAACGGTTTGCTCTGCACGAAGTTCATCGAGTTGATGGTGATATACACGAAATGCTTCCTGTCTTTCTGGAAATACAGCGCCCTGTAGGAGATGGTCTGGGTGTACTGGAGATCCGGGTTGGTCTTGCTCTTGAAGACGGCATCGATGCTGCCGTGCGAGTTCAGGTCACCATTCCAGGTTGCGGTAAAATATTCCGTTTCCATGCTGCCCTGTGCGTGGACGGGCCACCAGTTGTCATACAGGTTGCGGGTGGTCCTGAAATCTTCGCCACAGGAACTGGTCAGCAGCACCGCGGCCAGCAAAAAAAAGGAAAACAACGCGATTCTTTTCATATTTTTCATGGATGTGTTTCTCTTGCAAATATACAAAAATATGACAATCTTTGTAGTAATAATGATTATCGCTATGAGAACACGTCGGTTTTATTTCTTGGGATGTCTGTCCCTTGCCTTGCTTTTGAGTGCCTGTGGCGCTTCGCACAATACCGCTGTCGCCGATAACGAGGACACATCCGTCAACGTCGGATATGGAAGTGTCGACAAAGACGACCTGACCTATGCCGTTTCCTCTGTCAAAATGTCTGAAAACGAGAACAGCTACACCAACATGTACGATTACCTGGCCGGCCGTGTGCCCGGCGTGCAGATAGGTCCCGGCAACACCATCACCATCCGCGGCATCAATTCCATCAATTCTTCCACCGAGCCCCTGATCCTGCTCGACGGCGTGGAAATCAGCAGCCTGGACGATGTCAACCCCTATGACGTCTATTCGGTCGACGTGCTGAAAGATGCCTCCTCCTCCATCTACGGCTTACGGGGGGCCAACGGCGTGATCCTCATCACGACCAAAGGGGCGCAGCAGGCGAAACAAGATGCCGCCAAGGCCAAGAAAGACGCCAAGGCAGCCCGCAAGTCCTCCCGCAAAGCCGAAGCCAAAGTATCGGTCGACATGAAGTAATACGGCGACAAGTTTTTTTTATTACTTTTGCGGGTTATTCTAGTACGAAGCAATTATGAAGGAGAGTCTTATAAACAAAATCTGTGCGGAATTCACCAAGCCCGATGAACTGAAACAAGTAGGTCTCTACCCCTACTACAGGCCCATCGAATCAGGTCAGGACCCGGTCGTGAAGATGCAGGGAAGAGATGTCCTGATGTTCGGCTCGAATTCCTACCTGGGACTCTCCGATGACCCGCGCCTGAAAGAAGCTGCGATAGAAGCCATCCGGAAATACGGCACCAGCTGCTCCGGCTCCCGCTTCCTGAACGGCACCCTCGACATCCATCTCGCGCTGGAGGAAAAACTGGCCCGGCTGGTGGGCAAGGAAGAAGCGGTGACCTACAGCACGGGTTTCCAGGTCAATCTGGGCGTCGTTTCCTGCCTGGGATTCCGGGGCGGACACGTTTATCTCGATGCCCTCGACCACGCCTGCATCATCGATGGCAGCCGTCTCTCCTACAGCCGGGTGCTGAAGTTCCCCCACAACGACATGGAGAAACTGGAGAGACACCTCGAGAACACCCCGATCAATGAGCCCAAATTCATAGTAGTCGACGGTGTGTATTCGATGGAGGGCGACATCGCGCCGGTCCCGAGGCTGGTCGAACTCTGCGAGAAATACAATGCCTCGCTGATGATCGACGATGCGCATGGACTGGGTGTGATGGGCGACCATGGCCGGGGCACGGCCAATCAGTTCGGCCTGACCGACAAGGTCGACCTGATCATGGGTACCTTCTCCAAGTCGTTCGGCTCGCTGGGCGGTTTCATCGCCGGCGACCACGAGGTCATCAACTACCTCAAGCATTGCTCCCGCTCGCTGATTTTCAGTGCCAGCATGCCACCGGCCAACGTGGCGGCCGTCAGCCGGGCCATCGACATCATGCTGTCGGAGCCTGAGCGCATCGACCATCTCTGGGCTCTGACCCGCCATGCGCACGCCGAGTTCAAGGCACGCGGCTTCGACATCGGCCACACCCAGTCGCCGATCATTCCGCTCTTTGTCCGTGACCTGGAAAAATGTTTGACCGCAGTCAGGATGGCCTTGGATGAGGGGATCTTCATCACCCCGGTCATCCCGCCGGCTGTTCCGGACGATTCCATCATCATCCGTTTTGCCCTGATGGCCACGCACTCTTTCGAACAGCTCGACGAAGGCATCGAGAAGCTCACGAAGATCTTCCGCAAGCTGGAGATTATTCCGTAAAATCCTTTATTTGACGAGAACGACGGGACTGGAGCATTTCTCCCCGTTGAGTTTCCACCGGTCGGAAATGGCCAGCGGCGTGGCCACGACGCGCTTGTGGTAGATGGTATCCGATGTGCCGTCGGGCCAGACCAGCGTCACGGTCTGTTCTCCGCTTTCGGCACCGTCAAATTCGCCAAACACCAGGTGCCAATAACCGAACATTCCCTCCTGGCGCAGCTGCAGACCGAAGAACCGGGGCGCATAAACCTTGGTCGGCATCAGGATTTCGACCGGATAGACCTGCCCGTCGTAGATGGCCGAAATATTCTCTCCGATGAAATACTCCGATTCCGGGTCCAGCCGGTTGTATCCGTCTTCCGTCTCCACATGGATATCGAAGACCACAGGATAGAAATCGCAGGCGGTCAGCAGCAGGGCGGTGGCCAATAGGGGCAGCACCGTCCGGACAAGTACCGGGGCAGGATTATTTCTTGACATAGGTCAAACGCCAGAAATAGTGGGTGCCGGACGGGTTGTTGTGAAACAGATAAGGCTCAACCGGACCGCCGATGATCAGTTCTTCTTCCCGGAGGACCAGGCGTCGGCCATTCACTTCTGCTACCTCATAATAATACGCACTTCCGCCACGGCCAATGCAGTCGATGAAGATGTGGTTGTACTTGTATTTCCAGCGGCCGTACATACCGTCCTGTGACTCCAGATAGCCGTCGTCCCTGAATGAAAGCAGTTGGTAGGGAATCAAACCGCCATCTTTTATCTCGACGAGCTGGCCGTCTTCCCAGATTTCCGTCTGCGTCGACTGATATACCCATTCCTTGCAGAAATCCGATACTTTGAATTTGTTCTTCAAAGACTGGTCGACCAGGGTTTCACCCCAGAACTGTTTGCTTTCGCTTTCCTCGATAAAAGACTCACTGCAGGCCGTCATCGGGAACAACAAGACCGCGACAGAAATAATCAGAATAAAACGTTTCATTTTCAACAGATCTATATCATATAGATGCAAAAACGGCCGGAATGTTGCGTCCGGCCGGTGAATAATTATTTCTGCGAACGATGAAGTGTCGCTGATGTCCCTGTTTTTGGGACATCAACGACAACGGGAAGAATCGATTACTGCTCTTTCTCCCACAGCACCTCGTTTTGGATGCGGACGCTTTCTTCGTGGATGACGCTGAAAAGGGCGCGGAGGAAGCGTTCGTCGAGGCCTTCCTGGCCGCCTTTGTCGATCATGTTGTCGAGCAGGGCGTCCCAGCGGTTCATCTGGAGGATGGCGATGTTGTGGTCTTTCTTGTAACGGCCGATCTTTTCAGAGACGGACATCCGCGACTGGAGGATCGACAGCAGGTTCTCGTCGATGACGTCGATGCGGGCACGCAGCTGGTCGATGTTCTCGCGGTAGTCGGCCGCCTGGCTGTCGGCGTCGCGCACGACAATCTGTTCACCCAGCAGCACCCGCAGTTCTTCGGGCGTGAGCTGCTGCTTGGCATCGCTCAGGGCGCAGGAAGGGTTGCAGTGCGACTCGACCATGAGGCCCTCGAGGCCCAAGTCCATGGCCCGCTGGCTGAGTTCGAGCAGGTATTTGCGGTCGCCGCCCATATGGGAAGGATCGGCGAAGAAGGGGAGCTGGGGGAAGCGGGTGCGCAGCTCGATGGCGATGCGCCAGCCCGGATCATTGCGATAGGAAATCGACTGCATGGTGGTAAATCCCCGATGGATCACACCCAGCTTCCGGACGCCCGCACGGTTGAGGCGTTCCAGTGCGCCGATCCACAGTTCGAGGTCGGGACTCACCGGATTCTTCACCAGGACGGGGATGTCGGTATCCCGGAGAGCGTCGGCGATTTCCTGCATCAGGAAGGGATTGGCCGTCGTCCGGGCGCCGATCCACACCATATCCAGCTTGTGCCGCAGGCAGGCGGCCACGTGCTCCCGGCTGGCCACTTCGGTACAGACGTACATCCCGTAGGTCTTCCGGACTTTCTCCAGCCATTCGAGGCCGGGTTCACCGACGCCTTCGAAGCAGCCGGGGTGGGTGCGGGGCTTCCAGATGCCGGCGCGGAAAACATGGATACCGAAGCTGGAAAGGCCCCGGGCGGTCTCCATTACCTGCGCCTCGCTCTCGGCGGAGCAGGGGCCGGCGATGACCATGGGGCGGGGAAGCGTAAAGAATCCCCATTCGGATATAGGAATCAAGTTGAGGGTGTCTGCCATAATTATCGGATGATTTTCTTGATCTTGTTGGCCTTTTCGATCAGCGTGCGGATCTTGTCCTGGTCGTAATCGGCGATGGCATCGCGGAAGGCCTTCATGTTGTCGATATAGGTGTCGATGACCTGCAGGACGTTGTCGTGGTTCTGCGAGAGGATGGGAACCCACATGTCGGCACTGCTCTTGGCCAGGCGCACGGTGGAGGAGAAACCGCCGGAAGCCAGGTCGAAGATGTGCTTCTCGTCTTTCTCCTTGTCGAGGACGGTGAGGGCCAGGGCGAAGGAGGTGATGTGTGAGATGTGGGAGACATAGGCCGTGTGGACGTCGTGCGAGGAAGCGCTCATATAGATGGGGCGCATGTTCAGCACGTCGTACAGCCCTTCGATGACCTTGACGGCCTTGGGCGAGGACTCTTCCTGGTTGGCGAAGATGCAGGCCCGTCCGTCGAAGAGGTTGGGCATGGCGGCCCAGGGACCGGAATATTCGGTACCGGCCATCGGGTGGGTGGAAACATATTGTTCCCGGCAGGGATGGTAGTGGGTGGCGCGGTTGATCTGCTCCTTGGTCGAGCAGACGTCGATGACGATCTTGTCGCGGTTGCCCGAGGCCTGGAAGCGGTCGAGGATGTCGCAAACCATGCTGACGGCCGTACCGACCGGGACGGCGACCACCACGATGTCGCTGCGTTCGATGCAGTCTTCGTAGGAGACGATCTCATCGCAGAGCCCCATTTTCCGGGCGTCGGCCGCATTGACGGTGTCGGCTTCCACGCCCAGCACGCGGGAGGCAAATCCCCTCCGCTTCAAGTCGATGGCCATCGATCCGCCGATAAGCCCGAGTCCGATGATTCCTATAGTCATATCTGAATAATTAGCTGTTGAGGATGCCCGAAATCCGCTTGCGGGCCTGTACCAGGACTTCGTCCTTGGCACAGAGGGAGATGCGGACGTAATCCGTCCCGTTCTTTCCGAAGATGAATCCGGGGGTGATGAAGACGCTGCCCCTGTAGAGGAGTGTGTCGGATACACGCTCTCCCAGGCTCTTTTCTCCGGCGGGTGTCAGGGCTGCGTAAGGGTTGTCAGCGCCGACTTTCCCCCAGAGGAAAAGGCCGCTCGAAGCAGGGTCGTAACGCACGCCCAGCAGGTCGAAGATGGCGCCTGCCAGCTTTTTCCGGCGGGCATAACCCGCATTGAGTTCGCTGAACCATTCCGGTCCCTGTTTCAGCGCCTCGACGGCAGCCAGCTGCAGGGGCTTGAACATACCCGAGTCCATCTGCGACTTGACCTTCAGCACCTGGGCCACCAGATCGCGCTCGCCGGCGACCATGCCGATGCGCCAGCCCGACATGTTGTGGGCTTTGCTCAGGGAGTTGAGCTCCAGGCAGCATTCCTTCGCGCCCGGTGTGGCCAGGATGGAGAGCGGATGCTCGTTGAGGATGAAGCTGTAGGGGTTGTCGTTCACGACGAGGATACGGTGCCGCAGGGCGAAATCCACGATCTTCCGGTAGAGTTCCGGGCTGGCCGATGCACCGGTGGGCATGTGCGGGTAGTTGACCCACATGAGCTTGACGCCGGAGAGGTCCAGCTGCTCCAGCGCTTCGAAATCCGGCTGCCAGCCGTTCTCTTCGCGCAGGTCGTAACGGATGATCCGCGCCTGGGTCAGCAGGGAAGCGGAGGTATAGGTGGGATATCCCGGGTCGGGTACCAGCACGCCGTCACCCTCGTTGAGGAAGGCCAGGGCGGTGAGCAGGATACCCTCCTTGGAGCCCACCAGCGGCTGGATCTCGCCCACAGGGTCGAGTTTCACGCCGTAATAGCGCAGGTACCACGCTGCGAAGGCCTGACGCAGTTCCTCGAGACCTACGTAACTCTGGTAGGCATGGACGTCTTTGCGCTGGGCCGTTTCCGTCAGGACATGGATGGCGTCGGCGGGCGGCATGCCGTCCGGGGCGCCGATGCCCAGGTTGATGACGGACGCCTGCCCGGCGGCGGCTTTCCGTTGGTTGATTTCGGCGATTTCCTTCAGTTTCCGGGAGAAGTAATATTCCTGGACCGAATCGGTGCGGTGGGCGGGCGGGATGATCATAGGGCGGAAGCGTATTCGCCCAGTACGCGCAGGTCGTCGATGAGGGGACGGACGGCGGACAGGGCCTGGTGGTAGCGTTCGAGGCTGTCGAACGTGATGTCGATATAAAAGAAGTATTGCCAGCGTTTGCCCGGGATGGGGAGCGACTGGATACGGGTCAGGTTCATGTCGTAGAACGACAGGATGGTCAGGATATGGGCCAGCGAGCCGGGTTTGTGCGGCAGGGTGAAGCAGAGCGATACTTTGTCGATGGCTTCTTCGGGCACCCGGATGGCATCGTCCAGGATGAGGAAACGGGTGAAATTGTCGTGGTAGGTCTCGATCTGCGAAGCGAGGATTTCCAGCCCGAATTCCTGGGCGGCGAGCGTCGAAGCGACGGCGCCCACGCCCCGAAGCCCTTCGCGTGCGATGTCGGCGGCGCTTTTGGCTGTATCTTCACTTTCGACCATCTTGATCCAGGGACACTGCTTCTCAAAATAGGCGCGGGTCTGGTTGATGGCCATGTAGTGGGTGCGGACTTCGCGGATGTCTTCCAGCTTCTGGCCGGGGAGGGCCATCAGGTTCTGGTGAATCTGCAGGTAGACTTCCCCCTTGATCTGCTGGGGATTTTTGCGGAGCAGGTCGAAATTCGGAATCAGACCACCCGAGATGGTGTTCTCGATGGCCATCACCGCGGCATCGGCACGTTGCTCCTGCATGGCGAGAAACAGGTCGTCGAAGGTGGCACATTCCACGATCTGCAGGGGCTCCGCCTCATGCTCCCGGTAGAACATGCGGGCTGCCTGCTCGTGGAAACACCCCGAAAAGCCCTGTATCGCGACGCGTTTCATTCTTCCTCCATCTCCCGTTTGGCCTCTTCCCGGACTTTCTTTCCGAAAAGGACCTGCGTGTCTTCGGCAAGACCTTCCAGGGGTTTCAGCATCAGCGACGGATGCTTGAGGAGCCGCTCCATGTGTTTCATGGCCGTGACGAAATAGAATCCGTCGCAGAAGCGCTCTTCGGTGGTAATCCAGATGGGCATGCGTTTGCCGACGACGATTTCCCCCTTGGAAACCACCGGGACCAGCGACTCCTTGCCCATTGACATGAAGATGCCGGTGTTGCCGAAGTTGTAGAGGTGGTGATAGATGGAGGGGCCCTTGATGGACTTCATGTTGGTCACGAAGAGTGAGGTATGGAAAGGACTCAGCTTGAGGATTGCGTTCGGCAGCATACTGTGCTTGTCGAGGAACTTGATGGTTCCGACCATGACCTTGATCAGGAAGTTGGGCGTGGCGGTCAGCAGATGGGCGATTTTATCTGTGCCGTTGTTGGCGGCCAGGTTGTTGTTGGCTTCGATGGCTTCGTCGATCTTCTGCTGGACTTCCGGAAGGGTTTCCAGGCCGGTAAAATCCAGCTTGACCAGGGCGTCGGCGGCTTCGGCGGTCATTCCTTTCCTGACTACGAACGAGACCTGGATCTGGTTGCGCTTGTAGATGCGCCCATTCATGATAAAGCGGTTGAGACGCGGATAAAGGGCGAAGACCCGGACCATCGAGGCGATGAGCAGGTGCATGTAGTTGTAGACGTTCCCCTGTTCCATCTGCTCGTTGATGAACTCGTCCATGGGCTCGCAGGGACAGTCGTAGGAGGTCAGGTTCTGAGCGTCGTTCCGGGTCCGCATGATATGCGGGACAATCCGTTGGATGGGATCGATGTCTTTGACTTTCTTCCCGTCGGGTCTAAATCCAAACATAATCTGGTTCAGGTTTTTTCAAAGCCGCTAAGGTATAAAAAAAACGACGAAAAGCCGCCAAAACGGCGACTTTTCTTCAACGGACCGATAGACCCGGTCAGGGTTCGAACAGCGTGCCGGACTGGATGTCCTGCTCGCGCAACTGTTTGAAACAGTGGCGGCAGACCGGTTCGTAGACATCCTTTTCCCCCAGCTCCACCAGCTGGTCGCTCTTGGAGAGGCGGTGGGAATGGTGAGCGATGTCGCCGCAGCGTACGCAGATGGCGTGGACCTTGGTCACGTATTCGGCGGTGGCCATCAGTGCGGGCATGGGACCGAAGGGCTTGCCCAGATAGTCCATGTCGAGGCCGGCCACGATGACGCGCACGCCCCGCTCGGCCAGTTGCCGCGCCACGTCGACAACGGCTTCGTCGAAGAACTGGGCTTCGTCGATGCCCACGACATCGACGCCTTCGGCCTTCTCCAGGATGCTCCGGGCGGAGTCGACCGGGGTGGAGAGGATGGAGTTGCCCTGGTGCGAGACCACGGACACTTCGGAATAGCGGGTGTCGATCCTGGGTTTGAAGATCTCGACACGGAGATTGGCGAATTTGGCCCGTCTGAGCCGGCGGATGAGTTCTTCCGTCTTGCCGGAAAACATCGAGCCGCAGATGACTTCGATCCAACCGGGGTTTTTGGCGCTTTCTATGAACATTTTTCGTAATTTTGTCGAATCAAGATGAGATGCCGGGGCAAGCCCGGCATGACAAAAAACAAAGATACGAAAAAATGGCGAAACTCTATATTGTTCCTACGCCGATCGGCAATCTCGAAGATATCACGCTCCGGGCGCTGCGCGTGCTCAGGGAGGCCGACCTGATCCTGGCCGAGGATACCCGTACCAGTTCCGTGCTGCTGAAACACTACGAGATCTCCGCCCGGATGGAGTCGCACCATAAATTCAATGAGCACGAGAAAGTGGAAAGCGTGAAGCAGCGCATCCTCGCCGGGCAGACCGTGGCCCTGATCAGCGATGCCGGAACACCGGGCATTTCCGATCCGGGTTTCCTGCTGGTGCGCACCTGCGTGGAGGCGGGGATCGAAGTGGAGACGCTGCCCGGTGCCACGGCGTTCGTACCGGCGCTGGTCAACTCGGGCTTCCCCTGCGACCGCTTCTGCTTCGAGGGCTTCCTGCCGGTAAAGAAAGGCCGACAAACCAAGCTCGCCGAACTCGCGAAGGAAACGCGGACGATGATTTTTTATGAGTCGCCCTTCCGCCTGGTGAAGACCCTGGGCCAGTTCGTGGAAACCTTCGGCCCGGACCGCCCGGCCTCGGTCTCGCGCGAAATCTCGAAACTCCACGACACCACGCACCGCGGCACGCTGCAGGAATTGTTCGATTTCTTCAACCAGACCCCGCCGAAAGGCGAGATTGTCCTGATCGTCAGGGGGTCAACAGACTGAAAAGAAAATAAATTTGGCCATTTGAAAAATAGTTTCTACTTTTGCAGTCCCTAACACCGCGGAGTAGAGCAGTTGGTAGCTCGTCGGGCTCATAACCCGGAGGTCGGAGGTTCGAGTCCTCCCTCCGCTACGACAGCCGGAAAGTCGCAAGATTTTCCGGTTTTTTATCATCTCACGACCATGAATATACAGACGAAGGAAATCGAGGACCGCCTGCAGGTGATGGGCAAGTATTTCGACCTGGATGCGCTGCTGGGCAAGGACACCGACAACCAGGCGGTTGAAAAGTATTACCGCAAGTCGGATTTCTTTTACAAGCTCGTCCACGGGCAGGGTGGCAGAGCCATCCATATGGGGCTTTCGGAAGACGAATGCTTCCATAAGGACGACTTCCTGGCCCAGGCGCGTTTCGTGGGCTCGCTGCTGGACCGTCCGTCGATGGAGATCCTGGAAGTGGGCGCTGGTCGGCTCTTCAACACCAAGTATCTGGCCAAAACATTCCCGGGCTGCCATTTCACCGCACTGGACCTTCCGGACCGCAACTTCCTCAAGAACCGCGTCCCGTCGAACGTACAGCTCCGGGAAGGGGACTACAACGACCTTTCGGTTTTCCCCGAAAACTCCTTCGACCTGGTCTTCGGCGTGGAGACCATCTGCCATGCCGAGGACAAGGAACACGTATTCAAGGAGATCCACCGTGTGCTCAAGCCCGGTGGCCGGCTCGTCATCTTCGACGTATACGAGTCCAAGTCCCAGCAAGAGATGACGGAACTGGAGCGCCGCGCATCGGCCGTCACCCTGGCGGCGATGTGCATCACCACCAAGGACCATTACATCGGCGACATCCGCAGGTATCTGGAGACATCTTTCTCCGAAGTGCAGGTAGCGGACGTCACCCAGAAGATAAGGCCCACCCTGCGTCGTCTCGACCGCATTTGCTGCTTCTACTTCATGCATCCGCGGTTCATCCGCTTTACCCAGAAACATTTCCCGGCCGATGCCAACATGAACAGCATCGCCGGCTGGCTGATGCTCTTCACCTTCGACGGTGAGAACCTCCACAAATACACCCGCCTGGTGGCGGTGAAATAAGCGGCTTAGTCTTTCAGCAGCAGTTCCACGGGACAGTGGTCGGAACCGAAGATGCCGTTGTGGATGTCGGTGCCGGCGACTCGCGGGACGAAAGATTCAGATACCAGGAAATAATCGATGCGCCAGCCCACGTTCCGCTCGCGGGCAGCCATCCGGTATGACCACCAGGAGTATTTGGCTTCGCCCGGATGGGCGTCGCGCCAGCTGTCGCGGAAACCGGCGGCCAGCAGTTCGCTCATCTTGGCCCGTTCCTCGTCGGAGAAGCCGGCGTTGAAGTGGTTGGTAGCCGGGTTCTTGAGGTCGATCTCTTCGTGTGCCACGTTCATGTCGCCGCAGATCACGACGCCCTTGCGGGTGGCCAGGCCGCAGACATAGTCCCGGAAGGCATCTTCCCACTGCATGCGGTAATCCAGCCGCCGCAGGCCGTCCTGGGAATTGGGCGTATAGACGTTGACCAGGTAGAAATCGGGCATCTCGAGGGTCAGCACGCGTCCTTCCCGGTCGTGTTCTTCCACGCCGATTCCCCGCGTGACGGAGAGTGGCGTATGGCGTGTATAGGTGGCCGTGCCCGAGTAGCCTTTCTTCTCGGCATAGTTCCAGTAGGACTGGTATCCCAGGAATTCCAGGTCGAGCTGTCCTTCCTGCAGCTTGGTTTCCTGCAGGCAGAAGAAATCGGCGTCCAGCGTCGTGAAAATATCGGCGAAGCCCTTCTGGGCCACGGCCCGCAGGCCGTTGACGTTCCAGCTGATGAGTTTCATCTTATGAAGTTGCGAAAATAAAGTGGCCGGTTTTGCGTTTCAAAAATAAGATTTTTTCTTGTCTTTCCCTAAAACCCCGCGATAGGAAACAAAACGGTCGGAATCAGGAGAAGGAGGCCCAGTATCAACAGCACGACCACGCCCTTCCAGACCCATTTGACCCATTTCTCGTAGGGGATGCGGGCCATGGCGAGGGCGGCGACCAGCACGCCCGATGTCGGAGTAAGCATATTGGTGAAACCGTCGCCGAACTGGAAGGCGAGCACCATGGCCTGGCGCGAGACGCCCACCATGTCGGCGAAAGGTGCCATGATGGGGATGGTGGCGGCAGCCTTGGCGCTGGCGCTCGGGATGATGAAATTGATGAGGGCCTGAATGCCGTACATGGCGGAGAGGGAGGCCAGGGGACCGCTTCCGTCGAGCCCCCGTTGCAGCGAAGAAAGGATGGTGTCGATGAGCTGGCCATCCTGCAGGATGACGATGATACCGGAGGCGAAGCCGACGATCAGCGCCGCCGACAGGATGTCGCGGGCGCCGGCGATCAACTCGTCGGCGATGCGATTTGCGGAGAAACCGGCGATGATGCCGCAGAGGATGCCCATCAGGAGGAAGAGCCCCGTGATCTCAGGCATATACCAGTCCCAACAGGTCACACCCACGATCAAGGCCACGATGGTCAGCAGCAGTACGACCAGGATCCACTTGTGGCGGCGGGAGAGTGGCGCGGCAGCCTCTTGCGTGACAGCGCCGACGACCTGTGGTGCCCGTTTGGTTTTCCGGCCGTAGATCACCACGAATACCGTCAGCAGGATGGTGAGGAAAGCCCAGCAGAAGAGCCGGTACTCCATACCCGAGAAGAGCGGAAGCTCTGCCATCCCCTGGGCGATCCCGACGGTGAAGGGATTCAGAAACGCGCTGGAGAA
>Ga0310696_10007095_pt1 | contig 13209 bp, 9 predicted proteins | sample AusTroGonzalo_MG_4_FD_203885 | JGI IMG/M metagenome (GOLD analysis project Ga0310696, IMG submission 203885) | Bovine rumen microbial communities from tropical cattle in Woodstock, Queensland, Australia - Gonzalo_02 (v2) (version 2) | ecosystem: Host-associated > Mammals > Digestive system >... | reverse complement strand
TGGAAAAATTTATCAAAAACACGAATTGGAATAAAAAATTTGATTTTAAACAAGTTCCTAGGGGAATTACTTTTATAGATATCCAATGGCATTACTTTGAAGAGGTTATCCCGTTGAAACTCTACACCGGTTTTATAGGCGTGCAGGTGGATACTACGAATAATATGTTGAAGGCTTCTAGAGGTTACGCTCTTGTCTCTTATGGAATGCAAAAATTAAAAAATGTTGCACGTAATACAAAGTATATTCCTGGAAAAGCGTATCACTTGGTAGAATCTTTGGCGTTTTCGGATTCTATGAATATTTATGGTGAAAATGGCTTAGTCTATGCAACCAAAAACGCTGACGAAATAGAGGAATTTGCAGATTTTTCTTCCTTTGATGAAGAATATCCTGAAGCGGAACATTGGCGTAGAGAAATGGTCGGGGTTGGTGAACCCAATCTATCTATTAATTTGTACCGAGATGGCAAACAAGTGGACCATTTGCTTTATTATGCGAAACCTCGAAAGGAAACATTCAAGGAGCGCGTACTCGATTTTTTAACTTCGGATTATGATGGCGCTATGCTCTCGTTGCAGGGCGTTGGGCGATGGAAAAAGCCTGCTGCAATTAAGAATTTTTTCAAGGAACGCGATATTCCTATAAGTGGAACTGTCAATGAATTTGAAAATGAAAAATCTCTCCCAAAATTGAATGTCGAAATTTTTGTGGATTCAGTTTTCCTTAAGGGAGGAAAATCTCTTAGAGATGGTCTAGAAATGCGTGCTTTCAAAACAGGGATTGTCCGAGCAATGAATAATTCTATGGGTTGGCGACTCAAAAGGTTGTTGTATCGCTATTATAAGGAAGATTTTAATTTATCTGGTCTTGCCTCATTGTCGTATAAGGATGATGGTTCTGTATTTTTACCGTCCGCGAGTACTGCGTCTCGTAAGAGTAAAAATAAGGCTTTTGATAAAGAACTTCGTGACATTTTGTATTACGGATGGATGCCGCCGAAAGTTCGTACGGATGTCGGCAATGAAGAAACCGCTCAAGATATTATCGACTATGTCTGGATTCATCTTACTTTTACAAGGGATTACCGCATGGTCTGTAAGGAGAATGGGCGAAATGCTAAAGATTCTGTCGATATTGTCGGACCAGATGTAAAGAAAGATCTTTGTAACGAGATTACGTTCTCGAAAGACCTTGCAACAGGCGGCGTTGTCCGTTATGAATGTATAGAATACAATAAAAAAGTGAAGTTCGGGGATCATCCTGAAGAAATCGAACCGAGACATACAAACGTCCGCTTTAACAAGTATGACGCTGTGTATGATGGTCGCCTTTCGATATCGCAAGTCGTAAAACTTAAAATTCCGCCATGCTTTGTAGAAGAAAAACTCAATGAAGAAAAAAAATACAATGAAGATTTCCGTTTCTAAATTTCTTTTCCTCCTCCTTACCGCATGCGTTCTGCTCTCCTGCGAACAGAAACGTGATAATGTTTCTGTGGATTTTATTCCTGGAAAACCGCGACTTTTGCAAGAATCTTTAGCGCTAGCGGATTCCTTGGTAATTTACAATGCGCAGGGTTTGGCTTACAAGACGAATAAATTGAAAGAAATCAAACGATTTGCCAAGGCCGCCTTGCTCGACGAAGAATATCCTGAAATTGATCGAGTGTTGAAAAATTCTTTGCTCGAAGACGCCAATTTATCAATTAGCTTGTATCGAAAAGGAAAACTTGTAGATTATTTGTTGTACTATGAAAAATTGCATCCAAATAGCGTTATGGGCGAAGGAATATTGTTCTCGTTGCAGGGTGTGGGCTATTTGAAAAAGTTGGACTCGATTCAAGCTTATTTCAAGGAACGGAAAATTTCTACAGATGGCAAAACCGCGGAATTTAAAACGCGACCGGGTCAACCCATGTTGAACGTCGATATTTATGTTGATACTTTTGAACTTAAAGAAGGGAAAAGCCTTAGCGACACTTTACGACCGCGTGAATTTGAAACGGGACTTATCGGTAGCATAAAAAAGCCTTGCAGTAGACTTCTTGAAAGAGCTCTTAAACGTTATTATAAAGATGGTTTTAATTTGTCTGTCGATGCAACGCTTACTTTTGGCGATAGCGGCCGAGTTGTCCGTGTCGATATGAATACGGAGCATCCTGAATACGGCGATTTCTTGAAAGAAGTGAAGTCCATTTTGTATTATGCATGGATGCCACGCGAAGTGCGAACGCAACTTTTGGTACGTGAATCTCATATCGTACTTACTGAATACCTTCCGCCTGAATTGCGCTCACGACGCCTTTTTAGCAAGGTTCCTGCTCAAGATATTGTCAAGTCCGAAAAGGTTCATCTTTCTTTTTCAAGATCATTTTTCAAAGAAGGATGTAACCAAGATGATGGGAAAAAGGATTCTATTGAAATCACGGGGTATTCCGGTGTCGTCAAGGAACAATGTGATGAAGTTACTTACACGAAGGATCTTGCGACAGGCGGGATAAATTATTTGCAATGTGGTAAGCTCAAAAATAGATCTTTTAAAATGATGTCTGTAGAGGATCTTTTTGATAGATACCATGCGATGTACGTCAAAGAAGACCTCTCTTTGCAACAGGTCGTTCATTTGAAGCTGCCGCCCTGTTTTGCGGAAGAACCCTAAGATTGACAAAATGTCTATGTTTTGATTGACGTAGTCCGTGATTTTACGGAATTTTCGCGTATATTTAAATTCGGTGTTATGGTCTTTCGTTGTTTGGGGATAAAACGCGAATGGCATAGAACCAAAGGATTAACTATGTTGAAACAGCACATTCGCGTTGCTGCTTTTTGCAGTGCGCTCTCTTTTTCATTGGCGTCAAATTCTATCGCGGCTGAGTTGCCGACGGCAAGCGAAATGTTTGCCAAGATGGGTTTTGGCATAAACATCGGGAACACGATGGAAGTTCCCCAGAATCCGACGTGGTGGGGCAACAAGTTCCCGACGGAAGCGTATATCGACTCGGTCAAGGCGGCTGGCTTTAGCACGATCCGCATTCCGTGCGCGTGGTACAGCCATTCAAACGCTTTGTCGCGTGATTCCAGCAGGGCGGATATTGTTCCGGGCGGTGGTCCGAACGAAATTGCTTCTAGCTGGATGGATTCGGTGCAGACGGTCGTGGATTACTGCATGCGTGCAGGGCTTGTAACGATTCTGAACATCCATTGGGACAATGGCTGGCTCGAAGGGAATTTGAACGATTCGGAAAAGGACAAGGTGAACGCCCGCCAGAAGGATTTCTGGACGCAGATTGCAAATCGCTTCAAGAACTACAACGAAAACTTGCTTTTTGCAAGTGCCAACGAGCCTGCGACAACGGACGATAATTACAAGCACGAAACCGAAATCTTGATGACGTACCACCAGACGTTTGTGGATGCGGTGCGTGCAACGGGTGGCAATAACGCTAGCCGTACGCTGGTGATTCAGGGACCTTCGACGAGTGTAGATCGCAGTTGCGAAGTGATGCCGGTAAGCAAACTCCCGAAAGATGTGATTGCAAACCGCTTGATGGTCGAAGTGCATTATTACGATCCTTACACCTACACGCTATTGAACGATGTGGTTGATTGGGGCGCTCAAGTCTATCCGCAGTATTACTGGGGTACAGAAGACTTGGCGACAGGCGATGATATCGTGCATAATTGCGGCTACAACGCTTGGGCGGGTGCAATGGGCGACCTTTGTACGGGCGATCGCATGGATGATCAGTTCGGCAAGATGAAATTGAATTTTGTCGATAAGGGCGTGCCTGTGATTATCGGTGAATTCGGTGCGAACGACCGCGTGGGTGTCTTGACGGGCGATAAGTATGCTAAGCACCGCAAGGGGCGTTTGGCTTATTACGATTACTTGATGAAGTCTGCCAAGAGAAATAAAGTCGTGCCGATTGCCTGGGATACGGGGCACGAGGGCGAGAACAACATGACTATTATCCGTCGCCAAACGGAACCGGACGGCTCCGTATTTGACATGGAAATCTTGAATATCATGCGACACGCTTATGGCCTCACGGATTACGTGAACAACGGCATTACGCATGTGGAAAACTTCAAGACCGATGATGGGACGAATAGCGTTTTCAAGCGCAGTCGCCCGGTGCAGTCCGTGACCAAGCCTGCGAAGCATACCTACGATTTGCTCGGCAAGCGCGACCCGCAAGCACGAGTCGTGAAAGTACGTTGAGCGATGAGTCATGAGCAATGAGGGGTGGGTGTTTGCTTCGCACAGAACTCGCGATTCAATGCTATACATAAAGCAAAAAGTCTCGACATCTTGTCGAGACTCTTTCTACATCTTGTTACAGCTCCATCGCGTTTGCTCATGGCTCAAAGCGAATGCCATTGGGCATGAGCGACCTCATAGCTCATACCTCTAGAATCCTATACTTCCTTGGACCATGTAGATTCTGTTTTCGTCCTGACCTGTGTAATAGCCGCGTTCTTCGCCCCAAGTGGCAGCTTCGATCGTGAAGAATCGCAGGAATTCAAGCCCAATACCGGCAGAAGGATAACCGCCTCTGAAACCGCCAGCAAGGCGGAGCACGAGGAAACGGATTTCGTTGTTGAGGCCCGGGAAAGCTGCCAAGGTTTGTTCCAGTTCAAAACCGAAGTTCAGGTGTGTAAAGAACTTATAGTTCCTTTCGTTGTTGAACATGTCGGCAAAGTCCATGGCCAAATTGAATTTGCGGCCAAAGCCCGTGTTGCTGTTCATGAATCTTGGGCTGTAGTTTACGCCAAATGTGAGATTTGGCGTAAGTGTTTCGCCGGCAAGCGATTTGACGTAAATATCACGCAAAGAAGCACCGAAACGAACTTCGCGATTGAATTGATAAAGCACGCCCAGATCTAAGCCGAATGAGAATGTCTTGGAATCAAAGAAATCGTCTGTTGCATCTCCAAGCTGGTCTTTAAGTGTGTCTACAACAGTGCTGTAGTTTGCAAGGCCGATTGTGACCATGTTCGATTTATGGCGCTTGACAATTTTACCGCCAAGACCTACGGAGAGCGTGTTTGGGATAATTTCATAAGCGCCACCCATTTGGGCCACGGCATCGATATAGAATGTATCGACAACGACATAGGGGAGAATAAGGCCTCCGTCAATGTATGGGGCGACTCTTCCGTTCATCCAGAAAGCGGCTCCAAAATTATGGAACGCCAATTCTGCATCGAATTTCACTCGCGCTTCCAGCAGCTTGTGGTCGTGGGAATTGAGGATGTTGATGTATTTGGGGTTCTTGACCAGTGAATCGAGAATTGCATTGGTACGGCTTGTCCTTCTTGCATCGGCGTCTCTTTGCGCATCTTTGAACATGTCCTGGACATCTTTTGCTTCGCCGTATGTCGAAAGGAATTTGAAAATATCGCCAGCACCGCCAAATGTGACGCGCATGTCGCCAATCCAGTTGCGCGGGTAGTAACCTTGCTCTGGGCGTTTCTCGTAGTTTCCGAGCCTGTTGATTTGAGTCAAACCTGCATAGTTGTAATGGAGAGCTTCTTTATCGTCAACAACGGCAACGTGGGCGCCACCCATGGATTCTGCACGGAGAGAAAAATGTGTAGGAGACTTTGCCGAGGCTATACCCAAAGCGCAAGCGAGAGCTACAAGTATTGTTAATTTATTCATTTTACTTATCTCCCTTCGAACCACTTGAGGAACTGTTCTCCGTTGTAGTTGCGCCAGCAGCCGCCAACCATTCTAATACGGTCTGCTAAACTGTATTTGATGTTGTTTACATTCCTGTCGTGGCGGATAAGTTCCTTATTCCTGATTTTGTCTTCAAGATCAACTCCAGGGAAGCTTAAGTCGATAGCGAACTGGAGAAGGTGGTTGTCTTTTGCATCGCGTTCGTTTGGATCACGATAGACAAATTGCCATTCGTCCAGGTCGTTTTGTGTTGTCTTTCCATCCATGTCGATATCGATAATATCGTATTTCCCGAGAACGCTGAGCGAGTCGATCTGTGCCTTGGTGAGGTCATACGTGGTGGGATCCTGGCCAATTGCGATAAGGTCGCTATAGTTTTGTGGTTTCTTCTTCATCAACACAACCGAGCGGTTGTCGCGGACGTCTTCGTCGATTTCGCCATCGCCGTCGTTATCGTAGTTGTCAAGAACTTCTTCATCGACGCATCCATCGCCGTCGTCATCGCGTCCGTTTCCGAAGTCGAAGAACACGCTATTTCGGTCTTCGGGAATGGTCTGGGCTCTATCGTTCATTTGAATGACGGAGTTTGCAAGTCCGACTGTAATTTCGGCATAGTCGTCTTCTTCAAAGTATTGGCGGGTCGTGTCGGGGAGATAGGCCTTTACAATCTCTGAAGCGCTTTCGGGTGAGGCTTTGATAGCTTCGGCTGCTGCGGCCATGTCGTTAAGGAATGGTTTGAGGCTGTCGCCCAAATCGTTCAACGCATTGAGGTCTATCATCATGCCGGAGTTGCCTGCAGAAACAATGCTTGTAAGCTGAGCGTTTAAGCTTCTGATACGAAGCCCAGCCTTGGTCAACTGTAGAATCGTGTAGCTGTCGGCGATGTTGCTGAAACGGATTTTCTTGTCGGTCCTGTTGGACGTGTCGCGGTCGAAGAACTGGTTCAAGACGACCATCACGGAATCAATTCCTCTCGAAATGGCGGAAGCTTCTTCGTCTGGCATTGACAAAAGCTTGTTGGTGGATTTTCCGTTTTTTTCCGTTTTTTGAGTGTATGAGATTAACTCAAAGACATTTAATCCTTTTTGCGAGTTCAGGACTGCTTTTGCAAGACCGACCCATGCTTGGGAATACGAAGAGTCTGCACGGATAGCCTTGTTAAAAAATTTGCGAGCTTCATCGTAGTTCGCATCCTGGTATTCTTTATAACCGTCGAGCGTTAGGGCGGGGGCGTCATTATTTTCGGCGTCACGGCTGTCGGTGGGGTGGAACAGATTGCAACCAGCAATGCTCATTGACATTGATATAGCCGCTAACCACATCCAATTGCTATGCGAAAATTTTATCATATTGCCAGTCCTGAATGATATTTATTCATTACTCCATACAATAAAATAACATCATTCTTACGAAAATGAATAATCAGCTTTTTTTTATTGCCCGTTTTTCCGGTATTCCCGTAAAAAAATATATTTGCGCACAATGAATTCTTATAAAGAGTATTTTCCGACGAAGGCTTACCGTATTGCCGAAATGCGGCTTTCTTCCTTGCTCAGGGTCGAAAGGGATCGCTTGGATGCGATTGCTACAGCCTTGGGGCGTGAATGTGCGATTGGTCCCGATAATTTGCGTGAACAGTTGCCTGAAATACTCAAGTTCACAGAAGCGTATCACGCTGCCTATGATCAATACTTGAAGGCGGTGCTTGTGCAGCAACCTCGCCCAATCCAATGCCGGCCTGCTTGTGGAAATTGCTGCCACCACTATCCGATGTCTGTGGAACCGTTCGAATTGATTTTTATGTACAGCGAACTGCGCAAGAGGGACGACCTCTTGTCCTTGATGGAAGCGTGCCAAATGCGTTCGGACAAATTTGAATCTCTGTTCGAAACACGCAAAGAGGAGGGGTTGTCGGAAGACGATGCCGAAGATAAGGCTCTTCACGATTACTTCTCCTGGTGGCGCTCGTGCCCGTTTTCGAACGGTGTGGGGGATTGCACGGTCTATCCGCTACGGACGGTCTCTTGTCGCATGTACTTTAGCGAAACGGATCCGATGTATTGCACGCCCGATAAGCTCCAGACAGAGAAAAACGATAGCTATATAGTTTATATGCCGGATGTTGTCGAAGATGCTGTCTACGGGATTTCGGAACATTATGCGGCGCTTGAATTGCCGGAGAGTTTCTTTGGCGGACTCCTTGCGCTGAATGGTTATGAAGGAGTCCTGGGCGCGTGAATCAGAACGATGGTCAATTGGATTTATTCGGCTTTGTTCCGACTGAAACGACCCCAAAAGTCAAGGCGCCGTCTCCAGAGTGTTCTGCAAATGGTCTTGTGCATTTCAAGTACAATCCGTTGATGAAAAAAAGCATTAGGTGCAAGGGCGGGTTCTTGTTTGGACACCCGGAAGTGCTTTTGCCAACGTATATGAAGGCTCCTGAGTTTGCTGACGCTCGTGAACTTGCTGCAGAGTGGGCTGAACACGCGGTTCGCCGTAAGACGCAGAAGAATAAAGCAATTATCAAGGATTTGGTCAATCGCTTTTGGCAGGCTGTCGATCAAATATTTACAGACAAAGGCGAAGCTCCCCTTGCAAGCAAAGGACGCTTGCCTCCGATTCGACCGCAGGGAGTTCATCACAACTTAACAGATGTGCTGGCTGCAATTAACAACACTTATTTCGATGGAACGCTCACGTGCCGTATTACATGGAGCAATCGCGTGGGCGGGCTCAGTTTCCATTCGGTGCGCAAGGATCCGGTGACGGGCGAGGACTTTCACCTCATTAGCATCAGCCGTGGTTACGATGCCGCGAACTGTCCGCTGTATGCAATTGCAGGCGTTGTCTATCACGAATGTCTGCACATCGTGATTCCTGTCGAAGAGCGCAAAGGGCGCCGTGTTGTGCATGGCCGAGAATTCCGTCAACGTGAAAAGCGTTACATCTATTATGATGAATGGATCAAGTGGCACAAAGAAGTGCTGCCGCGGAACATCCGCGCCATGCGACACCATAGAGAACTATAGAACTTACCTTTGGCCACTTAGCACTTTAGTGTTTTTGTGGACATGGCCTCCTTTAGGTGGAAACTTAGAACAATCTCTATTATTTTTAAGAATATCTAAGTTTTACCAACTAATTAAACCATTTCTGCATGTTTTGCACGAGCTTTGAAAGGAAACCGGTGGAATCCCCGATTTTCTCTATTGCATGTTGCGGCGTGTGTACGACGATGACGGATTCGTTCTTGTCGTAAGGAATGGAAAAACTAATGGAGTTGCTGCGTTCTTCTGTAATGCTGATTGCAGCAATGCAGAGGTCGGTTTTTTCATTGATTAGCGACGGGATTAGCACATCGAAATTCATGTCTGCAAACTTGACGTTCTTGTTGAGCATCTTCGCAATAGTGTACATGATGTCGATGTCGATGCCCGAAATTTCGCCCCACTGGTAGAATTCATAAGGTGCATAAAGCGCTTCTGTGCCGACGATAAGAGTGTCGCTTCCAATCCAATCTTGTTGAATTGCTCTTACGGCGGTCTTGCTTTTCAACCACTTGTCCTTGATTTTCTGGATTTCACCGCTTTTCTGGAGCACGTTGATGCAGGAGTCGATGCTTGTCTTGAGCGGACTGTTTTTTCTCATGGCGATGCCGAATTCATCTTTGTTGAGGCGGTCCTTTAAAATCGAAAAATCGGAATGGTGCTTGAGGATTGATTCTGCAACGGAATAATCAACAGCGATGCCGTCTAAATTCCTTTGTTCCAATGCTTTTATCATTTCGGGTATATTCGTGAAGTATTGGATGCGGGGGAGCTTGATCAATTGTTGCACTTGTTCGTCCAGAGTGGTGCCCGTCTGGACGCCAACGAATTTTCCGGATAAGTCGGCGAACTTGTAGATTTCATCGGGCTTCTTGGGCTCGAGGTAGGTCATTTTCGGAACCAAGCTCAACGTTGTTTCTTTGTTGAAATCGTTTCGAATGACAAATGCAGTTTTCCCGATGTAGTATGGCTTTGAATAGTCGATGTCGTTTTGCTGACTTTCGGATTTGGTGAATGCCGAGATGATAAGGTCCGCTTCTTTCTTCTTGAGCGTTGATACGAGCTTGTTGCGGTCCGTCTTGACAATCTGGGTCTTGATGTTCATCTTGTCTTCAAGGAGCCTTGCGATGTCGATATCGATACCGACAATTTGGTTGGCACTCATGAAAGAAAATGGAGGGACGTCGGCGGAGGTGGCGATTCTCAGAATCTGTTCGGAATTATTTTCGTTAACTGTAATAAATGAACTTGTTTTTTGATTCTTGCTCCAGTGTTCGTAGAGTTGGTGCAATGTGCCTGCGGCGTTCAAACTGTCGATGAGCTTGTTTACGATTCCCTTCAAATTCGGAAATGTACTGTGCTTGTTCATCCCAATGACAAATTCTTCTGGAATGTCCACGTCGTTTTCGATGAACGAAAGGCCGCTCATATTATCGTTGAAGGTGTGTGCTAGGATGACTTCGCTATGGGCCAAAGCATCGATATCACCAACTTGTAAAGCAAAATAGGCGGTAATCAAGTCTGGATAAGTCTTGATATTTGCTTTGGGAAGTTGTTTCAAAACAGCTTCGTGCGTGCTGGTATTTTCTTCAACACCAACCGAGTATTGAGGGGAATTGGCATTTGAGGCTTTGGAAGGAGGTTCTTTGGTATATCCATTACAAGAGGAACAAATGGCAAAAAGCGCGCCGAAAACAACATACATTATAGCAGAATGTCTTTGCATATGCTAAATGTAAGAAAATAAAATCAAAAAGCAATATTTATATGGGCTTTTTTTTCGGAACGCACCTTCTTGTGCGAATGGTCACGTTTTAATTTGCAAAGCTTCGGTTATTTTAAATTTTCGTCGTAGTGGGCGCGGTCGCCACCGATGAATTTTGGACGTGTGCGTGCCGCGATAATGATGGCTTTGCCAATGTGGTTCTGTTTTAGACGAACGGGCACGGCGACTTCGCGGAGGTGCATACCGATAAGGGTCCCGCCGATGTCAATACCTGCTTTTGCCTTGATATGTTCGAGTGCAACGGGAGCCTTGAAACTTGCGTAGCAAGCGGTTGCGAAGGAGCCGCCAGCTTTTGGCTGTGGCACAACGTTTACGATTTCTGCGTTCGGGACAGCTTCTTGCTCGATGATGATGGCGCGATTCAGATGTTCACAGCATTGGGCCGCGATGAAAATTCCCTGTGCGCCGAAAACGCTTTGGAGCCCTTCATAAATTGCCTTGCCAACTTCTGGGACGGAATGGCTTCCGACCTGGTTGCCTAATGTTTCGCTGGTGCTGCAGCCGATAACGACGATGTCACCTTTTTTCAGCTTCGCCACTTCGACAAGTTCTGCTGCGGCATTCATGGCATCAGACTTGATTTGTTCAATAACGTTCTTGTCATCAATTTCGTAAGTAATTCCAGCCATATAAAAAACTCCTGCAAAAACTTGCCGAAAAGATAGTTTTTTTTGTTGCTCTAGGCAAAAAAAGTGTTTTTTCGGGCAAAAAATTGAATCATGCACACACAAAATCCGTATTGCAATGTATATTAAATAATAAGAATTATTTTAGGTTTTTATGAGTGCCGAAACAGACAATTCTTCGAGCGTCGTAGGGCTCGACCGAAAGAGAATAAAAGAATTCTTTTTGCGTAAGCTTCCTGAAATGAAGGATGCTGTTGTTGATGCTATTATTGAAATCTTGCCGAGTGTGCCGCATTACCAAGAAGAAAACGACCACTTTACGTTTAGAATTATCATGGGGAACGGAAATCCGCCCATGGGCTGGAATCGCCGCATTTACGAATTTTTTGGTGATTCCTTGGAAAACTTGTTCAAAGAACGTGTCAAGGCATGTTTGAAAGATGTCATTCATTTTTGCAAGAGCGGTTGCGACCTGATTATCCAGCAGATGCCGGCGCGTGAAAAGTCGGATATGTCCATCCAGGTGGGGGTTTTTCAATCGGATCTAGGTAACGCCGGCGAAACGGAACGAGCACTCCTCGAAAAAGGTTTTTTGCTGATTGAATGCGTGAACCGTTCAAAAATTTGCATAAATTCACATACGCCTACGGGCGATAGTGACCATTTGCTCATCCGTTTTGACTTGGATGAAAATGAATTTTCGGACAATCTTGAAGATCGCGATTTGGATTCGTACCCGAAGGGTTTCTGGGCCGGCCTTTTCTCGCAAATCAAGAGGGAAGTCCACGGCACCATTTGCTTGTTCGTTGATCCTTCCTGGAACGGCAATGAAGATGAAAACTTTGACGCCGGAAAAATTGTCTTTGAAGATTATACGGATATGCAAATCAAGCCGGACTCTATGCTCGATTCGCAATCGTATCGCGATTTGTACGAACAGAATTTTATCCGTAAGATGTTTATCTCAATGCTCAATTACGACGGCATTACGGTAATCGATACGAATGGTTGTGTGCGCGCTTTCCATTGCTTTGTCTCTATCCACCGTGGTAAGTTTACATCTGGAGGCGCAAGACACCGTGCATACAGGGCCTTGGCGAATTTGTTCAAAGATAACGAATGCTATAAGGCGCTTTATTTCCAATCGCAAGAAGGAAATGTCAGATTCTATTACAAGTTCCGTGTGTCGCCATTGTTTGATTCTGCGGTGATGGATCATTGCGACTCTTCGGATGATGCGGATAAAGTAATAACTTCGGCGAAAAATGTGGACCATGTGGATGCGAAAACAGCATCGCTTGCTTCTGCAATTAATGCGGGTGTTGCTGAAAATGCTCCTGTCGATGAATCTTCTCCGTTGGCGGAATATCTCAATCGCTTGAACGATGCGCATTTGGGAATCGACAACTTCTACAATGAACCGAAGCCCGCCGAGGATTTGTACAATGCAACACTAGAGCTGACCGATGAATTGTGGGGTCGCGTGAATGTCGAACGCATTGTCAATGTGCCGCTCGTTTGCTTGATCGGTAACTCTTATGGCTATTCGACGAACGCTGAACCGTTCCTCAAAAAGATTCTTGAAAAAATCCCGAATTCCGTTTGGACCATTTATTTGAATAATAAATGCTACGAGGATGCTTCGCTCTCGTCAACGCTTGGCAGCAAGAATCAAGAAAGCCAGTGGATGAAGCTCATGAACGAGACCGCCACCGAAGATCCCAATGCCGAAAAGTACGTGACTGATGAATTGGCGGAACATATCAAGACCGTCTTTAAGCATGTCGGCAAGCTATTTGCCCAGAAGTTTGACGAAGAAAAAACGCTCTGGGAAAATCTGTTTAAGGGATATTAGGCTTAGCCTACTGCGGCTTTGCCGCATCTTTCGTCTTCTCTTTATAGAACAAGTACACCATCCAGATTAAGCCGGCAAGGATCATCAACGAGCAGAGCGTTTGTCCGCGGCTCATGCCAAAGAGGTCTACGCGTCCGAGATGTGCGTCCGGCTTGCGGAAAAATTCTATGAAGAATCTGAACAGCCCGTAACCCATTAAGTAGAGGC
>Ga0310696_10007093_pt1 | contig 13210 bp, 6 predicted proteins | sample AusTroGonzalo_MG_4_FD_203885 | JGI IMG/M metagenome (GOLD analysis project Ga0310696, IMG submission 203885) | Bovine rumen microbial communities from tropical cattle in Woodstock, Queensland, Australia - Gonzalo_02 (v2) (version 2) | ecosystem: Host-associated > Mammals > Digestive system >... | reverse complement strand
CAAGGTATATCCGAGTTGCGACAGTATCCATTACACGTTGACCTTGACTGTAGTCGATCCTGTAGCTCACGCTCCTGCCGAGAAGATCAGTGCCATCGTTCGCGACACCGTACTATGGCGTTGCAAGCAGATTATTTGCGACAAGCTGTGCACAGACTCGTTGTTTACCGATACAGTCTATGGTGGTGATCCGAGTTGCGCGACGGACATCTACTATCTTGAGTTGACTGTAGGTTGCGCTATAGAAGATACCATCGTAGAGTCTGACACGACTCTGTGTGAGGGAGCGACGATTGTATGGCACGGTGAGAGTCTGACTGCCGAGAAAGACAGCATTTACGAGCATCAAATACGCAGCTCGGTTTATGACTGCGACAGCGTATTGTACCGGATGCATGTACATGTTGTACTGCTTGAGAAAGAGGAAGATGACATCGCACGAATCAATCTGCGTGATTCGTACACATGGCATACATGGCGCGGTGACAGCGTGATTACCGGTACGGTAGTATGTCAAGATTCGATACTCAGCGATACTCTCTGGAGTGATTCACCGGTATGCCCGTCAGAGATATATGTATTGCACCTGTATGTTGGCTGTCCGGATACAACAGAGATCATTGACTCGCTGACATACTGCGGACATGATACAATCCTGTGGCGTTGTCAGTTCTTGGCCGAAAGCGGTACGTATTACGACACAGTGAAGAGCGTTGTATGTGACGAATGTGATAGTATCCACTACACGTTCAAACTGATATACAATCGTGATTCGATCGCTCCGGTTGACAGCATTGTACTGTGCAATAACGAGTCGATCGAGTGGTACGATACGATAATCACTGAGACGGGAACTTACACGTATTGGACACATTATCCGCTGACCGAGGATCAGAGATTAGCCGGCGATACGGTAGGTTGCGACAGCGTGCTGCATACCTTGTATGTGGATGTACGCGAGTTGACAGATACCGTTCTGTACGATACGATCTGCAATGTGACATCGTACACTTGGCGTAGCTGGCACGACACGACAATGGCTATTCCTGCAACGGATATTGAATCGCAGGAGTATATCTTTACCGACGTTATCGGTTATGCCGATACTGAGGGCTGCGACAGTGTCCGTTACACAATGAATGTATTTGTACGTCGTACGGATGGCAGGTACTTCGTCAAGAACGATACAATCTGCGGCGAGATACCTGCTGAGGGTTACGAATGGAATCCGTTCTCGGGCAGAGTACAATACGTAGTGCCGACCGCAACGGAACTGACCAAACGTGTAATCACGCGCAAGGATACAGCATATTACCTGCCGACTGCCAAGGGGTACGTTTGCGATAGTGCATATTACGAGTTGAACCTGTACGTATTCCGTCCGAAGAATGATACAGTTGTCACCGACACCACTATCTGCTACAACACGGCAGTAGAGTGGTTCGGCAACCTGTATGCCGAGTCGGGTACATATGAGCACACGGAGAAGTTCGCCGGAACGAACTGCGACAGTGCATTCTTCCGTCTGCAACTGACCGTACGCGACCTGCCGACAACTGATGACGACGGTGAACTGATGGTTTGCGAGGGTAACTCCGTTCAGTGGCGCGGCAAGTGGATCAGCGAACCGGGCGAGCATATTGATACCTTATATTACGCAGGTACGATGTGCGACAGTCTGTACCGTAAGGTGAACCTGATTGTCCTGTCGCCGACCTATGCTGACACCGTTTATGCATCGTTCTGCGAGGGCGGTACGTTCCTCTGGGCTGGTCATATCGATCAGGTGCTCACAGAGCCGGGTTACTACTACGACACCCTGCGCTACAATATACCTGACAAGTGTGACAGTATCATTTACACCTTGTATCTGTCAGCTATCGTACCTCAGGAGGTTGAGCATGTTGATACAGCGTACATCTGCAACGGTGAGTCGTATACGTGGCACGGCAAGACGTTCAGTGTAACCGGTACGTATCGTGATACCGTTCGTTCGGTAGGCGGTTGTGATAGTGCCATCTTCACACTCAGACTGGAGAATCAGGCTGCGATGTATTACATTGATACAACGTTGTACATGTGTGAAGGCGTAACGCAGGTTAGATGGGAAAATAAGGTTTACACGCACGGGGGCACGTACGAAGAGGTTATCCGTTCTGCACACGGATGTGATAGTATCCATGCTACAGTACGTGTGAAAGAACAACCGATAACGATTGCCGATACGGTATTTGTATCAATCTACAAGAATGATCCGGGATATTCGTGGCACGGCTCAATCCATACAGAAGAAGGTATATATACTTATATTAGTACTTATGCGACTTCGGGTTGCGATAGTATCATCTACACGCTTAACCTCACTGTTCTGGATCGTACCGTATTGGTTGAAGACGTGACGGAGGTTGTTTGCTCGGGTAGGGATTATCTGAACGACGGTCAGCATATCATCACTGGTCACACCGAGTGGTCGGATACGATCTACAACTATGCTTCGGGTACAGATAAGGTTACTAACTATGTGATCGATGTCTATACGCTCAATATGCCGGCCGGCTTCATGGACGGTGTGACGGTAGCTTGCGGTTCACGGGTTAAGATCACGGATGCATTGTCAACGCTTGAGGCTTATATCACAGGCGCAAGTGACTATGCACCGGGCGCATCCATCGTATGGTACATTAGCGAGAACAACAGTGTATGGCAACCGCTTGACACCACTACGGCTATCAACGGCAATGACTCCATAGTTGGTATTCGTTGCGTGATTAACACCGACTGCGGCGTCTTAACCAAAGATTCCGTATTTACGGTAGGCAAGAGCGTATATCCCGATACCTACACCGAGTACGATATGTTGCCGGTAATCAAGAAGTACGAAGGCGTGATGCTCATGGTCGATGTAGAATCCGTATGCGAGAAGTTCGGATGGACAACTTACAACGAGGTATCCACCGGCGGCACGATTGATGCAAACGGCTTGTATCCTGATCAGGTTCACTGGTATCGTCAGGTAGGAAATATTGACAACCTGTCGCATCCTGATCCGCAGGATCCTGTTGATATAGCAATGAACCAGTATGGCTACTATTACAAGCCTACTGATGGTGATCCATATTATGCTTTGATCAAGCGCGAACTGACTGTACTGTCCGGCGATTGCAACGCATGGGCACGTACGATCTCCGTGACGGGAGCCAGCGGTGTTGACCTGCAGCCGAACGTAGTACATGCAGGTAACCCTGTCAGCATCAAGAATGTCACCGACTGCTATATCACCATTGTGGATATCTACGGTAATGTGGTAAGCTCGCGCACGCATATAGCCAACACCTTTACGGCTCCGACGACCGCGGGTACGTACTTCATTCTGATTGAAGATACTACATCGGGTGCTACATACCGTCGTACACTCATCGTTTATCCGTAACGTTGGAATATGACAGTACGGTTTGTAACCTTAGGGTGTAAACTAAATTTCGCTGAATCCAGTGCGTTGGGTAAAGCCTTGCATGAAGCAGGCTGTACCCGCGCAACGGATGGCGAGCAGGCGGACATCTGCGTGCTGAATACCTGTACGGTGACTGACACTGCCGACCACAAGTGCCGTCAGGCCTTAGCACGGCTGCGTCGCGAGAACCCGCAGGCTGTAATCATCGCCACTGGCTGCTATGCGCAGCTGGCAGCGGAGAGCAGAAATCAGCAGTCAGCCGTCGGTAGGCAGAAGGGGTGGGAGTTGGCGGATTATATCCTGGGCAATGACGAGAAGTTCCGTATTCCCGAACTGATCCAAGCTATCAGCAATCAGCAGTCAGTGACCAACAGCCAACAACCCATAGTACAAGCTACGCCGATAAGGGAGATAGAGACGTTTCACGGTGCCCTGTCGTTTTCCTCAACGGATAGCGAACACGACGAGCCACACACCACGATAGCCGACCGCAGCCAACGCACGCGTTGCTTCCTGAAGGTACAAGACGGATGTAACTACTTCTGCACCTACTGTACAATACCGTACGCACGAGGTAAGTCGCGTAACCCGAAGATCAGCGAGTTGGTTGCTCAGGCTCAGCAAGCCATACTCGATGGAGCGAAAGAGATTGTGCTCACAGGCGTCAACATAGCAGACTTCGGCAGGAGCACAGGCGAGACGTTCATCGATCTGCTGCGAGCCTTGGATGCACTGGAGGGGGAGTACAGACTGCGTATAGGCAGTTGCGAACCCAACTTGCTGACTGAAGAGATCATCGACGTGGTTGCTGCAAGCAGACATATAGCACCACACTACCATATTCCCTTGCAGTCAGGCAGCAACGAGGTGCTGAAGATAATGAAAAGACACTACACGCGCGAATTGTTCGCCGAGCGCGTGGCGTACATACGCCAACGGCAGCCGTATGCCTTTATCGGAGTCGACTGCATGGTGGGCATCAGAGGCGAAACACTGGAGTACTTTGAGGATTATGTGCAGTTCGTGCAGCAGTTGCCCGTAAGCCAACTGCACGTATTTACTTATTCGGAACGTGCGCGCACGCGTATGGTGGAGATGGATCTCTGTATTGTTCCTCCCGCTGAGCGCAAACGACGAAGCGATATACTGCACCGTATATCCGAACAAAAAACAAAAGCTTTCTACCAGGCCAACAAAGGACAGCACTTGTCCGTGCTCTGGGAAAGCCGTAACGCCAAGGGACTGATGGCCGGGTTCACGGAGAACTACCTGCGAATAACCGCTGCCTACAATCCCGATAAAGTGAACACTTTTGAAACAATACAATATATCTGATATCTGATTTCTGATATCTGAATACTGAAAACTTACATATCACCTATATACAATAATTTATGCGATACAACAAGCAAAAATTACAACAGATGACATTGGACGAACTTCGCGCTATAGCCGCAGAGTTCCAGCTTACTGATGTGGAAGCTATGGATGCTCCTACGCTGGTATCTACGCTCGTGGATGTCCAAGCTGCTCAAGCCTTGAATGCCTATCAGGCTCGTGAGGATGCACTGCAGCCGAAGAAGCGTGCTCGTATCCGTGTATCGACTTCACCGTCGTCGCAACGTGTTGAGACGCGTCACATGAAAGGCGAACGCGTGTTAGCCACTGTGGGTAACGAGATGGATGCGATGAGCGAGATGAAGGATTATCAGGCGCAGCAGCCTCTACCCGTGGGAGTACGTAAAGCACAGCGCGCGATGGAGCAGTTCATTCAGCAGAACGATGTGATCTATGCTCCCGAAGAGGACGAGTATGGTGACACAACAATGGAGCAAGTTCAAGAACAAGCATCAACAACGTCTATGGAGCCTGAACCGATCGTGGAGGAAGCAGTGCCCCCCGCACCGAAAAAACGGGGTAGACCCCGCAAGAACCCACTGCCCGAACCCACACCCGAACTGTCGTTCACCGCAACGGAAGAAGAGAAGTCTGCCGATGTGGAGAAGGATATTGTGGCAGAACAGGATATGCTCGAACCGATGGACGATCGTGAGGATTTGACAGTGCAGGAGCAACTTGAGTCTTATCCGCCGCATGTGGGATTCGAGATTGAAGATGCCATCACCGCTACAGGAACATTGGAGATACTGCCCGAAGGCTATGGTTTCCTGCGCTCGGCAGATTACAACTATATCTCTTCGCCGGATGACGTATATGTCACCCAGCAGCAGATTCGTAAGTATGCGCTCAAGCCGGGCGATACGGTCGAGTGTACACTGCGCTCACCACGCGACAACGAGCGCTTCTTCCCCATGGCAAAGGTTATTCGTGTCAACGGTGTTGACCCGGCTATTGCAGCCGAGCGTGTGGCGTTCGAGAACCTGACACCTCTCTTCCCGGATAAGAAGTTTACCTTGTGCCGTGGCGACGGACGTGATCCGCTCTCATGCCGTATCATCGATCTGTTTGCACCTATCGGTAAAGGCCAGCGTGGACTGATCGTGGCGCAACCGAAAACCGGTAAGACCATGCTGCTCAAGGATATAGCTAACGCTATCAGCGCCAACCACCCCGAGGTGTATATGATCGTGTTACTCATCGACGAACGCCCCGAAGAGGTGACAGATATGGCACGCTCAGTCAAGGCAGAAGTGATTGCTTCCACCTTCGACGAGCCTGCCGAGAACCATGTGCGCGTGGCAAACATCGTGCACGAAAAGGCAAAACGTCTGGTAGAGTGCGGGCACGATGTAGTTATACTGCTCGACTCCATCACCCGTCTGGCACGTGCATATAACACCGTTGCACCCGCAAGCGGTAAAGTGTTGTCCGGCGGTGTGGAAGCACAGGCGCTGCATCGACCCAAACGGTTCTTTGGCGCGGCGAGAAACATAGAGTTCGGCGGATCGCTGACCATCATCGCCACAGCCCTGACAGAAACAGGCTCGAAGATGGATGATCTGATCTTCGAGGAGTTCAAGGGTACAGGAAACATGGAGCTGCAACTTGATCGCAAATTGTCGAACAAGCGTATCTTCCCGGCAGTGGATATACCGGCCTCCTCAACGCGTCGTGATGACCTGCTCTTGCCGGCTGATGTGCTCAGCCGCATGTGGATCATCCGCAAGCAACTCTCGGAGATGAACGGCGTAGAAGCAATGGAGAAACTCCGTACGTTTATGGAGCGTACACGCGACAACGATGAGTTCCTGCTTGCAGTGAACGGAATGAGATAGTAGTCAGAAATCAGATATCAGAAATCAGAAGTCAGAAATGGTAGGACGGATAATGATATTGAACGGTGCGAACCTGAACTGCCTGTGCAGACGCGAACCCGCTATCTATGGATACAAATCCATGGAGCAGGTGATGGTTGAACTGCAACAGCAGTTTCCGGATATTCACTTCACCTACTATCAATCGAATCACGAAGGCGACCTCATCGACCGACTCCAAGAACCGCTGTTCGAAAGTCCGCTGTCAGTTGTCACCAGTCAGCCTTCAGCAATCAGCGGCATCGTGCTCAATGCCGGCGGATATACCCATACGAGTGTGGCACTACGCGACGCTGTGGCACTTTGTCCCGTGCCCGTAGTGGAGGTACATATATCCGATATCAGCAGGCGCGAACAGTTCAGGCGGGTAAGTCTGCTCACCGACGTTTGTGCTTACACCATTAGCGGTCATGGCACCGACGGATACAGAGAAGCCGTACAATGGCTGCTCGATAACCCTAAATGAGAAACACAATGAAACGATTGCTAACCATATGTGCGCTGCTCACGATCCTGTTTGGGATCGCGGATGCACAGAACTTGATCACGGGCGTAGTGTACGATGCCGAATCGCAACAGCCGCTCGATTATGCCAACGTCGTGGTGTATCGTGACGGCGAAGAAGAGCCGCTCGACGGTACAACAACCGACGAGGATGGTATGTTCTGGCTATATCGCAAGGTGAAAGCCGGTGACTATAAGGTTACTGTCAGTTTCATGGGGTATATCGATCAGATATTCAAGGTGCATCTATCCGGTAAAGAGGTGAGTCTGGGTAAGATTTATCTGGAAGGCGACCAACAGGTGCTCAAGGAAGTGGAGGTCGTTGGTCAAGCCGCTACCATGCGATTCGAGATGGATAGGAAGGTATTCTCGGTTGAGCAGAGTATCAACTCCGCAGGCGCCAGTGTTTCAGAAGTTTTGGAGAATATCCCCTCGGTGGAAGTGGATCAGGAGGGAAACATTAGTTTGCGTAACTCCGAGGATGTGGAGATATGGATCAACGGTAAGCCTGCCGGCCTTACAGCAGAGAACCGCGCGGAGATCCTGCAACAGATGCCCGCGGATGCCATCAAGGAAATTGAGCTGATTACCAACCCTTCGGCAAAGTTCAGCCCCGAGGGTACAGCAGGTATCATCAACCTGGTGCTCAAGAAAGACAGGAAAGCCGGATACTACGGCTCGCTGAGCGGAGGTATAGATTATATTTTGGCCAAGCCTTGGACTACGTTGCCGGGTGGTAAACTCGGACTCAATTTAAACTTCAACAAGGGTAGTGTGGATGCCTACATGAATGTGGGATACAACTACCGTAATTCTAACGGAGCATCGAACGTGGATAGATATAACTATTGGGCGACTGACACCACGCGCCTGAAGAAGATCGGCGAAGGGCAGAACAGAGGCGGAGGCGGAATGTTCATACGCGGAGGTATGGATGTGCATGTCACCAACCGTTCGACGATAGGCCTTTCGGGGTTTGCTGTCGTATCTGCTGAGAACGATCCGACCAAGGCACACCTCTTCTCGGGCTATCGTAATGCTCCCGTACTGTACGAGGAGTATGATGTGGATTACTTTGTAAATCCCCAAAGCGATAAGAACAGTGAGACGCTGACGCGTGCTTATCATCGTGACCAGAACGGTCAGACTATACACCCTACATACAATGCGTTGCTAAGCTGGCAGTTCGAGATCAGTAAGGCGCACAACCTGGCTATGTCCGCGCAGTACGACTACAACCGCTTCTGTCAGGATCAATACTACACCCAGTTCGATATGCCGAAATCCGGTTTGTTGAGCGATGTGACGGATGCTGACAAACAGGTACAAAACCAATGGTCGGACACCCGTAATCAAACCTTGCAACTCAAGGCGGATTATGAGCACAAGATCACTTCGGATATGCGTTTCGGTGCAGGCTGGCAAACGACATTAGCCTGGCGCCATTCGGGTTCGGACGCATGGGACGGAACAGGTAAACTGGATGCCAACCATCTGGAGAACTACTTCAACGACTTCCGTAACAACGAGCAGACCCACGCTTTGTATTTGACGTACGGTTATACGATAGCCGATCGGCTGTCGGTGATGGCTGGTATACGTGGCGAGATATTCCAACGTAAACTCAACACGGCGTACTACGATAATCCGGGGCATATAGATACAATCAGTTCGGATACCTTGTACTTCCAGCTCTATCCGTCTATCTTCCTCAGTTACGACTTCGGTAACGGTCATGAGTTACAGTTTAACTATACGCGGCGTGTAGAGCGCCCGCGTGGCAGGCAGATCAACCCGCGTATGGATTTCTCCGATTCCACGAACATCACTTTCGGTAACCCTGCCTTGCTGCCCTCGTACTCATCGAGTGTAGAGCTGAACTACCTGAAGAACTGGGATCGTCATGTACTGTCAGCTGGCTTCTTCTGGCGATTCCGGGAGGGGGTGATACAGAACATCAAGTTCATGGACGGTGTGACGATGAAGAATACCTACGTGAACTTCAAAACTCGTCATGAGGTGGGTATAGAAGTGGTTGCCAAGAACAAGTTGTTCGGTGAGATACTGAACCTGACTACCTCCGTGCAGATGTACTACAACGGTTATGAGGGAGGTACTTTCAGATCAAGTATGTACGGTTCAGACATAGAGGTTGTTATACCCCGCCGCAATGTGTTTGCCGCGAATGCAAGCATCAATGCCCAGTTCATGTTCACCAAGACTTTCTCGGGCTCCATATCCGGCAAATACCGCTCGCCGCACGTGCTGGCACAAGGTATGACTTCGCACTCGTACTCGATTGATGCTGGCTTAAGGAAGACCTTCTTTGACAAGAAACTGATCCTCGCACTCAATGTGCGCGATATATTCAACTCCCGTGCTCGCCGCAGCACAACCGAAGGTGACGGCTTCTGGCAATACCAGGAGAACCGCTGGAACAGTCGTGCGGTAAGTTTCAGTATTACGTATAACTTCGGTACGCAGCAAGGCGGCAAGAAGAAGAAATCGGATCGCTCGTCGGCATATGGCAGCGATGATGATATGGGAGGAGGAGATGAGTAATAATAATGGTTGATTGATAATTGTTGATAGATAATTGAAAAAACGTTTTTTTAGTATAGTATATCTATTGGTGGCTGTTATGCCCTTGTTTGCTCAAGGTAAGCAGACGGTAGGTATGAACAACCCCTATTACGACGATAAACGGGTTCATCTGGGCTTTGCACTGGGTGTGAACCTGATGAGTTATGTAGTTACCGAATCACTTGTTCCGCAGGATGGCGACATCTTCCATGCGCGCGTGAGCAACATGACGCCGGGATTCTCCGTGGGATTTATCACGGATATACGCTTGGCCAAGTACCTGAGTCTGCGCCTCACACCAACGTTGCAGTTCGCTTCACGCACGCTCACGTTCAAGAACGAGAGCGGTAAGCCTTTCCCCTACGGCCGTTCGCCCGAGCAGAGTATGCTGTCTTTGCCGATAGAGCTTCCTGTCACATTGAAGTGGTCGGCGCTGCGTGATGGAAACTACCGTCCGTACTTGACCGGAGGTATGGGCATCAGTTATGATTTTACTAACGACAAGGAGCGACCTATACTGCACAAACCGTTCGACTACTTCTTTACCTTTGGTTTGGGCTGCGATTTCTACTTCTCGTGGTTCAAACTATGTCCCGAGATTCGTTATCAGATAGGTTTCAACAACATGCTGACGCCGGTAAGCGAGCGCCCGGAACTTTCCGAACCCGACTACTTCTATACCAACTCCCTGTCGCACTTGCGCAATCAGGCAATCATCCTCATCTTTAACTTCGAGTAGTATGCAGGCAAGCGGTAAGTGGAAAGTGGAAAGTGGAAAGAGTAGGTGGCAGCTCGCAGCGAGCATCCTTTTGCTGAGCATGGTGCTTGGTGTACTTCCTTCGTGCAAGCAGGAGCAAGTCAGTTACGACCCGTCGTACAAACTCTCGCTATCTACCGACTCCCTGGCCTTCGATACGGTGTTTACCGGCTTCGGTACGAGCACGCGACGCGTCATCCTGCGTAATCCGAATCCCAATGCACTGGTTATTGAAAGCATATCGTTTCTCAAAGGTATACATTTTCGTGTAAATGTGGACGGCGAAGCCGATGCCACCCGCTGGCATGATCTCACTATCCGTGGCGGAGATAGCGCCTATCTCTTTATTCGTGCGTATATCGATCCGCTCGGGCAGGATAACCCGCTCATCATCACCGATGAACTGCTCTTCCGCTACAACGGCAATCAAACGACCCTCAAGCTCTCGGCTATCGGGCAGGATGTGACGCTGCTCGGTAAAGCCGACTATCGTACCGACCAGCATCTCACTGCCAACAAGCCCTACCTGATTACCGATACCCTTATCTTCCGCGGCAATCTGACGATCGATGCCGGTGCCACGCTGTACATGCGCAACAACGCTGCCCTCTTTGCCGTAGGTAACGTCACGGCGGAAGGGACATTGACAAAACCGATTATTATCCGTGGCTACCGAACGGATAATCTCTTTGATTCAGTGCCTTACGCCTTTGCCTCGGGGCAGTGGAACGGATTCTACCTGTTGCATTCCGGCAGCGAGCCGCGTAGCTATACGCTACGGTTCGTGGATATTCTCAGCGGTAATGTAGGATTGTTCTGCCAGTCGGAGAATACTACTGCCCCGCTTCCCATGCTCACAATGGAAGGCTGCCGCATACACAACATGTCGGTTTATGGCTTGGTTTGCCTGAACGTGGATGCAGTGGTCAGCAATTCGGAGATTTCGAATTGCGCATCCTACGGCGTGTATCTGCAAGGTGGCACGCATACCTTGGTGCACAACACAATTGCCGCCTACTTCGGTTATCCATATACCACTCTGAATATCCATAGCACGCAACGCGAGGATGTGGCTGCCGTGTTCATCAACAACCTGAGCAAACAGATGGCACCGATGAGCACGTACATGTACAATAATATAATCACGGGTGCGCGCAAGAACTGCCTCGTGTTGGCTGCGCCGCTACCCGATCACTACATTGGCGAATTCAAGGGCAATTACCTGCGTGCCGACTCTATCCACCTGCCGCAGTTCACCGCTAACACCTATGCCACCGATAGCGATACAGTGTTTGTTAACAACCATTACCTGTATAGGGAATACCGCTATTACGATTATCATCTCGACTCCCTGTCACCCGCCATCGGCATAGGCGACAAGGACGTAGCTGCCACATATCCGCTGGATAGGGAAGGGGAGAATCGTACTGAACGCGTGGATGCAGGATGCTATCAGTACAAACAGTAAGAGATCAGATATCAGAAGTCAGAAATCAGATAAATAAATCCATAATACAATGAAAAAACTAATTACACTCATGCTTGCAGCAGTAACCCTGATGGGGTGCGAGGTCAAGAAACCTCATTATGATTCTGTTAACGATTATCCGGTTAAGGCCGGCAGTGCGCAGGAGATGATTTATTCTCCCAAAGCAACACAGTTCGCGTTGTGGAGTCCGAATGCCGATTCCGTACGTCTGAACTTGTACGAATCGGCCGAAGCAGCTCAGCCTATCCGCAGCGAGTGGCTCAAGCGCCAAGCCGACGGATCGTGGACGATTACCCTGAAAGGTGATCTGCAGGGCAAGTTCTATGCTTTCCGCGTGTATGACCCCATGTTGCAATACGAGCCCGAAGAGACTCCGGGTATCTTCGCCGTAGCAGTAGGTGTCAACGGTCGCCGCGGTGCTATCATCGATATGCGTCGTACCGATCCCGAAGGATGGGCAGAGGACGTGCGCCCCGCTATGGAGCGCCAGGCGGATGCGATCATCTATGAGTTGCATCATCGCGACTTCTCCATCCATCCTTCATCGGGTGTTACCAATCGTGGAAAGTTCCTCGCGCTCACCGAGCACGGCACGGTGTCGCCCGAAGGATTGGCTACGGGCATCGACCACCTCAAGCAATTGGGTGTGACCCATGTGCAGATTCTCCCGTCGTACGACTACGGCTCAATCGATGAGTCGCGTCTTGCCGACAATCGCTACAACTGGGGATATGATCCTGTTAACTACAATGTTCCCGAAGGCAGCTATTCTACCGACCCGTTCACCCCTGAGGTGCGCATCAGCGAGTTCAAACAGATGATCCAAGCCTTGCACCAGGCAGGTATTCGTGTGATCCTGGATGTCGTATATAATCACACTTACGACGTTTCGCATTCCAACTTTGAGCAGACTGTTCCCGGCTACTTCTACCGCACACGCGAGGATGGCTCACTGGGCAACGCTTCCGGTTGCGGCAACGAGACCGCCAGCGAACGACCGATGATGCACAAGTTCATGCTCGAGTCCATCCGCTGGTGGGTGGAAGAGTACCATATCGACGGCTTCCGTTTCGACCTGATGGCTATCCACGATGTGCAGACGATGAACGATATCCGCGCTATGCTCGACAAGATGGATCCCACGATCCTTC
>Ga0310696_10007092_pt1 | contig 13212 bp, 7 predicted proteins | sample AusTroGonzalo_MG_4_FD_203885 | JGI IMG/M metagenome (GOLD analysis project Ga0310696, IMG submission 203885) | Bovine rumen microbial communities from tropical cattle in Woodstock, Queensland, Australia - Gonzalo_02 (v2) (version 2) | ecosystem: Host-associated > Mammals > Digestive system >... | reverse complement strand
GAGGTTGCCGGTCACGTCGGAGTCGCGCGGCTGGAGGTGCTTGGCGCGTTCGTAGCAGACCAGGGCGCGCGGGAAGTCGCCGAGCTGGTAGAAGCAGTTTCCCATGTTGTACAGCAATGCGGGCGACACGTGCCGCGGGTCGATCTTCGAGGCGTAGTAGTCCAGAGCCTGCTGGAACTGTCCGGCGTCGTAGGCCGTCTTCGCCTCGTCCGGTGTCGTCGGAAGCGGCGCGGCGTCCTCGGCGGACACGACGTTCGAGGTCAGGGCGAAGCAGAGGGCGAGCAGGATCGCCGCGAACGCCCCGAACCTGCGGACCGCGGACGCGAGCTGCCTGCGGAATTTCTCGTTGAGCTCGCTTCGGAGCGACGGCATCCACGCGGTGTTCGCGAGGTCTTCCAGCTGGCGGCCGAGCTCGGGCGAAGTCTCCTTCACGCGAGCGGCGGATTCGCCGAGGGCGGTCCCCGGCGGCAGGTCCAGCATGTCGTTGAAGAACGCGCTCAGGTCGGCTCCGAGCTTGTCCGGCAGTTCGCCGGGCGGTGTCTTTTCGATGGCGGAGGCCAACGCGCCGCGACGGGCCCGTGCGGCCATGCGCCTGCGGGCGGCGGGGTCGGATTCGAGGGCGCGTCTGCGGGCGCACACCGCCGCGCTTGCTCCGGCGAAGACGCCGCCGACGAGCAGGAGCCCCAGCGAGATCCACAGCGCGTTCAGGATCAGCGGCAGCGACACGCGCCCGCCGTCGTCCTCGTCGTGGAGGTACAGGATGCTTTCCGGGGTCGGCGCGGACGTCCCGGAGGGCACGGCGTTCGGGTCGGCGTTCACGATGGCGGCTCCGGCCGGGATCGATGCCACGCCCGAGGCGGCCTTGTCGACGTGTACGGTCTGCTCGAACCGGTACGGCACGTATTTGCCGGTCGCGGCGTCGAACGTGGAGCAGGTGAAGGGCACGCTCCAGTCGCCCTCGTCGACGGGGATCAGGATGCAGTTCACGGAGACGCCGGACGCGGTCTCGCGCGTTTCCGGCGGATATGCCCGGAAATGCTCCGGTTCGATCTTCGGCATGTTCAGCATCTCGGACTGCTCGCCGCCGGAGAAATTGATCTTCAGGCTCATGGGCTCGCCGACGCGGTAGGGGGCGGGCGAGACCGACGCCTCGACTTTCCAGTCGCCGAGCAGCCCCACGTAGGGCGCGTCGGCCGGGGGAGCGGGGAGCGGCTTGATCGTGATCTCGGGCGAGGACGCCGCGAGGGTGCCGCGCGTGGAGTCGAGGCCGAAGAAATCGCGTTCGTCCCGCAGGACCACGCTGGTCTCGGATTTGAGCTGGAACTGACCGGCGGAAAGCGCGCGGAACTTCGTGTCGAACTGGTACACGGTGTAAGCCGCGCCGCTGATGCGCTGGTTGTGGCTGGAGACGGACTCGAAATTCGGCGCGTCGGGATTGACTTTCCGGTAGTCATGGAACCGGATCGTGATCCTGTCGTTCGACGGCGTGATGTCCGGGTAGTTCGCGAGCGTGAGGTCGTACGGCGACCGCACGTAGATCGAGAGCTGAAGCGGGATCTCCTCGCCGACCCAGAACGACGGCGTGCCCTTCTCCGCGCCGGGGAAGGTCATGTTCGCGAAGACCGGGCGGCTGCCGGACGCCTGCGCCTGGTCGAGCTTGGGCGCGGGGCCGACTTTCACCTTGACGGGCTCCGTCTTCTCCGGCTGGCGCGAATTGCCGTTCACGACGACCTCGAGCGCCGGGATCGTGAATTCGCCCTCCTCGCGAGCGGCGAAGGGGACGCGGAGGGTGAATTTCGAGGTCGTGACGCCGTTGATGATCGACATGCTCGAACCGCTGGAGATGCCGCTGGTCCACTCGATGCCGTCCATGCGCGGGGGCGACTGGCGGAGCTGGAGACGGCTCACGTTCTCCGCCGAGATCTCGACGTAGCCGCGCATGCCCACGGTGAGGTTGCGGGGCTGGACCGACACGTTCAGATCGACGGCCGAGGCGGTCAGAGCGATGAAGAGAAATGCGAATGCGAAGATGCGTGCGAACATCGTTTGCAGGTACATGCGTCACCAATCCTTTTCCACATAGTTGTTCAGGCGGCCGTTCTGGCGAGTCTGGTTCGCGTCCTTGAAATCGAGCTCGTCTTTTGACATCATATTGAGAATGGCCTCGGCCTGCTGTTTATCCATGTCGCCCTGGTCCATCGGGGCTTCCTGCGCGGGTTCCTGCCTCTGCTCGGCGGGCTGCTGGTCCTGCTGCTGTTCGCCGGACTGCTCCGGTTGTTCCTGCTGCTGTTCGCCGGAGTCGCCGTCTTCCTGCTGGGGCTGCTGGTTCTGCGTGAGCTGGTCGAGAGCATTCTTCAGATGCTCCTCGGCCTTCTCGCCGTTGCCGCGCTCCTGCTCCTCGCGGGCCTTCTGGATTTCCTCCTTTGCCTGTTGAGCGGCCTGCTGCTGGCGTTCCTGGTTCATCTCGGAAGCCTTCTGTTCCAGCTCGGAAACAGCCTGTTCGGCCTGGCTCGCGCTGTCCTGGGCGGACTGCTGCTGATCCTGCTGCTGGTTCTGCTCACCGGATTGCTGTTGCTGTTCCTGCTGCTCGCCGGATTGTTGCTGGTCCTGTTCGCCGGACTGCTGTTGTTGCTGGTCCTGCTGATTCTGCTGGTTTTCCTGCTGTTGCTGATCGTGGGCCTGCTGGGTCTGCTGACGTGCCTGCTCCATGAGCTTCTTGAGCTCTTCGATCTGCTTTTTGAGTTCCTCGGCCTGCTTGCGGTCCGCCAGCAGAAGCTGCTGATTGCGGATCACGGACGCGTCGCCGGAATGCGACCGCATGCTCTCGCGGTAGAGGTCCTCCGCGCGATTCAGCACGGTCAGCGCTTCGCCGACGCCCTTTTCCGCGCCGTCGAGATCCTGTGCCTGAAGTTTCCGCATGGCGTCCTGAAGTCCGGTCCTCGCGTCGAGGTGGGAGATCACGCCGATGTTCTGGTAGGCGGACGCGCGCACCAGCGGCTCCTTCTCCGACGCGGCGATGGCGCGTTCGTAGAACGACCTGGCTTTCTCGTCGTCGTGCTCCACCTGCTGCTGATCGAGCCCGAGGTTGTAGAGTTCGGAGGGGGAACGGAACGGTTCGGGTTCCGGGGCTTCGGTCACGTCGGCGGCATCCTGGGCCGCGACGGCCTGTCCCTGGACGGGGACCGGTTGGACTGCCGGAGCCGCCTGTGCGCGGAGTTCGGGCCGGAACCCGAGGCAGAGGAGGGCGGCGAGCACGAACGCCGTCTGAACGGTGCGGGGGCGCGTTTCCGAGACGCAGAAGAAGAGCGCGAGGAGGAACAGCGCGGCCGCGAGCGGATAGGCGGGGCGTTCGATGGGGCGGAACATGGAGACGGAGTCCTCGCTCTCCTTCCTGTCGAGCATCTTGATGCGGGTTTCGAGTTCGTCGACGCCGCTGAACGCCGCGGTGGAGCGGACGTAGATGCCGCCGGTCCTGCGCGCCAGCTCGGTCAGCTGAGGCTCATTTAAGGGACTCTTCACCGGGTTGCCCTCGCGGTCGGTGAGGACGCGGAGTTCGCCCCGTTCGTCCTTCACGCGGATGACGGCGGGATTGGAGGGATCGCCCACGCCCACGGCGAAGACCGGTATCTGCGCCTTCGCGAGGTCGCCGACGACCGATGCGCCGCGCCCGGTGAGCTCGTCGCCATCGGTCACGAGGATCACGGCCTTGTGCATGCCCTGCGCGCCCTTGAACGCCTGCACGGCCTCCTCGAGCGCGAGCTGGACGTTGGTGCCGCCGATGGGGATCGTGTCCGTGTCGAGGTCGTCGACGAGCTGGATGAAACTGGTCCGGTCGACCGTGAGGGGGCAGATCAGAAAGGATTCGCCGGCGAACGCGATCAGGCCGAAACGGTCGCCCGGATTCTTCTTCACGAGTTCGCGCACGAGCCATTTCGCGTGGTCCATGCGGCTCGGCTTCACGTCGTCGGAGAGCATGCTCTTCGAGACGTCGAACAGCACCAGCAGGTCGCGCCCCGTGGAGGTGTCCTGCATGACCTGTTTGCCCCAGGAGGGACGCGCGGCCGCCACGACCGTGAGCAGGATGGCCCCGGAGAGCAGAAGCAGCCGGAAGACGCGTTTGCCCCGCGAGGCGTTGGAGAACTGGGCGATGCGTTCATTTGTGCCGAACATTTTGCGGAGGATGGTGTTTCTGCGGGCGTTCCCGGCCAGTGCCAGGACCAGGATCAGCGGCACGATCCACAGCAGATTCCATAATATGGCGCCATTGAGAAAAGACATTGTGCAGGCTTCCTTGGGGGCGGCGCGATGCGCGCCCCGATGATTCGATTCACGGACATCGACGCCGGAGTGCCGGGGGACCGGCGGGTCCGGGGAATCCCGGCGTCTGAAGCCTTAGACACGTCATTTCGCGGTTTGTTCCATGGAGTTTGCGGACGCGGCGAATTTTCCGCAGAGCGCCTTGAACTGGTCGCCCCGGTCGCGGTAGTCGCGGAACATGTCCATGCTGGCGGTGGCGGGCGAGAGCAGGACCGTGTCGCCGGGCTCGGCGAGGGAGACGGCGGTCCGCACGGCGTCGGGGAACGTCCCGCAGGACGTGAACGGCACGCCGCGACTTTTCAGATATTCGGCGATGGCTGGGCCGCAGGAACCGAAGACGACGGCGTGTTTGAGGCGGTGAAGCTCCGGGTCGAGTTCGCCGAAATCCATCGCCTTGTCGAGGCCGCCGAGCAGGATGACCACGCGGCGTTCGCCCCCGACCGCCTCCAGCGCGGCGTTCACGGCGTGGGGATTCGTGGCCTTGGAGTCGTTGATGTACTGCACGCCGTTCGCGGTGAGGAAACGTTCCAGCCGATGCGGCCCGGACTCGAATTTCGCGAGCGCGTCGGCCACGGCGGGCAGGAACGCCGCTTCCTCGCCCCGGACCGCCGCCAGAAGCGCGAGCGACGCCAGGGCGTTCTCGAGGTTGTGGACGCCCTTCAGCGCGAGCTTGTCGGCCGGGACGATGGGGCGGCCCCGGAATGAGAGCATGCCGTTGGCGACCGCGAAGTCGGCCGGGAGCGTCGCGGAAAACGTGTAGAGGCGTTTGCCGGGGGGCGCGAACCGGAGCCGGGCGGGGATGGAGGCGTTCAGCACCTGAACGGCCGCGGGGTCGCCGAGGAGCTTGAACTTCGCGGCGGCGTACGCCTCCATGCTGCCGTGCCGGTCGATGTGGTCGGAGGCGAGGTTCAGGACGGCGGCCGCGGCCGGATGCGGCACGGGCATGATCTCGAGCTGGAACGAGCTGATCTCGACGACCGGGAGATCGAGTTTCCCGTCGAGGCAGTCGATGGCGGCGTCGCTCATTGCGTAGCCGTTGTTGCCGCAGGCGCAGGCGCGGACCCCGGCGGCGCGGAAGAGCTCGGCCGTGAGCTCGGTCGTGGTGGTCTTGCCGTTGGTCCCGGTGATGCCGACGAACGGCTTCCCGCAGGCTTCGAGCGCGAACTCGAGTTCGCTCGCGAGTCTGCCGGAAACGGATTCGAGCTGCTGCCGCACGGGATTGCCCGCGCGGAAGCCCGGGCTGAGCACGGTCAGGTCGAACCGGGGCAGGGGGGCTCCGGCGCGGAACCCGAAATACAGCGCGTCGGGGCGTTTGGGCAGGGAGGAGGCGAATTCGCGCAGGGAGTCGGTGTCCTGTTCGTCGAGCAGGGCGAACGGGCGGTCCAGTCTGGCGGCGAGGCGCGCGGCGGCGCGTCCGCTGACTCCGCATCCTGCGATCAGGAGCGGGGTGGGGTCGTTGTTATCATTCATAGTTGTTTTCCTTCATGAGCTTCGGGTCGCGTCTGAACCACGTGTGCAGGTCCAGGTCCTGGTCCTGCATGATCCGCGCGAGGTCGTCGGAGTCGAGATCGCGGTAGGCCGCGAGTTCGGCGAGGCGTTCCCGCACGGCGTCGGCCGCGCCATCGCGGTCCGTCATGCGGTACACGCTCTCGAGCATGATGAGCGGCAGGACGGAGACGGGGCGGAGCTCCATGGAGCGTTTGAGGAACGGGATGGCTTCGGCTGGGTGGCCGGAGATCACGCAGGCCCGGGCGATGTAATCGTTGGAGTAACCGTAATCCGGGGTGCTGCCGCCGGCGAACATGGCGTAATACTTCCCGGCGTTCCCGGGGTCGTACAGGGATGCGTGGTAGAGGGCGCGCGACTTCAGCGCGAGGGGCGAACAGGGCATCGACGCGGCCGCGAGATGCAGACGCGACGCCCGGTCGTGGTCGCCGGCTGCTTCGGCGGAACCCGCCTGCCAGGAGAGGAGTTCCGCCGCGAGACAGCAGAATGCCGAGAACAGCGCGAGCAGCAGGACGACGGCCCCGAGCGCGAAGGACACGGGACGGAGGATGCGGCCGTGACGTTTCTGCGGATGGAGCTCGCGCTTGCGCTGCACGAGGAACCGGCGCAGGAACTCCGGCGGACGCCAGAACGGCGCGGGGACGCCCTCGCGTTCGTGCAGCAGCAGCCCGAGGAAGATCATGGCGAGGAGATTGGTCGGCCAGCGTTCCAGCACCAGGTCGAACTGACAGTGGACCAGCAGGGCGGTCAGGCAGAGCAGCGAGAGCGCGGTCTCCGCGTCCAGTTCGCGGAACCGTTTCCCCGCGAAAACCATCGGCTCCAGCAGGAGATAGCACCAGCACAGCAAGCCGAGCAGGCCGAACGACGCGGCGACGAACAGCGGCTCGTTGTGGGGATGGTCGATCCGTGCGGCGGAGTGGCGCATCGCGAAGAATTCGGGGCGGCGGAACGGCAGATATTCGGTCTCGAACGAGGGGCCGCCGACCCCGAGATTCGGATGTTCGGCGATCATGTTCACGGTCGTGTTCGCGAGGAAGACGCGTTCGTCGACGGAGAGTTCGCGGATGATCGCGTCGTGCGGCGTCATCAGTCCAAACCACAGCGAGCCCACGATGGCCGCGGTCAGGATGCCGAAGAGCGTGGTCCGGCGTCCGCGTCGCCCGAGCTTCAGAAATCCCCAGAGCGCGCCCGCCACGATGATCCCGAGGACCGCTCCGCGCGATTCCGTGAGCGCGATCTGCCAGACCGTGACCCCGACGACGATCGCCGAGAGTTCGAGCCGCAGGGGCCGCCGCCGGATCGACCGCAGGACGGTCAGGACCGCGAAGGGCGCCGTCACGGCGAGGAGCGCGGCGTTCCAGTTGATGTTCTGCGCCATGCCGAAAAGATGCCATCCGAGGCCGTAATACTGGATGAAGCCGTTCACCGCGTCGAGCAGCCAGAAGAGCGTCAGGAACCACGCCAGATACCGTTTGATCTCCGCGGCGAACGCGCAGATGCAGAACGGCACGGTCGAGATCAGGAAAAGTTCGCCCGTCTCCGCGATGGAATACCGCCCGGCGTGCCGGACCGCGTGCCACAGCCCCACGCCGAACAGGAGCAGCATGGCGAGGACCAGTCCGTGGGGAAGGCGTTCGCGGGTGCGCTGAATGGTCCGCGGAAACAGCAGGACGATCCCCGTGATCGCGAGGACCGCCGCGCCGGATTCGAAGAACAGCACCGTCCAGGTCGGCACGCACAGGAGCATCCCGGGATGTCCGAGCAGCACGACGAGCAGCATGGCCGCCGCGGCGGTCATGGTGTTGCGTGCGAGGGGGGATTCGTTTGGCATGGGACGGGTTTCTCCGGGAGGGGCGGTTGGAACAAACGTTGGAAAATGCGGGTCCAATACTTTACATGCACAAACCGCATTTTTCAAGGCGGAGAGGCTGCCGGCGGCGCTTTTTCCCGCGCGGGGAGCGCGTCGGGCGCGCCCGGACGGAAAAAACGGCGAAACCGGGGACAAAAACGCGTTTTGCACTTGCGAAACGAGGTTTGACGCGTTACATTATACAATGGCGGAGCATCAGAGCTCCGTCAGGAAGGGATCCAATGAAAGACGACCAGGACAACGGCAACATCGATTTCAAGGAGGCGAAGGACCATGATTCCTCCGCCCCCGTCAATATAACGGTCTCGGGCGATCCCGCGACCGACAGTTCCAAAAGCGATCCATCCGAGGCCCGCATCGTCACGGCCCCCTCGCTCATCCTCGGCGGCATCGTGGTCTTCCCTTACGCCCTGACTCCGCTGGTCCTGAACGATCCCGGCACCATCGGGCTCATGGAGTCCGCGTCGTCCGGCGACCGCATGCTGGCGCTCTTCCCCGAAATGCCCGACGACGAATCCATGCGCGAGCTCATCAAGGGCAGGGCGTTCGATCCGAAGACCTCCACGATCCTGCTGAACAACAAGCGTATCGTCTCCACCGGCGTCCTCGCGCGCATCGTGAAGACGCTCAAATTCCCCGACGGAACGGTCCGGGTCCTGGTCCGGGGCATCTCCCGCATCAAATTCCTGGAGCCCGTCGGCGGCAAGCCGTACCTGATGCTGAAAGTGGCGCGGATCCCGGTCGCGCAGGACTCCTCGGTCGAGACCATCGCGATGGTGCGGAACGCCATCAAGCAGTTCCAGGAGATCGTGTCCTTCGCGCCGAATTTCCCCGAGGAACTGAAGATCGCCGTGCTGAACATGAACGACAATACGCGCATCACCGACGTGATCGCCGATACGCTGAACATCTCCTTCGCGGAAAAGATCGTGCTGCTGACCACCCCGAACCTGCAGGACCGGCTGCATTTCCTGACCATCCTGCTGAACCGCGAACTGGAGGTGCTGCGTCTGGGCTCCGAGATCCAGAGTCAGGTCCACGACGCCATGACGAAGTCACAGCGCGAATTCTTCCTGCGCGAACAGCTCAAGCAGATCAAGGAGGAACTGGGCGAGGGCAACCGCAACCCGGACGTGAACGCCATCATGAGCCGCCTGGAGAAGACCAAGCTCACGAAGCCCGTTCGCGAGGTCGTCATGAAGGAGATCGAGCGCCTGAACATGGTCCCGCCCTCCTCGCCGGAGTACAACATCTCCTACACCTACATCGACTGGCTCCTCGGCGTGCCGTGGCTCGAATCCACGCAGGACCGCGTGAACGTGAAGGACGCCGCCGGCATCCTCGACGCCGACCATTACGGCCTGAAGGACGTGAAGGAGCGCATCCTCGAATTCCTCTCCGTCCTCCAGCTGAAGAAAAACCACAAGTCGCCGATCATCTGCTTCATCGGACCGCCCGGCGTCGGCAAGACTTCGCTCGGGCGTTCCATCGCGGTCTCCCTCGGACGCAAGTTCGTGCGGATGTCCCTCGGCGGCATCAAGGACGAGGCCGAGATACGCGGCCACCGGCGCACCTACATCGGCGCGCTCCCCGGCCGCATCATCCAGGGCATGAAACGCGCCGGGACCGTGAATCCTGTCTTCATGCTCGACGAACTCGACAAGCTCGGCAACGATTACCGGGGCGACCCGGCGTCCGCGCTGCTCGAGGTGCTCGACCCGGAGCAGAACAAGGCTTTCAACGACCATTATCTCGAGGTCGACTACGACCTCAGCAAGGTCATGTTCATCGCCACGGCCAACGTGCTCGAATCCATCCCGCGTCCCCTGCTGGACCGCATGGAGGTCATCCGTCTGCCGGGCTATACCGCGCTGGAGAAGGAGCAGATCGCCAGGCGCTACCTCATCCCGCGCCAGATGGTCGAAAACGGCCTCGACAATTCCTTCGTCCGCTTCAAGCACAGCGCCGCCTTCGAGATCATCGAGCATTACACCATGGAGGCCGGCGTCCGCAACCTGGAACGCATGATCGCGTCCGTCTGCCGCAAGCTCGTGCGGAGGTTCGTGGAGCAGGGCGGGGGACAGCCCCCGGAGAAGCCGGTCGTGGTCGACGCCGCATGCGTCCGCGAGCTGCTCGGCCCCCGCAAGTTCACCAGCGACGAGAGCGAGAATCTGCCGCGCGTGGGCATCGTGACCGGCATGGCCTGGACCAGCTACGGCGGTTCCATCCTCGAGGTCGAAGCCGCGAAAATGCCCGGCCGTGGCGACCTGAAGCTCACCGGTTCCCTCGGAGACGTGATGAAGGAGAGCGCCCTGGCGGCGTTCAGCTACGTCCGGGGGCACGCCAAGGAACTCGGAATCAATCAGAAGCTTTTCAAGGAAAACGATTTCCATATCCATGTCCCGGACGGCGCCACGCCGAAGGACGGCCCGTCGGCCGGCGTCACGCTCGCCACCGCCCTCGTCTCGCTTCTCACCGGGAAGCCCGTGAAGCCGCGTCTCTCCATGACCGGCGAGATCACCCTGAGCGGCAAAGTCACGCCCATCGGCGGCGTCCGCGAGAAGGTGATCGCCGCGCTCCGCGCCGGCATCCGCGACGTGGTGATGCCCGCCGACAACGAGAAGGACCTGGAGGACGTGCCGCCCGAGGTGCGCAGTCAGATCTCGTTCCACTTCGTCCGCACCATCGACGAGGTCCTGAAGATCGCGCTCCCGAAACATGTCAGGGCGTTCGTGCCGAAACGTTCGGCGGCCGAGAAGGACGAGTTCTACGAATACGACGACTACCTCTTCCAGCAGGTCGAACCCGAGGCGGCGGCGGAGAAATCCGCCGCGAAGAAGCCCGAGGCTCCCATTCAGGAGAAGCCCGTCGAAAAGAAACCCGCCGACGCCGAATCCCCTGCCGGCGAAGCCGCGAAATCGGTCAAACCCGACGCCGCTCCCGTCAAGGAGAAATCCGCCGGAAAGAAGCCGGAAGCGCCCGCCGGGAAGGCCCCGGAGAAGAAGCCGGAGGCGCCCGTTCAGGAGAAGCCCGTCGAGAAGAAGGCGGAAGCTCCCGAGGAGAAGCATGCGGACCCCAACCAGGCGTCCCGGCTCGAGGTGAAGAAGACTCCGCTCGTCGTGAACTATTCGAAGTTCCAGAACGCCTCGTTCACCATCGGCGGCATCCCCCTCAAGGCTCCCGTTCTCCAGCAGCATCCGACTCCCGCTCCGGCCTCCCCGGCCAGATCGTTCTCGCCCTCGGAAAAGCTCCACCTGGACGTGAAGGTCTCGTCCGAAATGGAACCCGGCGCGGCGGCGGACTTGTCCGTGATCCCGCTCGAAACTCCGGCGAAGACGAAACCCGCCTCCCGCAAGCGCGCGTCCCGCACGGCCAGACCCGCGTCCGGCGGCGCCGTCAGGTTCCGCCCGGCTTCGAACCGGAAACTCCCGGTGAAGTTCGTGACTTCGCTTCCGACGGCCCCGGCCGCCCCGGCACGTCCCGCGAAGAGATCCAAACCCGCCCGTGCCGGTTCCGCCTCGACCAAGAAAGGTAAATGACCATGAAGCTCCTCTCCCCCCGACTGATTTTCTGCTCTTTGCTTCTCGCCGCCTCGGCGTCCCTCGTCGCCGCCGACGAATCCGCCCCGGCCCCGAAGGACGATCTGCCGCCCGAGATCATGCAGGCGCTCTTCCCCGAGGCATCGGTCGACCCCGGCAAGATATCCGCGGAAGCTTTCCTGCGCATGGCGCGCCGGGCTCCCGCCGGGGAATCCTGGGCGAAGATGGAGGGCACCGCGTCCCACCGCAGGAGCGGCGCGAGCACGGTGAAGGACACCATCCGCGTCGGCATTCGGTTCACCCCGAAACGCGTGATCGCCCAGCTCGTGTTCGCCGGCAACGAATATTACGAGATGGGACAGACGTTCGACACGCCGCCGGTCTTCACGCAGGAGACCGACGTGCCGGACAAGGACAAGACGCGCCTCTCGCTCTACGGCATCCTGCCGTCCGACCTTACGCTCGGATTCCTCTACCGCGACCTCGTGCGGGAGGAGAAGCCGGAGAGCGTGAAGACCATCGACTGCCGTGTCTTTGTGCTGAAGGGCGGCGAGAACGACTACGTCCGCGTGTGGCTGAGTACGGACTATTATTTCCCGCTGAAGGCCCACTGGTTCAAGACGCTCCCGGATGAGAAGACGAAACCCTACCGCGAGCTCGAATTGGGCGGCGTGAAGAAGGAAAACGATTTCTACGTGGTCCAGGAGCTGTTCCTCTTCGGGCAGGACTGGCGCACCCGCGTGGAGTTCGACAAGCGCGACGCGGGCCGGGTCGAGGAGGCCAAGGCCCCCGTCGACCTCTTCCTTTCGAAGGATGACGAAGCACCCGCGGAAACGGCTCCCGCAACCGACAAGGACGCGAAAAAATGAACTTCACGGCGGTCAGGACCATCAGGCGCGGACGGCGCAACGGCGAATCCGGTCAGGCTTTCGCCGAGCTTGCCGTGTCCCTGATCGCCATTGCGGCCGCGTTCGCCGGGTTTCTCCTGGTGGCCGTGCTCAGCTCCGACGGCGTTTCCATGAGCATCGAAGCACGCAGGATCGCCGACGAGCAGAGTTCGCACGGCTACTACTCGAATTCCGTGACCTCCGTCAGGCGCTGGGACAATACGCGGGACGACGGCGACCCGTCCCGGGACGATCAGGAGACCTCCCTGCGCGGCGGGGACGGCGCATTGTTCAAACGTCAGCTCCGGGACGCCAGCGGCCGGGTGTCGTTCATCGATTCCTCGGAGCTCCGGTACGACAACGAGTTCGACGGACTTCAGAACGATTATTTGTTCGTGGGCGCGGCTTCCCTGTCGGTCGGCGACGCGTCCACCTCGAATTCGCTCAAGGACCACGGGATCGGCGCGCTCGAATCCGCCATCCGGGGGCTCTTCCGCATCGACGGCGTGGAGGTCGGGGACACCGTCTATATGCCCGCTCACAAAGACCCCCCGCATGATTGAGGTGACTGCCATGGATTCCCCCCGCTCGCTGGTCATGACGCTCGAAGAAGCCGTCGAGGTGCGCCGCAAGCTCGCCGCGTCCGGCCGGAAACTCGCCGTCACGAACGGCTGTTTCGATCTGCTTCACCGCGGCCACGCCGAATATCTCATGCAGGCGCGTTCGCTCGCCGACGCCCTTTTCGTGCTCGTCAATTCCGACGCGTCCGTCCGGGCGCTGAAAGGCCCGACCCGGCCCGTGAACGCCGAGCTCGACCGGGCGTTCCTGCTGGCTTGTCTCAAGTTCGTCGACGGCGTCGTGATCTTCCGTTCCTCCCGCTGCGACGCCGAACTCGCCGCCCTGAAGCCCGACGTGTACGTGAAAGGCGGCGACTACACCGTCGACTCTCTCGACCCCTCCGAACGGTCGGCCCTGCTCGCCGCCGGCGCCGACATCCGTTTCATCCCGTTCGTCCCCGGTTACTCCACGACCGGAACCCTCAAAAAAGCCGGACAAGGAGGTTGATCCACATGTCCGTCACCCTCGTCCCCCT
>Ga0310696_10007091_pt1 | contig 13214 bp, 12 predicted proteins | sample AusTroGonzalo_MG_4_FD_203885 | JGI IMG/M metagenome (GOLD analysis project Ga0310696, IMG submission 203885) | Bovine rumen microbial communities from tropical cattle in Woodstock, Queensland, Australia - Gonzalo_02 (v2) (version 2) | ecosystem: Host-associated > Mammals > Digestive system >... | reverse complement strand
AGGAGAATGCTCTGCAGGGGCATGGAGAGGGGATTCGTGCCTACGTCCGCGGGTAATTCCTTGGGACGTGGGCACGAATGAGCATTCTGCGCGTGTAGAACGAATAGTGGCGCACACGACGATTTGTCGGGAGGCAGGAGAGTGATTTGCCGGGAGGCAGGAGGATGTTTTGTCGGGAGGCAGGAGAGTGATTTGCCGGGAGGCAGGAGGATGATTTGTCGGGAGGAAGGGAAAGGAAACAGAGGGGGGTGTCTAGGAAGAGAGAGGAAGCAGAGAGGGCTGTCCGGGGCGGGGAGAGGATAAAGGGGTTAGCGTCCAGGGGCAGGAAAGGAAGAAAAGGGGAACTATCAAATGGGCGGGAAGGGAAAAGGGGGCGTAAAAACTCAAAGGCGGGGAAGGAAGGAGGCGAAAACAGTCAAATAAATGAACATAGGGAATAGTTGGCTTCGGCGGGGATTGAGTAACTTTGTAAAGTGGAAATCCAACATTTTGCTAAGTATATGAAAAAATCCCTCATCATTCTTGCATCGGCAGGCCTGTTGCTCTGCGCCTGCGGTGCTCCCCAGCTCGGACAGGCTTCGATCGACAAGGTCCTCAAGGCCATGACCACCGAGGAAAAGGTCCATTTCGTCATCGGTACCGGCATGGAACAGGACCTGGGAGGCGGAGCCACGGTGGGAGCCACCGACATCCTCCTTCCCGGCGCAGCCGGCACGACCTATCCCATCCCGCGCCTCGGCATCCCTGCCATCGCGCTCGCTGACGGCCCTGCAGGCCTCCGCATCCAGCCCATCCGCGAGGGTGACCCCAACACCTACTACTGCACACACTTCCCTATCGGCACGCTGCTCGCCTCCACATGGAACCAGGAGCTGGTCGAGTCGGTCGGCAAGGCCATGGGCGAGGAAGTCCATGAGTACGGCGCCGACGTCTATCTCGCTCCCGCCATCAACATCCACCGCCACCCGCTCAACGGCCGCAACTTCGAGTATTATTCCGAGGACCCGGTCGTAGCCGGAAAGATCGGTGCGGCCTATGTCCGCGGAGTCCAGAGCAACGACGTGGGTACTTCCGTGAAGCATTTCGCCTTCAACAACCAGGAGACCAACCGCACGGCCAACAACGCCGTCATCAGCCCCCGCGCCCAGCGCGAGATCTACCTCAAGGGCTTCGAGATCGTGGTCAAGGAGGCCAACCCCTGGACCATCATGTCCTCCTACAACAAGATCAACGGCACCTACACTTCGCAGTCCCGCGAGCTCCTCACCGACATCCTTCGTGACGACTGGGGATTCGAGGGCCTCGTGATGACCGACTGGTACGGTGGTGACGACGGCGCCGCACAGATCGCCGCCGGCAACGACATGCTCCAGCCCGGCACCGACCTGCAGTACGAGCAGATCATGGCCGCCCTCAAGGACGGCTCGCTCAGCATGGCCGAGCTCGACGTCTGCGTGCGCCGCTGCCTCGAGCTCGTGCTCAAGAGCCCCAAGATGAAGGGCTACGAGTTCTCCAACAAGCCTGACCTCGACGCCCACGCCAAGGTCACCCGCGAGAGCGCCCTCGAAGGCATGGTCCTTCTCGAGAACAAGGGCGTCCTCCCGCTCAAGAATGTCAAGAACGTCGCCGTCTACGGCTGCACTTCCTATGCTTTCATCGCCGGCGGTACCGGCTCCGGTGACGTCAACCGCGCCTATACCGTGTCCCTTCTCGACGGTCTCAAGAATGCCGGATTCAATGTGGACGACTCCAAGAAAGACCTGTTCGAGAAGCACATAGCCGACGAGAAGGCTGCTGCGATGGCCTCCATCGGCAACAGCGCACTCGCTGCTTTCTTCCCTGTCCCCCGCCCGACCGAAATCATTCCTTCCGCAGTGGAGCTGAGGGCTTCCGCCAGGGCCAACGACATCGCCATCATCACCTTCGGCCGCAACTCCGGTGAGTTCTTCGACCGCAGCAGCGCCGACTTCTCCCTCAACGCAGGTGAGCTGCAGCTGCTCAAGTCCGTGACCAATGCCTTCCATGCCGCCGGCAAGAAGGTCGTCGTCGTCCTCAACATCGGCGGCGTCATCGAGACCGCTTCCTGGAAGAACATCCCCGACGCCGTCCTGCTCGCATGGCAGGCAGGCCAGGAGGGTGGCAATTCCGTCACCGACATCCTCACCGGCAAGGAAAGTCCTTCCGGCAAGCTCCCCATGACCTTCCCCGTGAACCTCATGGATGCAGGCTCCTCCGCCAACTTCCCCATCGATGCCGAAGCTGACGTCTACTTCCCCAACAAGCGCCCCGACCTCGGTGTCAAGGACATCGACGAGACCCGTTACGAGGAGGGTATCTATGTGGGTTACAGGTGGTTCGACAAGAAGGGCATCCGCGTCTCCTATCCGTTCGGCTATGGCCTCAGCTATACCACCTTCGGATATTCCGACGCCGCTGCCTCCGTCGCTGACGGCCAGGTGAAGGTCTCCGTCAAGGTGACCAACACCGGTTCCGTGGCCGGAAAGGAAGCCGTCCAGGTCTATGTCTCCGCTCCCGCCGGCAAGCTTGACAAGCCCGTCAAGGAGCTCAAGGCCTTCGCCAAGACCCGCAAGCTCGCCCCCGGCGAGTCGCAGACCGTCGAGCTCAGCTTCGCCGCCGCCGACATGTCGTCCTATGACGAGTCGGTACCCGGCTGGGTGCTCGATCCCGGTACGTACAACATCCTCGTCGGCGCTTCTTCCGCCGACATCCGTGCCACCGCGAGCGTCGATGTGAAATGATAAGGTATCTCGTTTTCGACTTCGACGGAACCCTCGCGGACTCCACCGAGGGCATAGTCAAGACCACCCGGGCGACTTTCGCCCGGATGGGTCTGCCTGCGCCTGAGGACGCCGACATACGGCAGGGCATAGGCCTGCCGTTGAAGGGCGCCCTCCAGACGGCGGGCATGCCCGAGGACCGTCTGGACGAAGGCGCGGACATCTACCACGAAGTCTTCTACGAGATAGCTCCCAAACATATCGTGCTGTTCCCGGGAGTGAAAGAAGCCCTTGAAAAGCTTGCTTCACGCGGCTACAGGATGGGCATCGCAACCTCCCGCAGCGAGCATTCGTTAAGGATGCTCCTGGGCGAGCACGGCATCGCACAGTATTTCGAAGTGCTGGGCGCAGTAGGCTCCGTCGAGCGGCCCAAGCCCTACCCGGACATAGTCCTGTGGGTCCTCGGCCGCATGGGGGCCACTCCTGACCAGGCGCTGGTCATAGGCGACACGGTCTTCGACATCCAGATGGGCAAGGCAGCGCGCTGCCGGACCTGCGCCGTCACATACGGCAATCACGGTCCGGACCAGCTGCGCACGGCCGAGCCGGACTTCCTGATAGACGACCTCCGTCTGCTGTCCCGCCTGCTCAAGGAAAACTGACGGTAAAAGCATAGTTTACAGCCCTGGAATAATATGGTTATTTCAGGGTTGTTTCGTATCTTTGCACCGGATCGTGGTGGACGGGAAGGTCCCGTCCTTAAAAGGGAACCCGGTGCGTATCCGGGACTGTGCCCGCAGCTGTGTCATCCGTAACGGCTCCGAATCGATGCCATTGGAGTACTCCTCCGAGAAGGCCGGGGCCGGGAGAAGTCAGAAGACCTGCCACTTTCAAGTTTAGCATCAGGGCTCGGGGACAAGTCCGTGCGGTAACGTAAATACTTATCTATCATGAAGAAAGCAAGATTGTTTTTGCTTTGCGGCGCGCTTGTGTCCATATTCGCGTGCCAGAAGGATCCCATTCCCGAGACCTACAAGGATGCGGAACTGACCGGCCAGAAGGTCGATGTCAGCGGCATCACCACCAGTGCCAGGAAGATTTTCATGCTCAATGAGGGAGGCATGGGATCCAACAATTCCACCCTGGATTTCCTCCGTTTCAGCGATGCCACCTATGTGACCGGCGCGTTCAAGAAAATGAACCCTTCGGTCGGAGGAGGTCTGGGCGATGTCGGCAACGACATCGTAGTCATCGGTGACGAAGTCTGGATGGCCATCAACAATTCCGGCATCATCGAGATAGTCTCGGCTAAGGACGAGAGCGAGGTCGCCGTCATACAGGTGCCTGCTCCCCGCAACATAGCCTTCGACGGCAGCTACGCCTATGTCACTTCTTGGGCCGGGGCTTATGCCAACTATGGCGCGGACTACTCCATCTCCGACTACAAGAATCCCAAGGGACAGGTATACCGTATAAACCTGGGCACCAAGAAGTTGGAAGGATCGGTCGAAGTAGGTTACCAGCCTGAAGGCATCGCATGTTATAATGGAAAGCTGTATGTGGCCAACTCCGGCGGCATCGCCAGCCAGCTCCCTCCGGACTATGCTTACGACAACACCGTCAGCATCATCGATACGAAGTCTTTCAAGGTGACCAAAACAATTGATGTACAGATCAACCTCAAGGGCGTCTATTCGGACGGCAAGGGCAATATCTATGTCACCACGCTCGGAGACTACTGGAGCATCCATTCCGGAGTGTATATGATCGATGCGTCAGACAATGTCAAGCACGTCTCCGACTATGTGAGCGTGGCTGCGATGAACGGCGACACGCTCTACGGCGTCGGTACCGAGGATGAGTGGGACTGGAGCGGTGCTCCCAAGACCTGGAAGGCCTTTATCTGCAAGAGCGGCACCAGGACATCATACGATGTATCATACAGCGGAAATCCCTACAGCCTGATTGCAATCAGTGATGACGCGTTCCTTGTAGGCGACGCAGGAGATTATTTCAATCCCGGCACCGTATCTCTCTTCAACAAGAACGGCAAGGTCTGGACCGTGACGGCCGGAGTCTGCCCCGGGCATTTCGCCATCTGGTAGTGCTCCGGCGGCCTGTCATAATCCTTCTGATACTAGTATCCGCCTGCTGGGGGTTGAATGCCCAGCAGACGGATACTATTCCTGCATCTGCCGTATTCGGCGTGAAGGCGCGGCCCGTCGTCAGGGCTGCGGAAGAAGTGTATCTCCCCCTGCAGGTGGCCGCGCCCCGTCAGGTAGCGGCTGTGCTTCAGCACTTTACGGGAGTGCAGGTGAAGGATTACGGCGGAGCCGGGGGCCTCAAGACCGTCAATGTCCGCAGCCTCGGAAGCGAGCATGTGGGCATCTTCCTGGACGGCATTCAAGTGGATAACGCACAGAACATGCAGGTGGACCTGGGACGCTTCTCGACCGACGGTATAGCGCAGGTAGCCCTGTATAACGGTCAGAAATCCAGGCGTCTGCAGACGGCGAAGGAGTACGCTTCCGGGGCGGCAGTGCACCTGACGAGCGAGCGGCCGCTGCATTTCGACGGAAGCGGAGGCCGCTTCCGTCTGCGCGGCGGCTCGCTCGGAACGCTGAACCCTTCCCTGCTCTGGGACAAGGACCTGCGTCACGGTATGTCGCTCAGGACTCAGGCAGAGTTCCTTACAAGCAGCGGGCGGTACAAGTACCCCTGTTTCGACACTACCCTGGTGCGGAAGAACGGCGACATCAAGGCTCTGAGGCTTGAGGCACAGCTGTTCGGGACTGTCAGTGACGGAGACTGGAATCTCCACGCCTACGCCTACGGCTCGGAGCGTGGATTCCCCGGGCCCGTCATCCGCAGGGCGGCCGGGTTCCCTTTCAGCGCCGAGCGCCAGGCCGACCAGGACTTGTTCGTCCAGGGCGGCTGGGACCAGGACTGGACGGAGCGTTACTCCACTTCATTAAAATTCAAGTATTCAAACAATTACACTCACTACGACACCCATCCCGAGAAGAACCCCATGGCAATGCCCTACGACCTGCATTACCGTCAGGGCTCGGGATATCTGTCGCTGGCGCAGTCCTATGTGCTGGCCGACGTGTGGTCGATGGACCTCAGTACGGACGGTCAGTACAATGCGCTGGATTCCGACGTGGGACAGTTCGTCACGCCCAGAAGGGCCGTCTTCACCGGGGCTCTGGCCACCCGTGTGGCATGGGATGCCTTCCGGGCGGCGGCGCACCTAGTTTATATGGGTGCGTGGGATTTCTACGACACCCCTTCTGCCGGAGGCTGGAGCCGGGAAGACACTTATCGCGACGCCTGGATGCCGTCGCTGAGCGTCTTCTGGAGGCCGTTGCGATGGCTGGAAGTGGACGCCTATGCCAAGCGAAGCTACCGCCTGCCGTCATTCAACGACCTGTATTACAGCCAGATGGGCAATTCCTCCCTGGTGCCGGAGCAGGCGGAGCAGTTCGGAGCTGATTTCCGCTTGGAGGGGAACTCGTCCCGGTCCGACTGGGAGTTGCGGATATCGCCTTACTTCAACCGCGTGAGTAACAAGATCGTGGCTATACCCACGTCGTCGCAGTTCCGCTGGACGATGCTGAACATAGGGCTGGTAGATGTCACTGGCCTGGACACCAAGGCTGCCGCCGGGTTCAGGCGCGGAGACTGGGAGCTGGAAGGAACGCTCCGCTACTCCTTCCAGCAGGCGCTGGACCATTCCGACAGCGGCAGCCAGACCTACGGCAACCAGATCCCCTACATCCCACGCCACAGCGGCGGAACAGGTCTTGAAGTCCATTACGACGAATGGGCATTCACCTGGGACACAAGCATTTCCGGAGGGAAATGGTCCCGCACCGCCAACATAGACGATTACTACATCGCGCCTTGGAGCATCAGCGACGCTTCCATTTCACGCAAGTATCTGCTTCCGGATGTCCGGGGCCGCAAGATGATTCCCGAACTCATCGTAGCCCTCAACGCGGGCAATGTCTTCAACAGGCCCTACCAGATCGTTCAGGGCTATCCGATGCCGGGCTTCAACGCCCTTCTATCCGTGGAACTTAACTGGTAATGATATGTTTTTCAGTTTCTTGTATGTACTTTTGAGCGGCATCGCACTCCCCGTGGGAGGTATCCAGATGCAGTACCTATGGCGCAACCAGCTCGGCGACGTCTATTCCCTCGGCCTCGGCTCCGCCGCGTGCCTCGGGGCCGCCGCCGCCACTATGTCAGGCTGGTGCTCGCTCACCGTCGGCTCGTTCATCTGCACGCTGATATGTACGATAGTCTGCTTCTTCGTTACATTAAGGGTATCGACTCAGAACCTGATCACTTTCGGCATCATCTTCGGCACCTTCATCGGGTCGCTGGGAACGATCGTGGTCACCAACGCCCCAACGGGCGACCTTCTCAAGCAGTACTACCTCTGGGGTGCGGCAAATTTCCATCTGGAAGGAGTCACGCACAGCGACATCATCTTCTCCCTATGTCTCTTCGCCATCGGCCTCGGCGCTGCCCTATATTCTGCCCGCGACCTGAGCAGGCATTTCCGGGGGGAGATAGAGCTTTCGCGCCTGTATAAGGCAATGAGCCTTATGGCCATCATGTTCCTGGTTACCAGTGCAGTAAGCATCTGCGGAACGATAGGATTCATCTCGCTCGGCGTACCTAATATCAGCCGCACCATCTGCAAGTCCACCGACATACGCAAGCATTACCTGATCTCCAGCGGCATCAGCGTGGGGCTTCTGCTGGTCACCTATCTTGTCTCGGAATTCGCCAATTTCGGCATCTACCTGCCCATCAGCGCCACTATGGCCATCATCGCGCTGCCGCTGATGATATTCCTTTTCACCGGGAAAAATGCGAAGGAGGCGCAGGCAACGCCATAGAAATTAGTTATCTTTGTCCAAGGATGAAGATAAAATGCATCATAGCTGCGCTGGCGGCGCTGTGCCTGAGCGGGATGCCGGCGGCGGCGCAGGGCGCCGGCGAGGGGGCCGCGGAGCGGCCCGGCCTCGCCGTGCGCGCAGGCGCCGACCGCATGACCATCGGCTCCTTCCGCGACACTTACACGAGCCTCGGATTCAACTCCTTCGCCCTGGGATGTGACTTCGTCACTCGTGGCGATGCCGGCAGCTTCTCTGCCGCGTACAATCGTCCCATCTTCACTATAGGATTGACTTACAACACCTTGGACGATGTCATTTTCCGAAGCGGACGCGGTCACTACTCCCCTATGGTGACGGCATACGCCGGAATCGGACGCGACCTGCTGCGCTACGGGCCCTTCTCGCTCGGATACGACCTGGCATTGGGTCTGTCCTACTCCGACGGCTACTACAACCCCCTGACTAACGCTTCCAACTGGTTCTTCAGCTCTCCGGTCCTGTTCCACGCCGCAGGTGGCGGACATATCACCTGGCAGCTGGCGCGGCGGCTGGATCTCATTGCCGACATCTCCGTCCGGCACTGCTCCAGCGCCCGCTTCGCCTACCCCAACGGCGGCCTGAACTACTGGGGCGGCGGACTTTCCGCCCGCTACCATTTCCAGGACAGGAAACCGGCCCTGAGCAAGGGTGTAAGGACTCCCCGCATATCGGATGAGCTGTACGAAAAGGGCTGGAACTATGAGATTTACGCCGGAGGCGGAGTACACGCCTGCGCGGCAGAGTGGCTGGCTATGACCAAGACAGTGGACAAGGAGACGCAGGCCGCCACCACCCTGCGCAGATGGCCCATGGGCTCGCTGGGCTTCGACGCCATCTACCGGCTCAACGGCCGCTTCGGCGCAGGAGCTACCGCCAATGCTTTCTATTGCTCCAACACAGAGATGCTGCGCCGGGCCGACGGCGTCATATACAGCGAAGAGGAGGCTGCCGCCTCCTCCTACGCACCTTTCTCCTTCGGCATCGGAGCCGTCCAGGAGATATTCTACAGGCGCACTGCCCTGTACCTTCAGGAAGGTTATTACCTCTACCGTAAGGCAGGCATCCACGCCGACCACGGCCGCATCTACGAGCGCGCCGGCCTGCGCCTTTACCCTAAAAGCATCGAGCCTTTCTTCATCAGCGTCTGCATCAAGGCCCACCGCTTCAAGGCCGACTACATGGACTTCACCATCGGCCTTCGCTTCAAGTAGTTACTTGCGCGTTCTGTCTACGAAACAGCGGAAGAGAGCGAGCCAGGAGTCGTCGGTCTGGACCATCCGCTCGGGATGGAACTGGACGGCCAGGACATTCTCATACTCATAGGCCTCCACTATGCCGTCGGGGGCGTGAGCAGTGATGCGGATGCCCGGAGCGGGGTCCTTAACCGCTTGATGATGAGAGGAATTGACCGTCAGGGAGTCCTGGCCGAATAGCTCGTAGAGGACACTCCCCTTCTCGACGCCTATCCTATGGTCGAAGCCCGAGTGCTTGACCATCGTATCCACCTGCGAAGGGATATCCTGGTACAGGGTGCCGCCGAGAACGACGTTCATGAGCTGCTCGCCGCGGCAGATGGCCAGGACCGGCTTGCCGGAGGCCAGCGCCGCCCGGGCGAACAGCAGGTCGCTGCGGTCGCGGACCGCATCGACGCTCACCGTCTCGTTCCAGACAGTCTCGCCATATTCGGCAGGGTCCACATCCGGGCCGCCGGAGAACACTATGCCGTCCAGCCTGGCGAGAAGGCTCTCGGCCAGGGCAGGGTCGTCGATGATGGGCAGGACTACCGGTATACCGCCTGCGCGGGCGATGGCATCGGTGTATGCGGAGGAGAGGTTGACGGCTCCGGTAGAGCTGCGGCCGCAGCTGATCCCGATCAGCGGGGCGGACTGTTTACTGCAAGAGCAGACAGATAACATAACTGATAGACAGAGGATTATAGAATTTCTCGTTTTCATGGTCAAGCGGGTTTATTCTCTTTTCTGAACAACAACAATGCGACATCTGCCAAAGCCAGGACTATGAAACCTGCCAGGCCGGTAAAGCCGCTCAAAAGATCGTGATAGCCGGCCAGATACATGATCGGCAGGCCGCCAAGGGCATTGACGGTGCCATGGGCTATGGCGGCCATTATGACCGAGCCGGACTTCTCGCGGATGAAGACCATCAGCGGAGTCAACAGCACGCAGAAAGCCACCATCATAAACACGCCCGCGACGGGATGTTCGGGATAGTTGTGGCCCATCAGTATGATCGGAGCGTGCCAGACACCCCAGATGACTCCAATGATAAGACATTCTTTCCAGAAGCCCTGGCCTTTCAGTAGACGGTGCAGGAAGCCCCGCCACGCAGACTCTTCACCGAAGGCAAGTACGGCATTGACGGTGAGTCCGGCCACAAAGCCGCTGAGGAGCGTCACGAATCCCACTCCCCAAGGGCCCATCGGCATCCCTTGCGACTGCAAGGTGTCCATAGTCTGCTTCAAAGCATCCCCTTCCGTGCTTATGGAAACGCCCGGAAACAGGGCTGAAACCGGCAGCGACAGCAGGATAGGGACAGGGATGATCACCAGCCACCCGAGCCACCACCATTTGTTGAGGCGGAAAGAAATGCCGATATCCGAGAAGAGTTTCTCTCCCGTGATCTTCTGTGTCAGCAGCACGGACAGAAGCGGGAAGAACATATAGACAATGCCGAGCAAAAGACCCCAGATGGACTGGTAGTCTTTGCCGCACAAATAGAAGATGCCGGCTGCAAGGTAACTGATACCAAAGCAGATTGCAAGGAAGATCAGTATCTTTTTCTTTTCCATATCACTTGGCTTTCAGTCTTCCATTCTTTCTAAGGGCTTCATTGATAATCCATTGCAGCTGACCGTTGGTGCTGCGGAACTCGTCCGCAGCCCAACGCTCCAGAGCTTCCATCGTCTCGGGATCGACCCTGAGGACGAAACTCTTCACTGCATCCTTATCCTTTGCCATTTTAGTAAAGGCTTCCGGAGTTCACGACAGGCTGGGCCGGCTCATCGCCGCAGAGGACGACCAGGAGGTTGCTGACCATGGCGGCCTTGCGCTCCTCGTCGAGATCGACCACGCCTTCAGCCTTGAGCTTGTCTAGAGCCATCTTGACCATGCTGACAGCACCATCGACGATCTTCTCGCGGGCGGCGATGATGGCGTCGGCCTGCTGGCGGCGGAGCATCACGGCGGCGATTTCGGGGGCGTAGGCGAGATAGTTGATACGGGCCTCGGTCACGTGCAGGCCAGCCATCGACAGGCGCTCGTTGAGCGTGCTGACCAGCTTCTCGTTGATCTCGTCGGCATTGCTGCGGAGGGTGAGCTCGTCGGGAGTGTCGGGATTGTCATAGGCGTAGCAGCCCGCGACCTGGCGCAGGGCGGCGTCGCTCTGTACGCGGACGAAGTTCTCGAAAGCCTGGGACAGGAAACGGGCGGAGCTGCCCTTGCCCGAGGAGGATCCCACAGGGGCAATGGACTGGCTGTCAATCTCGAAGAGGGCCTTGTAGGTGTCCTCGAGCTTCCAGACCAGCACCATGCCGATAAGGACGGGATTGCCGACCTTGTCGTTGACCTTGATGGGTTCGGGATTGAGGTTGCGGGCACGCAGGCTGACGCTCTTCTTGGTGAGGAGAGGATTCACCCAATAGAATCCCGTACGCGTGAACGTACCTTTATATTTGCCGAAGAACAGCAGTGCCACAGCCTCGTTCGGCTCCAGCTTAATGAAGCCGTTCACACAGAAAATGAACAGTACGAGGAAGATGACGCCGAAGATGGCATTGCCCGACTCCTTGTCGGCCTTAATGAAAAAGAAGACCGCAAGGGCGAAGAGAATGATGACGATGAGAAGGGCCAAGAAACCGTTCAGGACGGCGCCTTTGTAGGAGAATTCCTTGTTTTCCATGACGTTATGATTTTACGTTGTACAAAATAATATCATTTTGATATCACAAAGATACAACAAAAATCCTTATCTGCAAATTATTCTTGCATTTTCCCGCACGTTATGCCGTTTTTAGTCATAACCTGCGGGCTATTTCAGGAAGGCGAAGAAGACGGCGAGGACGAGGCAGACGAAGGCGGCGAAGTGGTTCCAGTGGAGGGCCTGGCCCTTGAAGACGAACAGGACGATGATGGAGAAGACGGTGAGGGAGATGACTTCCTGGATCACCTTGAGCTGGATGAGATTGAAGGGACCGCCGTTCTGGGCGTAGCCGATGCGGTTGGCCGGGACGGTGAGGCAGTACTCGAAGAATGCGATGCCCCACGAGAACAGGATGACCAGAATGAGCGGCCACCCGGTGGAAATCTTCATTTCACTGAGTTTCAGATGTCCGTACCAGGCGAACGTCATGAAGACGTTCGAGCAGATGAGCATAAGTATCGTCCAGATCCCTTGCATGATGTACCAGTCTAGTTTCGGGGCGCAAAGATACACCATTTCCGGGAATGCGCAATTGCGAAAGGCCTTTTCTTTTAAATCAGTATACGCGTGCGGCTGCGGTACTCCGCATAGCCGGGCTTGTTCTGCAACTGACGGCGCTCCATCATAGGGATGCTGATGAAAAGGAACATCGCAGTCATGGCGAGAGCGCCAAGCACGAGCCAGGGACGCGTCGATAGACCTTCCAACGATACGTACATGACCCAGACACCCCACCACATAAGGATCTCGCCGAAATAGTTGGGATGCCTGCCATGCTTCCAAAGCCCGATGTCACAGTAGCGGCCGGGGTTGGAGACACGGAAGCGGTGGATCTGGCTGTCGGCGATGAGCTGTATGGTGGGAGCCGCGAGGCACATGGCGAAGCCGGCCCAGATCCCGGCGCCGGCCGGGGCCGTGCTGTCGAAGACAAGCAGGCCGGGCAGCATCGCGGCGAACACTATAAGTGTAGGGAAATAATTGAGTCCGAAGAAATTGACTATATGGAAGCGGAACGGGGAAAGGCTCTCACGATAGCGGGTATAGCGCCAGTCCTCGTGATCGATCCCCTTGAAGGTATATGCCCAGTTGAGGGTCAGGCGCGTACCCCAGTACCAGACCGCAACCAGCAGAAGTATCGCCGGAACGGTAAAACAGTGCTTGTAAAATGCCCAGGCGGTGAGTATCACCGGCGGGGCGACGCTCCAGTACGGGTCGTAAACGGAAACATTGCGCCATTTGAGCCCGAAGCCCCAGACGACCAGCGTCGCGGCACAGTCGGCGGCCAGAAGAGCCGGGATCTCGGGGATGAACTGTATCAGGAACTGAAACAGGAAAAAGCCGACAATACCGGCGGACAGATATACGGCGCCGATGATGATGAAGGATACCAGCCTGAGGTTTTTATCGGTCTCGGAAGATAAATCAACTGCATTCATATGAACAAATATAATGTTCCTGCCGCAGAAATGCAAACCGCTCTCCCCTGCCGTCCCTTGGAAATGAACGGGGGATTCCGTATTTTTGTAAGGATATGGGAAGCGTGACGCTTGATATGTACATGACCGCGGGAGTGGGTGTAGCAGCC
>Ga0310696_10007089_pt1 | contig 13216 bp, 19 predicted proteins | sample AusTroGonzalo_MG_4_FD_203885 | JGI IMG/M metagenome (GOLD analysis project Ga0310696, IMG submission 203885) | Bovine rumen microbial communities from tropical cattle in Woodstock, Queensland, Australia - Gonzalo_02 (v2) (version 2) | ecosystem: Host-associated > Mammals > Digestive system >... | reverse complement strand
TTGATGGCTTTCAGCTGGCGGGAGGATTCTGCGGCCTCGGAAGCCTTCTTGTCGAAGGTGGCCTTGGGGACATACTGGGAAAGGTCAACAGCATCGGGAACCGTGAGGGCCTCCAGCGCTGCTACCTTCTGGTCAGCGGTCATTTCCGCATAACCGGCGATGGACGAAGTGTCGAGTTTTGCCATGTGTTTCCTTTCGGGATTATAGACTTCTCTGTCTTTAAAATTTGGGATTTACATCTTCTCTGATGATTTGGGAGGTTTGTATAGCGACTTCTCTGCCGCTTATGTAAAAGCCGCCCGGAGGCGGCGGTTTACCATTAAGCCTCGTCCTGCGTGAACTTGGCGTAGGTACTCTTGTTCGTGTGTGTCCCGGCGGCGATGCCGGTCATCTCGGTGGTGTATGCGTTGCTGGTGTACCAACCATCGAACGTGTAACCTTCCTTGGTGGCGGGTTCAAACACGATTTCAGGTGACTCGATGGTGAACTTGGCTGGGTTGTTGGGGCTGTTCGTGCCGCCATCCAGATTGTAGGTGATCGTGTACTCGGTCGGAGTCCACTTGGCGTATAGGGTCATCGCATTGAGAACCTTGTCCGTCCAGACCCAAGCTGTCTCGCACTCAGGCTCCAGATACCAGTTGCCGAAGGTGTAGCCGGTGGCGCTTGGGTTGGAAGGCTTCGTTGCGGCGGTGTTCCAAGTCGTGGTGACATCAGCGACCTGAGTCCCGTGTCCTTGCATATCGAAGGAGATGGTCACGTTCGGAGGAGTATCGCTTCCCTTTTCAAACCACGCCTGTGCGGCAGCGTCCATGTAATACTCTTTGTTTGTGTCGATGACATACGCATGGGAGCCGGTCGCAAGGCCCTTGGTCGGGAGTGTGTCCGTGGACAAGGCAAAGACATCAGCGTAGATGAGGCCATCGCTCACAACCTTTTGATTGATGATACTTACCATTTTTTGTTACCTTTCTAAATTTTTGTTATCGTCAGGCACGGCTGTGAGCCAGCACCTACAGTTCCAATGCGGCTTCGCCGGGACTCGGTGAAGGAGGTACTTGCGACCGTGCCGGGACAGGCACTCATCACAGACCTTGTTATCGATCTCGGCGTTCCATTGCACCCGCTTTACGCCCATATCCTCATAAGCCATGAGCCGAGCGACATCCACGGCACGAACGGAGTACTCCTGCACCATGTGCGACCAGAGGTTGTATGCCCTGTCAAACGCCTTTCTTATTTCAGCGTCTTGGGAGGGGACGATAGTGTCACCATAATCTGTCTCCTGAGAGCCAACCTTCTGTTCGGCGGTTTTGTGCGACTTAATGGACACGATCTGCTCATAGAGGCGCTCCCGCTTGCGCTCGACCTCGTTGCCGAGGATGTACCCGGTGATGGGGTCGGACTCATCGAACAGCACCAGAATGAAGATGTCCTCAAACCGTTCCCGGCGCTTCTTCGCATCCGTCAGGTCATCGTACTGGGAGCGGCCTATGTCCTTCATAAGCTGTTGCATATCCCAGTACGCTTCCTGATAGACGGCACGGAGAAGCACGTTGAGGCGGTCAAAATCGGCAAGCCCGTTTACTTTCCTCCGTGCGGTATTAAATCTCCGTGCCGTTTGTTCCAGTACTTCAGCGGTTAGTCTGTCGCTCTTCCCGTAAACGACCGTCTCCTCGTTCAACGCCATCCTCGGTCTCTCCTGTCATGAGTCTGTCATCGGTTTTCTGCACGGCGCTGTTGCGGCTCTCACGCATCGTGGTCTGGGCCAGCAGCCTCGCCTCCCGCTCATCCTGCTCGATCTTCCGGGCCACAGCGGCAGCGGAATCGTCCACGAACTGAACCTGATCGAGGATGTCCTTGTCGCTCATGATGTCAGCGCCCTTCATCTGTGCGATGAACTGGGCCTCCTCGGTACGGGAAGACGGCAAGTTGCGGTCGAAGGCAACATCCAGTTTCTCCCAATCCCAATCGGTCTTTTTGAAGAAGTTGAGGATCGCCGTAATCATCTGCGCTCTGCCTTGGAGCAACGACTTCTCAAACGACCGCTCCAGACCCAGCACCGTGTTGTCCATGCCGTAGTTCTGGTAGCGGACGGTCGTGATGTTCTGGTAGACTTCGGATTGCCGCACCGGGTTCTTGATGCCGAGCATACCGAAGATGTCGTTGGTCAAGATCTCATAGTAGCCACGCACGGAGTCGATGGGGACATCCTTGAGCAGCCACTTGACATCGTTGTCCTCGCCGAGCCACAGGGTCTTGAGGTCTTCCAGACTCGCCTTGATTTTCTCGGCCTCATCCTGCGTCTCAGGCTTCATGTACCCGATCATCAGCAGGATAGCGTCATCGTTGTACTTGAAGGTGTTGCGGAGGTTGTTCAGAAGAGCGTCACGGGCGTTCAGCAGCGGGATGACATCCTCATAGAACCCTTTGCCTTCGGGCATGGGGTACTCGATGATGGGGATGCCGACCAGCTTCAGAAGGTTGATCTCCTCCTCGGAGGCGGGGAACTCGACCGAATTCTCGTCACCGGGAATGACGGCGATGTTCGACATATCTCCGACCGGGAGGCCCACCAGATTGTCGGAGTAGAAGCGGTAGAAGACATGGCGCTTGCCGGTGATGACTTCGTACTGATCGCACAGCGTGTTGGTCACGGGGTCGGTCAGCTGCTCATGGCACAGGAACGCCACGGGGTTCCGCTCGATGGTGTCATCCTTGATGAGGACGGCCTTCTTGGGGTCGATGCTCTTGAAGCGGATGCTGGGCCGGTTCTCTTTGTCCCGGACGATGTACACCCGTTCGTAGGCCACCCGGTGGATGAGCGTGTCACGGGCCAGAGCGATGTCCTCCTCATCAGAGTGGTTCTGGCGAAGGACGGCGTTGTACACATCGAGGTACGCTTGGATCGACCGTTCGTCCTCCTTGGACTCGCCCTCGTTCAGTACCTTCTGCTCAAACACAGCCCGTTTCTGCCCGTTCAGCATCTCGACCGTTCGGACGGTGGTCGTGACACGGGAGTAATACTTGCAAGGCTTGCCGATGAAGTAACCGGCGGCGATGTTCGTGGCGTACCGGGCAATGGGGGAGAAGACGAGCGCCGTGGTCGGGGCGTTGATGTTGTCAATCGTCTGCTGCTCCCGCTCATAGTAGGTGTAGAGTTTCTGCCTGAGGCTCAGGAGGGGGGCGAACTTCTGGAAGACTTGCTTGATGTTCGTCCCGTTGATCCGCTCCACATCGGCAGCGGACATATAGATTTCGTTGAAGGCCATCTGTTCTCCTTAAATGTCGATGAGGCGGTAGGTGGATGCCTCAAATTTAGTTCCAGCGAAGATGTCGTAACCGAGGGCGTAGGACATGGCATCGATGCCGTGGTCGTACTCCTTCTTCGGTATCTCCAGCCGGTTGCCCATCGCATCCTCCTCCCATGAGTACATCTTCAGTTCCTCGATGAGATTCGTGCAGCGCTGGTCTACGATGATCTCATAATCATGCAGCCAATCGATGCGGCGGGTGACGGCCTGTTTTGTGCCTTTCGCTTTGCCCTTCTTGCACTTATCGGCGGCGATGCCGAAGCGCTTGAGGGTCGTGATGCGGTCAGGCTCGGCAAAGTCGCAGAACACAACGTGGCCCTCGGCCTTGTCTTTTATGGCTTGGGCAAAGACATCCGTTGTGACTTGCTTGATGTAGTACTCCTCCAGCACCCAGATCTTGTGGTTATGGGTGTCGAGGTGAAGCTTGATGAACGCACAGGGGTTGACATAACCGAAGTCCACGCCTTGACGAATATTGTCGAAGACCGGGGTTTTCCCCTCACGGGTCATCTTCCTGATGTCGGCGGCGTACCAATGAACGCCCTCGATGAAGACGGTCTTGCCGATCACGCCCTGATTGCCGAGGGTGTCCACCCACATACGCTGCCCGGTTGCGGACTCACGCTGACGGATGTCCTCCTCGGTCAGGAACTTGTTGTCCACGTAGGTGGTCTTGAGCATCGTGACCTTGAGGCCATCGACAACGCCCTTCGCCACCTTGTCCTTCAGCTTCAGCTTTTTGAGTTCCTCGACCGACTTGACATCGGGATGCTTCCAGAGCGGCTTGAAGAAGTACTCATGCATCCAATGCGTGGGGAGGATGGGGTTGAAGGCGAGGACAACACGCTTATGCGGCTGGGGGAGGCCCCGTTTCGCCGCTTCTTTGTCGATACCACGAAGACAGGCTTGCAGCATTCCAAAGGAGGCCAAGTTGGGACACTCGTCCGCTTCCTCCATGAAGATATCGGTCAACACGCCCACCTTAGGCTTGATGGACTTCAAGCGCCTCGGTTCCTCAAGAGCGCCGAAAATAATCTGCCGACCGTTATGCTTGCAAGTGATGGTCAACGTGGTCTTGTCCACCGTGTATTCGGCGGTCAGGCCCCAATCATCGATGACGGACAGGATCTCGTTGAAACAGGACATCTTGAGGTCAACCTTGAAGTATCGTGTGACCAGCCAGTTGTGACCGGCGTAGTTGGTTGCCACGATGCGGCGGCTCATGTCGTTCGACTTCCCGGAGCCACGGCCTCCAAAGCTTATCTGGATGTCTGAGTCATCGTCCCAGAGAACCGAGTAGACAGGGTTGAACCCGTCCTTCATGATGAGGCGGTACGTGCCGTCCGACAGGGTGAAGCAGTAGACCACATCCTTCGGATCGACTTCGTACCGGGAGCAAATCTCTTCAAACGATGGCATCAGGACTTACCTCGTCCGGGTCATCGCTGGAGAGGATGGTGTACTCCGTATCGATGATGTCGGTGGCGGCAGCGAGGGCATCCTTGCCAAACCCGCCCCGCACAACGCCGATCTCACCGTTCACGTTCACGTTCACCGTCCTATCGTTCATGCCAGCCATCTCAAGGATCGCACGGGCGGCGGTGATACGGTCACGGGCCGATGGAGCGCCACGCATATCTCGCACAAGAGCATCGATGGCCTCCGGGACATACCGGGTCATGGCCCTCTTGTTCTCACGGGCCGACTCCTTCAACAGGCGGTCAACCTCGGCGAGGAACTTTTCGCTCTTGAAATAAAGGGTAACAGAAGGCTGGGAGATGCCGAGTAGGTCAGCCAATTCTGACTTCGTCTTCACAGCCGTGCCGTCCGCTTTGCCCAGCGCCCAGAGTTCAGCCGCTTTTTGCTGGTTCTCTGTCAAGGTTCTGGTGTTGGTGGTCAGGCCCGTTTCCTCAGGCTTCGCCTTCTTCTTGGTCAACCTCGCTTCGCCTCCTGTTCTCAAGATGCCCCCATCTCCCAAAAACGAGAAGAGAGCAGCGCCGCCCTCGTCAGGCAGAACCGCTCTCTCATCGAGAAGGAGGATGCGAGGCACGATAGTGGATTGCCGGTCTCCACTTTCGCAAGTATATAATAATCTATATGCTAACTATTCGCAAGTGCGACAAATGCGGACAAGGTGCGACATCCGTATCCCTTTTTGTGAACAAACTATGAACACGACCCGCACGGGGAGGGGATGTGGTAGAATAGCGGTGAGCAAAGGGTTTTCGTGTTCTTTCCCCGGCTCACCTCCTTTCTATCCCCGGCGGCTTGCAGCTGACCGGGGTCTTTTTATACCCTCCCGGTGATGATCTGTGATGTTGGGGAACAGGGTATAACCGATGAGGGCCGAAAGTTCCCTATCCGTGGGTTCTGAGGGGCAAAAAATGGGCCGCACCCCCGGTGAAATCGCCCAAATTTTGACAATGCACCCAGTTTTAGGCAGGAAAATGCCAACATTTCAGCAAAATTCGCAGGATGAAAAAAGTGCGGAATCTGCACAAAATCCCGGTCAAAGCAAAGTCTGCTCTATTTCAGCCTAAAAGAAAGAATAATAATATATATAATGCCATAAAACACTATGTGCAGAAGAAGGATAGGGGTATGCGGGGGAAGGAAGAGGATGGTTTTTCCCTCACAGAGATCCCGTCTCCTGCCTGAGTGCGGCGGTTAAGGGCCTCTAACTACAAGATGTTGGGCCGGGTGAGCGCAGCGACCACAAGGGGTTGTAGGGGCCGATTGCGTCTGAGCGGTTTGAGAGGGGGTAGAGGCGGTTTTAGGGCCGGGAAGGGTATTTATACCTCCGAGCCACGAAACAGGCCTTCCTGAGGCGTACAGACAGCCACAGCCCTATTCCCGTTGACAGGGTGATCCTGCTCATGAGTTTTTGACCGAAAATCTACGGACGGGGTCATCCTAAGGTACACCTCGCCGCAAAAAATATGCCCCGCCTTGCATAGTATACCGGGGGCCGATACTATGTCATACATAGCATGATAGAGTAGCACTATACCGGGGCCGGGCCTGTTTTCCCCTGTTTACGGGCCTTTTCCGGGGCCGTGGGCCGTCCTGACCGCATGCCCTGACCGCATACGCCCCCGGCGGGGCCGGGGCGGGGGCGGGGCCGTAGGAGGCCCGGAGCGGGGCCGGGTATAGTTAGCGTATGCTAACTGACAGTAGGCAGCGGGGGGGCGTGGGATATACCCCCGGGGGGTATATGGGCCGGGTTAACCGCCTGTTTTCGTTGCCATGGCAACATTGCCATATATAGTTAGATTATACTAACAGATATAATCCACTTGAATACTACACATAGTAATATATATATTATTATATCTAATATAGAGTATTATATAAGCTATAGTATATTATGACAACGGGCCGCCCGGTCTCCCTGCCGATCCATGCCTGATACTTTTTGAGGGGGCCTAAATATCTTTTAGCATACTCGATCAGTAGGTTTATACCGGGGGTCGCCCATGTATCCGGGCCGGGGGCGGGGGTATCCCGCCGGGGGCTGTTTTCTACAATGGCCCTGTGAGGCCCTGTAAGGGGTCTATTTTCGGTTTTTACCCCTTGCCCATGTTAGGGTATTACCCCGGACTGAATCAGCTAATAACAGGCAATATGCAGAAATGGGTGCAAATTTACATTTTCTTTTTGTCCGTTATATAGGGGTAATACTTCCATTTTTGCCTATTTGTCTATGTTTTTTCATCGGCCTCTTTTTGCCCCATGAATAATATATTATCCATCGGCTGCATGAATTACCGTGTATACAGAAATCGCCCTTTTTATGCAGGAATCGGCCATTTATGCGCATAATCGCCGCATAACCTATGTATATTGGCCTCATTATGCACATTATACATACAGGGGTGTTACCCATAAAGGGGGTATTACCGTTTATTTATGCAGAAATGGGTGCAAACTGGGGGTATTACTTTTTCATTTTTGCCTATTTTCGGGCTTTTTTTCTGGGTCTTGACATGTATACGCTTTTCCTATAGTGTGGGCCTCGCCGGGACGGGGTAATACCCCCAAACGGCGGCCCCCCGTTTCGGGCATGGAAACGGCCCCCCCGTCATAATGGCCCCGGCGGCCCCCGGTAGACCATACAAGCCCCGCCCCCATGGGGGCGGCCCCCGGCACTATTCCCGGCACCTTGACAGGATAAGAGACCCGCCCCGGATTCATGGACCCGCCGCCATAGGCCCCCGGCCCCATGTACACCCCGGCCTTGGTCGAATTGACTATACGCCCCCGCCATTGGACCCCGGGCGGGGGGGGTCATATAGGGGTCCCGGTACATTGGGCGTTGGGACGGGCCGTCGTGGCAACATGGGGGCCGCTGTTCGTGGGCGATTGAAACCGGGGGGCCATGGCTCCCCCGGCGGGGATATACACGGCGGCAACGTAGACAGCCCCGGCGGGATATTCCCGCCGCCGTCTATCGGAATGGGAAACCGTCTTTTCCCCTTTTCCCCGGGGGCATACGCCCCCCGGATATTGTACCTTTTCCGGGCATGATATCCGGGCGGCATACGCCCATATAACCGAAAAGGGGGATTGAAAAATGGAATTCTACAAAAGCAAGTATACCACGAACGCAAGCCCGGTTTATGTATCGGACTATATGAGCGGGAAAATGGCGGGGATACCGTCTATTTCTACTTCTGTTTTATGCAATCCGATATGCAACGCAAGGCGGGCAAACGGGGACAGTATATGCGCTCATTGTTTCGCCGCCGCCACTCTTTCAAGGTATAGCAAGGCAAACGAACACGCTGAACGGAACGCCGCAATATTGACAAGTCGAATCCTTGACAAGTCGATTTTGCCTGTTTTCGGTAATGTTCGTTTTGTACGCATTGAGTCATTCGGCGATGTTGCGAACGTGACGCAAGCCGTCAACTATGCCCATATTGCACAAGTAAATCCCGGCGTTATTTTTGGCTGGTGGTCGAAAAATATATGGCTGATTGAAAAGGCGTTCGACTCAATCGGGGGCAAGCCTGAAAACATCATCTTGATTGAGTCCAGCGAAAAAGTGAACGTAGAAAAAGAGCCGTCAAGCCCGTACGTTGACAAAGTTTTCACCGTGTACGACAAAAAGTTTATCAAGGAAAACGCCGTGGAAATCAACTGCGGCGCGCGTTCCTGCGTGTCCTGCCAAAGGTGCTACACCAAAGGAACGGAGACAAGGGTGCATGAAATTCTGAAATGAAGGGGGAAAAAGAAAATGGTGAAGCTTTATCAGGTAATGCCCGACGGGGGCCGGATGTTTGAGACGGTAGCAACTGGCCCGGAAATGGCATACAGGGCGGTGTGTTGTTTCTACAGCCCCGAAAGAAAAATAGCCGTTCATGAGGTCGGTTCGGATGTCTGCCACGTATACAGCCGCAAGCTTGACAGGCACGGAAACATGGTCGAACTGTTACAACACTAAACAGCATGCAATGAACAGAGGCCCCCGCCGCATGGGGGCCTTCATTGATTGCATGGCGTAAAGCTAAAAACAAAGCAATCAAGGAAAGGGGAAAGAAAATGGAAAACAAGCTGATGGAGAAAAAGGCGATTCTGGATGTCATCGAGGACATGATGGGCGGCGTTCACTGGACGCAGGAAAGCAAGCAAAAGGCCATAGAAGACTGGAAGGCCCTGAAAAAAGCGTCTGAAGAGACAGGGGCAGAAGTAGACCCGGATTGCTGGAACGCACAACAGGCCCGGAACGCTGAAATCTGGCTAAATGCTCTGGAGATCGTAAAGAAACACCTTGAAAAGCTTATCTGACCCACCTGACGAGACCCGGACGGTGACCGGGCGAAACCCCTTCGGGGGTCGTGGGAAACCGCAAAAAGAGAAAAGGGAGGAAAAGAAAATGAGTACAAACGAGAAGCATATCCCGGTGGTCGGCGAAAAGCTGTACATCGTGTCCTGTTGCGGCACTGAGACCCCGTACACGGTCGAGGCCGTCAACGAAAAAGCCACCCGGTGCGTGGTGCGTGAGGCTGGGATGGTTTTCAAAATCCCCCGCTACTTTGACAGCTACCCTGAACACATTTTCGATGACCCGAACGGGAGAAAAAAGACCCTGTTCTGGTCTGAAAAAAGCGGAGCGTGGAAAGAATCGAACGCCGGTAGATACGCCGGGTTCGCCATATTCGGGAACTATAGCTATGAGCCGTATCTGGACTAAAAAAGCAATGAACAAAGCCCATCCAAAGCGGTGGGCTTGATTGATTGCTTTGAAAAAGTGGTCAAAAACAAAAAAGGGGGAAGAAAAACATGTGGAAAGTCATTTGCAGATTTTACAACGGAGGAAGAAAAAGCCTTGGCACATTCAAAACCTACCGGGAGGCCGATGAGTTTATGAGAAATCCCGGCGAAGAGTTCAATAACATGCCCTGCGGCGTGTGGTGCATTGAAAAAGCGAGGTGATCTCCGTGGCAGATGAAAAAAAGCGCATCCAAGAGGTACTGGAAGCCCTGTACGCCTTGTTCATCCAGCTACTGACTATCAACTACTGACCCCCTATTATGGGGGCGCTAATGCGGCCCGAGACGGTTCCAAGCCCGTGAAACGCAGAGGAGCGAAAAAACGAAAAGGAGAAGAGAACAATGGGTCAGTATTATGTGATTGCAAACATGGACAAGAAGGAGTTCCTGCATCCTCATCGCTATGACAACGGGATGAAGCTGATGGAGTGGAGCTATCAGGGGAACTGTCTCGTGAACACTATGCTCAACCTCATGAAGAAAAAGTGGAAGGGTGACCGGGTGTACGTGATCGGTGACTATGCCGATATGACCGTCTACGGAGAAAACGATATGCTCTGGCACGACACGCTGGAAAAGTTGGTAGCCGAGTTTGGCGTTCATGACGGCGACTACGAAAACTACCCCGACTCTTACAGCTTGCACGATGTAGTCTACAACACCTTCAAGCACATCGGAAAGGCAAAAACGAGAGCGGAAAAGACGAACGTTCGGTATCTCTACAACCACGCAAAAAAGCAGGTGGTCGATCTGGAAGACTGCAAAGCAGATAAATGGGGATACACCATCGCCCCGATCTCGCTCCTGCTGGCTATGGGAAACGACAGAGGCGGCGGTGACTTCCATGAGGGATGCGCTGGCTTTGAGCATGTCGGCGAGTGGGTAAGTACCTCAGCTTCCATCGAAGTCACGGCAAAACCGCTGGCCGGGTGCGAGGACTATGAAAAATTCGTCCCCGGATTCTTTGAGGGATAAAGAAAAAAGTCGAAACGCTCCCCCTTTCCTGAGGCTCGGAGCGTCTGCCGGGGATAGCCTCCCGGTACTGATGAGACAGGCCAAAGAAAGGGGATATGGAAAATGAACAAGCAGAGAAGGAAAGAACTGGACACAATCTACCGCAAAATCGAAGACATCATGCAGGACTTGGAAACCGTGTGTGGTGATGAGCAGGATGCCTATGACAATCTCCCGGAAAGCTTCCAAGAGTCTGACCGTGGCGAAACGATGTACAACGCCATCGACAACATGGAGTCGGCCCTGTCCAGCTTGGGCGAGGCTATGGACTACATCCTTGAAGTGGTGTGAGGAGGGGAAAATGAAGTACAATCTGAAAGGGATCATGACCCACGCTTGGGCGCTTCACCGAAAATACGGGATAGCCTTCCCTGAGGCGTTGCACCGTGGATGGCTGTCAGAAAAAGCATATCCCATCAACGCCCAGCGCATCGAAGAGGCTCAAGAAGCCGCTGGGGTCAGCGAAGAGTGCAACACATGGTACGGGTGGAAAGTGCGTGGGTTTGAGGTACAGCACGGAAGCAAGGCGCTGTTTGGTGCAAGACTCATCTGGGGAAGCCGTGGAGATGGTGCTGTCTACGAAGCCCGGTTCTTCGGGGCCTCTCAGGTGCAGGAGGTGATATAAGATGAGGTATATATGGGACGATTCTCCGCTGGAAATCCCAGATGGCATGATGATGGTGTGTGTCTACGCAGATACAACAGGTCTATACACGCCTGATGAGATCGATGAGTGCAACCTTGCATACCTTCTGTTCCCGGAAGCAATCATGGACGAGTGGTTCCACACAAGGTGTGCAGAAAATTACCCGTTCGGATGGACAACAACGGATTGGGTCAATCATAACTTCGCAGAGGATTCGATAGGCCTGTGCGACTTTGCAAGAAGAAGAGGCTTTGAGCCAAGGAGGAGGCCGCTATGAAAAAGATCAGAGAATATCCGCTCCGCTGGTATAGCGAGAGTGAGCCGACAACCGTCAGGAAGGCCCTGTTCAAGCTTGATCCAGATGAACTGAAGCAGCTTGAGGATGCCATCAAAAAGGATGCTGACGCAATCATGGACAACTATGACACTTGGGCAGAGGGTGAGCCATACTTCGTAATGCGCTGCCGCCGTCTAACCGGGTTCAGGAACAGAGAAGCGTGTCTGGAAGGGGACAGGTACACCCACTTCTACTTCATGCTGACGAGAAAAAAGTACCTGTCTATCACAAGGGTGGACGGGTGCAACTGCTGATCGAATGGAGGAATCCCATGAAAAAGATAAGAGATTACCCGTGGGTCAATAGTGATGACGGGCGCGCTGGTTGCCATCAAAAGACAACGCTGAAGCTTACCGAGCAGGAACTGGAATGGCTGGAAGAAGACGAAAAGGAAGGCCGCTTTTGGCATGGGTGCATGGATATGCTCAACCTGAGTGAGTGGTATCAAGGCCCCGGAGGCCGCTTTGAACGCTACTACTTCCATCTCACGAAGAAGAGACGGTATCTGACCGTGACCCACTACGTTGGGCTGGACATCTGAAATGCTCCTTGACAGCCACGCTATGCGTGGTACAATACCATCAAGGAGGTGATACCCATGAAGAAGGAACTGGACAAGGAAACTAAGAAAAAGTATCAGGACACGAAGGAGAGATGGAAAGCTGAAAACACCTACCTCTTTTCCGTTCGTCTTCAGAATAGCACCGATGCCGACCTGATTGAGCGGTTAAAAGAAGCGCCGTCCCGTCAGGGAGAACTCAAGCGCCTTGCTCGTCTTGGCATTGAGTATGAGCGCATCTTGAACGAGCAGAAAACCGAATAACAAAAAACCACTATTTATGAGGGGGAGTCGCAAGGCTCCCTCTTAATTTTTGAGGAGGAATAAAACAATGACCATCAAAAAGCTGAAGGAACTGCTGGCCCGGTTCGATGACGATACGGAGGTTGTCCTGACAGGGTGCTGGGAGTATAGCAAGACCGTGCCGGGGAGTGTGAGATCATTTGAAGGGCCGCTGTCTGTGGTGATCGATGCCGTGAAGATGAACAACAGGGTCGAGATCTACGGCAAGCTGGACGAGGTAGACCCAATCAAAAGAAGGGAGGTGTGAGCGTGTTTTCCCGAAACAACAAACTGAAGCCTTGCCCGTTCTGTGGTAATAAGTATATTCTGATCGAAACTTACGGTCACCCGGCTGGTAAACGTACCCGTGTAGTATGCCCAACGTGCATGGCAACGATCGATGCTGGTTGGTGGCAGACGGAAGGCCCAGCCATCGACGCATGGAACAGAAGAGCGACCGAGTGACCAACAATAGGAAAGAAAGACATGACCCCTTGCGGAGCAATCCGTGAGGGGTCTTTTTTTATTGCCTTGGAAATGAATAAGAACGAATGAAAACGAATGCAGAAACGAATGCAGAAACGGTGCGAAACGATTGCATTATACATTTTTCCCATGTCCAATGCTGTCAATCCACGATGTCAAAATCTGTCCAACGGAGCAGAAACGCCCACGGCATCTACGCTTTCCGAAGGCAGGTTGATTTGAGAGATATCTATCGTTCCTGTGGAATACTTCAATCGTTAAAATGACGCTATAGCGTGATATTTGGCACTTTTGCCCCTTATTTCT
>Ga0310696_10007088_pt1 | contig 13216 bp, 11 predicted proteins | sample AusTroGonzalo_MG_4_FD_203885 | JGI IMG/M metagenome (GOLD analysis project Ga0310696, IMG submission 203885) | Bovine rumen microbial communities from tropical cattle in Woodstock, Queensland, Australia - Gonzalo_02 (v2) (version 2) | ecosystem: Host-associated > Mammals > Digestive system >... | reverse complement strand
GCAACCAGCTCTGGTTGCATACGAATCAAGTCAACCATAAGTCAACCTATAGCAGTAATAAGAATAACCAGAGTCAACTTCTATCAGGAATAAGACAATCCGAGTCAACCTTTTTTAGGGAAACGCAATCTGCAACATTTTTGCAACGCTCCATCAACCTTCACCTTTGTGTCATTTGGGGCAGACTGCACGGACAAAGCCGCCCTTGTAGCGGGTATATGCCGGAATATGGATTTGTGAATTAGGATATTCCCAGCCCGGATAGTTCTCCAGACCCAGGTCAACCTCATCATAAGTGCCGGAACGCATCTTATTGATTTCAAAAACCACACACCAGTTCTCATAACGGGAACTGACATCCGATGTAAGATATGTCCCTCCGTCAGCCTTATAAATATCCCCATTGGTAAAAGGCAGGAAAATGGAGTTTGATGTATATCCCGGAACTTTGCTGGTAAACAGGAATCCTTCCACACCATTCAGTGTAGTATCCGCCCATTCGCAGTTCTTGAACAGCTCGGCATACTCCTCCTTGCTTGGCATCCGCCAATCTCCACCCCAGTTCACATGAGCGGCATCATCCTCCGCATCAAGTTTCTTCTTGCCGAAATCAGCATTATACCTATAGCTTTGATTATATTTATAATTGGCTGGTGTATAGTAGGTCTTCTGCTCCGTTTCTCCCCAGGCAAAACGCGCACCTACCTCCTCCGGGCTGTCAGCACCTACGTTACAATCGGCCCAAAGCACGCTTAAACCCAGATCAACCAGCGCATTATGACCCAGAGGTTTTACCGGCCCCGGCCCTACTTTCTTCTTTTTGCCTTCAGGTGTATCTAACACCGGCCTGATAGGACATCCTTGAGACTTGTTAGGTGAGCCCAAACCAACATCGGCGACTGAAGAGTTGTATGCCAACGTCTTATAAGTACCATAATGAACCAGATTCATCGTCACCATGCTTTCATAATTGGTTTTATAACCGGCAGCCGGAAGGAAAATACTGCGATCTTCATATCCGGGCACATTGCTGGTAATGATATAACCGCAACTGTCATTAGTATTAATATACTGCCAGGTGCATTTGTTTTTCAGTTCCCAAAGTTCATCGGCATCGGGCATACGCCAGCCACCGCCAAGCCTTACCGCAGCCGCATCATTCTGAGGTTCAAGTTTATCACTCCAGATACGCCTATAGTTTTCTCCTGTATATAAACCGGCCTTGGGACTCGTCTCTCCCCATGCGATATAGGCTCCCGGCTGGAGCGGCGATGATGCACCCATATTGGCCGATGCCCACTTGACGCTAAGCCCCAGATCCACAGCCTCCGGTACAGGCATGGTAACGTTGACCTTCATCTGCGCCTTACGTCCTTTATACTCTGCCGTAATTACGCACGTTCCAACTCCGATTGCAGTTACAGTTCCGTCCTGACAGACCGCCACAGTATCCGATGATGTACTCCACTTGACCTCTCCCTTCTCTGCCTGACGTCCGGATGGTCTGACAACGGTGTTCACTCTCCGTATCTCACCATAGTCAAGGTCAAGTTTGGCAACGGATAATCCAAATGATGTCAAGGCATCTGAATCATACCTTCTTACGGGACGGATATTAAATCCTTTATAACGGTGATTACCGGCTAACGAGGGGCTTGTCCCGATACCTACCCTGAGTTCTTCATCCAGATAGAAGAATGAAGGATTTACAGTATTACTGGTACTCACGTATGTGGCACTGCTGTCACCATCCCAATAGTCATCAGACTCTGATGTCCACACCCAGAAGCCCAAGCCCACCCCTATGGTGTCACCAGCTTCAATATATCCTCCATAAGGAATGAAAATGCTTTGGTCCTCATAACCAACAATCCTGCTTGTGTATCTTAATCCCAAGACACCGTTCACGGTAACGGTATCATAATCACAATTAGCATACAACTCATTATATTCCTGAATAGTAGGCATGTGCCATTCTGCGCCCAACCGGACGGTTGCCGCATCATTGGCAGGCTGTAATCTTAAAGGCTCGTTGTTCCTGCCACGCCCATAATAGTCTTCATCATCACTGTTCGGTTCCTCATGTCGTGTCTCATAATTATGAAAATTGTCCCACGAGAAATAATCCTTAGGCTCAGTCTCTCCCCAAGCAAAATAACGCCCATAATCAGTGGGGCTGTCAGCACCCAGGTTACAGTCGGCCCAAAGCACGCTCAGGCCCAGATCAACGTATCTTACATCTGTATTTTGGGCATACATGACCTGGCACGTTGTGTCAATCAACAGCGCAAACAATAAGAATCTGTTAGATTTTAATTTCATCTTTTGGTTGTTTTTGATGTCCATAAGTACTTCTGCTCGACAAAGTCACCGTTCCCTTTAGGTCATCTGACAGGGCACTTTATCAGATAGTGCTCATACTCATTCCGCTTGATGTCCAAATCGAGATATTCAAGACCTTGGGGTATTATCAGTTCCGTAACACCGTTGCGGATATCCTTTTGGCCGACCACCTTACCCTCCGGAGTTGAAACAGTTACACTCTGGCCATAGTCACGTCCGAATATCTTCAATGTATCGGCCTCGGTATTCAGCACAATCTCATTCTTCTCAAGCAGCATCACCCGCCATGCATACAGGGTATCGCTATACCCGTAACCCTTTCGGTATACCACATATCTCTCATCCCAGAAACCTCCTAACGGTTCCTTGACAGTATATTCACTTCCATCGGGGCCTTTGGCATGACTCGCCAGGATATTGCACTTATCCATATCATCGGCAATCATGAGATCAAATGATATGCTGTCATAAACATCCATTGCCATAAGGTCAAAAAGCAGAGTATCATTCAGAGACTCCACGAATATCGGTCTTTTAACCTTGGCACTCGAGTTCTGTGATTTGACGACACCCGTACTGAATAACGCAAACAATACAGTGAAAAGGATTATTGAACGTTTCATAAACTTAATTGGATAAAGGTAAATGTCACCGAGCTTGGACGTACTTGTGGAGGGTCTTGCGGACAGCACCGGGGCCGGCGTAGAGTTCCTTGACCATACCCTCTATGCGCTCACCAAGGCCGGCCTCGTAGAGATCTACTGCAAAGATGTCCTTGCGGCTGTAGAGCTTCTTGAGGCATGAGTAGTCCTGATCCTTCTTGCCGATTTCAAGCGGAGCTACGATTGCCTGCATTTCGGCCAGCAGCGGATCGGGTGAAGGCTCGAACGGAGTGCCGTCATCCTTGATGCCCTTCAGGTAGCGTGCCCAGCCGGCCAATGCCAGCGGAATGAGCACCAGGTTGTCCATATCAAGACCGCGGGCGATGTACTTCTTGATGGTCTCACCAAAGCGGATTGGAATCTTCTGGCTGGTATCGCAGGCGATACGCTGCGGTGCGTCGGGCATGAACGGGTTGGGCAGACGGCGTTTGATTACGGCGCCTATGAACTCGTACGGGTTCAGGATTCCCGGATCGACAACAACCGGCATTGCCTCCATGTAACCCATCTTCTGGATGAACGGGCGGATGTCCTCATCGGCCATTTCGGCACTGATAAGGGTGTAGCCCAACATGCAGCCGTAGATGGCCATTGCTGTGTGCAGGGGGTTGAGGCAGGTGGTAACCTTCATGGTTTCAACCTTGTCCACAGTCTCACGTGTGGTGTAGAGCGCACCGCCCAGATCCAACGGAGGACGGCCGTTTGTATAGTTGTCCTCAATTACCAGATACTGTACTTCTTCGGCATTAACAAAAGGTGCAGTAAAGGTATGCTTCTCGGTCTCGATGTAGTCGTTATCCTCAAAACCATCCTTTGCAAGCATCTCCTTGACCTTCTCATGCGGACGCGGAGTGATCTTATCAATCATTGACCAGGGGAACGTGATTTTCTTCTCATCTTTAAGATAAGCAAGGAACTCGGCGGGTACCAGCTTATCGGCAACCCAACGCTCGGCATAAGCCATTACTCCGGCCTTTACCTTGTCACCATTGTGTGAGCAGTTGTCCATGCTCTGAACGGTAAGCGGCAGTTTACCTGCGTTGAAGCGCTCCAGCAACAGGGAGCAAACCTTACCCATTGCAAATACCGGCTTGAGGCCGCGGGCCAGGTCGGCATCATTAAAGGTATATCCCTTCTCAGTGATGGTAAATGATATCATCTGGAGTGAGGGGTTGCGGAAAATCTCAACCAGACGGTTCCAGTCAGGGAACTGCGGATCGGCCTTGAGAGCCTCAGTTACTGATGCTATGACCTTCTTCTCAATTGTACCTGTTGACTGCAGGCTGACCAGGAGTGAGAGATTGTCATAGGGAGCGTATGCCTTGTCTATGATCTCATAGTCAAAGGTCTCGGCCATGATTACACCGCGGTCATACTTTCCGGTATTCAGTGCATCATTGATGATTGCAGCCGGGAAGGCGCGGAATATGTTGCCACCGCCAAAATGCACCCATGTGGGCTCATCGTGTGTCTTGCGGCGAACAGCCTCTATATCAAACTTGGGGAGCAGATAACCTTTCTTTTCCCACTCTGCGGCATTGAACTTGCCGCTTGTTATCTCTGTAAGCTTCATAATCAATCAAAGAATCCGGGTTGTTTGTACTCAATTCCAAGTTCGCGGTCAACGGTTGCAAGGATTCCCTGCACCTGACCCATTGCGAACATACGTCCCAGCAGGGTGTAACCTGCATTGTGTCCGTGGCTGGACTCATCCATGATGCCGCCAGGCTCATCGGTAAAGGTCATACCATGGTCAACACGCATGGGCAGTGCCGGGTTCTCCTTCTCAAAGATGCGGCAGAGCTCTATAAGGTCTGCACGTCCACCCAGGTGTGATGCCTCGGTAAAGTCACCGTTGGGGAAAATGTGGCATGAACGCAGGTGTACAAAGTGGGTACGTGATGCAAACTTCTTAGCCATCTCGACCACATTGTTATATGCACCGGCCGATAATGAACCTGCGCAGAATGTCAGACCGTTGTGCTTATTGGGCACTGCATCCAGGAACCACTGGATATCCTCCTCGGTGCGGACGATGCGCGGCAGACCAAGAACCTCGATTGGGGGATCATCGGGATGAACGCACATGTTCATGTTGTACTCCTCGCAGGTAGGCATGATTGCCTCCAGGAAGTATTTCATGTTGGCACGGAGCTGTGCCTTGTCTATACCTTTATAAAGATTCAGGAAATCACGGAACTTCTGAATGGGAGCCTCATCGTTCTCGCTGAAGTTACCGCTTACAAAGCCCTGGGTCTTGATGATGATGGTCTCAACCAGTTTGTGCTCGCCCTCGGGAGTCATGGTCTTGGCCAGTTCATCGGCCTCGGCCAGAACACTGCGGCCCTCACCTACTCCTGCGGGGAACTTGAACTTTGCCCACTCCTCACGTGCGCCTGCGCGCTTAAGTATATAGATGTCAAAGTATGCGAACTCGGCGTAATTGAAATAGAGGTTGGTTGATCCGTTGGGGTTGATATGAAACAAATCCGTGCGGGCCCAGTCCAGAACCGGCATGAAGTTGTAGCAGATGCAGTGGATACCCTCGGCCGACAGGTTGCGCAGTGATTCCTTATAAACCTCGATCTGATGGTCGCGGTCCGGACCGCCGTACTTGATGGTTTCTACCACCGGCAGGCTCTCAACCACGCTCCAGCGCATTCCGTAACTCTCGATGTACTCACGCAGGTCGCGGATTTTCTCGCGAGTCCATACCTGACCCAGGGGTACATCATGCAGGGCGGTCACAATGCCCTCAACTCCAATCTGCTTAAGCATGGCAAGCGTAATCTTATCCTTCTTGCCAAACCAACGCCATGTTCTCTCCATATTATTTTTCTTGATTATATCTGGTTATGTAATTTACGGAACTCAAAGATAGTGCATTTTTTTATGCTAATTCCACCTCAAAACTTAACTTTACCTTATTACATGACTATTACTTATGAACACAGGGAACGAAAGCGTGACCTGAAGGATTAAAAAGGACTATCCAAATAAAAAAGTTTAGTTCTTAAAACAATAAGTTTGGGTTAAAGGAGAAAATCAGCGATAAATCACATTTATCGCTGATTTTCTTTATGTTAACTATGTTTTCAAAAATGCCACTATGTTAAGAATTATGTTAACGAAGGATAAATATTTAACTTCTCGCTTAACTTCAACCCACTTTTTGACTCTTAACTACGGAAGCCGACAAGAACGGTGACCACGAACAAAACGAATAAGTAAAAACAAAAAAATAAGAATTATGAAAAAGATTTTCTTCGCTGCAGTTGCAGCACTGTTCTTCGGAATCAACGCAAATGCTCAGAGTGTTAATGACAATCAGGCCACAGTTGCCGATGTAGTTGCAGAACTCAGCCAGGCCGACGCCCTCCAGTTCATCCCCATGTATCAGCAGATGCTGACCGAGATCGAGACCGTATGCCGCACTGACAACAGCGACGACAAGAAGACAGCTCAGATTGAGGACATCAAGGATTTCTACTACGACATGTTCAGCTCTATCCTGGTAACTGACCAGAACGACGTTGCAATGAACAGCGTATCAATGGAATATTTTGACAATCGCATATCAAAATAACATAATAGTTTCTTTATAAGATTTTCATAAGTTTAGGGTTAAAACGACAATGAGCCGGGCTGTGAAGTCCGGCTCATTGGTTTAATCCTTAAGGGAAAATTACTTCAAAGCGTAATAGTTCTCCTCTTCACCTTCGGTAACGTTGATTTTGTCTTCACGGAGTAACCATCCGAGTCCAAGATAAAACTCTTTGTCCTTCAACTTTGTTGCCTTTTTAATTTCCTTCTGTGAAAGGGCATTCTTACCCTCCAGAGCGCGCCAGATCAGACCAGCGAATTCGCCTACCATTTCGTTCATGATTGTATGTGTTTTAAAATCGCCGCGAAATTACATATTTTTGCAACACATTATACCAAAAAGTGATTGTTTTTGCTCAAAACAGTCACTTTTTGGTATAGAAAATGTATAATTGCAAATTACTCACCCAAATTATTGGGCATCGTAATCAAAATGAGGTATCGGCTGCAACTTGAAAAGATTCTTCACGTGCTTATCGTCAATGGCAGTCTTGGTTTGGGGATCGTCGCATACGCCCGTACGGATGTATCGGTCAAGAACGGCATATGTAAAGCCCAGGTTATCCTCATCGCTCTTGCCGCTCAATCCGTCTGACGGAGTCTTATCGACCAAGTCAATCGGCAGGCCCAGTTCACGGCCGATAGCCTTAACCTCGGCCACGGTAAGACCTCCCAGAGGAGCGAAATCACCGGCAGCATCACCGTAACGGGTCGAATATCCTACCCAATCCTCGGACAGATTGCAGGTATTGGCCACTCGGCCGTTCATGGACTGCGATATGGCGTAAAGCGTAGTCATACGCAGACGCGGCGGCATATTGATAATAGTCTGACGGCTCACCTCTATTCCATCGGGAGCAAACTGCTCTCCGATAGTGTTCATGAGCGCATTGTATGTATCGGCAATGTTTACGTTGAAGTATCGGATTCCAAGATGGTTTATCAACTTCATGCTGTCCGATATATCCTTCTGCACGCCATTAGGCATAGTCACACCTATCACGCGGTCACACCCCAATGCTTCAACGCACAGAGCGGCAACAGTGCTGCTGTCCTTTCCGCCTGAAATACCTATTACGGCATTGCAGCCTTTACCGTTAACCTCGAACCAGTCCCTGATCCATTGAACCACCCGGTTCTTCACTTCTTTGGCATCAAATGTTTTCATATCTGCAATTTTGGATGCACAAAGATACGCTATTATCGGCTCCATTTTTTAGTTGTTGGCACTATTTGGTTTAAATTGGCACAAAGGGGACTGTCCCCAATGAGTGCTTTTCCTATCTTTGCCCCGATGACAACCTTAAACCAATAATGATTATGAAAAAATCCCTGATGCTTTTGTGCGTTATTTCAATCAGCACAGTATTGTTTGCCCAGCCCTACTCCGACCGCGAGGAATCATTCGCTCTCACCCGCAACGCCGGCCATTATATGTTTACTGCCGATATAAACAACTTGGCTCCGGCAACCATCATGCTCGAATCGGGCATTCCTGCACTGCTGGTGGACTCGGCATTCGCATTCAGCAGCGGATGCTTTAAGGACATACAGCTGGAACCGTCAGACCGCAGCATAAACCTGGGCGGCACCAAGTTCAGAATATCGCATACAGCCAACGGCACAGTCCGAATCGGCCACAATGCATCATACCGTGGAAAGATCTGGATCCTGGCCGGTTACGCCGACAACCGCGAGATTTCCATCCCGCTTCAATACTTTCATAATGAAGCCGACAACGGCAGCAGCATAGTATTTGTGGATCTGGCCAATGCTCGTCTGGAAATGTACTGCCGCGAGCATTTAGGTAGCCAGGACATAAAGAATTGGAAAGCATCCCGCATAAACGCCCACACATACATGAATATGCCGGCCGTCAAGACCACGATGACAGTACGTGAAGGCGGCCGCGACCGCAAACTAAAGGGTAATTACGTGATTGACTTCGGCAATGCCGAGATGATGGCGCTTTTTGCCCACAACAAAAAGGTGCAGAAGTATCTTGACTCCAACTCCGATATGGAACTGCATGACGCTAAGACTCCCAGCGGCCAGGTCATCGGCCAGATAATCCTATCCGATGAGTGCACGCTTCTGGGCAAGACCTTTCCCGACGCAGTGATACTGATTACCAAGACGGGCAGCAATTTCACCTCCGAAGGCCTGCTTGGTCTGAAATTCTTTCAGGCCGCCCCAGTCATACTGGACTTTGACCGGGGCAGGTTTTATGTAAAATGACTCACTTTATGCGAGGAGCCACACCTTCCTTTTTATAATACTTAAGTTCTTTTTTCAGGCGTTCCTTCAAAGTGCCATCGAACATATCATCTATAAACCAATTATCCCGTTCGTACACCATTATCAGGACCTCCTCCTGATCCTGCCCGAAGTTATGGATATTGATAGTAACCTTGGCTTTCTTGTTGCCATCCATCTTCACTTTGAGCACGCGGGCAGCCAGATCCTTGCCATAATCCTGGGCGCAGATCCATAAATCAGCATCATGAACTATCGGACCTCCTAACTGCTCCTCCAAATCAGCTACCTGAGCATCAAGATGATAGAACTCTTCTGAATAATAGAGTGAGTCAAAATTAATTTTCAATAGATTTCTGTCATCAAAATGGTTGACATACTCTGTAAAGACGTGACCGTAAATCTCATTGACACGCTTCTCGACATCCTCCGGCTTTGCACATTTATTAAAGGAGAATGAAAGCAGCAAACAAAAACAAATAAGGACCTGTTTCATAATTTCATAAGCAAAAAAAATGTACAATTGGGGTCAGGCCCCTTTTGTACTATTTTTCAAAAATGATACAAAAGGGGCCTGACCCCAATTGTATCATTTTTAGATTTTGGATGATTATTCCTCTTCCAGAGGTTTCATATTGGTATAGACGTTCTGAACGTCATCATCCTCGTCAAGGCGCTCAACGATCTTGTCAATGGTCTCACGCTGCTCGGGAGTTACATCCTTCAAGTCATTGGGGATGCGGGTGAACTCGGCGGCCTTAACCTCATAACCGTTCTCCTCGAACCACTTCTGGATTGCGGCGTATGACTTGGGATCGCCATAGAGGGTAACCTCGTTCTCCTCCTCATCTATATCGTACTCCTCCTCAATTCCAAGGTCTATAAGCTCCAGGATCAGGTCATCCATATCAACACCGTCCTTCATGGCGATGGTGAACTGGCACTTGTGGCTGAACATGAAGTCCAGGCTGCCGCTGGTTCCCAGTGTGCCGCCGAACTTGGTGAACACTGAACGTACGTTGGCAACGGTACGGGTTGTGTTATCGGTCAGGGTCTCAACGTAGATGGCTATTCCGTGAGGACCGTAACCCTCATAGTTCATCTCCTTGTAATCCTTCTGATCCTTGCCCATTGCGTTCTTGATAGCGCGCTCGATATTGTCCTTGGGCATGTTCTCGTGCTTAGCGGTAGCTATGATAGCACGCAGTGTAGAGTTGTTGTCCGGATCCGGACCGCCAGCCTTGACAGCAATGGCAATCTGCTTGCCTATACGGGTAAATGTCTTGGCCATGTTGCCCCAGCGTTTCAGCTTACGGGCCTTTCTGAATTCAAATGCTCTTCCCATTGTATGTATTGTTTTAGTTATTATCTGAGTTGTGCATCCAATTTGGTCTGAACAACCTGGATAAGCTTGTTCATCACCTTATCAATCTGGACATCGTTAAGAGTCTGTGACTCATCCTGCAACAGGAAGCTGACTGCGTAGCTCTTCTTGCCTGCAGGCAGGTTCTTACCCTCATATACATCAAACAGAGCAACTTCCTTAAGAAGCTTGCTCTCGGTCTGATAAGCCAGACGCTCAATATCGGCAAACTTGACACTCTTGTCAATGAGCAGTGCCAGGTCACGACGAACGGCCGGATACTTGGGCAGCTCAACGTAGCCAACCTTAACCTTGCGGGTTGCCTTGAGCAGCTCGTCCCAGTTAATCTCGGCAAAATAAACCGGCTGCTCCAGGTCAGTGAGCTTGAGCATTGTGCGGCTTACTACGCCAAGTTCGGCAACCGTCTTGCCCGAACGCAGTTTGTAGCGCAGGCCGGTGCTGAATATAGAGTTTTCAAACTCCTCAATTTGAATTGCATTGAGAGCCAGGCCCACACGCTTGAATACATTCTGAACGTGTGACTTAAGCTCAAATACGGAACTCTCCTCATCGGCATGAGCCCATGAGCCCGATACGCGGTTACCGGTAAGCCAGATACCCAGACGGTAGCCCTCGCTGTATGCGCGCAGAGGATTCTGCTCCTTACCGTCTTCAGCCGGCTGATTCAGCTGCTCACGCTTGGCGGCATCGAACCAGTAGCACTTACCGAACTCAAAGAACCTCAAATCGGCACTCTGACGACGGATATTGTGAGAGAGACTCTCCAGACCGCCAAACAGAAGTGATTCACGCAACACGTTAAGATCAGCACTGAGCGGGTTCATAAGACGAACCAGCTTGTCTGAAGGACAGCAATCCATACCGTCATAATATGCGGCACGGGTAAGCGAGTTGTTCAAAATCTCGTTGAATCCGCAGCCAACCAGCTGTTCCGATACCAGATCCTGCAGCTTATGTGAGCGGTCAACCTCACCCTGAACGGTAAGGCTTGACTGAACTGACTTGCCGAATTCAACATTATTATAACCGTATATTCGCAGAATTTCCTCAACTACATCGCACGGACGCTGAACATCCACGCGGAAAGGAGGAACAGAGAGCTTCATGCCGTCAGCGTTGAAAGCATCAACCTTGATACCCAGGTTCTCAACGATGCTCTTCATAACCTGGCGGTCCAGTTTCTTGCCAATCAGGCTGTCGGCATACTCAAAGTTAAAGTCAACCTTGAAGTCCTGAGCGGGAACGGGATTTACATCCTTTATCTCCATTGATATTGTGCCGCCGGCCAGTTCCTTGACCAGCATTGCAGCCTGCTTGAGTGCATACAAAGTACCGTTGGGATCGATGCCGCGCTCAAAGCGGAACGATGCATCGGTGCTCAACTGATGACGACGTGCGCTCTTGCGGATCCAAGTGGGATGGAAATAGGCGCTCTCCAGGAATACGTTCTTGGTGCCATCCGATATACCTGAATCCAAACCACCGAATACACCACCCATACACATAGGCTCCTGAGTGTTGCATATCATAAGGTCACGCTCCGAAAGCTTGCGTTCCACACCGTCCAGAGTTACGAACGGAGTGCCCTCGGGCATAGTCTTTACAACCACCTTGCCACCCTTGATCTTATCGGCATCAAAGCTGTGCAGCGGCTGTCCGTATGCAAAAAGTATGTAGTTGGTAATATCTACGATGTTGTTGATAGGGTGAAGGCCTATGGTGGAGAGTTTGTTCTTAAGCCAATCAGGACTCTCCTTTACAGTCACGCCCTTGATGCTTACACCTGCGTAACGCGGGCAAGCCTCGGTATTCTGAACGTCGATGTCTATCTGCAGGTCATGGTTATCAACCTTGAAACCGTCGCAGTCGGGACGATGCAATGTGCTCTTGTATCCGTTCTGGAGCAGCCAGGCATAGAAATCGCGGGCTACGCCCCAGTGTGAGCAGGCGTCACTGTGGTTGGGAGTGATATCCACCTCTATCACGTAGTCTGACTCCAGGTGGAAGTACTCAGCTGCGGGAGTGCCGGGAACTGCATCGGAGGGGAGAACCATAATACCTGAGTGGTCATTACCCAGACCCAGCTCCTTCTCAGAGCAGAGCATGCCGAATGACTCAACGCCACGCAACTTGGACGGCTTGATTGTAAAGCTCTCTTCGCCCTCATATATCTTGGCGCCGATGGTAGCAACCACAACCTTCTGTCCGGCAGCCACGTTAGGTGCGCCGCAGACAATCTGCACCGGATCGCCGCTGCCCTGATTGACAGTGGTAACGTGCAGATGATCTGAATTGGGATGCTCCACACAGGTAAGAACCTCACCTATCACGATATCCTTGAGTCCGCCCTTTACGGACTGGACCTCCTCTACTCCGTCAACCTCGAGACCTACAGATGTAAGGGCAGCAGCCACCTCATCGGGGGTCAGATCAAAGTCAACATACTCCTTGAGCCACTTATAAGAAACGTTCATATATACCTATCTCTTTTTCAAACCGCAAAGGTATAAAAAAGTCAGCAGATTGCTGCAAATCTGCTGACTCATTTTACGGCTCAGTAAGGGATGTCACCGGCATCCGGAGCACCGCCCAGCGGGTCATCGGGCGGAAGCTGCTCGTCATTCATTTTGGAGCGCTTTACGCTACCTCGGCGGCCACCCGTGGGGGATTCGCCTGAGCCTATGTTGTCGAATAAAGCCAGATCGCTCCGGAATGACAGACGTACATCACCGACACCACCGTTACGGTGTTTTGCAATGATAATCTCGGCTATACCGTGCAGATCATTGTGGTTGTTATCCTCATAGATCTTGTAGTACTCCGGGCGATGGATGAAGCATACAATATCAGCATCCTGCTCGATAGCACCTGATTCACGAAGGTCAGACAATTGAGGGCGCTTACCCTCGTAACCCTCACGGCCCTCGACGCCACGGTTCAACTGTGACAGGGCAATGATAGGTATATC
>Ga0310696_10007086_pt1 | contig 13219 bp, 9 predicted proteins | sample AusTroGonzalo_MG_4_FD_203885 | JGI IMG/M metagenome (GOLD analysis project Ga0310696, IMG submission 203885) | Bovine rumen microbial communities from tropical cattle in Woodstock, Queensland, Australia - Gonzalo_02 (v2) (version 2) | ecosystem: Host-associated > Mammals > Digestive system >... | reverse complement strand
TATCTGGAGAAGATGTACGTGAAGGTCTTACTTGTGTCATATCTGTAAAACTTAGAAATCCACAGTTTGAAGGTCAAACTAAAACCAAACTGGGCAATAGTGAAATCCGAGTTGCTGTGGAAAAAGCAATGCAAGAAGGATTTGGCACTTATCTGGAGGAAAATCCAAAGGAAGCAAGAGAACTGGTGCTGAAATCAATTACTGCACAACGAGCAAGAGAGGCTGCAAGAAATGCTAGAGATTTGACACGCAGAAAGGGTGTATTAGAATCTACGACACTACCTGGTAAATTGGCTGATTGCTCTGAAAAAGATCCTAAATTGTGTGAGATATATATAGTCGAGGGAGATTCTGCAGGCGGTACAGCAAAGCAGGGTAGAGATAGAAGATTCCAGGCCATACTCCCACTAAGAGGTAAAATATTAAATGTGGAAAAAGCCCGATTGAATCGCGTGCTGGAAAATCAAGAAATAAAGAGTATGATAACGGCATTTGGTTGCGGTATTGGAGATGAATTTGATGAGAGTAAATTACGTTATGACAAAATTATTTGTATGACAGATGCCGATGTCGATGGTGCTCACATCAGAATATTGCTTTTAACGTTCTTCTTTAGGTTTATGAGACCATTGATTGAGAATGGACATGTATATGCGGCACAACCACCACTATACAAAATCTCAAAGAATAAACAAGAATATTACTGTTATTCAGATGATGAGTTGGCCAAGAAATTGGAAGAGATAGGTAAAAAAGGTGCTGATGTACAGCGATACAAAGGTTTGGGTGAGATGGATGCAGAGCAATTATGGGAAACAACCATGAGCCCAGAATATAGGACACTAGTCCAAATCAAGATGCAAGATGCAGTGGAAGCTGACCAGATATTTACATTACTCATGGGCGAGATGCCAGAACTAAGAAGAAAATTTATTGAAGAGAATGCAAAACTAGTAGAAGATTTGGATGTATAGAGGTAAAATATGGCAAAGAAAAAAGATTATAGTGAAGAATACAAACAAATAGTAGATAATACCAAGATAGTGGAAGTTGAAGTAAATGATGAAATGAAGAAATCATTTATTGCATATGCTATGGCGGTAAATGTTTCACGTGCAATTCCAGACGTGAGAGATGGACTAAAACCAGTACACAGAAGAATTCTTTATTCAATGAATGAGATAGGATTGACTAGTGATAAACCATTTAGAAAATGTGCTAAAATTGTCGGTGACTGTCTGGGTAAATACCACCCACATGGAGATAGCTCGGTATATGGCGCATTGGTAAGGCTAGCACAAGATTTCAATACTAGATATCCACTAGTTGACGGACATGGAAACTTTGGCTCTGTCGATGGAGATGGTGCGGCAGCTTACCGTTATACAGAAGCAAGGTTAGCTAAGATTTCTGCAGAGATGCTACGAGATATTGATAAAGAAACTGTAGACTTTTATCCAAACTTTGATGAAACATTGATGCAGCCTAGAGTATTGCCTTCTAGATTTCCTAATCTTTTGGTGAATGGTTCAGATGGTATTGCGGTAGGTATGGCAACTAATATACCACCTCATAACTTGGTGGAAGTTAGTAATGCGATAATCGCTCAAATAGAAAATCCAGAAATAGACATTGAGGATCTGATGGAGATAATTCCTGCACCAGACTATCCAACAGGTGGTATAATTCTCGGACAGTCTGCCTTGAAGAATGCATATAGAACTGGACGCGGTGGTGTGGTTATTAGATCCAAATGTGAGATAGAAGAAGATGAGAATGGTAAGAGCCGTATCATAGTATCTGAAATACCTTATCAGGTAAACAAAGCAGAATTGATAATACAAATAGCAGATTTGGTTAAAAATAAAAAAATAGATGGCATTTCGGATATAAAAGAAGAATCTGACCGTAATGGCATGAGAATAATTATTGATATTAAGAAAGATTTTCAAGCCAACGTAGTTTTGAATCTTTTATTTAAACACACCGATCTACAAGTAAGACAAGGTATCATATTCTTGGCTCTGGTAGACAATGAACCAAAGATATTGAATCTAAAAGAAATATTGACTGCATATATAAAGCATCAGAAAGATGTGATATATCGTAGGACAAAATACGATTTGGCACGTGCAGAAGAGCGAGCGCACATCGTGGAAGGACTAGTTATTGCACTGGCAAATATTGATGAAGTGATTGCAATAATAAAAGCTTCTAGTGACAAAGATGACGCAAAAGTCAAACTCATGGAAAATTTCGAACTTTCAGATAAGCAGGCTGTGGCTATTTTGGATATGAGGTTGCAGAGATTGACCAGTCTAGAAGTTGAGAAACTAAATGAAGAATTGACCAGTCTAAAAAATACAATAGCAGAATTAAAGGCAATATTAGCTGACGAGAATAAAGTGCTAGAAATAGTAAAAAATGAACTTATCGAAATAAGAGATAAATATGGAGATGAACGTAAGACAGAAATATCTGTAGACAGTAGTGACATTGATATCGAAGATCTTATCGAGCGAGAAGATGTAGTTGTGTCTATGACACACACTGGCTATATCAAGAGATTGCCTGTAACTGAATATAAATCTCAGAATCGTGGTGGTAGGGGCGTAACTGCACATAAGCCAAAAGACGAAGATTTTGTAGAAAAATTATTTATTACCAACACGCATGATAGGTTGATGTTCTTTACTAATTTTGGTAAAGTATATTGCGTAAAAGCTTATGAAATACCTGAAGAACAAAAGACGGCACGAGGCAGAGCAATTATCAATATATTACCGCTAGAAGATAAAGAAAAGGTAAATGCAGTCATTCCTGTTAAATCAGACACTGAGGGTAATTTGATTTTTGCTACTCGCAAAGGTATGATTAAAAAGACTCCACTAAAAGAGTATGACAATATACGTAAAGGTGGCAAAATCGCTATTAACTTAAATGAAGGTGATGAATTAATCAGTGTACAGATTACTAGTGGTAATGATGAGATTATGGTGGCAAGTTCGGAAGGTAAGATAATCAGATTTAATGAAAATGCTGTGAGAGCACTGGGTCGCGATACACGAGGCGTAAAAAGTATGAGATTAGCAGAAGATGATTATCTTGTGGATATGATTCCAGTAAATGACGAAAGTATCATACTGACAGTATCAGAAAATGGCTATGGTAAGCGTACCAAAATAGAAGAATACAAAGTACAAGGACGTGCTGGTAAAGGCATACGTGCAGGTATATTTAATGAAAAGACTGGTAGGTTAGTTAATCTAAAAGCTGTCACAGATAATGATGATGTTATGCTGATAGCGAATAATGGTGTAACCATAAGATTACATGCAAAATCTATTAATATAATAGGAAGAAGCACACAGGGTGTACGCATTATGAAGTTGGATGATAAGGCGCGCGTTACTTGTGCAGCCATTGCAGACTATGTGGCTGAAGAGGTTGGCGAGGAAGATGGACAAGTCATAGAAATCAGTGCAAAAACTGGTGAAGCAATAAGTATAAAAGAGCCAATCGAAGAAATTAGTACTCCTCTGATTGAAGATGATATAATGGACGTGGAAAATAAAGATGTAGATAAGCAGGATCTAGGAGAATGACAAGGAAAAAAGAAAACAATCAAGACAATATAAAATATTTTGAAGTAATGGTAAAATTGGGACATCAAGGCAATAAGCGTCATATAGAATCGAACATATATGTGAAAGCATCCAATATTTTATCTGCGGTAGAAAAGGCTAGACAATATGCTGGGGTAAAACATGGAAAATATCCTTTGCAGACAAGAGAAGTTTCCAAGGAAGAATATGAAGATGGGCGCAAACATGGTTTTTACAATAGCGTGTTTAGAAAAAATAAAAAGGGTAAGAAACCACAAAAAATAATAAAACCTAGCGAACTAATTGGACGACGCAGAAGCATTGAAGAAGTCGCGAAATAATAAAAAAACTACCAATTTTGGTAGTTTTTTTGATTTTTTTAATGCGTTTTGCATTTTTATAAATGTTCTGCACAGATAGCTAAATTATATATACCAATCTTTAAGTTACTATTATTACTAAAATTATAAATGCTGTCGTTATTGATTATTATCTGAGCAATAGCATTTTCGAATTCATCTTCCACTTCTATCTTTATATGTTGTACTTCATTGGCTTTTAGATTATTGATGAGTACTGTCTTGCTAAAGGTTTTGGCACCATATGTAGGATTTACTTTTTGATTCTTGAGGGCGGTGATATCTACAACAAATTGAAATTCAGTATCTTGTGAACTGATAATATCAAATGTTATGTAGTGTAAAGTAAGTCCGAATGAATAATCTTTTTTCGTCGTAAATTTTATATACTTATATTGTTTTGAAGAAAAGTCTTCTTGATTTAGAGTGGTATCCAATTGGACGAAGTATGTTTCTGAATCATTTAGAAGTTGGTATTCCACTTTTGAATCTAAATATCTATCTAACGCAATGAATGCATCTTCTTTTTTGCAGCCGGCTAGTAAAATTGTGGAGCATAATAAAATGCAAGATAGTAAAATTAAAGTTAATTTTTTCAATTACTTATTACCCCCATCGTTTAGGTATATTATGCCCAGTGTGCCAGGACCACAGTGGCTGGTTATTGTACAACCTGCAGGTATTTCAAATACCTCATTGAAAATATTCTTACTCTTTACATATTGCACAATTTCATCAAGAAAAGCTTTATCGTGTATCGTATGCGACAAGAAACAACGCGTGCGGTCCGGAGTGTTATATTTTTCGAGTGTTTCATCGATATATTTTTTAAGAACCGGAAGCATTTTGCCACGATATTTGCCATTTGAAATCAATTTGCTATCAACAACTTGTAATCTAGGTTTGATGCCAAGGATATTAGCACCAAGTAATTGCATTGTAGAGCACCTTCCTCCCTTGTGAAGGTAGTCCAGAGTATCGACAACAAATGATGTTTGATGATGATAAGCTCTTTCTGTTTCTATTTTTACTATATCATCTACCTTTTTGCCCTGTTGCGCAAGTTCGGCTGCATGTATAAGCAAAAGGGACGTGCCAGTGGACAGTGTTCTACCATCTACAATATGTAGTCGGTCAGATTTTAATTCTTCTTTCGCCCTTAGGCAGTTATTGTAGCACACTGACAGTCCACTAGATATACCAATATGAATTACATCATCGCCAGCATCAAGAAAAGGCTTGAAAAAGTCTTTAAAATCTTCCACGCTGCGGCCGGCTGTTTTTGGCAATATTTTGTTTTTCTTTACATATTCAAAAATCTCAGCCTGGGTGACATCAATGCCATCTAGATGTTCATCACTGCCCAGCATTACGCAAAGCGGTAATACTTTGATATTATATTTTTCAATTAATTCTTTGGATAGATCACAAGTGCTATCTGTTGTAATAGTTATTCCCATAAAAAACTCCTTTATATTTCATTTGTAAACCATGAGCGAATATATGCTTTTAGTATGCCTTCGCCATAGTGTGTAACAAAGTGTACTTTGCCTAGCACATCATCATATCGTACAGGCCCTAAAAATCTCGAATCAAAAGAATTATTTCTATTGTCGCCCAAACAAAAATATTCGTTGTCATTCAATGTTGTTGATTTATTATTTATTATGTCTTGATATAGTTCGTAAGTGCTAAAATCTGCAATTTGTATATACATATCTTCAAAAGAATGTGAATTTTCCAACATTTGGCCATTAATTAGTATAGAATAATATAAGTAACTTCTGCCATTAATATCGGCAAATCTATCTATCTTGTAAGATATTGTGTCACCAGGAACAGCTACTATACGTTTTATCAAATAATTTTGATCAGCTTCTGCCCAGAATACAACTACATCGTCATAATCATAATTAGTTTGTTTTGAGATATATACTATATCATTCTTTGCATGTTCGTCAGAATCTTCGACATTTTGGTTTAGTGTTGGTTGCATGGATCCACCGACCACAGTAAATGGTGTATATAGTATATTGCCAATAAATAGAGTAAATATATATGTAAGACCAAATAATGCTAGCAGTAATATATATATATTGTATTTTGGAATTTTGCTTTGATTGATAGCCTTTTGTTCTTTGGATTCATCTTGCGCAGAGGCTTCACTCGTTTTAATATTGTCTGTGTTTATATGCTTCTCTTCCATTATTTAATTATAACATATTTATAATACAATAGACAAATAAATGTTGAATGTTTGCACAAAATTATATGATATATAATGTTGACAAATAGTAAAAAAATGGGTATTATATAAGCGAGTTTTACCCATGTCCCTATGGTGTAATGGATAGCACAATGGTCTTCGGAACCATTAGTTCGGGTTCGAATCCTGATAGGGACGCCAGGAAAAGAATAAATAGTCATTACAGGATTCTCACAGGTACTCGCGCTGCGCTAAACTTAAAATAAAACTGTGGGCTTGCGCGAGGGCGTTCGCTACGCTCGGCACCGAATCCTGATAGGGACGCCAGGAAAAGAATAAATAGTCGTTACAGGATTCTCACAGGTACTCGCACTGCGCTAATCATAAAGTACGATTTAGGCTTGTGCGAGGGCGTTCGCTACGCTCGGCACCGAATCCTGATAGGGACGCCAGAAAAAAATCTCTTTTGTCTAATAAAGCAAAAGAGTTTTTTATATTTTGAGCAAAAATGTTTAGGTGCTGAAATAAAATTGTTTTTTTTGTGGAAGAGTGATACAATATGAATCGTATAGTTGTAAGTTGAACTTTATTATGGGAGGTGTAATTAAATGAGCATAAAGATTGGATATATGATAATTCCAGGTGTTAAACTGCCACAGACTGATCCTTTGCCTAAATTTAGACGAATGACTGGATTTCATACATTCAAAACGAAAGGTGATTTCCCAACTGAGGCAATGTGTGATCTTGGCATTTGCACGTGTACACTTCCGTATCGTATACAAGACAGATACACTAGTGAACGAAAGCCAATTAAGATAAAAACAGTAACGCTCGAGAACAAGTACCTTAGAGCCGTTTTTACTCCAGAATATGGTGGCAAACTTTGGTCACTATATGACAAGGAGAATAAGCGTGATTTACTTATGTCAAACCCAGTTTTACAACCTCGAAATCTTGCGATTAGGAACGCATGGACATCAGGTGGTATAGAATGGAACTTTGGTTCGCTAGGGCATACATATTTCACTTGTGACGATGTTTTCTGTGCTGTAATGGAACATGATGGCGAAAAAATAATGCGCATTTATGAATTTGAGCGAGCGAAGGAGTGCGTGTTTCAGATAGATTTTATGCTACCTAAAGATTCTAGGTGTCTGTATTCTCATGTCAAAGTAACAAATCCAAATGATGAGGACACAACTACATACTGGTGGACTAATGCAGCCATTCCAGAGGATGGCAAGACACGAGTACTGTCGTCGTCTGAACAAGTTATTGCTGTGTGTGGTGGAAATCTCACGTACGAAAAAATGCCACATCTTTCTGTTATGGATGGCGATTTATCATATCCGATAAATGCATCACGCAGTTTTGATTACTTCTTTCAACCAGAAGGAAATGTTGTATCTATGTGGGAGAGTGCAGTTAATCGTGACGGTTACGCGTTTTACGAGAGATCGACCTGTCCGCTTATATACCGTAAAATGTTCTGTTGGGGAAATCATCGTGGTGGCAAACGTTGGCAGGAGTACCTTTCTGACGACAAGCATGGAGACTACATCGAATTGCAAGCTGGCATTGCTAGGAGTCAAATGCACGATAAACTTTTTCCTGCGAAATCTTCGATAGAATGGACACAGTGCTTCGGTGGCACACATGTGCCACCTGAGTCGGTACACGATGTGGAATTCCAAACAGCAATCGCCACATTCGGTAAGAATGTTGACACTTTGATACCGGAAAACAATTTGCTAGAGATTGATAAAAAAATGAAAAAACTTGCTCTAAAAAAGACGAAAGAAAGCGATATTGTTCACTTCGGCAGCGGCTGGGGTGCGCTCGAATTGTTGCGCGAGAAGAAGATTCACGATATAAGATTGCCAGAATCCGTTTGCTTTCCAACGAGCGCGCTTTCAAAAGATCAAGAGACTTGGATTGAACTTCTCAACACAGGTAGAATAAATGAAACGTCGACGAGACTCATTCCACCATCGTGGATGACGTCAAGAAAATGGTACGATTTACTGCAAAAAAGTATAGATGATGGTGCAGGGAATTGGCTTTCATATCTTCATCTCGGCAATATGATTTACGAATTTTGGGATAATTCTCATGTTGTGGAGGTGGCAAAGAGCTGGAGCATGGCAAATGAGTACGAAGTGCGGGCTGAACGTTCGTGGCTTCGTTCGGATGAGATCAGACCAAACGTGTTTGCCAAGCGAAATCTCGCTGTGCTGTATAAACTTCGTGGCGATGTTGCTATGGCCGAGAGGTACTACGATGAACTTTTTGCTCTTCCAGAGGCGACAAAAGACTTCTCTTTTGCTGCTGAATACATGAATTTTCTGAACGGTATAAACAAATATGAAAAATCTTTATCTCTATATGAAAGTCTTCCATCAAGAATTCAAAATGCCGACCGTGTGACTCTTTGTTTTGCGCTTGCTGCACTAAAACTGGATATGCCTGAGCGCATTGGGTACATCTTTGATCGAGATTTTGCAGCGATACGTGAGGGAGAAACGTCGTTATCGGACTTTTGGTTTGAGTACCACGCAAGATTGATGGCGAAATCGCGTGGCATATTGTATAACAGAAATGCAGAAGCACTCATCGCCGAGGCGGAGAAAGATTTCCCGCCACCACATAAAATAGATTTTAGAATGAGTTACAATAAAGTTAATCGCTACAGATCTACTGAATAATTAAAAAAATATTGATGGATAAGAGGTGTGTTATGGAAGATATACGGGATAGAGTAGTTGAAGATTTGGCATAAGCAGAAGAAAATATTGGATGGTGTAACAAAAAACGGTTAAGTGCTGATGATGACTTTAGGATGCAATCTGAAATGACAAAGGAAATCAGAACATCGCAACTGAAATTTTTACAAGGAATAAAAAATTCACAAAAAACATATGGAAATTCTGCTCCTGATAGGGACGCCACATTTAATCTCGCCTCTTTACTGAAATGGTGGAATATATATACAATAATTCGATGTCTTTTTGCTATTTTAGATTGTTAATAAGTTCGAATAGGGCGGACCAAGTGAGAATGTAAATGCAGTTTAATGCGGTGTTTTAATTGATATTAAAGGGGGTAGTTATGCAGGAACCTAGTAAGCAATGTATAGATCCAGCACAGACTGGTTATGGTGGATTGCCAGATGAAGAAGTACAAAAAATAAGGGGTAGGGTAGATAAGATTTGTCAGCGCACTGGCAAAGAGCCATACGAGGCTTTGGCAGATGTGGTGTATAAAAAATTTGTACTAAAATCATGTGTGGTGCAAATCAAGGAGTCTTTGAATCATAACCAAACTTTAAAAAAACAGAAATTTAATAGAAGTGTAGAAGAAATATACAAAAGTGGGTATATGACAGGTTGTACAGATTATGCTTTGGTGTATGGGGCACTCGCCAATCAAATGGGCATTCCTACCAATTTTTTGGCGACTAAAGAAAATGGGGAAAAAGGCAGAGCAGCCAAAGAAGGTCATGTATTTTTGGGACATGCTTTTTGTGAGGTGTGGGACGCTAAAAATAATATATGGGCTTTGGTAGATCCGACCAACAGAAAGGTTCAAAAAGGATATGATCCAGAGAAGCCTTTTGAAATTAAACACAAGGTATATGGATCGGACAAGTATAAGCCATATTTTAGAGGGGATATTTCTGAAATCTTTGAAGGAGTGAACTTTGAAGATAGAAATAAAAGATATATAGAATATGCTGAACATGCTGATGAAAGTGAAAGAGGAAATGTGATAACATTGGTAAACCGATCAGACAATCCAGAACGAAGCGACACCACTACGTTGGTAAATAGAGCGGAGCTGAAAGTGGAAGAACCAGAGGAAGAACCAGAGATAGAAGATGGGATAGAACGAGTACGAACCCGTGGCGATGGTTTTGATGATTTACACTAAAATTTAAATTAATAAAAAATAAAGAACTTGCAATATTGCAAGTTCTTTATTGTTAACCATATATTTTTTCTGGAGGTGTGGTGAAACTGTATTTTGTAGCTGTAATATCTGTTAATTTAAAAGTTACGAATTTACCATCTCCAACTTGATATAGACCTTTTGGTCCGGTAGGATCATTTAACATTGCTTGTTGAACGTCTTTGCGATTGTCTTCTATGCACTGGGCTGTTACTCGAAGCCAAGAAGTTCCGTTATCATACATTCCACAAAGTTCTACCTTAGGATTCTGTCTTATCTGTCTATATACCGCCTTGTAATTACCGCAACACAGATAAGCGTTACCTTCGAATTCTGTAACAGATGAAAAAGGTCTTACTCGTGGCTGTCCATGTTCATCTGTGGCGACGTAAAAAACTTTTACTTTCTTTAATTCTGATACTATTTTATTCATTTTTTCTCCTCTATACACATTATTATATAATAAAAAGTTAAAATATTATATTCTTTTTTAAGAGTTTTTATTTTTTGCCTGTGTTTTTTTCAAATCGTTACAGGTTGTGATTATTAGATCGCACAAATATTGGGGATCGTCTAAATTATCCACGAGATACATGGGTTTTGCCTGCGGATAGGGAATATCTTCTGTAAGACAATATACGCCATTAGACTTAGATTTTTTAATAAGAAGTCTATTATCATATATCCCTCCAAATAGAGTGTCATTATAATATAGCAGAAATTCTCCCATCATCTGTTTGGATTTAATATTACCTAACGAGGCTAACTGTTCTAAAACATATTCTCTTAATTGATTTGAAGATGGCATAAATAAATCTCCTTAAATTTTTTATTTTTGTTAGGTGTGGCACTGGCTATTTTAGCATTGTACGCATGCCTATATGGTTATCAGTGGCTGTTAAACTGAAATATGGTGTGAAGCAGAACAATCCAGCGGCAGTACCATCATTTGTGGCACCTCCGACCAATATACCGCAAGTATTGGCAGTAGATAATCCGCAGAAGTAGTAGTCGCACAGACCAGTATTTGTGCCACCAGCGCCAGCATCTTTCTTCGGCAAACCTATTATCATTAATTTTTCTGTGCCGATTCCGGCTATTGACGTTCCTAGATAACGGTGGGTACCCGAACTGGATTGTAGGTTGTAACTGAGTTCTACGTAACCACGATCTTCTAGTATCGTGTGTACTGCTGAATAGCCACCACTCGGAGAAGAGAAGAACCAAGATGTGTTAGGATTCTGGTAGTCATAATTATCAAAGGATACAAAGCCGTACAAATTAGATCCGTCTGACAGGACAGCGGTACCAAATATCCATGTCATAACATTGGCCCAAGGATTACATTTGCCAAGGCAGAATACCGATGTATAATTATTAGATCCGACATAGCCATCGAGCAAATATTTCTTTGTACCAGTGTTATATGTTAGGAACTGGTTAGTAAATAATCCTTGACGATGAGTGCCGTATGTATATGTACTATTGTATCCATAGTTTAGACCGGCAGCATTATAACCTGATGCACTCATCTTGTAGTTGTTACTTGAATCATAAGTGGCAGTATCTTTGCGATTGGCATTATAAACACCAATTGTACCACTTCCAATTTCGCCTTCATAGAAGCTATTATTACCAGATGTGGTAATTGACGTGCCATATGCATTTATAACATTTATACTGCTGCTATTATACGCAACACGTCCATTACTATTGCCATTACCAACCTTTGTTTGACTATTATTGTGTGCATATTTTACCAGATATAATGCGTTATAAGCAAATTCTGTCCAGTTCTCACCTTGTACACCGGTGGCTGTGCGGTATTGATTATCCAGGCCGCAAATAGCCCATGCACGTGTCAAATTGGTAGCCCAAGATATCATTTGATTTTGTGTTGTGTCGACAGTTGCAGAGAAACTAGAATTATTAGTGTATCCATAATTGTTAATAACATAATTATTTTTGTTATAACCAAGAACTGCTCTATCATAAACATAACTACGTGTTACAATACCAAAACTATTGTAAGCTATGGTGTAGTTAGTTACATTACCATCAGTGTCAAGTACAGGACTAAAAGTGGTTGCTTCAAATGTCGCTGTGTAATGAGCAGAGATTTCAACTGCTCCAGCAAAGGTTTTGTCAGATATGCTAATCCATTGTTTATTGCCGACCAACCATCTACGCATATACATAGTAGGGTAGTATGTATAGACATCCACAGTGAATGTTTCGCTAGATGATAGTGTTCTGCCACTGGCTAGTGTGGTGCCAGCAGGGAGTGTGATAGGTCTACCATACCACTCAAAATCGTAAGTAAGGTCGCTGAGTTTTCCGATGATTTCACCAGTAGCAATATCTACATTTACAATATCTATATCCTTATATACTGGTGCTGTAGTATAATCATCTACACCATAAGTGATGTTTGCATTGCCATATTCATCTGCGTCATCTAGATATGTATAGAGATTAGATAGACTATTAGTTTCCACCTTGGTCGCATTGGCATTAAGTGTGGCATTGTATCCAAATTTAGTCCATGCTGGATCGGTTTGATTTTCTGGCTGGTAAACGCTGAGAATGTTGTTTGCAGTGTATTGTACGTCCGCTAGTAATCCTATTACGATAGTGAATGAAGACTCGATATATAGTGCCCCTGAACCTGTTACATTTTGTAATGAAATTGTAATCTTGGCACACCAGACATCTTCGTTGTCAATAGATGAAGATGATGCAAATACAGAACATCTTTCTGCATCAATTTCTGTTGTGATAGCGGAAGCAAAGGCTGTGGCATTAGACACATTAGATTTGGTAATTAATGGGTCAATATTGCCTTCTGACACATCAAAGAAATACATTTCGCTGGTGTATGCGATATGTGTGGTATCACTAGAAGAGAACGATATGCTAGGGATAATGTATCTATCTCCTGTGTTTTTAATAAATACATAGAAAGTCAATTCATCGTCAGCCGATGTAAATGATGTGTTGCCAACGTTGGCGGTGATGTTGCTATAACTAGATTCATTACCTGTAATTTCATATATATTATTTGCAAAGGTTCCGCCACCGCCGCTAAATGACACATA
>Ga0310696_10007085_pt1 | contig 13221 bp, 8 predicted proteins | sample AusTroGonzalo_MG_4_FD_203885 | JGI IMG/M metagenome (GOLD analysis project Ga0310696, IMG submission 203885) | Bovine rumen microbial communities from tropical cattle in Woodstock, Queensland, Australia - Gonzalo_02 (v2) (version 2) | ecosystem: Host-associated > Mammals > Digestive system >... | reverse complement strand
AAAAGGAATACTTCGACCTCGTCGACAACCGGGTGCTGGCCGATCTGAGCTACCCGGTGCGCACCGAAGTGCGGCGGCGGCTGGAATTCACGCTGGGGCAGTGGGAAGACTACGACGAAGAAGAGGACCGGAAAATCGCCGCGCTGCAGCTCCACGGCATACTGATGCTCTTTTACCGGGATCTTGTGCGGAACCACACGGCGACGCCGCCGGCCCGGCGCAACAGCCCCGGATCGCTCAACGAAGTCAAGCGCTTCATGGAGAACAACTACGCCGCTCCGATAAACCTCCGGCAGGCCGCGGAGAAGATCGGCGTCAGCCCGTCGCATCTGTCGCGGATATTCCGCCGGGAGTACGGCATCGGCTTCAACCGGCACCTCCTGAACCTGCGCCTCGAAGCCGCCAGACAGCTCCTGATCGAGAGCCGCCTGCAAATCGCCGAGATCGCCGCCCGCTGCGGATTCGGTTCGTGCAGCTACTTCATCAAGCAGTTCCACTCGCACTTCGGGACCACCCCCAAAAACTACCATTGACGCCGGAATCATCCGCCCCGGAATTGCATTTGCGCCCGCCGGGTGGTATTTTAAGTACACCGACGCACACTTAACGATCCACGGGACACCATGAGAAAACAGGAAGGCTTCACCGGCAAGCTCGGTTACGTATTGGCGGCGGCGGGTTCCGCCGTCGGATTGGGGAACATCTGGAGATTTCCGTACCTCGCGGCCAAGTACGGCGGCGGCATCTTCCTGCTGACCTATCTCGTACTCGCGCTGACCTTCGGCTACACGATGCTGATCGCCGAAAACTGCATCGGCCGCATGACCGGACGGGGGCCCATCGGCGCCTTCCGCAAGCTCTGCGTCGGCAAGAAGTCGTTCCTCGGTTCGCTCCGCATCGGCGGCTACATCAACGCCTTCGTCCCGCTCATCATCCTGCCCTACTACTGCGTGATCGGCGGCTGGATCACCCGCTACGTCGTCACCATGCTCACCACGAACGTGGCGCATTTCCACAAAAGCGTTCCCGGCGCCTCGGAGAAGTATTTCAGCGACTTCATCTCGTCGACGTGGTCGCCGATCGTATTCTTCCTGATCTTCGTCGCGCTGATGGTGGTCGTGGTCGCCTTCGGCGTGCGCCGGGGCGTCGAGCGCTTCAACAAGATACTGATGCCCGCGCTGCTGGTGCTGATCTTCGCGCTCGGCATCTACTGCGCCTTTCTGCCCAACGCGGGCGACGGGTTCCGCTACTACCTCAAGCCGGATTTTTCGCGTTTCGGCTACATGACGGTCGTCGCCGCGATGGGGCAGCTCTTCTTTTCGCTCTCGATAGCGATGGGGATAATGATCACCTACGGGGCGTACATGCGCGAGAGCGACGACCTCGTATCCAACGTCAACCACGTGGAGTTCTTCGACACCGCCGTCGCCTTCCTCGCCGGGATGATGATAATCCCCGCCGTGGTCGCCTTCGGCGGACGGCAGGCGGCGGAAAAGGCCGGCGCCGGACTGGTCTTCATCACCATGCCGCAGGTCTTCGCGAACTTCTCCGGCGGGCAGTGGATCGGCGCGGCGTTCTTCATCTTCGTGCTCTTCGCGGCGGCGACCTCGGCGCTGTCGCTGCTTGAGACCAACGTGCAGACGCTCGGTCAGGAGCTCCGCATCAGCCGCCCCCGGGCGATCGCCGTCTGCGTCGCCGAGATCGTCGGCGTCGGCGTCATCACCATCCTCGGTTACGGCGTGTTCAAGAACTTCCATCCGCTGGCGTTCATCAAAAGCTGCCGGAATTTCAACATCCTCGATTCGCTGGACTTCGTCAGCAACAGCGTGCTGATGCCGATCGGCGCGATATTCACCTGCATGCTGGTCGTATCGGTCGTGGGACTGGAGCGTTTCTCGCAGGAACTCCGCAGCGACGCGAAGCGTCCGTGGCGGCGTGAGTACGTCTTCCAGCTCTGCATGACGCTGCTGGTCATCCCCGCGCTGCTGGTGATATTGCTGAACGCGATCGGCGTGCTCACCTGAAAAGCAATTTTTTACCGCGGTTTCTTGCTTTTTGCCCGGCAGGGTGCAATATTATCAATAATCGCGGAATGAGAACGATCCGCGCCAACATGGGGATTTGCGGCATGAAGAAGATTATGCTTACCTTGTTCGCCGTCGCGGCGGTGCTTTCGGCGCGGGCGGAGATCGAACTGGCGAAGAACGGCGCCGCCAGGCACACCATCATCTATAAATTCTCCGGCGACGTGCTGCTCGATCCGGCGGTCAAGGACCTCGCCGCCACGCTCAGGGACATCACCGGCGCCAAGTTCCCGATCGCCGAAGAAGCCGACGGGCCCAAGATCTTCATCGGCGTCACGCCTCCCGGCGAACAAGCGGATTTCGCCTCGCGCGAGCGCCGCATAAAGAGCGTCGGCGACGACCTCTACATCTACGGCGACTACCGCTACGGGACCGCCGGAGCCATCTACAACTTCCTGCGCGAGTTCTGCGGCTGCCGCTGGTACACCGCCACCGGCGACAAGCGCATCCCGAAGAATCCCGACCTCAAATTCGCCGACATAAACTACCGGCACGTGCCGAGCTTCAAATCGCTCGAACACGGGGGCAAGCACGTAGGCGCGGTCGCGAACCGCGAGATCCGCGACTGGGTGCGCCGCAACAACAGCTTCCTGATGCCGAAATACTCGCACGGAGAACCCGACGACGCGTGGTTCTACATCGGGCCCGTGACGCACACCCTCGCGGCGTACATGCCGCCCATCATCCGCAAACCCAAGTCGTTCAACGACGACAAGACCTTCTTCGCGGGGCCGCACCCGACGCTGGCGGGCAAGGAGTATTTTTCGACGCATCCCGAATACTTCTCGATGAACCGCGCCGGCAAGCGCGTCAAGGATATGCAGCTCTGCTTCAGCAATCCCGAGGTCCGCAAGGAGCTCCTCAAAAACGTCGAAAATGCGATCGAAGCGGAAAAATACGATCCCGACCGCTACGCGATACTGGACTTCACCCAGAACGACCGCTCCGGCGGCTTCTGCTTCTGCAAAAACTGCAGGGCGCTGGAAAAGAAGTACCGGACTCCCGGCGGCGCGTACTTCGACTTCCTCGTCGAAATGGGCAAACACTTCGAGAAGAAGTACCCCAAGCTCACCTTCCGCTTCTTCGCCTATCAGGAATCCATGACCGGCATCCCGCCCAAGGGCATCACGTTCCCCGACAACATGTCGGTGATCCTCGCCCCGCTGCAGCAGGATTTTTCCAAATCCTTCACCCACAAGTACAACGTGCGCTTCCTGAACCAGATGCGCGAGTGGGGCAAGCTCTGCAAGGAGATCTGGATCTGGAACTATCCCACGCTTTACACCCACGGGATGAACATCTACAGCCTCTTCCCCGGCGTCTACCGCAACACCGAGAACCTCAAGCTCGCGCATGACGCGGGGGTGAGGTACATCATCGCCGAACAGGGCGGCAGCGTCGTCCACGGCTGCTCGTTCAAGGAGCTCAACGTCTACTTGCAGGACATGATGGCCGAGAACGTCGACATCGACGTCGACGCGACGATAAAAGAGTTCTGCGACGCCGTCTACGGCGCGGCTTCGGACGACATCATCGCGTATTTGAAGGATACCTACGAACAGGGGGTGAAAGATCCCGGATACTTCCGCTATCCGTACGATCCGCGGGTGATGCGGCGGGTGCTCCACTCGGGCAGGAACCTGATCCGCTGGCAGCGCGACTTCGACCGCATGGAAGCCAAGGTCAAGGGCGACAAAAAGGCGCTCTTCAACGTGCGCCGCGCCCGGATCAACCTCGACGCCGTGACCATCCTCTGCTACCCCGCGTGCGTCAAGGCCGATCCCGCCTTCGCCGAAAAGCTGCCGCTCGAAAAGCTCTACAAGCGCTACTGCCGCAACGTCCGCGCCGACGCCAAACTCCAGTACCGTTCCGTCGGCAACAAAAAGTTGGAAAAGGGACACGTCGACTCGTTCATCACGGCCGTCCGCATGGCGTACGAATTCAACCGGCGCACGCAGCAATATCCGGACGAGCTGGCGAGCAAGTACGGCAGGGAAAACCTCTTCACGTTGATGCCCTGCCAGAACCGCCGCCCGCCCGCCATGTGGGACGACGGCACCGCCTGCGGCTACGCGGTGCGCATCGCGATCCCCAAGGGCGGCACGCCGCTGGTGGTCAAGGACATCCGCGTTTCGAGCAAAGACGGTCTCCCGTGGAACAACGTCGTTCCCCGCACCGTGCGCAAGCCGATGCTGCGGCGCGGCGAAGTGGCGAAGATCCGGGGCGGCGACGGCTACCGGCTGATCCGCGTCGGCCGGACGCGCCTCTCGGAAAGCGGTCACATCCAGCTTTCCACCCTGCCGGAGCACAAGGGGGAAATGGGCCGCAACGTCCAGTTCTTCCTCGGCGAACTGTTCGACGGCCGCAACCCGGATCAGCAGTTCGACATCTACCTTTCGGTCAAGGACGGCGGCGACGGAAAAAGCCTGCTCGTCGACCGGATGGTGCTGGCCAAAGTCAAGTGACTCGATCAACCCGAATAACGGAGGATAACAGATGAAAAAAATCGTCGCCACCATGTTCACCGCCGCCGCGGCCGCCGTCGTCATGACGGGCTGCTGCTGTCAGGAAACGGCGCCGCAGCCGTTGACGCTGGCCGAAAACGGCGCCACCAAGTACACCATCATCTACAAACCCTCGGGCGATCTGCTGGTCGATCCGGCGGTCAAGGACCTCGCCGCCACGCTCAGGGAAATCACCGGCGCCAAGTTCGAGATCGCGGAAAAGGCCGACGGTCCCAAGATCTTCATCGGCGTCACCGCCCCCGGCGACGACGCCCCCATCGCCTCGCGCGAGCGCCGCATAAAGAGCGTCGGCGACGACCTCTACATCTACGGCGACTACCGCTACGGGACCGCCGGAGCCATCTACAACTTCCTGCGTGAATTCTGCGGCTGCCGCTGGTACACCGCGACCGGCGACAAGCGCATCCCGAAGAATCCCGACCTCAAATTCGACGCGATCGACTACAAGCACATCCCGAGCTTCAAGTCGCTCGAGCACGGCAGCCGGTGGGGCGACGCCGTAAGGAATCCCGAGATCCGCGCCTGGGTGCGCCGCAACAACAGCTTCCTGATGCCCAACTACGCGTTCGGCGAACCCGACGACGCGTGGTTCTACATCGGTCCCGTGACGCACACCCTCGCGGCGTACATGCCGCCGATCATCCGCAAACCGCGGACTTTCAACGACGACCTGACCTTCTTCGCGGGACCGCACCCGACGCTCGCCGGCAAGGCGTACTTCAAGGATCATCCCGAATACTTCACGCTCGACAAGAACGGCAAGCGCGTTCCCGACCGGCAGCTCTGCTTCACCAATCCCGAGGTCCGCAAGGAGCTCATCAAGAACGTCGAAAACGCGATCAAGGGCGAAAAATACGATCCCGCGACCTACGCGATACTGGACTTCACCCAGAACGACCGGCACGGCGGCTTCTGCTTCTGCAAAAACTGCCGGGCGCTGGCGGAAAAGTATCAAACTCCCGGCGGCCCCTACTTCGACTTCCTCGTCGAGATGGGCAAACACTTCGAGAAGAAGTACCCCAAGCTCATGTTCCGCTTCTTCTCGTATCAGGAGGACATGACCGGCATCCCGCCCAAGGGACTCGAGTTCCCCGACAACATGTCGGTGATCCTCGCCCCGCTGCAGCAGGATTTTTCCAAGTCCTTCACCCACAAGTACAACGTGCGCTTCCTGAACCAGATGCGCGACTGGGGCAAGCTCTGCAAGGAGATCTGGATCTGGAACTATCCCACGCTCTACACCCACGGGATGAACATCTACAGCCTCTTCCCCGGCGTCTACCGCAACACCGAGAACCTCAAGCTCGCGCATGACGCGGGGGTGAGATACATAATCGCCGAACAGGGCGGCAGCGTCGTGCACGGCTGCTCGTTCAAGGAGCTCAACGTCTACTTGCAATGCCTGATGACCGAGGACGTCAACATCGACGTCGACGCCGCGATCAAGGAGTTCTGCGACGCCGTCTACGGCGCGGCTTCGGACGACATGATCGCGTACCTGAAGGAAACCTACGCCGAGTCCATGAAGGATCCGGGGTACTTCCGCTACTACTACGATCCGCGGGTGATGCGGCGGGTTCTCCACTCGGGCAGGAATCTGATCCGCTGGCAGCAGGACTTCGACCGCATGGAGGCCAAGGTCAAGGGCGACAAAAAGGCGCTCTTCAACGTGCGCCGCGCCCGGATCAACCTCGACGCCGTGACCATCCTCTGCTACTCCGCGTGTCAGAAGTTCGATCCGACGTTCGCCGAAAAGCTCCCGCTCAAGAAGCTCTACCAGCGCTACAGCCGCTACGTCCGGGCCGACGCGAAGCTCCAGTTCCGTTCGTTCAAGAACCGCAACGCCTGGAGAGGGCAGTATGACGGATTCATGGTGCCGGTCAGAATGGCGTACGAATTCCAGACTCGCACGCAGAGCTATCCGGACGACCTCGTCGCCAAGTACGGCAAAGAGAACCTCGTCACGCTGATGCCCTGCCAGAGCCGCCGTCCGCCCGCCCGGTGGAGCAAGCGGGACGCCTGCGGCTACGCGGTGCGCATCCCGAGGCCGGACAAGAAGACCTACATCGTCTTCCAGCACATCTATGTCGGCGAAAAGGACGGCCTGCCGTGGAACTTCAACGAGTACATGCAGCCGCGCGCCGAGTTCCTGACCGCAGAGGACCTCAAGAAGATCGACGCGGCGAACGACTACCAGCTCATCTGGATCGGCCGCGACAAGCTGACCGAAAGCGGGGTGATGCAGCTGGCCACGCTCCCGGAAAGGAAAGGCCAGAGCGGACGCGACGCCCGCTTCTTCCTCGGCGAGTTCTTCGACGAAAAGAACCCGGATCAGGAGTACGACTTCTACCTGTCGGTCAAGAGGGGCGGCCGGAGCAAAGACCGGGGACTTTTCGTCGACCGTCTGGTGCTGGCCAAGGTCCCGGCCGAAAAGAAGTAAGGGTAAAACCCGACGGACGAACCATCCGGAGCGCCGCTCCGGGTGGTTTTTTTATCGCTTGCGGCCGTAGTCGGCGGGGATGACGCGCATCGCCAGCCACGTCGCCGCGAAGCTCAGCGGCGTAACGGCCAGCACCCAGAGGAAGAACCCCTGATAATCCGTCATCCCCAGCACGCCGGCGTGCTTCAGCAAAATGCCGGAGAACATCCCCGGCACCCTCAACCCGGCGATCATCAGACAGCTCAACAGCGAAAACACCGTCGTCTGGAACGCCCCGCACTTGTTCGCGAGGTAGATCATCACCAGCATGTAACCCGTGAAGCCGAAGCCGTAGCCCAGTTGCTCGATGCCGATGAACGACGCCTGAACGATCGGATTGCGGACCGGGAAAAACGCCCACCACGCATAGAGCGCGTCCGGCACGTTCAAGGCGAGCGCCATCGGCAGCAGCGCCCTTCTCAGCCCGACGCGCGCGGCGAAGAATCCGCCCGCCACGCCGCCCGCCAGCATCGCCGCCACCCCGATCGTACCGACCATCACGCTGTACTGCGTCTCGGTCAGGCTTCCCGCCGACAAGCCGCTCGACAGCGCGGAAAAGACCGTCGCCACCCCGATCGTGCCGTTGTAGCGGGCGAGCAGGAACTGGCGCGACACGATCGTCAGCTGCGCCTCGGCGAAGCGGAACAAAAGCAAAAACACGATGAACCGCCACAGATCCGGGATCTTCGCAAACTCCTTCAACACCGCGACGAGACCGCCGAATCCGACCTTCGCCGCCGCGCCGCGTTCTTCCGTCGGCAGCGCCAGACGGTGAAACAGCGCCAGCACGCCGAAGAGCGCCGCCGCGATGCCGAGTCCCCACAGCCACGGGCGGGCGACTCCCCACTTGCCCAGTTGGGCGGCGGCATAGATCAGACCGCCGTTGGCGGCGATCATCGCCGCCCGGTAGAAGACGCTCCGCAGTCCCGAATAGAGCGACTGGCGGTGGTCGTCGAGCGCCACGAGGTAGAAGCCGTCCGCGGCGATGTCGTGGGTAGCGGAGACCACCGCCGCCGCGAAGAGCATCCACCACAGCCAGCCGAAATTCGCGGAAAATCCGGCGGCGAGGGCGAACAACAGCGCCATCAGCGTTTCCGCGCCGACGATCCACCACCGCTTGGTGCCGTACAGATCGACCAGACACGACCAGAGCGGCTTCAGCATCCACGGCATGCCGAGCACGCTCACGGCGAGCGGGATGCTCTCCTTCGGCCGCCCCAGCGCGCTGAAGATCACCAGCGACACTTCGCAGATCACCGCCGCCGGCATTCCCTCGGCGAAGTACAGCGTGGATATCCACACCGGAGCCTTGACTTTGAAACGCATTCATCCCCCCTCAGGGTTTTCCGGGGATTAATATACGGCGGAAACGCGGAAAAAACAAACCGCCGGGCGGGTTCCCCCGACCGGCGGCGTTCGCATCGACCGTTTGCGCTTACTTGAAGTAGCGCTTCAGAAGTCCGTTGAAGGCGCAGCCGTGGCGCGCCTCGTCCTTGCACATCTCGTGGACGGTGTCGTGGATGGCGTCGTAACCGAGCTGCTTCGCCTTCTTGGCGAGCGCGAGCTTGCCGGCGGTGGCGCCGTTCTCGGCCTCGACGCGGACCTTCAAATTGGTCTTGGTGCAGGGGACGACGACCTCGCCCAGAAGCTCCGCGAACTTCGCCGCGTGCTCGGCTTCCTCGAACGCGATGCGCTTGTAGGCCTCGGCGACTTCGGGATAGCCTTCGCGGTCCGCCTGACGGCTCATCGCGAGGTACATGCCGACCTCGGAGCACTCGCCGGTGAAGTTGGCGCGCAGACCTTCGACGATTTCGGGATCGAGCCCCTCGGCGGAACCGATGCGGTGCTCGTCGGCCCACGTGAGGCAGGCTTCGTCTTCACGAAGCGCGAACTTGGCCTTGGGGGCCTTGCACTGGGGGCAGAACTCCGGAGCCTCGTCGCCGTAATGGACATAACCGCAGACCGAGCAGACAAACGCTTTCATTTCAATTCTCCTTGTGTTGTGTACCGCGTTTTTGGTGCGGGATCAAATATGGTGGTACTATACTCCGCTTTGCGCGAAAATCAACCGTCCCGGGAAAAATACCCGCGTTTTTTCGCTCCCCTGCCCCGCATGCGGAGCTAATTTCGGCAAAGACGCCTTGCCGGACCGTTCATGACGGCGGGGCGTCCGCCTTGAAAATCACACCGCGCCGGGATATATTTCCCGTGTTCATCATATCTCATGCGAGCTTGATCTATGAACTATCCGACAACACGGTCGTCGCTGCTGGAACGGGTGCAGAGCGGCGACGATATCTCGTGGAACGAATTTTATTTCCGCTACGCGCCCGTGATCCGCGCGGCGGGGCGCGGTTTTCGTTTCGACGATGCGGAGTGCGACGATCTCGTTCAGCTGGTTATGCTGAAATTCTTTGCCGGCGCCAAAAACTTCGTCTATCGGCGGGGCGAAGTCAAATTCCGCACCTATTTTTCCAAGATCGTCCGCAATCAGGCGGTCGACATGATCCGGCGCAACGCCAAACGCCGGGATCTGCCGCTCGAATCGCCGGAAGATCCCGATTCGTTCGACGCGCTTTTCATGGCGGAGTGGCGCAAGGCGGTCTTATCCGAGGCCAAGGACGAACTGCGGCAGCGGGTGGCGGAAAAGACGTTCATGGCCTTCGAGCTTTACGGACTGCAGGGCCGGGACGTCGGCAAGGTCGCCGAAGCGCTCGACATGACTCCGGATCAGATCTACGCGGCCAAGAACAGATGTGTCGGCATCCTGCGGAAAATCGTCGCCCGGCACAATCGGAACGACGGAGAACTGAACCTTGAAATTTGATGTCGGCGGCAGAATCGGCGATTATACGCTCGTTGCCCGGTGCGGGGAAGGCGCGTACGGCGTCGTTTTTCTGGCGGAGAACACCATCACCGGTCAGAGAGTCGCGCTCAAGGTCGTCGCCGCCGCGGGGAGAAGTTTCGAGCGGGAACTGAAAGGATTGCGGCAATACCAGCAGATCTGCCGCCGAACCGATCTCCTGCAGATCTATCACGTCGGAGCCGGCGACGGCTTTTTCTACTATACGATGGATGCCGCCGATCCCCTCGACGACGGGGATTACACGCCCAAAACGCTCGCCAATATTCTGAAAGCCAAGGGGAAACTGCCGGTCGCGGAGATCCGGACGATGGCCGCCGAGCTGATCTCCGCGCTGGAGGTCCTGCACAAAAAGGGCATGATGCACCGCGACATCAAGCCGGAAAACATCCTGTGGGTGGACGGTCTGGCGGTGCCGGGCGACATCGGCTTGATCACCGGCGGCGGGCAAACGACTTTGGCGGGAACGCCCGGCTTCATACCGCCGGAGGTCCTCGCGGGGGTTCGGGAATATGAAGCGAAGGACGATTTTTACGCGCTGGGCAAGGTTCTCTACTGCGCGTTGACCGGACTGCCGGCAACGCAATACCCCTCGTTCCCGGCAAGTTCGACGCTGACCGGCGCCGGGGAGATCATCAAACTGTACAGCCGCCTTTGCGCGGGAGAGCCGGTCGTCCGACCGCCGCGGCGGCGTTTCGCAAGGAAAGTCATTTATCCTGCGGCGATACTCTGTCTTCTGGCCGCGGTGTTCCTTGCGGGCAGATACTGGCATTCGTGGGAACTCATCCCCGCCGGGGAGGTCCCCGCCTACGTCCCGTCTCCGGAAATGTTGAAAATCATGCCGGAGCTGCGCGAACATTATCAGAAGTTGGAGTCGCAGAAGCTCGACGCGCTCGGAGCTTGTTCGCGCAAGGATGTTTCCGCCGACGAACTTGCCGATGCGGGAAGATATCTGGCGCTGCATCCGGAACACCCGCTTTCGAACTACCCCCGAATGTTTGTGATCGACCGGAGACTGCAACAGGCGGAAGCTGATTTCGAACGGGAGCACCGCAGCGATCCGGTATGGTGCTACTTCCGCAATCTGGAGGAGATCGCGGACTGCTTCGCCAATATCCGGGGGAACGTGTTTCCCCGCCGGTATTCCGCCGCGGAGGCCCGGAAAAAATTGCGGGAGCTCTACCCTCGGCAGCGCGAGCTGGAAGCCGAGATCCTGAAAAAATACCGAAAATAATTTATCCCTCGAACAAGAAACCGCTTCGGCGTGCGTTCGAAAGGCAGGAAACATCGTCATCGCGGTGCTTCCGGGCTGATTGAAAAGGCACGCCGGTGTCGCGGTATTTTCGCGCGGGGGCAGGATGACGGATTTGAAAAAAATTTGCTCGCATGCTATATTTTTTTCGAGATTCACCCACGGAAAGGAGCTGATTCGAAGAAATAGCAGATTGAACTATTTTTGAAGATTACGTTATCTTCAAGCGATGGTATCATAGGAAAACGCCAAATTTCATGGAACGCCGTCCGCTTGTCAAGATACGTCCGATGTGGACGTATCCTTGTCTTTGCGTGGTGTTCCGGGCATTGGCGTGCCCCCTATGATGCGCAAGTCGGGGGTACGTTCTTTTTTTTCACGCGATCGGGCAGGGCACCAAAACAATAGGGAAGGAATATTTTGCCATGGGACGAGGGGAAGATTATGCAGACCAGTGTCGTCTGAGCCTGGGAGAAAAAATCTATTTTGCGCCGGACTTCCCGCCGCAGAAACTGCGCAACGCGCTGGCGAGCTACGGATTCGGCGTCGATGCGGACGACGTCGTGGTGCTGATCGACGATACCGTTTTCGGCAGCGCGAAAGACGGGGTGATAATCACCCGTGATTCTTTGCAGTTCAAAGAGATCGGTGATTCCGCGGACATCCGCAGACCGACCGAAGACGATGAATTGTCGGTGGAAAAAGGTTTTTTGAATACGGTCGTAAAATTGAACGGCCGCAAGATCATGTCCTTGAGCCAGGCGGATTATGACGATCTCGACTGCCTGTTCGAGTGGCTGAATGATCTTTATCACGGCGAGTTTGACGACGAAGAAGACGAAGAAGAAGATGCGGCGCCCGCCGTCGCCTCCGACACCAAGATCTGTCCGTTCTGCGGAGAGGAGATCAAGGCGGTGGCCATCAAGTGCCGCTTCTGCGGGGAGATGCTGGATCGCTCCGCCGCCGTCACCCGGCAGAAGACTTCTACGGCGCACGTTTCTTCGATGGAGATGGAAAAAGCCGCACTCAAGAGGTTTTTGCAGGAAAAGGCCGAAGAAGGCGACCTCGAAGCCATGCAGAAAGAGATATGCAGGGAAGAAAAAATGAAGGTCATCAAGGCCGTCATGGATGATCTTGGCGAAGAGGCGAGAGACTGCAATCCGCAGTCGATGTATATTTGCGGAATGGTCCTGTTCGCCTGGCAGAAAGATATCGAACAGGTTAAGACCGGCATCAAACTGATGGCTTGCGCGGCAAAGTCGGAATACATGCCGGCGATAAGGACCATCGCGAACGCTTACAACCAGTACATGTGCGGCAATTTGAGCAGACCTCAGAAAGCGATGTTCAAAGAGTTGATAGACATCGCGGCGGAATATTGTTCTCCGGAATATTGCGCGCGAAAGTGCGGCGGTTCGGTATAGTTAAAAAAGGAAGGTATGGCAGTATGCGAAAGATTGTTTTTGCGGTCGGCATGATGGTGTTGGCGCTCCTCTGCGGCTGCGGCAGGTCGCCCGAAGCGGAGGGCAAAGCGATGTCGGAAAAACTCACCGCCGCGCAGCTATTCGAAGTCACGATGCAGGATGCGCTGATGGCGGCGCCCAACGTCGGCAGTCTGCATGCGCAGCGTTACGAGCAGTTCTGCAGGGAGAACGGCGTCCCGTTGGACGAACCGATCCTGGATCTGTTGAAGAAGGGATTCCCGAAAGTGCAGACAACTGTGACGTACAAGGTGCTCGGGCAGAGCACGGATCCAACGGTGCGTAACGACGTCGTCTACAGGATAGAATACCGTATCGACGCCAGTGACCGGACTCCGGTCTCGTATCTGGCGGTTTTCGAATTCATCATCGCCGCCACTCCGCAGGGGACGGGGGTGGTGCAGGCTGGCGGCTTCGACGAGATTAACGGCAGGCGGACCGTGTTCACCAAACCGGAGCAGGTCATCGTGCGGATCGGTCTGATAAGCCGCGGTATGGATGATTTGTTGGCGCGTCTGGCTGCCAGAATGGAAGAAT
>Ga0310696_10007084_pt1 | contig 13222 bp, 26 predicted proteins | sample AusTroGonzalo_MG_4_FD_203885 | JGI IMG/M metagenome (GOLD analysis project Ga0310696, IMG submission 203885) | Bovine rumen microbial communities from tropical cattle in Woodstock, Queensland, Australia - Gonzalo_02 (v2) (version 2) | ecosystem: Host-associated > Mammals > Digestive system >... | reverse complement strand
CCAATCTGCAAGGAACCATCAATAAGACAAGTGGTAACAGCTGAACTTTTCGGTTTCGTCAGCTGAAGTTTGACTCTCTTAATGGTAATCCCAGAAATCTCTACAGGTTCAATCAGACCAATAGCTGAAATCTGCTGCTTTCCCATCCCCCATTCCACTCCTATAAGCTTCGAGGTTGCCTTCTGATTAGTAAACTTAAAGGCGACCTGACCTCTCGGATGATGCGTCGTAACACCCAAGGAATCTGCATAGGCTTTATCCTTCAATTTGATCACAATTCCATCCAAAGGATAGTCGGTATCACGGAGAATAATTTCAACGACCTTTTCCCAGGCATCAGAAAAACATTCACGATTAGTAGTAAAAGAAAACTTATCGTAATCCACGAAAGTAATGCGAGCTCCCTGCTTAGCATAGAAATCAGTATCATCCGTTCCGAGAATACCAGCAATACCATTTCGCTGATTTTTGAATTGAACACCAGCTTTGGATTTGATATTCGGATAAATGGTACGAAAGTCACTGTTGCGAATGATGATCTCACCAAGAAGAGTATCTTCCTTCGGATCAATAGTTTTGTCAGTATCAAATTCAATCATCCGAAGTTTATCGGTATAGTCCTGACCATTGATTCCATCACCGCGAGAACTGAGAGTACCGTTCTCAAGAAGGCCACTCATTCCGTCGTATTTCGGTTGGATTAAAAATTCCTCTTGATTCGTCCTGGAGACCTTGGCTACCCACTTCAAGAGGTCTTCCTTAGAATATATCTTGGCGAGGGACAACATAGGCTTAGAATGCTTGATTGTCTTGGCCGCCTTGGAAGCACCAATCTCATCCAACAGAGGATTCTTGGGATCAAGGTTTCTCAGCTTTTCAACAAGCCGATCATATTCAACATCAGAGATCTCGAGATCTTTGCCATTCCAATACAGATCATTGTGGTGGCGGATCTCGGTTTCCAAATCTTTTATAACATCAGCAATCATTTTTCACCTCCAATTAGTGGCAAGGATAAGCAGTTTCAAGGATGGCCTTTACCGGCTGAAACGTATAGCCATTCTTAATGAGGAACCACTCACGTCTTTTAGTCTTAGTATTGGTGTCCCAGAAGTAACTGTAATTAAAGTTTCCGCTCCGATTCACCATCTCGTCGTAGGTGAGACCTTTCAGCCTTTTAATGTTCTTTCGGCAGAGTGGATTGGTATAGTCATCGAAGAATTCAATATCATCAAAATCATTACCGAAGCAACGGATCTCACGCTTCGTCTCGCAAAGCTTTTTGATCATTTCTTCATCATTCCAAAACCGGTCAAGCTGTTCACCGACACCACCGTCAACATAACCATCAAAGTGAACAGAGATACCGTTAAAGGTACCATCAGCGGATTTGTAAAAGATAACAGCATTGGTCGACATATTCAAATTCCTTTCAGTTGAGGTTGATATTAGAATATAACACTTAAACTAAAAATGTAAACTTACATCATAGGAGAATTGTATTTGGGACGTTTGACCGGGATCATCAGCTGATAAACTCCGTGAGCAATTCTTACGAGGTGCCGAGGTTCATTCTTTGACATCCTCATCAGATAACCAGGATTGCCGATCCACTTCTGCCATCTCCAACTCCAAGAAGAAGACTGAAGAGCAACACTCCAATAACCGCGATGCTTAATTGGATTAAATTTCATTCCCTTCAGCTCAACAATGAATTTGACCAGATCTTTTCTCCGAATGGTTCCTCCAATGGATTGAACGTAATCCATGATCTGAGATTTCTTGGTATATTTTTTGGTCAGGCGATCAATAATGTCGGCTTTGCAATCCATAGGTTTTCTCCTTTATATTATATGGTATATTATATTATAACACTTCAATTCAAAAAGTAAACGCCATCTTTCTCACGGCATAACCAATATCTGAAATTTTCAAATTTTTACCGTAACGATTGTCATATTCAACATCATCATATTCAATAAAGCATCCAAGTTCTACCATTTTATCAATTATTTTTTCATATAAAGGCTGATAATTTATAGAAGGCCCAGAAACTGTTGAACCAAATTCGGAATAAGCAACTTGAACTGTTATTGTTTTTTCAGTGCACCGTGCACCAACTTTAATCATTCGGTCGGCTATTTCAATGATCTTAGGAAAGATATTACGATGAGTAACATGCCATTTAACAAAACCTGAACTTTTCATAACATTGACATTATGAAAAAGAATCTGATCTTCATATTCATAAAGATCATCAAATGCTTTTTGAGCATCAGAAACAAGTAATTTTTTTATATTTTCAGTTTTCATATATTAAAATATAACAGAGGAATTCAAAAAGTAAACACACAAAAGGTGAGATCAGCGACCTCACCTATTATTTTATTCGGTTGCTTCCTCTGCCTTCTTTTTTGTTGTTCTCTTCTTACGAGGTTTCTTAGGTTTTACCTCTTCTTCAACAACTTCCTCGGCTTTTATTTCTTGTGCAACCTTTTCTTCTGTTTTAACCGGCATTGGAGGAACTTTTACAGGTTCTTTATTTTCGGCTAACTTTTTAAGAATTTCTTTTGGATTAGTATAAACATATTTTCGAACTGATAATCTGTATTTAGGATTATTGCTAGATTCTTTTCCAGTTGAAATATCAAATCTTCTAATTTCTTTTTTATTATTTTGAAATGTAATCTGAATTTCATATTGATTATTGTTAATGGCTTTTACTAATCCAATATATGTACCGGGCTCACGAGATGCATTAACAATATAACATTTTTGACCAATTGATAATTGTTCCATGATATTTCTCATTCAGTTTTGTTATATTTATTTTCAAATGCCGCAATTACTTTATCATGATTTAATTTTGTATTATCAGGATCTTGAAAAAATAAATCAATGTTTTCTTTTAATGTCTTTTCAGTATTATAGTTAAATGATTCAACTTTTGAAAAGATCACTATATTTTCAAACTCATCTTTTGTACATTTCTGAAATGAAATCATAATCTAAATACTCCTCATAGACTTTGCTTTTGCAACTTTAACTTCAAATTTGCAACTTCAACTTCAAATACATTATTCCAACTTCAAAGTTGATGAAGCATTTCTAAAGACAAAGTTACATTTCATCTTTTTCTTTTTCTTTTGCTTCATTAACTTCTTCTTTGACTTTTGTCTTTTTCTTTTTCTTTTGAATCATTACAACATGAAGTTCTGTTGACTTTGATTCATCAATGATTGATTCACGATCTGACCATGCCATTTCGGCATTTAGTAATTTCTTTTGAAATGAATCCTCTGATAGAGAATTTTTAGTGGCATATGCAATGGCGGTATAAAAGGCTTTATTAAACCAAAATGTTGAGCAAATCTTTTTCGTTTTTGGAGGTACCTGAGAATAGTCTATTGAAATTACACGATATTTTTTCATGATTCTAAATGTACCTCCTTTCTATTTTTCTATATAATATAATTCATTTAAGGCATATGAATTATAAAGTTATTTGTTTGTACTAATGTTTAATCATTTTTGATTTTTATTGAATTTGTCTTTAAGTTGATGATAAATTCTGATTATTTATAAAATTGATTTATTTTTTGTTTTTTGATTTTTCGGTTTTCTTTGTTTTCCGATAATTCATATTCATACATAGATCACGAAAATATGTCATACAAGTTTTCATATCTTCAAAAATTTTTCTTTGATCTTCTAATATCTTTTTTGAATCTTCATGTTGATTTTGATAGATCAACATTTTGATCTTGTTTTTCTGTCGTTCATTTAAATACCATAATATAATATAAAATAAAATTCCACCGCCGATAATTAACATCCAAGTTTGAGAGTCAGACATTTTATTTTGATCCTTTCTAAATTTTTGATTAATGTGTTGCATCTTTTCATCTCTTTCTTTTCTTTGACCTTGATTGGAAGATCGGAAGAAAGATGTAAGATGCAGTGCATATTAAAATATAACACGGCAAAGTGAAAAGTAAACACATTTGTCAAAAATAAATGCAAAATTTAGTCATTATGATTAAAAGATCTAAGTTTACATTTGAAGTATTGATGTTACTTTATCTAGGTCTGTCTAAAGACACTTTTCCCCACCCCTTAGGGTAAACAGTGCTCCTTTCTGCATCTGGTTGATATTATAATATAACATCTCAATTCAAAAAGTAAACTTAGTTTACATTTTAAGAACCTGGGTTATAATATACCATATAATAAAAAACACCATGCAGTTTACAAATGAAAAAAAGGTGTTATATTATAAATATGAAAAATACGCAGTCCCGTGGCGTAATGGCATCGCGGCGGGTTTTGGTCCCGCGTCTATGGAGGTTCGATTCCTTCCGGGACTGCCATTTTTTATGATCTATGCGGGTGTAGCATAGTGGCTCATGTCCTGGCCCTCCAAGCCAGTCACGCCGGTTCGATTCCGGTCACCCGCTCCATTTTTATTAAAGGTGTTTACTTTTTATAAAATAAGGTTATATTATAAATAAGTAATCTGGGCAGAGGTTACCGATAGTAGTGCTGCCTAAACCGTCCAGGAGATGACAATCCTGATCAATAGATGGGGATACAGAACATGAGGGAACATCGGTAACTCCCGTTGAAGAAGTTTCGTGTTTATTGTCCGGGGTGGCTTACGTTATTTTAAAGAGCGCTATTTAAAAAGCCATTTTTGAAAATTAAATAATGTTCCGGAGTAGCTCAGCGGTAGTAGCAGTTGGCTGTTCCAAATATCATTGGTGTAATGGCAGCTCTCATTGGAAACTTTGAGATGAACAGGTCGCTAATTCGGGGAAGCCCAATGAAATCCCGAGCTAGCAAGGATATAAAAAGTCCTGGGCAAGTGTAGAGACTTTATACGACCTACCTAAGTCAGAAATGATATGGTAAAGAGAAAGTCCAATTCAACATAAAGTTGATAAGTAACCAATTGGTCGGGAGTTCGAATCTCTCCTCCGGAGCCATTTTTGTTTATAATGTGGTAAAATATCTGGCAAGATTTGATTAAATTCCTTTAATCATTACCACATTTTTTATTTCTTAAAGAATTGAATTAAATTAATAAATAATATTGCCAGATAAATTAAAGGAATTGATAAAATGAAAATATGCAAATTTTGTCAGTCTGAATTTGAAGGTTCAGGCTCTTTTTGTTCCAGATCATGCCGTCGGTAAATATGCAGTAAAAGTTGGAAAGCCACATAAAGGTACAGCTGAATACGGTAGATGGAAATGTAATGTATGCAATCAAATTTTTAAATCAAGAAGATTATTATTTCAACATACTAAACTGCATAGATCAGAATTAGGTAAGAGTTGTTGGAATAAAGGTTTAACAAAAGAAATTGATCCAAGACTTAAAAAAGCACGGTGAAACCTATTCTCAAAGAGTTAAAGATGGTAAAATTATTCCACCACAAACAGGAAAACCTATATCACCTGAAATAAAACAAAAAATATCAAAAAGCATGAAAATTGCTCACGCTGAAGGAAGGGCTCATAATATTGGAATATGTCGATGGAATAATGAGCCTTCATATCCTGAACAATTTTTTATGAATGTTATTGAAAATGAATTTATTGATAAAGATTATCAAAGAGAATATCCATTTATAAAATATTCTTTAGATTTTGCATGGATTAAAAAGAAAAAAGTTATTGAAATTGATGGTGAACAACATGAAAGATTTGATGATTATAAACAAAGGGATATTAAAAAAGATAATCTACTTCAAAAAAATGGATGGTTAGTTTTAAGAATAAAATGGAAAGATATGATGAAAGAAACAAAATATTGGATTAATATTGCAAAAAAATTTATAGATGATTAAGTTTACATTTACATATTTTTTGTTATATATAAAATATGCCTCCATCGAATAAAGGTTAGTTCGCCAGCCTTTCAAGTTGGAAATGCGGTTTCAAGATCCGCTGGAGGTGCCATTTTATTTGAGGTTTGTGAAATGAGAAAGTTTTATATAGAATATGATCATAAGTATTATTTGTCAGGGTTTTCATGCAATGATGAACCATATGCCGATTGGTCAATAGAGCTTAAAGATGCAATCTCATTTTATACGCCACTTGAAGCCACTCATACAATTGAGATGTTATATTCAGCCATGCCAGGAGTTATTGATCCAAAGATCATTAATATCCGATCATTTATTCAGAATTGAAGTTTGAGTTTACTTTTTGAATTTTTCTGTTATATTTTAATATATACTTAACAAAGGAGATCGGCATAATGGAAAAGTTCATCAGAGTCAATTTTTATCCCAGACATCTTGTCCGTGAGGGCAGCGTCTCGAAAGAGAATTTGAAGGTTTATGGTACCTATATCCGCCTTGATTCTTTTCTTCAAGTTGATGATCTTGAACCGCTTAAGGTTTATGATCCACCTGCCACCACACGGTCTCTCAAAATGAGTCACTGTTATCTGACCCGGGTCATCGGCCTGGGTATAAACGGCATGTCTTCCGACATTTATCTCACCGAAGAGTCTTACAATGATCTGGTGTTGGCCCTCGGTCTTTCTCCTCAGAAACTTGAGGCGCGAGAGATTCACATCGGCTAACAGTTTACCTACATCCAAAAAGTGTTATATTCTAATATACACTAAAGGAGATTGAAAAATGAAGATCTACGTTGTTCCTCGTACTTTTGTCCGTAAGCAGATGTTTAAGGACCAAAATTGGCATAAGGACAAGTGGGTCATCTCTATTTTCTCCACTCCGGTCTGCTGCCCGTTGGCGGCCTTCTCTCCGTTTCCGAATGCGAGCAATGTGCTGAAGCTTCAGTTCGATGATGTGACCGAAAAGGACACCGCGCCTGATCTCACTCATTTCAGTCCTGCCCAGGCGGAGAAGATCAAGGAGTTCGTTAGCAAGATCACCGATGATGGCAGCAGGGATCTCTGGGTTCACTGCGATGCCGGTATAAGTCGTTCCGGTGCCGTCGGTTATGTCCTCAATGAATACTTCAATAAATTCCTGACCGTGAACAAGGCGGATCAGAACTTCTTTGAGACCGAGAACTGTGTTATGCCGAACTCGGAGGTGGTCCGTCTTCTCAAGAATGCTCTGTTCGGTACTGACTACAGTATGGTCTTTACCGATCATGGCTTCAATGAGGACGCCGAGATCATATTGAAGGAAATTACTATTTAATATAGGAGTTATAAAAATGAACAAAATGACTGTTGAGACCATGCTTCATTCGATGAGCAATGAGGAGATCGGAAAGCTTTATACGGCGCTTCTTCGGATTGATGAAGTCAATCTTCTTGGTGATGGTCTTCTCAAGGATCTGTTCACCTTTGTCAAAGCCGAATGTGAAGGTCGGTAGGTTTACTTTTTTGAAATGAGTGTTATATTCTAATATCAACCAAAACGAAAAGAGGTTCAAAATGGCTACTCTCAATGGAATGAAACTGATGAAAGATACCTGCTCCCTTACCAATGCTCTCCTGGCCAATCCGCGGTATACTGAACCGAAGGTCGGCATGGATGTCACTCAGTTGATGTGGTCCGACCGTGCTGCCTATCGGATCATCGAGGTGTCCAAGGATAAGAAGACCTTCGTGATGCGCCGCTACAATTCCAAGTGGATCGGCAAGGGATACGGTGATGAGACCTATCGGTATGAGGATGAGAACGGCAATCCTCTTCTTATGGAAGGCAATGATACGACCGTTAAGTTTCGGTATGGTCGTTGGTATGCATTGAATACTTGGTATGAGAAGCCGAAGTATGAGAAGATCAGTTTGGCCTTCAACTGTCGTGAAGATTATCGTGACCCCTCGTTCTGAGGGGTTACTTTTTTGAATTGAGTGTTATATTCTAATATACACAATAATCAAGGAGAATAAAAAATGAATGATTTCAATCTCACCTCTTCGGAAGCCAAGAATGATTTTGTTGCCAGTTTTCTTCACTTTGAAGTCAAGGGCATGGCTCTGATCCGCGATTGGTACGGCAATGTCGGTTCTGTGGAAATGAAGCCCTACACGGTGGAAAATTGGTCCGATGCCGGCGAAGGAATCAATGATGGTGGATTCGGTGCTCAGGAGATCCTCGGTGCCAAGCTCCATGTCTATGCTGTGTATGGTCCGAAGGAAACTTTCATGTTCCCTGGATATTCGCCGCTCAAGATCGAGACCGATGTGTTCTTCATCAGTCTGGACCCTGACTATCCGCGCCTTGAGGAAGCGGAGCGTGTGTTCCTTGATGAGACCGATACTTCCGTGGGAATGCATCAGATGGATCGCGGATTTTATCGGAATGTGGACAAAAATATGAAGGAAATTTGAAATGGAAAAGCATGTTACTTTACCGGGTGGTGATCCGATTCATGTGACCGTTGATTCTCGAGGACGGATCACCATTCCCAAGCGAGTTTTCCACACCGTTCCTGGGGGTGTTTTCCGGAATGTCTACAATTTTCATAAGAGAAAAAGTGAGCGTTCTTATTTGACTTGTTTGTTTCATGGCACTTGGTACATGTGGTTTAAGCCGATTAAAACTCGTCGGGTCACTGTTCCTTATGATCCCGGTGATCGGCTTTGCCTTGAGCTGAGATATCATGAAGATGAATGGCATTCGGAATACTATCTCAACTGCACCAAGGAAGGTCCTTATCTGAACGGATAATCAGTTTACTTTTTGAATTCCTTTGTTATATTATAATATCAACCCAAACCAAACAAGAAAGGTTCGAAAAATGAAGAAGTTCACCCTGAGTTTTGATGGCAAGGAAACCGTGGCCAAGTCGGAAGCCAACATGTGGAATCAGCTCCGCGGCATCCGTGATGGTCTCAATCCCAACACCGTCGGTGAGGCTACTCCTCACGTGATCGTCACGGCGGAGGGCGGTGAGGTCTACAAGGACATTCAGTTTCGCCTGGTCAAGGGCAAGATTCAGATGGTCAATCTCGTCAAGGAGACCTGCCGCTATCAGCAGGTCAAGGCGGCCAAGCTCGCTGCGGCAGCGAAGGATGAGGCGCGGAAGGCGGCTCGCCGCGCGGCGGATAAGCGCTACAGGGCCAAGAAGCACGCCGAAAAGATCGCTGCCCAGGAGGCTGCTCGCAAGGCGGCGGAGACGGCTGAGGCCTAATCCAATTCGGCTCCAAGGTCCGGGTAATCCCGGGCCTTTTTTGTTTACTTTTTGAAATGATGTGTTATATTCTAATATATGAATATCAACTCTCTCAATAAAATAACGGCCAAGATCATCGATCCCATTGAGATCGTTCGTGAGAATATGCGTGGCAATCTTACGACCATTCCTGGGATGCTGAAGACGAATACTGCCATCAAAATTAAAAGATCATCCTGGTTCTTTGAAGGATACAAAGAACATACCATTCATGTCTTCGTTGATATAACTTTAAAGAATGCCGCCCGGGATGATATAGACGAGATGGGTTCGAGGCTTACTGGCATCATTCTAAACCGCTTGAACGTGGCATTTAACCGTAGAACAGTAATAACTTACGATGATATGTATATGATCATATTCAATTGGAGGTCTTGGGATTCAACGTCAGAAACAATGAGGAATTCAATAAGGTCATATGATCGTTTTACCGAATCATCATTAGATGATATGAGAAGATCTTTGATGGCGGCAGGAATGGCTCTGTTCAAAGATAAAAAGATTTGTTTGACCAGACTTGGTCGGATGGTCGTTCAGCAGCTTGGCATTGATAAAATAATGATTCCTGAAAATATCAAAACTATAGGATGATAAAATGCATACTGACAATTTTCAGCAAGGAATGATCAATCTTTGCTTCTTTTCAACCTTGGCTCTTGTGTTTATGAAATGCTTTAATATGATCACTTGGAGTTGGTGGCTTGTACTTACTCCGATTTGGATTGCTCTTTTAATCATAATTTTATGTCTTGTTTTTAATGGGGACTAGAGTTTACTTTTTTGAATTGGGTGTTATATTATAATATCCACCAAACATTTCATGGAGATTTTGCAATGGAAGAGCTTGTTAAGAAACGCTTTATCGGCCGTTACGATGTGGATGATGTTTTTCTGATACTCAAGATCTATCAGAAGGGCAAAAAGTTCAAGTATACCGTCCAGGACGGCGATGGTCCTAACGGTCGCGCCGATGTTCTCGTTCCCTGGACCGAATCCAAGTTCGAATTTGACTCTGAGGAAGATGCCGAGACCGCCGCGGAACTTGCCATTGAAGAGTCTGAGAAAGAAAGCAGTGGCGGCGTGGAGGTCTACGAAACTGATTGGGCCACCAATATTTCGTGGGGTGAGGACCGTGAAGGTATGTTTGTGATCTCCGACTATGGTCCGTATGGTCCTTGGAAACATATGAAAGCCATTTCCTATTTCGATGCTCAGGCTGAGTTTGAAGAGGCTGTGAATAACGCCTATTAATTTGTCAGTTTTAAACCGGGGTTTGACCATTCAAGCCCCGGCTTTTTCTTATTTACTTTTTCTTTTCAAATGTTATAATATAATATCCACCAAACAGTTTAAGGAAATATGAAAATGAACAAAGTTGCGATCGTTGTTAAGAGCACTTATTTCACTCCCAAGATGGTTGAGGATGCCAAGAAAAAGTTTGCGGAGATGAATGTTGAAGGCAACTATTCTGGAACCTGTTATGCCGATTCCGTCTGGACCTTGATTGGCACGGTTGCCGATTTGAAGAAAGTTGTTTACAAACATTGGCAGGCTCGCGGCTACTATGCCGCCCAGGAGGTTTTGGATGAGGAGACCATGAAGACCCTGGGTATTGAACCCGACCCTGCTTTTGATCCCAATGATTTTGAGTTGGAAAGCCGCCTTCGGTCTACTGCTATTTAGGTTTACTTTTTGAATTCCGCTGTTATATTATAATATCCACCAAATGAAAGGAACTGATATGTTTACTGTCGTTTATTCCAGAGGTGAGTCCGTCCAGTATTGCAGCGGAATGTTCAAAACTACCGATGAGGCTTTGGACCATGCGAAGAAGATGGCCAAGGAGCATGCTCGGCAGACTCATGAAACTTGGACCAAAGCGGGATATGAAGTTCACACCACTTCTATGAGGCTGGATGATGGCCTTCTATCCGACGGTGGAATGCTCGTTGAAACGGTCCGTACCAAAGATGGCTGGGCGGATGTGGACATCGCTTACTTCCATGTGGCCGAGATTCGTCAGTAAGGTTTACTTTTTGAATTCCACTGTTATATTCTAATATCAATTAAAGGAGACTTGAAAAATGAACGATAATGATTGGCTTGAAAATTTCAAACCCACTAAGGCTGAAGTTCTGAAAAAGAAAGCGGAGAAGGCTTTTCAGTGGATTATGGGCCTGATCGGCAATATCGTAGCTTTCACTTTTGTAGCACTTGTGATCGTCACCTGTGTGTACCTCGCTTATAAGTTTGGCATCTTGCTGACTTACATTAAGTGAGTTTACTTTTCAAAAGATTCTGTTATAATTAAAAATAAAAAAAAGAAAGGAAAATACAAATGCGAACTTCTACTCCCAATGCTTATGCATGTCCCATCAGTGATTGTCGAACCTCACGTAATCCCGACGGTATTAATCGTCGTCGGTTGAACATTCCTCTGGGTGCCATTCAGGATGCCGGTTTCAACACCAAGAATCCGATTTATGTGCAGAAGATTTCCCGAAATCATTTCGGCCTTACCCAGGATGGTTCCGCTGACAACCTTGTCGGAACTATCAATGGGTGGCAGAATGTCGGACCTAACAAGGCCTATCAGATGGGCATTACCAAGCTGACTTCCGCGGCCGTTGATTTCGTCACTATGTTGGTGGATAAGAGGTCTAGGTACATTGACATTTACGCGCTGCAAAGCTGCTGATTCATTATTTTGAAGCCCATGCCGGGTAATGGATTTCTGAGACTTTTGTCCATTACTCGGCCCTCTTTTTTATGAGTTTACTTTTTGAATTCCACTGTTATATTTTAATATATACATTAACTGAAAGGAAACTATAATGAATAAGCTCACTAAGATTGTTTCGATTATGTCCAATGATGAAGATGCCGTGATCCTTAAGGTCGATGAGACCAAGAAGATTGAAGCCATGTCCATCGGTGTTGACAATGTCGAGGCTCTCACGGTTTTCAAGAAAACTCGGTATCAGCAGGAGATCGGCTTCAACATCATTTACAAGGACGGCCGTCACTGTTCGTTTTCCGGCAACACTCTGATAAGTGAAGAGTTGGCTGCAATTCGGCGACGGTTGATGGAAACCGTCGTCTTCGACTTCGGTATTCCGATTGAAGATTCTATGGATGGTTTTCAGGAACGTCAGAATTGGTTCAACTTCATCAATACCGTTGAGGATGATCTGAAGACTCCTTACATGTTTGAGCTCGCCGGTTTTGGCACTGATGATATGACCATTCGAAAGAAGCCTCTTAATCAGTCCGGCACCGGTGCTTTTATGGGCCGTATGAGTTATGCTGCCGCTTTGGACTACATCAAAGGCCGATATGAGATCGTTACCAATGATCACAGCAAATCTCCGAATACCGGCTGTGATATCTTTTACATCGGCACTAATCCGAAGAGGTAAGTTTACTTTTTGAATCTTTCTGTTATATTCTAATATCACCACTAACACAGGAGATATTATGAGCAAGGACACAAGTCAGCGGTATATTGAGATCACCCGTGAAATGATTGAAGGCTGCTTGGATGATGAGCTGGAGATCATGTATGAGGGCTGTGGCTTTAAGCCTTCCGCTCCGGAATGGTTCAAGAATTTGAAGGACGGCACCTATGAAAAGATGGTGGCGGACTACATTGATCGGAACAACATCAAGGTCATCAACGGCAAGTACTTCGAGCCGAATGAGGATTACTTCGAATATCAGGGGCTTCAGCCTGATGGCCGTCCCTATCCTGATGACAAATATGAACCCCCTACTTTTGGAGATCGGTAAAATGAGCAAAACTGGTATCAAGGTCAAATTGGTCGGACAGGATGGAAACGTTTTCAATTTGATTGGTATATGCACCACTGCACTTCGTCGGAACGGCATGAGGGATAAGGTGGCCGAATTTCAGAAAGAAGTTATGTCCAGCCATTCTTATGAGGAAGCCCTTTGTGTGATGATGGATTGGTTTGAGGTGAGCTAGGTTTACTATTTCATTCCAAAGGTTATATTCTAATATCAACCAAAACTTGAAAGGAATAAA
>Ga0310696_10007079_pt1 | contig 13233 bp, 5 predicted proteins | sample AusTroGonzalo_MG_4_FD_203885 | JGI IMG/M metagenome (GOLD analysis project Ga0310696, IMG submission 203885) | Bovine rumen microbial communities from tropical cattle in Woodstock, Queensland, Australia - Gonzalo_02 (v2) (version 2) | ecosystem: Host-associated > Mammals > Digestive system >... | reverse complement strand
GCCCGAACCTCATCGGTATCTACGAGCTGAGAGACGACGATCAACCTGGTCCTGGCCCGCAACCTGGCGGTGAGACCGCTTGCCTCGGTGCCATGATCTATGTTGACGGCGAATGGGTGGCCTTCGTTGCCGCTCCTGAAAACAGCTACACCTATGAAGGTGACGCCGACGAAATCTGCGTCCGCTTGGTCTATGACGGCGCCATGAATGGTGAGTACTTCTCCATGAGCTGCCCCGAGTGCGTGGATGCCAACGGCGAATGCGCTTCTGGTGCTCCTATCCGCGGCCAGTATGTCTATAACAGCGCTAACGACTTCGGTGCCCTGATTTCTTGGGATGCCACGAAGAATGTCGTGAAGTACAATGTGTATCGTTCGACCAACGCCGTTAACGGCTACGTCCTCATTGGCACTGTGAATACCCTGAACGACAAGGGTGGTTACGAGTACTACGACCCGATCACTGCTGGTACTTACTACTATCAGGTGACGGCCGTCCATGCCAATGGTTGCGAATCCGCTCCTGCTTTCGCCGAAGGCACCAACCATCGTTATGTGATGATCGAGGTGACCTCCATCGACGAGAACAAGACCGACGTGGCCCTCTACCCGAACCCGACGAACGGCAACGTGAAGATCGAAGCTGAAGGCATGACCCACATCACTGTGGCTACTGTCCTTGGTCAGGTGGTCTACGACGCCGACGTCAACGCTGACGAAATCGAACTGAACATGGCCCAGTTCAACGCTGGTGTCTACATGGTTCGCATCGCCACCGAGACGGGTGTGAGCACGCAACGCGTGACCGTGGTCAGATGAAAATGATGTGAGACGCAGTCCTTGCGTCTCCATCTGACACAAAAGCGAGAAAGGCGATTCCGAAAAATTTCGGGGTCGCCTTTCTTTTTTTGTTATCTTTGCCGCTGAAAACTGAACCAGAGTCAGGCAAAAACAACCCTATGCCCATGAACAGCAACCTCGATGCCACCGGAAGCCACCTCAGCAAGGCCGAAAAAGACCTTGAGAACGCCCTGCGCCCTGACATGTTCGACAGCTTTGCCGGACAGAAGCAGGTCGTCGACAACCTGCGCGTTTTCGTGAAGGCCGCCGCCCAACGTGGCGAAGCCCTTGACCATACTTTGTTGTATGGTCCTCCAGGTTTGGGCAAGACCACCTTGTCGTATATCATCGCCCACGAGTTGGGTGTGGGCATGAAGATGACGTCAGGGCCTGTCCTCGACAAGCCAGGTAACCTTGCTGGACTGCTCACCAGCCTTGAGCCTAACGATGTGCTGTTCATCGACGAGATCCACCGTCTCAGTCCTGTGGTGGAAGAGTACCTCTATTCCGCAATGGAAGATTTCCGCATCGACATCATGATAGAGACGGGACCCAGTGCACGCAGCATCCAAATCACGCTGAATCCCTTTACCTTGATTGGTGCCACCACCCGCAGCGGTATGCTGACGGCACCCTTGCGTGAACGTTTCGGCATCAAACAGCGCTTGGAGTATTACGATGCCAAGACCTTGATGAAAATTGTGAAGCGTTCAGCGGGCATCCTGCGTGTGCCCATCGACGATACGGCGGCCTTCGAGATTGCCCGTCGCAGTCGTGGCACCCCGCGTATTGCTAATATGTTGTTGCGTCGTGTGCGCGACTTCGCCCAGATTCAAGGCGACGGCACCATCACTTTAGACATTGCCAAAATCGGACTGAAAGCCCTCAACGTAGATGAGCATGGCCTCGACGACATGGACAACAGGATTCTCACCACAATCATTGATAAGTTCAAGGGCGGTCCTGTGGGCGTCAACACTATCGCCACGGCGGTGGGCGAGGACCCCGGCACCATCGAGGAGGTCTGTGAGCCCTTCCTCATCCAAGAAGGCTTCATCATGCGCACGCCTCGCGGTCGCGAGTGCACTGATTTGGCCTATAAGCACTTGGGCAAGATGCGCATCAAACCTACGGGGGAGATGAGTTTGTTTGAATAACTTGACTTAGATTTTCTTCACTTCACACAACCCGTCCCTGTTGCCGACCACAAAGGCCACGGGCGGGTTGTTGCTTTGAATAAGGTCAGAAAGATAAAGCGGTTCGCCGAGGATGAACAGACTGGCATAGAAGGTGTTACCCACTTTCAGCTTGGAGTTTTCAGCCTGCTCGACGATGAACTGTTGCTCGCCGAGATAGCGGAAGGTGCAGCGGCGGTCGGGCTTCCAAGATACGAAAACACGGTCGCCCACACTCAGGTCGTCGGCCTTGATATGGAACGAGGTCACGGGGTCGGAGCCGCTGCTTTGGCTTATCTCTTTGACGAAATCGTCCCAATTGTCGAAACCGAGGAAGTTGGATAGGATGTGAAGCGTGCTGTCGCGCGTCTCGTCGGCACCGTCGATGTAGCCCCAAAGCCGCTTCAGCGTGGTCGGGCTGATGGTCTGGTGCGTACGCTCCCAAACAGCACCGACAAGGAAGATGAAGTCGTTGGGCGTGCGCATCTTGCGTTTCAGGTCATCCTCTATTCTTTTCTTGAGTTCCGATATCTCTGGGCTGGTTTTCTGCATAAGGTCTTGAATCTTTATGGATGCTGGTGTCATTGACTCGCTTCGCATCGTCGAATCGGAGATTTGCGAGGAGGAACGACGAAGCAATCCAGATTGTCAGATTCGGTGGATTGCTTCGCTTCGCTCGCAATGACGCAAAGCGTGTCCTTTTTGAAGTTGCAAAGAAAAGGTTTTTTTCCAAATCCTTCCTGGTCCTTGTTGGTTCTTTTTGGTTTTCGACATGAAAAAAAACTATCTTTGCAGAAAAATTGTGGTCATGGCCGACAGCAACAGCACATCAGGACCAATCGTGGAAAAGTTCATCGGAAGCGACGAGTTGCAACCGACCTACGAAAACGTGGAAAGCCACGGCTTCAGCCAATTGGTGAAGCTGAAACGGCAAGGGCGTTGGTTCATGCTGAAAGGCCTGAAGCCCGAATGCCGCCAGCAGGTCTATCTCGAACTGCTGAAGAAGGAATACGAGCTGATGGTACAACTTGACCATCCCAACATTGCCAAAGCCTACGCCAAAGAGGACAACGAAAGAATCGGCCCCTGCATCGTCATGGAATACATCGACGGCGTGACATTGGACAAGTTCCTCGAAGACAAGCCCTCGCAACAAGCGCGGTGCAAGGTGGTGGACCAGTTGGTCGATGCCTTGGCCTACATCCACAGCAAGCAGATCCTGCACCGCGACCTCAAACCGAGCAACATTCTCATTACGCGCAACGGCAACAACGTGAAAATCATCGACTTCGGCCTCTCCGATGCCGACGACTATGCCATCCTGAAACAATCTGCCGGCACCTTGAAATACATGGCGCCCGAACAACTTGAACAAGGAAGAGCCATCGATTGTAAATCAGATGTTTATGCTTTTGGCTTGCTGTTGCGGAAAATCTTTCCGCACCGCTACCGCCACATAGCGGCCAAATGCACCCGTGAGAATCCCGAGCGCCGTTACGCCGACATGGAGGCTGTGCGCAAAGCCTTGGAGCGGAGCGACCGATGGAAGAAGATTATACCCCCTTGTGTTATCCTGTTGCTTATCATATTATGTGTTTTGTTGGCTGCAAGACGACCTGTCCCAACAACTGGATTGTCTGATGCAACGGACTCAGGCCTCTCGGCAGACCAAAAGAACTATCTTTTAGAAGCTGAATGGCAGATGAACATCATGCTCCGCCCGATTATTGAAGAAGCCGAAAAAGGCAGTGAGAGCAGGGAGGTGCTGATGGCAAGACTGGCCAAAACCAGCGTGGAGATAAAGACAATGTGCAACGAGAAGGCCTTGCTCTATCCAGCCAATAGCCAAGACTGGATGATCTTTGTCACGCAAATCGAGAAAGTTCAACAGCAGAAAGAGCAGTTTCTCATAGATCAAATCAATGCCAACTGCGAGCCTTATAAGGGCACCAATTTGGAAGGACTCATCTTGCCAACGGTGATGACGCTGCCGGTGAATGACATTACCGCCACCTCCGCCACAAGCGGCATCGACGTGCTTAAAAAAGGCAATATTGATGGCATGGAACTCGGCCTGTGCTGGGGCGTTTTGCATGATCCCAGCATTAATGGCCAACATGCCAGTTGCAATCGGGTTTCCGACCCTATTGTCATGAGCGGGTTGCTCCCCAACACCACCTATTTCGTCAGGGCTTATCTGACGAATGCGGCAGGCACGACCTACGGTAGCGAGCTTGCTTTTACCACCTTGCCTGCTGAGCATCACGAATCTGTCCCCGAAGGCGCTTTGACAGGCCTTTTCTCCATTGCTGAGGGCCGACAAGTGTATTTTTCTAAAGGCAACCTGCAATACCAAGCTTCGACGGGCACGTGGCGTTTTGCGGAACACCAATATGACTTTGTCGGGAAGGACAACGAGAAGGTTTCGCCGACCTACAGCGGCTGGATCGACTTGTTTGGTTGGGGTACGAGCGGCTACGACCATGGGGCCGTTTGCTTCCAGCCGTGGAGCGATCACAAGGACGCGCAAAGCGACCCTTTGCATTATGCTTACGGCAGGCCCGATGCCAACCTATACGACCAAACGGGCCAAGCCGACTGGGGCTACAATGCCATCTCGAATGGAGGCAACAAAGAAAACCAATGGCGTACGCCGAGGCGTGACGATTGGGTTTATCTGCTCTTCGTGCGCAATACCGCCTCGGGCGTCCGTTTCGTCAAGGCCAACGTTAATGGAGTGGACGGTTTGTTGCTCCTGCCTGACCATTGGAAAGCCTCTACCTGGCAGTTCAACTCCGCCAATATCGCCGACCTCAATTTCAGAAACAACATCATCAGTCTCTCTGACTGGCAGCAGGTGTTGGAACCGGCCGGTGCGGTGTTTCTGCCTCTGGCAGGGGTGCGCACCATCGATGGGGTCTTTATGACTTCAGTGGGTTATTTCACATCGGATACGGGTGTTGGGGATGCTTACGGGATAGGTTTTTCTGAAAACTGGGTCGGAATTTTAGCTGCAGGCCATCGCGGCGACGGCCTTTCCGTGCGGCTCGTGCGGGATGTGGAGTAGATGCCCAGAACCGCATCAGCAGTTCGTTTTAAATAACCCATATTACATTGATTTTTTCATTATGCCGAAAAATTACTAATAATAAATGGATTAGCAAGACTGTTTTTGTTTTTTGCTGTATTTTACTTTTGTTTTTTGCTGTATTTTACTTTTGTTTTTTGCTGTGTTTTGCTTTTGATTTTTGCTGTTGATGTCATCAGTCTCGCGTCCCACAACCTCCTCATCCTCAGTCTAATGCAACAAGAACCAACAAGGACCAATTTATATCGGTTTTTTTTTATTTTCTTTGCGGTGTTCCTTGCAAATTTTGCAATGAACGGACATGCTCAGAAAACATCAATTCTAATACTAATAACTATGAACAAACATCTACAAACTAACAAGCGCCTCGTGGCGCTGCTCATCTTGCTACTGTGTGTGGCGGGAATGACGAAAAGCTTTGCTATTGAGTTCTCAGCAGTATGCTCAACGGGGCAAACACTGTACTACCACATTACCGATGCTGCCAATCATTATGTGGCACTGACCTACCCAGGATCTTCTTCAAATCCTTGGGGAAGTTATGACAAACCCATTGGGAATTTGGTTTTGCCAGATAGTGTTGTCTATAATAACAACTATTATGTCATTACTTCGATAAGCCAATATGCTTTTTATGGCTGCGACGAGATTTCTCAAGTTACTATTCCCACAGGGGTGACTTCTGTGGGCGACAAGGCCTTCTGGAACTGTCCTTCTTTGCAAACGGTGTATTTCAACGCCATCAATTGCACGTCTATGTACACCTGTGTAAGTAGCAATTATTACTCTGTTTTTTCCAGTGATGGGAATGGCGCCCCTTCGGCGATTACTCGTGTGGTTGTGGGTGACAGTGTAACACGCATTCCTAATTACGCTTTTAAAAATGCCGTGGACATTTATCAACGACTGGTAATTCCAGCCTCGGTAACCGAAATTGGCAATTATGCCTTTTACAACTGCAACAGTATGGTGCAGATGGTCATCCAAGGAAATGGCTTGCAAATCATAGGCCAATATGCCTTCTATGGCTGCTCTGCATTAGCCAATGCCTTGAACCTGCCCAATAGTGTGACCACGGTGGGCCAATATGCCTTCTATCGCTGTTCGGTGCTACCTTCGGTAACCATAGGTACAGGGATGGCTATTATCGAGGGATATGCTTTCTGGAACTGTCCTGCCTTGGTCACGGTGAACTTCAATGCGACGAACTGTACTCAAATGTACACGAGAACGTACGATTATTATAACTATCGATATTGGAGTGTTTTCAACAGCGGTACAAGCAATGACGGAGCCACACCGATTGTTACCTTGACCATTGGTGATAACGTGACCAACATCCCTGATTATGCTTTCCGCAATAGTACTAACTTGACCAGCACGATAACGATTCCGAATGCCACAACCATTATCGGCACTTATGCCTTCTATGGCTGCTCAAGCATCCCGGAATTAACCATTGGTGAGGGAGTGACCTCCATTGGCGAATATGCTTTCTGGAATTGCCCCAATATGGCTACGGTGAACTTCAATGCGACAAACTGTACCTCGATGGTGACCAATTCACAATACGCTGTCTTCAACAGCGGAACGAGCAATACGGGTGCCACGCCCATTGTCACCTTGACCATTGGTGATAACGTGACCAACATCCCTGACTATGCGTTCAGAAATAGTTCCAATGCTGTTGGCGCATTGACTTTACCTGGCGCATTGACAAACATTGGCCAATACGCCTTCCAAAACTGTTCTGGTTTTACAGGTGACCTTGCTATTCCCAATACAGTCACCACAATCGGCCAATATGCTTTCAGTGATTGTTTCGGCTTTAATGGCACTTTGACTTTGCCCGTCAATGAGTCATTCAACATCATTGATCAATATGCCTTTAATGGCTGTAGTGGTTTGGGAACCTTGACGATTCCTGCCAATGTGATTGAGGTTGAAGGTTCGGCTTTCCGTGGTTGCAGCAATTTGGTGCAGATGGTCATCCAAGAAAATGGCTTGCAAATCATAGGCCAATATGCCTTCTATGGCTGCACTGCATTAGCCAATGCCTTGAACCTGCCCAATAGTGTGACCACGGTGGGCCAATATGCCTTCTATGGCTGCTCAAGCATCCCGGAATTAACCATTGGTGAGGGAGTGACCTCCATTGGCGGTTATGCTTTTTGGAACTGCCCAGCCATGGCAACGGTACATTTTAATGCGACGAATTGTACTTCGATGGTGACCAACGTGTACTCCGTCTTCAACAGTGGAACGAGCAATACGGGTTCCACGCCTATTGTTACCTTGACCCTTGGCGAGAATGTGACCAAAATTCCGGCATACGCCTTTACGAATAGCAGCAACTTGACTGGCGACCTTATCATCCCCAATTCCGTCACTTCAATTGAAGCCTATGCTTTTGCCAATTGTAGCGGTCATAATGTGTTTACTGGTAAGAATGTTACCTCCATATCCAATCACGCCTTCTATTACAGCAACGGATTCAACGGAACGCTGTTGCTTGGCGATGCCCTGACCTCCATCGGCTATGATGCTTTCAATGGTTGTAGCGGTTTCACGGGTGACTTAGTCATTCCCAACTCAGTTACTTACTTGGGTCATGATGCCTTCAAAGGTTGTAGCGGATTTAACGGATCGCTCATCATAGGCAGTGGTGTCACCACCATCAACGAAAATACCTTTGCGAACTGCTCGGGCTTCTTGGGCTCGCTTATTGTGGGCCGTCAGGTGAACTCCATTGGCAACTACGCTTTCAAGAACTGTAGCGGCTTCACGGTGGCGATTTCCGAAAATCCCACACCGCCTACGGCTGTAGCCAACTCCTTCCAAAGCATGACCTTCACCATTCCGCTTTATGTGCCCTATGCCATGATGCCAGCCTACCAGAATGCGACGGGTTGGAGTCAGTTCACCAACCGTGTGGAGCAATGCGTATTCGATTTGTTGGACAACGACTTGTGGTCAGACGAACAGAACTGGTACGCCTATGAGCTTCCTGGCCCCAACGATGTGGTCTGCGTCAATAGCAACTGCCATTTGGATATGGATGCCAACGTGTTGCATCTTTATGTGCTCAACCTTAATGATGTGCTTACTATCAATGGCGGCCAAAGCTTGACCACGACTTACGGCGTTGGCACCTTGCAGGCTTCGCAGTTGGTCATCACCGACGGAGGCTCGCTCTATAACCCCATCAGCAATGCCTATGGTACCATCCAAAGGTCTGTCGATGGTTACGGCACAGGCGAGAATGGTTGGTACACCGTGGCTTCGCCCATCTATGGCGGTACGCCTATCAATCCGCTTACCATAGGCAATTACGACCTTTATACATACGACGAGCCTACGCATTATTGGATGAATGAGAAACACGAGCAATACACAGAACTTACCGTTGCCCAAGGTTTCCTTTATGCCAACCAGACTGAGCAGGCGCTGTCCTTGTCTGGCCAACTTGTTGCCTCCAATGCGGAGATTTCCATCCCTGTCACTCGGACGGCCCATGAGCTTCCAGGCTTGAATTTGGTGGGCAATCCCTACACGAACAATATCAGTATCAGCCAAGTTCAGTTCAACGACACACCTCTTACCGCTTATTATAAAGGTGAAGGTGGTAGCGGCTTGGTGGCTCACACGGATGCAGACAATGATCCCATCAAACCTGGCGAGGGATTCATGGTGACTGCTGCAGAAGGCGGCACGTTGACCTTCACTCCAGCCACGCGCAGCGCAAATCCTGGTAGCTATGTGCGGTTGGTATTGAGCGGTCCTTCGACAGGCTCAGGAACCGTAGTGGCCGATCGTGCCTATTTGCGCGTTGATGGAGGAGAAACCCTCGGTAAGTTGCGTGCCCACAGCGGCCAAAGCCTGCTCTACTTCAAGCAGGGTGATGAAAGCTATGCCGTGGCCAATAATCCGAACGAAGCACTGCTTTGTTTCGAGCCTGCTGCGACTGCGACTTATACCATCGAAGCCGCCACGTTGAACGCGCAATGTTCCTATTTGCATCTGATCGACCACCTCACAGGCAACGACATTGACCTATTAGCCACGCCAACTTACACTTTCGACGCTGCACCGACCGACCCCGTTGCCCGATTCGATTTGGCCTTCTCTCCTGATGCGAATCAAGTCAACCGAAACGGGGAAGCTGCTCGTGATGGGAGTTGTATGATGCCTATTCACAATCTCGTTGACAATCAAAACGCTTATTATGACGGCAACCCGTTTAGCATTTCAGCTGTAGCCGACCCAAACGCAGGTGGCACAGTGACGGGCGTGGGGACATACTTGAGAGGCGCTACCTGCACCTTAACCGCTACACCTAACACAAATTATACTTTTGTCAATTGGACCAAGAATGGTGAGGAGGTTTCTGCCAATTCAACCTATAGTTTTGTGGTTACCGATGGCGGCGAATATGTGGCCCATTTCAATCCCATCTATGAAATTGTTGCTACTGCCAATCCAACGGAAGGAGGCACGGTGACAGGTGCAGGCCCGTATGAAAATGGAACAACCGCGACTTTGGAAGCCACACCCAGTGAAGGATATGTTTTCTATTGCTGGACCAAAGGAGATGGCCTTGTGGTGTCATCATCTTCATCCTATAGCTTTACAGTGACGGAAGAAGCTTCTTTTGTTGCACATTTTGTAGTGGGGGGTGAGATTGAGATTGGATCAGGCACCAACACTAATACTTATTTACCCAGCTATTCCTATTATAATTATTCATTGACACAACAGATTTATACTGCCGATGAAATAGGCTTAGCAGGAACTATCTATAGCTTGGCATTTTTCAATGGTGGCTCAACCAAGACGCGTAACTATACCATTTACATGGTTCATACGGACAAATCCACTTTCCATTCCAACACGGATTGGATTTCAGTCACAGCGTCAGATCAGGTGTTTAGCGGTAGTGTCACTATGAGCGCAAATACATGGACAACAATGGAATTGACAGCACCTTTTACCTACAATGGTACGAGTAATTTGGTTATTGTTGTAGATGACAATACGGGTACATGGTCGAGCGGAATGGCCTGTCGTGTGTATGATGCCAATGGTAACCAAGCTATTCGCGTCTATAGTGATAATCTCAACTATAATCCATACAGTCCCACAAGTTATAATGGCACTCTTCATTCGGTAAAAAATCAAATTATACTCGGCATGGGTGTTGGAGCTGGCCTGGAAATCTGTGCCATTGCAGCCACAGCCAATCCAGTAGTTGGTGGTACAGTGGAAGGAGCTGGCAACTACCTTGAAAGCTCTACCTGCACGCTCACAGCTATCGCCAATAGTGGTTATGATTTCCTCAATTGGATGAAGAATGACACAATTGTTTCTACTAATGCTGAGTATTCTTTCATTGTTACCGAAGCAAGCAACTATGTTGCGAATTTTGTGCTGAACGGCTACGATATCACTGCCATAGCCAATCCAACCGAAGGCGGCATCGTCAGCGGTTCAGGTTTATACAACAGTGGGGCAACAGCAACTCTGACCGCTACTGCCAACACGGGCTACACTTTTGTTAATTGGACGAAGAACGGCCAGCAGGTTTCAACGAATGCAACATACACTTTTACGGTCACTGAGGCGGGTAATTATGTCGCGAACTTCAGTTTGAACAATTACGAAATAACCGTCATGGCGGATCCCGTGGCAGGCGGCATGGTGAGCGGAGGCGGCACTTATGTTCACGGCGCAACTGCGACCTTGACGGCCACGGCCAACGAGGGCTACACCTTCCTCAACTGGACGAAAGGCGGCGAGGTGGTCTCGACCAACGCCACCTACAGCTTCACGGTGACCGAAGCCGCAAGCTACGTGGCCAACTTCGAGTTGAACACTTACGAAATCACCGTTACGGCCAACCCCGCCGAAGGCGGCACGGTTACTGGCGCGGGCACATACGGCCACGGCACGACGGTCACCTTGACGGCCACGGCCAACGAGGGCTACACCTTCCTCAATTGGACGAAAGGCGGCGAGGTGGTTTCCACAAACGCCACCTACAGCTTCACCGTGATTGAAGAGGCCGCGCTTATAGCGAACTTCGAAGCAACAATCACTGACATTACCCAAACTACGGACTTCGTCACGGGCTGGACCTGGTGGAGCAGCAGCATCGAAACGGAAGAGGCTGATGTCCTCGACCAACTGAAGAATGGTCTGGGCGCGAGCGGCCAAGTCATCAAGTCGCAGACGGCCTCCACGATGCATCTCGGCAACAACTGGGTCGGCTCACTGACCTTGAGCAACGAGAACGGCTACATGGTGAAAGCCAATGGAGCGGTCACGGTGGACATCACCGGTCCAGCAGCCACGCCCGAAAGCCATCCCATCACACTCACGCCCGGCTGGACTTGGATTGGCTATCCCTGCTCCGAACCAATGACCGTTTCTGAAGCCTTGGCCAACCACACGCCACAGGCAAACGATGTAATCAAAGGCCAGAACGCCTCGGCAATGTACATGGCAGGCCAATGGCGCGGCGCGCTCACGCTCACACCTGGCATCGGCCTGATGTACAAGTCGAACAGTACAGGCAACAAGACGCTCACATACGCCACTCCGACCCGAATGACAGAAACAGAGCCCAATCTTGTTGAGACCCACTGGAACGCCAACCACAACGCCTATCCGACCAATATGACGGTCTTGGCTGTGGTGGAATTGGATGGCAAGGAGCTGGCCCTTCGACAGGCTCAGGGACCAGACGCTAATTATGAACTAGCCGCCTTCGCCAACGGCGAATGCCGCGGCAGCGTGGCCATGATGTACGTTGAGCCCCTTGACCGTTACATGGCTTTGTTGACCATCTCTGGCGAGGAAGCTGCTGAGCTCCACTTCGGCCTTTACAACACCGAAACAGGGGAGGAATGCTTTGCCACAGACGAAACCCTGACCTACGAGACAGATGCCGTCATCGGCAGCCCTGACGAGCCGTTTGTCATCCGCTTCCGCAGCAACACAGGCGTGGACGAATGGTCCAATAGCCTGCAAGTCTTCCCGAATCCGGTGGAACGCGGCCAATCTGTCAGTCTCAGCCTTTCAGCCGAGGAGATGGGCGAGATACAGGTGGAAATTATCAACGCTTTGGGTATGGTTGAGACGGTCTGCACACCTTCTCAACAGAGAATCATCGCGCCAAAAGTTTCTGGCGTTTACACGCTGAGAATCACCGTTGAGGGCAAGGGAACCTGCTACCGCAAACTGGTGGTGAGATAATCCTTATCTCTTCATCCCCGGGGATGCCTCTCTTGACGACAAGACCTCCTCGCCAAAAAAATGGCGAGGAGGTCTTTCGTTAATATTAGAGGTGTTAAAGCTTTCATGCCTTCTTGGCCGGCTTTCGAGAGCATGGCCACAGGCTCGGCCCGCAGCGTCGACTATGAAATCGTCAGCATCTATGGCCGCAAGTACACTATTTTCAGCTCTAGAGGTGATGTCGAGATGTTGGAGTATTGAGGGAGAAACGGTGCCCGATTCCCAAAAATCACTATTTTCTCGGTGTTTCAGTCACAAAGCCAAAATTTCCGTATCTTTGCGGCTTCTTTTGAACCAAGATTTGGATATGGATTACAATTTCAATGAAATCGAGAAAAAGTGGCACCAATACTGGCGCGACAACAAGATTTATAAGGTCGAGATTGACCACAGCAAGCCCAAGTTCTATGTCTTGGACATGTTCCCTTATCCCTCGGGCGCGGGCCTGCATGTGGGCCACCCGTTAGGCTATATCGCATCAGATATTTATGCAAGATACAAGAGGCTGAAAGGCTTCAATGTGCTGCATCCGATGGGCTACGATGCCTACGGCTTGCCCGCCGAGCAATATGCCATTCAGACGGGCACACACCCCGCCGTGACGACCGAGAAGAACATCAACCGCTACCGCGAGCAGATGGACAAAATCGGTTTCAGCTACGACTGGGATCGCGAAGTGCGCACCTGTGAACCGAACTACTACAAATGGACGCAATGGACTTTCCTCCAGTTGTTCAACTCGTTCTACTGCAACGGCTGCCAGAAAGCCCAGCCCATCAGCAAGCTGATTGCCCGCTTTGAGGAAAAAGGCACTGAAGGCCTCAATGTGGCCGAGAGC